>WBZP01006064.1_pt1 | contig 12083 bp, 10 predicted proteins | sample 5204301 | NCBI WGS metagenome assembly WBZP01 (sample SAMN12412401, study PRJNA552823) | activated sludge metagenome | isolation source: activated sludge from nitrification reactor of wastewater treatment plant... | place: USA: Pennsylvania | collected 2017
ACCCACCGTCAATCACCCCCCACTCCTATACCCAGCCCTGAAAGGGCCTAATATCAGATAAAGGTGGGTAAATTAAAATAAAAATAAAAAACGCACTTAATAGAGAATAGAAGAAAAGGCTTATCTTTGTGTACCGATAGAGATGCTTATACGCAAGACAATTTTGGATTAACCTTTAATAGCGGTTAATTAATTTATTTTAATAAGTCCGTTCTCCCCTACGAAAAACTTACCCCATCTCAAAATAATAGCAAGAAGTCATCTGCAAAGTTTCGTACCCCCAAATAATCTGTAACAGGCTTGCAGTCAATAAAGCATTGTACCAAAACCCGGCAGGTCTGTTTTTTCGTCTCAGAAAAATTGTCCGGATGTCTGTTTTTTATAATTAGAAAATTCGGAAATTCTTTGTAATTTTGCGGCTGAATTGTAAAAAACGAATAATTTTTCTGCTAAATGTTAATTGTATCCAATCTTACCCACCGTTTTGGTGCCCGCATTTTGTTCGATGAGGCAAATGTTAAATTTATACCCGGCAATTGCTATGGCGTTATCGGTGCAAATGGTGCCGGAAAATCAACCTTTCTGAAAATCCTTGCAGGAGACATAGAACCTACCTCCGGAACGGTACAAATGGAACCAGGAGCACGGATGTCTGTTTTGCGTCAAAATCACTTTGAGTTTGATGCGTTTCCTGTCTTGCAAACGGTTTTGATGGGGAATAAAAGACTCTATGAAATCATGCTGGAAAAAGACGAGCTTTACGCCAAGGCAGACTTTAACGATGCGGACGGAGTAAGGCTGGGAGATTTGGAGTCACAGTTCGCAGAAATGGACGGATGGAACGCAGAAAGCGATGCGGCAAGCATGCTCAGTAATCTTGGCGTTCCGGAATCTCATCATTTCAGCTTTATGCATGAACTAGATGGAAAGGTAAAAGTAAGGGTGCTATTGGCGCAGGCTTTATTCGGGAATCCTGACGTGCTGCTACTAGATGAGCCTACAAATGACCTTGACATCGAAACCGCAATGTGGCTGGAAAACTTCCTTGCCGATTTTAAAAATACAGTGCTAGTGGTTTCTCACGACAGGCACTTTTTGGATAACGTCTGTACGCATGTGGCAGACATTGACTTCGGAAAACTCACCCTTTACACCGGAAACTATACCTTCTGGTATGAAGCAAGTCAGCTTGCCTTGCGTCAGCGTTCCGATAAAAACAAGAAAAACGAAGAGAAAAAGAAAGAACTTCAGGATTTCATCGCTCGATTTAGTGCCAACGTAGCCAAGTCCAAGCAGGCAACCGCCCGTAAAAAAATGATTGACAAACTGGACATTGAAGAAATTAAACCTTCAAACCGTAAATATCCCGGCATTATTTTTCAGCAGGACAGAGAAGCCGGGAATCATATCCTCACCGTTTCCAACCTGACCAAATCTCATGAAGGAAGGACACTTTTTAAGGACGTTTCTTTTGAGTTGGATAAAAAAGACAAAGTGGTTTTACTTTCCAGAGATGCGGTAGCAATCACGGCTTTCTTTGATATCCTCAATGAAGAAGCAGAGGCAGATTCCGGTACTTACCGATTTGGAACTACAATTACAAAGGCATACCTTCCCAATGAAAACACCAAATATTTTGAAAATATAGACCTGAATCTAGCCGATTGGCTCAGACAATACTCCCCAAATGCCAATATGGATGAAACCGAACTCAGGGGATTTTTAGGGAGAATGTTGTTTTCCGGAGAAGAAATTTTCAAAAAAGCCAAGGTACTTTCCGGAGGAGAAAAAGTTAGGTGTATGATTTCTCGTTGTATGCTTCAGCGCCCCAACTTCCTGATGCTCGATGAGCCAACCAATCACCTTGACCTTGAATCTATTACAGCATTCAATAACGGATTACAGGATTACAAAGGTGCACTCATGTTTACAACACATGACCACACCTTTATCCAGACTCTGGCAAATCGGGTCATTGAACTTACTCCTAACGGCATTATTGACAGAATGACGGACTACGACTCCTATATCACCGATGAGAAAATAAAAGCACTTAGAAATGAAATGTACGGAAAGGTAACTGCCTGATGTCTTTTCGGATTTATTTACGCTACAATACCCTTTTAACTTGATTGGTTAAAGGGGTATTGTGATTTTTATCGGCTCATTTTTCAATCATAAGGAGATTTGAGTGAGGACTATTTACTTTTTTCAACCCCCAATATCAAACAATTATGACAATTTGTCAGTATAAGTATTAAATGTGCTGAAAATACACATTGACCCTTTCAGTGCTTATCAAACAATCATCCATGACCGTTCAACAAGTAAAACAACAATTTAGAATAATCGGTAACTGCAAGCCGCTGAATCAGGCCGTCGAAATAGCTATGCAAGTAGCACCAACGGAAGTATCAGTCCTGATTTATGGCGCAAACGGAACCGGAAAAGACATTTTTTCCAGAATCATTCATCAGTACAGCCGGAGAAAACACGAGCCTTTTATCGCAATCAACTGCGGAGCAATTCCGGAAGGAACGATGGATTCCGAATTATTTGGACATGAAAAAGGCTCTTTTACCTCAGCCCACGAAGCCCGCAAGGGATATTTTGAGGAAGTAGAAGGCGGGACTATTTTTTTAGATGAAATTGCGGAAATGCCACTCGCTACCCAATCCCGTTTATTGCGTTTACTGGAAAACGGCGAGTATCTGAGAGTAGGCTCCAGTAAAATCCGGAAATCCAATGTAAGGGTAGTGGCAGCGACCAACAAAAACCTGATTGACCTGATTCATAAGGGGAAATTCCGGGAAGATTTATATTTTCGTTTAAATACAGTTACCATTAATGTTCCCTCCCTTATCGAAAGAGGAGAAGACATCGAATTATTATTCAACTATTTTGCCATTGAATTTGCCAATAAATACCACCGTGAACCGGTAGAGCTAACGGAAGAAGCGAACGAGCTTTTGTATAAATACCGATGGCCGGGAAACGTAAGGGAAATCCGAAACCTTGCCGAAAAACTAACAGTACTGATTAAAGGAACGGAAGTAAATGCAGATACTTTGCAGCAAAATCTTTTAATCCGGGAAAATTACCTCCCGAGCCTTGTCAGAATGGCTCAGATAAACGGAGGGAGTGAAGAAGGGCAGAATACCGGAGGGAAAGATGTGGATTTGTTGTATCAGTTGATTTATGACCTGAGAAAAGAAATATCCGATGTCAAAAAAATGATGTTTATGGGAATGAAAACCCGGGAAAGAGAGCCTTTGCTGGTGGATGAAGAGGAGGAAGACGATTGGGACCAACCGCTGATTTATACCGACAATTCCCATAAAGTGCATGAGCCGGAGATTATTCATTCTGTAAAAAACATAAAACAAAATACGCCCGTTCTGGAAGAATCCCTTTCGCTGGAGAAAAAAGAAAAGGAAATGATTCTCAGGGCGTTGCGAAAACACCACGACAACCGCAAAAAAGCCGCTCAGGAATTGGGAATCTCAGAAAGAACCCTTTACCGTAAGATTAAAAACTACGGGATTGAGGTGTAAATCCGCTTACTTTCGGATAATCACTTTGTCCGCTCCGATTCCATTGGGTGTAATGACCTCAAGCAAATACACCCCTTCACTTAACTCCCCGGTATCAAAGACCGCTTCTCCAGCTGTAATCCCATAAAAATCACGGGTTTCTATCACTTTCCCGGCTAAATCCAATAACCGAAGTGTGATATCCTCTTTTGTTTGCAGGCTAAAAGTTGCGGTAATCGAGGACGAAGCAGGATTGGGGAAAAGGGTAAAGGAAGTGAAGGAAGTCAATTCTTCTATACTAAAAGGAAATGTACAAATAATTATACCATCGATAAGAATATTAAATTCAGCTTTACAACGATGAGTATCTTCAATAGTAAGTACCAGAGTTCCAGTAGGCAATCCAGTTACAGTAGGGCTGCCGGGATTGTTTGGTATTTGCACAAAATAACCACTATAGGAATTAAACATACTCCATGAATAAATATAAGGAGGAGTTCCTCCTGATAAATTAACGGTACACGCTCCATCCCATGGTCCTAATAGGTACGGGTTTGAGTTGTGAGTAGTAGTCCATGTTGCAGATATGTCTTCCGATTCTTCAATAAAAATACTATCCTCCACAAAACATCCCAAACTATCCGTAACCGTATATAAATAAGTACCTCCTGGCAAACCGGTTATCGGGTTCCCAGTCCCTATATCAGGATTCCATACAATCGAAAGCGGTGCGACTCCCTGAAGCAAAAAGGAAATACTACCGGAGTTATCTCCAAAACAAAATACATTGCTGTGGCCTTGGATAACAGTAATCGGTGGGGTACTTTCAATAAAAACATTCCCCGGCGAAATACATCCAATGGAATCGGTTACAAAGTAATAGTATGCTCCCGAAGAAAGTCCGGTAGCGGTAAAAGTAGTATCTCCCGAAGACCAGCTGATACTATACGGAGGCGTTCCTCCGGTAAGGCTGATGACTGCACTTCCATCTGATGAATTGAAACAATGAGGTGCAACAGTAGTATCTACCGTAGTAATAGCACTGTTTGCGTTGGAAAGAAGTATGGTTGTCTGAGCACTACACCCCCTGGAGTCTTCAACGGTGGCAGTATAGATTCCCGCTTCCAGCCCCCCATAGTTATTCCCTAAAGAAGTAACCGCATTGCCTGAAAAATCATAAAAACTCTTTGAATATACTGGTACACCACCCGAAATATTCAACTGAATCAACCCATTATTTGTATTACAATCCGGATAGATAAGAATATTCGGATTTATAGTGACAGCAGGGTTAGACTTACAGTTATAAAACCAAGTTGCTGGTAAGATATCGTCTCCACAGTCGTAAGTAATATCTTTAAAATATACCACCGCCTGAGGAACGTATAAAGAACTGGAAAATTCGGTTAGATTAGTGGAAACTGTGGGGACGATAAACCTTCTGCCACATGGGCTAGGGCTATCATCTTCCAGAACATATTCAGCAGTTTTGGGCTGATTAACCATTCCGGAAAATATCGAATCATCCGAAGTTCTGTTAATCGGAGGAGAAATCAAATCCTGCTGAACATCATACATCGCCCCCCACAAATCGGAATTGGCAGAGTTTGCAGAGTCTGTATCTAACCAGGTATAAAAAAGGTAATTTCCGTCAGTTGTACGCGATAAATGCGGAACTCCGGCAGTGCCTAACCCATAGGCTCCTGACCCCGTACCGGTTGTACTGAAAGAGACAAATTGCTTTAACGTTTTAATTTGGATCATATTCCAGTCATTGTAAGCATCCAAAGTAATATCCATCAGTTGAAGTCCTTCCTTATGAATAGAATAAGCAACAGGATTTAAAAAATCTCCGGAACCCGAAGCTCCTACAACCGATAAAATATGTGGCTTCCCGTTTGCATCCACTGTTAAATCACAATGATAGGCGGTAGTAGCAGTGCCATTGCTTGTCAGATTTGTAGCCTGTATCAGGGAATCTTTCAGCTCCGGAAATGCGTTAATATTCACCTCATAAGCGTCAAGCCATGAATCTGTAAGATAATCATATTCCCATACAACCGGATTATAAACAGAATCTTTTCCGCCAACCATATCCCCAAGGCTTACAATATACCCCTTCATTCCGTCCGGACTAAAAGCGATATTGGGAGAACTGTAGTACGCATTCCCGTTATATGACGTATTCCATATTCCCTGTAGCGTATCATGCATTACCCATTCTACCTTAGCAGTTGAAACGTCATAACTGCCTTTATGTACATAAAAACGGGAATCGGAAGAATCCGTACTTTCATCCACTCTCCAGAAAATCCCTGAGTCAAAGCCTTGTTGAGTCCCCTCAGAATTGAATAATGTGTTGTCTAAATTTACATAGTCTTCCTGAGTCACGTTAAAGCTTGCTACATTGGTAAGATTACTGGTAACAGTATTATATACCTGACCATGAAATTCTGAACCACTGATATCACGGACAGGTCCAACCATCAAAAGTTTTAAATCGCTAACGGAAGGATTTACCGTATTCGTGAATAAAAAAACCTCAGGATATCTGCCAAGCCCAAGTGTCTGAGCATCCGCATTCGTTACCCCAATACCAATAGTCCAGTGCTGACCCGCGTCAGTAGAAACAGAGTAACGGAAGTGTCCGCTGATACCCCCTCCATAAATTATAGGTTCCTGACGGTTGGCATATACTACTGTATTCAGAAAGGGATGCGCTACAATTTGTTTTTGTTGTTTAAAACCGAAATGAGAATCCATATTGGGAAGAAAATGAATATATTCCTCTTCAAGTGCTGTTTTCTGAGCGGCCTGAGTAAGTGAAGGGGTACCTAAAAGCGCCTTTGGATGAGAGTAATCCAACCGTTTGGGAGGGAAAGTAAGCCCTGATTGTCCCTGAACCGGAATAAATGCAAACAACAGTAATAGATAAATGTAATGTTTTGTTTTCATAATCAGCGTCTTATTGTGGAGAATGAAATATAAAATACAAATATAACTATTTTCTCCCAACCTGACAAAAATTATTGTTGGATAGGCTAATTTCTTCTTTAAGTGCCAGCCCCCCCGTTCCTGCAAGTCCTCCAAAGGGCGACTTGCAGTTAATTATAAAATAAAATCTTTATGACTTCTTGTAATTGGAAGTTTGTAGCTTCCCCCGTTCCTGCAAGTCCTCCAAAGGGCGACCTTCAGGTAATCATAAGCACCAGTCTCTGACTGGCAACCCCGCATAACCCCCCCAAGATCAACTTACCAGAAATTACAAAATAAATTCCTCTCTTCCCTCAACAGATGTACGAATAAATACGTTTTTGCCAAAGAAAAAGAAAAGGCTTAAATTTACACAATAAATCCAGCAAATATTTATTATATGAAAAAATATATCTTTATTGTATTATTATTTTTGCATTTAGCTAATTGGGCTTGTGATTGTATCCATTTTGACCAAAAAGAAGCCATTAAGCAAAGTGAGTGGGTTTTCTATGGAAAAGTAATAGCAGTAAAACTTTATTGTGCAAAAGATAGTAATGATTTTTATACGTTTAAAAATGAAATAGACTTAGATAAATTTAGGGATAGCTTATACAAAAAAGACAGAGTTTTATTTGAAAATTTCATCCAAAACTACCGCCATACTTTTTGGCTACATGAAATCCAAATTATAGATAAAATAAAAGGAGCATTTACAGAAAATAAAGTGTTCATTTATACGCAGGTAGAAAGTGGAACTTGTGCGATTAATTACCCTGTAGATGAAGAAATTGTCATATTAGCACAGGTGAATTATAATCCCGATAAAGTTTTTTTTAATCAATATAAGAGAAAAAACATTCCTCTTGCCTACACACATGTTTGTTATGATTTAATTGCCAAGAATCTTCGCAAACACAATCAATGGACAGCTGATATTGATTTATTCAGACCTAATCCGCCACTCCTTACCCCCATTCCCCTAAATCCTCCAAAAGACAACTCTCAGAAAATTATAAAATAAAGTCTTCTGACTCCCCTCACTCCACTCCCGGAACGTCATCGTAACGAACCGGAACGTCATTGTAATGAACCGGAGAGCCATCGTAATGAACCGGAGAGCCATCGTAATGAACCGGAGGGCCATCGTAATAGAACCGGAACGTCATCGTAATAGAACCGGAACGTCATCGTAATGAACGGGAACGTCATCGTAATGAACCGGAGAGCCATTCTCCACTTCCGGATGGACGATTAACCTTTCCAGATACCCATTCTCCACTTCCAGATAGACGATTAACCTTTCCAGATTGTCATTCTCGACTTCCAGATTGTCATTCTCGACTTCCAGATTGTCATTCTCGACTTCCAGATTGTCATTCTCGACTTCCAGATGGTCATTCTCCACTTCCAGATGGTCATTCTCCACTTCCAGATAGTCATTCTCCACTTCCAGATGGTCATTCTCGACTTCCAGATGGTCATTCTCGACTTCCAGATGGTCATTCTCGTCTTCCAGATGGTCATTCTCGACTTCCAGATGGTCATTCTCGACTTCCAGATGGTCATTCTCGTCTTCCAGATGGTCATTCTCGACTTCCAGATAGCCATTCTCGACTTCCAGAGTCATCGTAATGAACCGGAACGTCATCGTAATGAACGGGAACGTCATCGTAATGAACGGGAACGTCATCGTAATGAACGGGAACGTCATCGTAATGAACCGGAACGTCATCGTAATGAACCGGAACACGCTAAGCGAACCGCTCCGGAGTGATTTTTACTGTTCTTCCAATACCGTTTCAAATTCTCCTTCTGTAAACCGGATTGTATCAGGCGCATCGTTTAGCTGCTGCTGAGTCCAGTCTTTTACAAAGGTTATCTGAAAGGTGCCTTTTACCTCGTGTGTGATAGAATCGTACTGAGTGATATTCAAAAAATTATCCTCAGACTCAGAAATGATATAGGAATTTGCAACTACGTCTCCTCCTTCCATAATATCAAACATAGAGCATCCCGTTGCACAGACATTATTCAGTCCATATTTGCCAACTGTATTGAAACTTAATTGAAATAGTAGCCACTGAGAATAACTTTCTAATATACACACATCATTTTTTAAAGGCTTCGGCAGATGTATCACCATTAAATTATTCTCATAAATATGCCCCATGCCCGCCCCCTTCCATTTCTTACCATTGAGTTTGGCGCAGGAAGAACCCGGGCAGGGATAGGGGTTTTCCCTACAGGCGGAGAGTGTGAATATCAGGACGACGAGCAACAGAAATAAGTTTTTCATAATCGTAGGGTTTATTTATTGAGGTGAATTAATATACTTTTGCTTTCTTCCGGGGTCTTTATTTTGAGATAGTAAAAGCCTGCCGCATAGCTTTTCATGTCAATACAATAAGAATGAGCTCCCTTGTCAAAGGTATTATCAAAATGATAAAGCCGTTTTCCTGTCAGGTCCCATAATTCAAAGGCGACATTACCGGTTTCGATTAGTGCGAAATCCGCATTGGCGCAGGACTCTACCGGATTGGGGTGTACACTTATGGGATTGATATTGGGATTAGCTACGCGTACCATACAAGGATGTCCGGGACTATCGCTGGAAGTAATGGTTATCGTTTGGGTTTGGACTTGGCTGTCGGCTGAGGTTACTTGTGCTCTGACAAATACGTTCTCTCCTTCTGTGCATGGCATTTGAGCGATAGCTGAGGAACCGCTTCCCCCGATAATGTTCCAGTTAATGCCATCATAGCTGGATTTCCAGAGAAACTGATATGGGCTGGGACTACCGCCCGTAGTATAAGCATCTACCTGAACGCTGCCACAAGTACATTCAGTCAGAGGCGCATTTAATCCCACCATAAGGGGTATATATGTATAATTAAAACTTCCCACAGTACAAGCGGCATTCTTAATCTGATGTGCATTGTCTCTATTCGTTTCTCCAGTGGTTTTATTGAAATACCGGACATCGGGGTTGGAATAATTTAAAATACTAGGATGCATTACTCCCGAAAGGCTGGCTGTACCCACTATAGTATTTACATAGTTTTGACACCGGGGTTTAAAACTATGAGCGTGTGCGTTGAGATTGAGGGGTACTGGGTTTAAGGCATCATCCCCCCCATTCCTGCAACTCTTCCGAAGGGCGACTTTCAGGTAATCATAAGCGCCAGCCTCTGACTGGCAACCCCGTTTAATCCCCACCGGATTTCCGCCACCCAAAACAGAATTCCCCCCATTCCGCCTACCGCTGAATAACCAATTTTCCATAATACTCTCCTTTATCCGTTTTAATTCTGTAAATATACACCCCCTTCCCAAAGGGCATTTCAACAAAAAACTGGTCGCAGGCAGGATTCCGTTGTGTGTGTGAAAAAAAATGATTTTTCATAATGCTAAAATTATAGATGTATAAAAAAGAAAAAACCTCTATTTGGGCAGAGTCAGAATCAGCACCACAAAGCTAAGATATGTTATTCATAAATGCAAATTTTTTTTGAACAGAGAGAAAGCCCGCCGATACAAATTATAATACTACGCTCCATTAAGCAAGCGCAAAACCCAAGCCCCTTAATTTAAAAAGTGGCGCACTTTCCAAAAGTGCGCCACTTTCCATCAGCCAAATCGCCCAGTTAAGTAACCAACTTTCGCAATCAAGTAACCAACTTTCCCAATCAAGTAACCAAATCACGCAGGTAAGTAACCAAATCACGCTGGTAAGTAATCAAATTACGCTGGTAAGTAATCAAATTACGCTGGTAAGTAATCAAATCACGCTGGTAAGTAATCAAATTACGCTGGTAAGTAACCAAATCACGCTGGTAAGTAATCAAATCACGCTGGTAAGTAATCAAATCACGCTGGTAAGTAACCAAATCACGCTGGTAAGTAATCAAATTACGCAGGTAAGTAATCAAATTACGCAGGTAAGTAATCAAATCACGCTGGTAAGTAATCAAATTACGCAGGTAAGTAACCAACTTTCGTTGGTAAGTAACCAATTTTCGCTGGTAAGTAACCAATTTTCGCTGGTAAGTAACCAATTTTCGTTGGTAAGTAACCAATTTTCGTTGGTAAGTAATCAAATTACGCAGGTAAGTAACCAACTTTCGTTGGTAAGTAACCAATTTTCGTTGGTAAGTAACCAATTTTCGTTGGTAAGTAACCAATTTTCGTTGGTAAGTAACCAATTTTCGCAATCAATCACCCGCTGCTTCAACTGCCAGAATCAAGAAATCAAGAAAATCAAGCAAATCAAGGTTCAGACATCAATCACCCAACTTTCCCTGTCTCGCGACCAAACCCACTGACCTTTGAGTTTAGCGGAGGGGTATTTAAATCACTAATTAAGAAGGCACTGCCCCCCTAATCAATTGAAAAACATCCCAGACAGTGCATTTTAGCGCACTGCCTGGGATATTCTTAGCATAAACACCTTATTATTGACTAACCGAGATTTCCTTCTGAACAGTCACGATTCAACCCTGATAGGGATTGCACGAAATCCCGATATTGCACGATAAACCAACCGAAACTTAAAACTCAGCATTCATGCCCGGAGTTTGAGGAGAAATAGCCCGTACCATGAAAGGAAATTTATTGTCTGAGGTAAAAAGTAAGGGCCCGGCATTGGCAGACTGACTTGCATTGTACTTAAACAGCGCACCTGCGGCTGGGTTGTTGTACTCAGTAGGGATTTTCGTTGGGTCATTAAACTGAATCAGGGTAGGACTATTATCATCATTGGTTCTCGCCCACCATATTGCAAGCCCTGATTCCGGAAGGTCTGCTTCAAAATTACGGGCAGAAGCCGATTTGTTTTTATTTTCCACTATCCAGAACTCATCCGGATTAGCAGGGGAAAACAAGACAAGCGCAGCAGGCGTTTGCTCAACCGGAGGGAAGTTATAACATTTTCTTTCACCACCGATTCTCTGATTTGCAGGGAGTAATACTCTCGGGCTTATCCATCCGATTCTCATTTTATCATAAATGGACATATGCCTTTTGGAGCAGTTGTCAGACATAATATCGTATTGTCCGGCAGGCCCTGTACCACAAGTCCCGTTCTGATATCTGTCCGGCAGGCTAAAAAGTCCGTGAGCCATTTCATGCCATATCGTTGAATAATTGTAACGGATATCATTAGTTCCTTTGGTGAGGTCATCATCCCGCTTACAGTCAAAGAAAACAAAACTGTTGCTGATATTGTAGTTCTGACCGTTGTAAGTAATGGAAATGCTGCTCGGGCGGCACGCTCCTCCTCCTCCTGCCGGAACAAGGAAACAAATCAGGGCTTCGCTTCGGGTAATATTCCTGTCCCCGTTTACATCCACATTAGCCCAGTTGATATTACTGTTCTGACAGGCAGTTCTTGCTACATTGGGGTTGCGGGTCCAGTCATTACCGGTTTGCCCTACTCCAAAAGAAGCCATTGTATTACCCAAAGCAGTCCAGGTACTTACCCCGGCATTCCGAATCGGGTATTCTCCCCATGAATTCTCCGCAAAATAATCCCTTACACTTCCCGTACCGGTACTGAAAAAATTCTGTACAAGGGTA
>WBZP01005614.1_pt2 | contig 12080 bp, 14 predicted proteins | sample 5204301 | NCBI WGS metagenome assembly WBZP01 (sample SAMN12412401, study PRJNA552823) | activated sludge metagenome | isolation source: activated sludge from nitrification reactor of wastewater treatment plant... | place: USA: Pennsylvania | collected 2017
AAGAACCTGCTCAACGGCGGGGGTGCCGAAGTCGTCTTCAAGGCCGACGACAAGATGGACCAGATCATCCTGGACAAGAAGGAGTGCACCTACACCTACTTCGCCGATCCGATGTACGTGTTCATGGACTCCGAGTACAACCAGTTCGAGGTCGAGGCCGAGAACATGGGCGACGCCATCCACTACCTCGAAGACAACATGGCCGTGGAGGTGGTGTTCTACGAAGGCAAGGCCATCTCGGTGGAACTGCCCACCACCGTGGTGCGCGAAATCACCACCGACCCCGCCGTCAAAGGCGATACCTCGGGCAAGGTGCTCAAGCCGGCCAAGCTGGTGGGCACCGGTTTCGAAGTCAACGTGCCGATCTTCGTAGAAAACGGCGACAAGATCGAGATCGACACCCGCACCCACGAGTACCGCAAGCGCGTCTGACCGCTCGGCGCTGACGCTGGTCCGGAGGGCACCTGCGGGTGCCCTTTATGCTGGCGTGATGCACTTCGACTTCTTTGCTGCCGTTACGGCACCGTTTCGCATGCAGCCCGGGCTGCGGCGGCTGGCGCCGGGCGCGGCACAGCTCAGCCCGCTGGAGCCGGGTTCGCGCCACCAGCGCGAGAAGATGGCCGTGCTCAGCAGCTTCTGGCCTCAGGCGCTGCTGCAGATCGAGGGTTTCGACGCCACACCCGCCCTGGCCACGGTCTGTGCCCAGGCTGCACGCGAGCACCCCTGGGCCTGGTCCTGGGACGGGCAAGTGGCTCAGGCGCACAAGCTGGGCACCGCGGTGCGGGTCGGTGACGGCCAGGTGCTGCCGACCACCAAGGGGCGCTTCGGGCTGGGCGACGAGGTCCCGCGCTGCCTGGCCTGCCTGCCGCCGGCCTGGCGCCTGACCGGCCTGCTGAGCCTGGCCTTTGCCGAGGACCTGGCCGTGGTCGATGGACGCAATGGCCGCATTCCCTGGCTGGCCGTGGCGCTGCCCAGCCAGTGGGCGCCCGAGAGCAAGGTCGGGCAGCACTTTGCCGGCGTGCACGCGCCGGTGGCCGACAACCAGCTGCTGCTGCGCGCCGCGGATGCGCTGACGCGCATGGTGACCGGCCCCGAACGCTGGGAACGCTTCGTCTGGAACGTCACCGACCAGCCGCGCCTGCATGCCCACCCCGAGCGCATCGACCCACGCCGCTGGCAGCTGACGACGGTGCAGCAGGCCTGGTGGCGTACCGAGCGCCAGACCTTCATCCCGATGCCTGACCAAGGCCAGGCCGTCTTCACGATCGAGGTGCAGGTGCAGCGTCTGGCCGATGTGCTGAAAACGCCGGACCATGCACGGGCCTTGCGCGCAGCCGTCGCCAGCATGAGCCCCGCGGTGCTGGACTACCGCTGCCTGGGTGGCGTGCGTGAGCCGCTGCTGGCCTGGCTGGACAGTCTCTGCCAGACGTGAAGACCGAGCCCATCACGCCGGCGCAGATCGACTTCGCAGGCGATCCGGGGGCGCCGCCTCGCTCGCCGCTGTTCGACGACATCTACCACCCGCGTGTCGGCGCGCTGGCCCAGGCACGGCATGTCTTCCTGCAAGGCAACGGACTGCCGCAGCGTTGGGCCGGGCGAGCGGACTTTGTCGTGCTGGAGATCGGGTTCGGCCTAGGCAACAACTTCCTGGCCACCTGGGACGCCTGGCGCCGCGATCCGCGCCGCTGCCGCCGGCTGCATTACGTGGCGCTGGAGTTGCACCCGCCGTCCGGGCACGACCTGGCACGGGCCCACGCCGCTTCGGAACTGGCCGACCTGGCCGCTTTGCTGCGCCAGGCCTGGCCCCCGCTGACGGCCAATCTGCACGCGATGGACTTCGAACGTGGTGCGCTGCGGCTGAGCCTGGCCCTGGGCGACGCCCAGGCGTGTCTGCCCGCGTTGCGCCTGGCCGCCGATGCGATCTACCTCGACGGCTTTGCCCCGGATCGCAACCCGCGCCTGTGGGAACCGCGCTGCTTCAAGGCGATCGGCAGGCTGGCCGCACCCGGCGCAACGGCATCCACCTGGAGCGTGGCCAGCGCGGTGCGTGGCGGGCTGGTCAGCGCCGGTTTCGAGTTGATGCGGGCAGCGGGCATCGGTGGCAAGCGGGAGATCACGCTGGCCCGTTTTGCCCCGCGCTTTTCCGTCCGACGCCTGCCCGATGCGGTTTGCCCGGCCGAGCGTGCCGTGGTCATCGGCGCCGGGTTGGCTGGCGCCGCGGTGGCGCAGGCGCTGGCCCGGCTGGGGCTGCAGGTCCAGGTCTACGAAGCCGGCCCAGCCCCGGCACAAGGCGCATCGGGCAACCCGGCCGGCATCTTCCACGGCACAGTCAACGCCGACGAGGGCACCCATGCCCGCTTGTTCCGGGCCGCGGCCATTGCAGCGCAGTCCAGCTATGCACCGGTCATCGCAAGCGGCGCCGTGCCTGGCAGCACGGCCGGGCTGTTGCGCCTGGCCGGTACCGATCAGCAAGGGCCACGCTGGCAGGCGCTGTTGCAGCGCGCCGGCCTGCCGCCGAACTACGTGCAGTGGCTCGATCGGGCATCCGCCTGCGAACGCGCCGGCGCCGCGCTGCCCGGTCCGGCCTGGTGGTACCCCGGTGGCGGCTGGCTCGCGCCTGCGGCCTGGGTGCGGCAAGCGCTGGCGTCGCCCGGTGTGCAGCTGCGCTGCGCCACACCGGTGCGTGGTCTGCAGCGCCGCGGCGGCGAGTGGCAGGTCTTTGGCGAGGATGGACAACTGCTGGACAGCGCCAGCGTCGTCGTGCTGGCCCAGGCCCAGGCCATCAGCCCGCTGCTGCGCACGCTGGGCCTGCCGCCCTGGCCCTTGCAGACCACAAGGGGGCAGATCACGCACTGGGCAGGCGAGGCTTCGTCGCTGCGCGTCCCGGTGGCCGGCGACGGCTACGTGCTGCCCTTGCCGGGCGGCGGCTTGTTGTGCGGCGCGACGCGCCAGCCCGATGACCAGGACCCGCGCATCCGGCAGGCGGATCATGCGCACAACCTGCAGCGGCTGATGCGCCTGACCGGCTTGGTGGCACCCGAAGCGGCCCGGGCCAGCCTGGCTGGCCGCGTGGGCTGGCGCTGGCACGGCCCGGATCGGCTGCCACTGGCCGGTGCGCTGCCCGATTGGCCGTGGCCAGCAGGGCAACGCGCCGACCAGACCCGCATGCTGCCGCGGCACCGGGGCTTGTTTGTGCTGACGGGACTGGGGGCGCGGGGGCTCACGCTGGCACCCTTGCTGGCGCGCCTGGTGGCGGCGCAGGCCACGGGCATACCGTGGCCGGTGGAACAGGATCTGGCTGATGCCGTGGACCCGGCACGCTGGCTGGTACGCCAGGCGCGAAGGGCACCGGCGCGGGGTCAGCCCGGTTGAGGCGCCGGCGGTTCGGCCGCGTCGGCCTCTTCGGGCTCGTCGGGCACGGGCGGCAGACCGGCGGCTTTGCGAGCGGCCTTTTCGCGTTCCTTGTCTTCCTTCTTCTTCTTCTTCGCCAACTCGCGCTGGCGTTTCTCAAACGAATAGTTGGGTTTTGCCAAAGCGAGTCCTCAAGGTTCGGAGTGTCGTGCCCCGATTAGAACACCAGCGTCCGCACGCCCTGTGGCGTGCCGAGCAGGCACACGCTGGCCTTATGACGAGCAAAGATGCCCACCGTCACCACACCCGGCCATTGGTTGATCTCGGTCTCCATGCCCAGCGGGTCGGCGATGTGCAGGCCCCGGACGTCCAGGATGGGGTTGCCGTTGTCGGTCAACACGCCCTGACGCAAGGTGGCGATCCCACCCAGGCGTGCAAAGCGCCGCGTCAGCTGCGCTGCCGACATCGCGATCACCTCCACCGGCAGCGGATAGCCACCCAGCACCGGCACCAGCTTGCTTTCGTCGGCGATGCAGATGAAGCGTTCTGCCAGGTCGGCCACGATCTTTTCGCGCGTCAGCGCGGCACCGCCGCCCTTGATCATGTGGCCCCTCGGGTCCACCTCGTCGGCCCCGTCGATGTAGACCGGCAGGCTCTGCACCTCGGCCGCCTCCAGCACCCGGATGCCCAGGCCACGCAGCCGCTCGGTGCTCTTGTCGGAACTGGAAACGGCGCCCGCGATGTGCTCGCGCATCTCGGCCAGCGCATCGATGAAGTGGTTGGCCGTCGATCCCGTACCCACGCCGACCAGGGCACCCGGTACCACGTACTGCAGCGCAGCGCGGCCGACCAGCGCCTTCAGTTGTTCGGGGTGCATGCCGGCATTATCGGCGCGCCTGCCTGAGACGCCTGCCTGAGACAATCGCCGCATGGCTCTCGTCCCCTATGCCTTGACCCGTCCCTTGCTGTTTGGCCTGGACCCCGAAAAGGCCCACGACCTGACGATGCACCAGCTGGCGCGGCTGCAGAACACGCCGGCCCAATGCCTGTGGTCGCAGCCCCGCGTGGACGACCCCGTCACGCTGGCCGGGCTGCGCTTCCCCAACCGCATCGGTCTGGGGGCCGGGCTGGACAAGACCGGGCGCTGCATCGACGGCCTGGGTGCGATGGGCTTCGGTCACATCGAGGTCGGCACAGTGACGCCCAGGCCGCAAGCGGGCAATCCGCGACCGCGCATGTTCCGGCTGCCGCCTGCACGGGCATTGATCAACCGCATGGGATTCAACAACGAAGGGCTGGATACCTTCTTGGCCAATGTGCAACGCGCCCACAGCTTCCGCGCCGCCGGCGGCATCCTGGGCCTGAACATCGGCAAGAACGCGAGCACACCGATCGAACGGGCGGCGGACGACTACCAGATCGGCCTGGCCGGCGTCTACCCGCATGCCGACTACGTGGCCGTCAACATCAGCAGCCCCAACACGCAGAACCTGCGCGCGCTGCAAGGTGACGCCGCGCTGGACTCCTTGCTGGGTGCCCTGCAGCGGCAGCGCCAGCAATTGGCGCGTCGGCACGGCAAGACGGTCCCGATGTTCGTGAAGATCGCGCCCGATCTGGACGAGGCGCAGGTGGGTTCGATCGCCAACACCTTGGGCCGCAACGGCATCGACGGCGTGATCGCCACCAACACCACCGTGGCCCGTGACGCCGTGATGGGCTTGTTGCACGCCGGCGAGACCGGTGGCCTCAGCGGTGCGCCGGTGTTCGAGGCCAGCAACCGGGTGGTGCGGCTGCTGCGCGCCGCGCTCGGCCCCGCCTTCCCCATCATCGGGGTCGGCGGTGTGATGAGCGCCGACGATGCACGCGCCAAGCGGGCCGCCGGGGCGGACCTGGTGCAGGTCTACACCGGGCTGATCTACCGCGGCTCTGCGCTGGTGCCGGAGATTGCACGCGCACTGAAGACCGGCTGACCCGCACCAGGGCGGGCCGCGGCCGGCTACTTCAGCGACACGCCGGTCTTGCTCTGCAGCTCTTCGAAGCTCACGCCCGGCGCCAGCTCCACCACTTTCAGCCCGTGCGGCGTGACGTCCATCACCGCCAGGTCGGTGATGATGCGGTCGACCACCGCAACGCCGGTCAGCGGCAGCGTGCAGGCAGGCAGGATCTTCAGGTCCACGCTGCCGTCCTTCTTCCTGGCCACGTGTTCCATCAGCACCACCACGCTGCGCACGCCGGCCACCAGGTCCATCGCGCCGCCCATGCCCTTGACCATCTTGCCCGGGATCATCCAGTTGGCCAGATCGCCCTTGTCGGTGACCTGCATCGCACCCAGGATGGACAGGTCGATCTTGCCGCCGCGGATCATCGCAAAGCTCTCGTGGCTGCCGAAGATGCTGGAGCCCGCCAGCGTGGTCACGGTCTGCTTGCCGGCGTTGATGAGGTCGGCGTCGACCTGGTCCTCGGTCGGGAAGGGGCCGATGCCCAGCATGCCGTTTTCGCTCTGCAACCAGACCTCGATGTCCTTAGCCACGAAGTTGGCCACCAGCGTGGGCAGGCCGATGCCCAGGTTGACGTAGTAGCCGTCGTGCAGTTCCTGCGCGGCGCGGGCCGCCATTTGATCGTGCGTCCAGGCCATGGTCAGGCTCCCGCTTTTTCGGTGATGGTGCGTTTTTCGATGCGCTTTTCCGGATGCGCATTGAGCACGATGCGGTCGATGTAGATACCCGGCAGATGGATGGCGTCGGGTTCCAGCGCGCCCAGCGGCACGATCTCTTCCACTTCGGCGATGGTCAGCTTGCCGGCCATCGCCACGGCAGGGTTGAAGTTGCGCGCTGTCAGGCGGAACACCAGGTTGCCCGAGACGTCGGCCTTCCAGGCCTTGACCAGCGAAACATCGGGCACCAGCGCACGCTCCATCACGTAGCGGTAACCATCGAATTCGCGGATCTCCTTGCCTTCGGCCACCAGCGTGCCGACGCCGGTGCGTGTGTAGAAGGCCGGGATGCCGGCGCCACCGGCGCGCAGCCGCTCGGCCAGGGTGCCCTGGGGCGCGAACTCCAGTTCCAGTTCGCCGGCCAGGTATTGGCGTTCGAACTCCTTGTTCTCACCCACATAGCTGCTGATCATCTTCTTGATCTGGCGCGTTTCCAGCAGCTTGCCCAGGCCGAAGCCGTCGACGCCGCAGTTGTTGCTGACCACCGTGATGCCCTTGACGCCGCTGTCGCGCAAGGCATCGATCAGGGCCTCGGGAATGCCACACAGGCCGAAACCGCCAACCGCCATCAACTGGCCGTCCCTGACGACGCCGGCCAGTGCCGCCGCGGCACTGGGATAGATCTTCTTCATGCAGGGCCACTCCGTGGATCGTGAAACCTGGCGCCCGGTCCAAGCCGGCGGCGCCCGGCAAAGTACTCAGGGTACTACTTAAGCCCTTACGTAGGGGTTACGTAGAATCGCCTAAGTGAGCGCCCCTGCCGATGCGGCCATCCAAGGACAGCCGCTGGACTACCGCATGGCCTTCGACCTGGCGCCAGTGGGTCTGGTGCTGTCGCGCCAGCGCCAGATGATCGACTGCAACCGCGAACTGCTGGCGATGTTCGGGGCCCGTCGCGACCAGCTCATCGGCCGGTCCTTCGAGATCCTGTACCCGACGGCGGACGAGTTCGAACGCACCGGGCGCCGCATCGCAGCGCAGCTCGACGCCGCCGGCCGCTATGCCGATGAACGCGTGATGAAGCGTCTGGGCGGCGGGGCAGCCCACAGCGGCGAATTGTTCTGGTGCCATGTCAGCGGCCGGGCGCTGGATCAGGCCGACCCCCATGCCGCGGGTATCTGGGCCTTCGAGGATCTTTCCCACAAGAGGGCCCTGAAATTCGTGCTGACCCCGCGCGAACGCGAGATCGCCGCATTGCTGGTCGAGGGGCAGACGAGCAAGCAGGTCGGTCGGCGGCTGGACATCAGCCCACGCACCGTCGACGTCTACCGCGCGCGGCTGATGCGCAAGACCGGCGCCGCCACGACGCCCGAGCTGGTCAATCGCCTGTTGACGGGACGCGACGGCGGCTGAATGCACGAGACAAGGCTGGCGCGCAGGCCGCTGGGCTTCGCCGTGCACATACCAAAGCCTGGGCACGCTGGGCTCTGGATCAACGACTATTCCTGCTGGGCCCGATCTGATGCACCGGCTGTGGCGGCTCCTGGTGTCCGGGTCCCAGGCCAGAACGGAGAAATGCAGAGCGATGGAATCGATCCGCGTGTTTGTGGTGGATGACCACCCGATGATCCGCCATGGCCTGGCCGCCATGCTGCGCGCCGAGTCCGGCATCACCTGGGTGGGCGAGGCCGTCGACGCGGCGGAGGCCATCCGCACCGCGCCGGCCCTGGCGCCCGACGTGGTGCTAATGGACCTGGTGATGCCGCGCATGAATGGCGTGGAGACCATCTCGGCGCTACGGCCGCTGTTGCCCGACACACACTTCGTGGTGCTGACCAGCCTGCTGGACCCCGCCGAGGCGCGCCGCGCACTGGCCGCCGGGGCTTCGGGCTTCCTGCTGAAGAACGCATCCTCGCAAGAGCTGATCACCGTCATCCGCACCACCGTGCGTGGCCAGCGTGTGCTGGCACCCGAGGTGACCGACGCGCTGATGGCCTCCGCGCGCACCAGCACTGGGGCCGACCTCACCCAACGCGAGCGTGAGCTGCTGGGCCTGATGGCACGCGGCATGTCCAACCAGGAAATCTCCAGGCGCCTGACCATCGCCATGCCGACGGTGAAGTTCCACGTCACCAACATCCTGGCCAAGCTGCACGCAGACAACCGCACCGAGGCGGTCCTGGTAGCGCTGAAGAACAAGCTCGTCGCGCTCGAGTAGCGGCGGCGCCGCCACGCGACACGGCATAGCCGTGGTTCTACCGGCACGAGCCGGGCCAGGGTGACGCAGCTCTGCAGGCTGTGGCCCGGTGCGACGCATGTACGTATTGGGGTAAACCCTGCTATCGATCAATAGTCCAGGCAACGAGGCCCCGGACAATACCCCCTGTGATGGCGCTCCTCCTGGCGCGCTGCGAGGGGAGCCAAGGTGGGCGACGGAACTTCGAAACATCTGCAGGTGCTGCGTGAGATGCGCAGCCGCGCCGTGCTGGGCGGCGGGGTGCGCCGCATCGAGCAACAGCACGCACGTGGACGCTTGACGGCGCGCGAGCGTCTGGCACTGTTGCTCGACGAAGGCTCCTTCCAGGAATTCGGCGCGCTGGCCACGCACCAGTTCAGCGCCTTCGGCCTGGACAAGCAGCGCTTCCCGGGCGACGGGGTGATCACCGGCTTCGGCAAGGTCAGTGGCCGACGCGTCGCCGTCTACGCGCAGGACTTCACTGTTCTCGGTGGCTCGTTTTCCGAGGTGCAGGCGCAGAAGATCAGCCGCATCCAGGATCTAGCCATCGAATCGGGCATCCCCATCATCGGCCTGAACGACTCGGGTGGCGCAAGAATCCAGGAAGGCGTGCGCAGCCTGGCAGCTTATGGCGAAGTGTTCGTGCGCAACGTGATGTCCTCGGGCGTGATCCCGCAGATCTCGCTGATCCTGGGCCCCTGCGCCGGGGGCGCGGTGTACTCGCCGGCGCTGACGGACTTCGTGCTGATGGCGGGGGACAGCTACATGTTCCTCACCGGCCCGGATGTGATCCAGGCCGTCACCGGCGAGCAGGTTTCGGCGCAGATGCTGGGGGGAGCCGAGGTGCACACCGGCCGCAGCGGTGTAGCGCATCTGGCGGCAGAAACAGAAGTCGCCGGGCTCGAACAGGTCAAGCTGCTGCTGAGCTACCTGCCACAGAACAACAGCGAGGATCCGCCGCAGATCACCCCCGACGACCCGCCCAACCGCATGGAAGAGGCGCTGAACAGGCTGATCCCGGCCAACGAGAACCAGCCCTACGACATGCGCGACGCGATCCTTGCGATCTTCGACCGCGACAGCTTCCTGGAGATCCAGCCGCAGTTCGCCCCCAATGCGGTGGTGGGCTTTGCGCGCCTGGACGGTTATTCGGTGGGCATCGTGGCCAACCAGCCGGCCTGCATGTCCGGCGCGCTGAACATCGACGCCAGCGACAAGATCTCGCGCTTCATCCGCACTTGCGATGCCTTCAACATCGCGGTGGTCACCTTTGTCGACTGCCCGGGCTATCTGCCCGGCGTGGACCAGGAATACGGCGGCGTCATCCGCCACGGCGCCAAGATCATCTACGCCTACTGCGAAGCCACGGTGCCCAAGATCAGCATCGTCACGCGCAAGGCCATGGGTGGCGCCTACGTGGCGATGGGTTCCAAGCAGATGCGCACCGACCTGGCCTTTGCCTGGCCCACCGCGCAGATCGCCGTGATGGGCGCGGCACCGGCCGTGCGTGTGCTGTACCGCGACGAGGTGATGAACGCGCCCGACCCCGCGGCGCGCGAAGCCGAACTGGTGGCTGCCTACCGCGAGGAGTTCTTCAATCCCTACCGCGCTGCCGACCTGGGCCAGATCGACGAGGTGATCGAACCCCGCGAGACGCGCCCGCGCCTGGCCCGGGCGCTGGAGATCCTGCGCACCAAGGTGCAGCAGAACCCGCCCAAGAAACACGGCCTGTCACCGACATGAGCGATCTTGCCTGGGGATTGCAGATGACCGTGCTGGGCATGGGCCTGGTGTTCGGTCTGCTGGGGCTTTTGTGGGGCCTGCTGACGCTGGTGCAGCGCCTGGACCACGAGCCGCCAGCCGCGCCCGCGGCGGCGCAAACGCCGCAGCAGGCCAGCCAGGCGCAGGCGCAGCCGGCACACGACGAGCTGGTGCAAGGCATGGATCCGCGACTGGTGGCCGCGATCATGGTCGCTACGCTGGCGCATCGCGCCATCAGCCGCCGCGAGGCTGCGCCTGTCATGCGCAGCTACTGGCCCGGCAGCCTGCTCTACGCATCGCGCTGGGTGGCCGCCGGGCGAGCCCGGCAGAACAACAACTGGCAGCGAAGGAGTCCTTGATGCGCCGCTACAACCTGACCCTGGGCGAGCGCGAATTCGTGATCGATGTGCAGGAACTCAGCGCCGACCGCTTCCAGGTCCTGGTGGGCGATACGAGCTACCACGTCACGCTCACCGGCGACGAGGCCCTGCCCGGCGCCGCGATCACGCCGGGCTTGCAGCCGGCTGCCGGCACCGTCGCAACGGCCAACACATCGGCAGGCGCTGCAGCTGCGCCCGCGTCGAGCCCGATGAGACCGGCGGCCACGGCCCGGCCGGCCTCGCGCCGAGCTGCCGCCGGCACTGACGCGCTGAACGCACCCATGCCCGGCGTGATCCTGGAACTGCACGTGCAAGCGGGTGACACCGTCACACGTGGTCAGCAGATCGCCGTGCTCGACGCGATGAAGATGCACAACCTGATCGGCGCACCGCGCGACGGCGTCATCGCCGAGGTCTGCGTCGCTGCCGGCCAGGCGGTGGGCCACGGCGACCCCATCGTTCGCTTTGCCCAGGGCTGAATCCCATGCTCAGCCCCGAGAACATCGGCCTGCTGCTGCAAGGCATCACCCACGTCACGCCGCAGTCGCTGGTGATGATCGCCGTGGCCCTGGTGCTGCTGTACCTGGGCATCGTCAGGCAATACGAGCCATTGCTGCTTCTGCCCATCGGTGCCGGCTGCCTGTTGGCCAACCTGCCGCTGAGCCCGCTGATCGCCGAGGACGGGATGCTGCGCGTGCTCTACAACATGGGCATCGTCAACGAGCTGTTCCCGCTGCTGATCTTCATCGGCATCGGCGCGCTCACCGACTTCGGCCCCCTGCTGGAGAACCCGCGCCTGGTGCTGCTGGGCGCGGCCGGGCAGTTCGGCATCTTCCTGACGCTGCTGCTGGCGCTGGCCTTCGGCTTTTCGCACAACGAGTCGGCGTCGATCGGCATCATCGGTGCCATCGACGGGCCCACGTCGATCTACGTCAGTGGCCTGCTGGCGCCGCACCTGCTGGGCCCGATCACGGTGGCGGCCTACAGCTACATGAGCCTGGTGCCCATCATCCTGCCGCCGATCATGAAGCTGCTGACGACGCAGAAGGAGCGACGCATCCGCATGCCCTACAGCCAGCGCGTCATCAGCCGGCGCACGCGCATCCTGTTTCCGATCGTGGTGACGGTGCTGGTGGGCACGCTGGTGCCGTTTGCCACGCCCTTGATCGGCATGCTGATGCTGGGCAACCTGCTCAAGGAATCGGGTGTGGTCGAACGGCTCACCAAGGCCTCGGCCAACGAGATCGCCAATACCGTGACGCTGTTCCTGGGCCTGGCCATCGGCTCGACGATGCTGGGCAGCGAGTTCCTCAAGCTCAGCACGCTGGCCATCCTCGTGCTGGGCATCCTGGCCTTTGCCGTGGATGCCATTGCCGGGGTTCTGTTCGCCAAGCTGCTCAACCTGATCAGCGGCGGCAAGGTCAACCCGCTGGTCGGCGCGGCCGGCATCAGCGCCTTCCCGATGGCCGCGCGCGTGGTGCAGAAGGTGGCGCAGGAAGAGGACTTCGAGAACTTCCTGCTGATGCACGCGATGGGTGCCAACGCCGCAGGCCAGGTGGCCAGCGTGGTGGCCGGCGGCGTCCTGCTGGCCCTGATGGGCGCGGGTGGCTGAGGCCGGACCGAGGCCGCGCCTGCGCGCGGCCGAGTGCCTGCCGAAGGCCCAGACGCATGCTTGCGGCTGGGCCGGGCCCGTCGAAGC
>WBZP01004220.1_pt2 | contig 12078 bp, 12 predicted proteins | sample 5204301 | NCBI WGS metagenome assembly WBZP01 (sample SAMN12412401, study PRJNA552823) | activated sludge metagenome | isolation source: activated sludge from nitrification reactor of wastewater treatment plant... | place: USA: Pennsylvania | collected 2017
GCGCCAGTGCTTCGGCGTACACGATGGGATCCACGATCTGGTCGATGGTCTCGTCGACGATCTCCTGGACTCGTTCGACGTCCCATCCCTTGACCAGATTGGACAGGTACTCCCGCATCTGCTCCATCTGATCGTGGTCGGCGCCGGACAACAAGTAGACGAACTGCGCGTAGGCCGCCTTCATGGCATCGGCCCGCTGGATCAAACCGCCCTCGTAGAACTTCTTGGTGAAAGCCAGCGTGCTCGACTTGGCCAGGATCGTCTTGTCCAGATCGAAGAAGGCCGCTGCTGAAGCCTCGGAACGGGTCACTCCCTGATCCTAGGGGGCGCGGCACCTGAGCGGTCGAATCTGACAGCATCATGCGCATGTGGTCCGACGGTGCTCTGGTCGCCGCCGTCCGGGCGGCGTTTGCGCCCTTGGCCGACGAGGTGCGCGCCACGCAGATGCAGGCGTACATGAAGGATGTGGCCCCCTTCCTGGGCATCCCCGCCCCGGATCGCCGCCGGGCGCAACAGTCGGTCTGGCGGGACCTTCCGCAGCCGACGTCGGCTCAGTTGTGCCGCGCCGCCGTGGGGCTGCGGGCGCTTCCGGAGCGCGAGTTCCACTACGCCGCCGGCGAGTTGACCGGACGCTGGGTACGAGTTCTGGAGCCAGATCGGCTGGACACGGACGTGCGGGCTGCCCTGCTGGCCCTGCCCTGGTGGGACACCGTCGATCTGCTGGGCTCGGCCGTGGTCACGCCCATGGTGCGTGCCCACCCGCACCTACGGGCCGTGATGTGGGAATGGAACGGAACCGATGACCAGTGGCTCATCCGGGCCTCGATCCAGCACCAGCGCGGCCTGGGACCCGACACCGATGTTCGCCTTCTGCTGGCGCTGTGTCGGCCGCATGTGACCGACCGGCGATTCTTCGTCGCCAAAGGGATCGGTTGGGCGCTGCGCGACGCGTGCCGGTTCGATGTGGCCGCTGTGCGCGGATTCGTGGACGAGTATCCCGACCTGTCCGCCGTCGCCCGCAGAGAGGCCGTCAAGGGGATCGCGCGCGAAGGCTGACCGCCTGTCCACAAGTTCCGTTTGCGCGCCTTGTCCACAGTCCTCGGCTTGGCCCCCGGCCAGAGGTGTTCTCGGCCGCACGATGGCTCCATCCGAACAGGAGGTCCCATGGCAGATGTCGCAGTCCGAGTCAGCGACCCGAAACTGGCGCGCCAGGTGTTCGATCTGGTGGCGGCCGCCCGAGCCGACGCGGACCCCGAGATCGGGGTCCGCACCGGGCTTTTGGTCACCGATGAGTTTCCTTCCCGCGCCGCTCTGCCGACAGTGGTCGTGACCCACCAGGCCGATGCCGGGACGTGGCGAAAGGCAGCAGAGGCCGGGGTCGAGCAGGTTGTGGTTCTGCCCGACGGTGCGCCGCTGCTGGGACAGCGGTTGTTGCGCCGTCAGCCGCAGCGCACCGGGACCCTGGTCCGGGTTGTGGGCAGCCGGGGCGGCAGCGGGGCTACCACCCTGTGCGTGGGCTTGGCCGTGGCTCTGGCAGACCAGGTCAACACGGTCCTGGTCGATGGAGACGCGGCCGCCAGCGGCTTGGACCTGACACTGGGGCTCGAGGATCACGAGGGTCTGCGGTGGGGCGATCTACAGGATGTCCGGGGGCCGGTTCCGCCCGCATCCGTCCTGGGGCGGCTGCCGGTCTGTCGGGACATGCCCGTGTTGTCGCAGGGGCGTCCCGCGGTCGACCTCAGTGGCGCGTGGCGGGCCATCACCGACTCCATCCTGACGGCGGCCGGCGTTGTTGTGGCAGATGTGCCCCGCTATGCCGCCAGGGAACTGACAGGACCGGCTCAGTCCGTCGACATCCTCGTCGTTCCCCACGATGTGGTCGCGGTCGCCAACACCCGCCGCCTCATAGAGGCTGGTGCGCTGCGGTCCGACGCGATCATCGCTCTGCGCCGAATCCGAGGTCCGATGCCTGCTGGGGCGGTCGCACAGAACCTCCCTCATCGGCATGTGATCGAGATTCCTGACTGCGCCGGCGTGCGTGCCGGCACTGATTTCGGCGACCTGGCCGACGCTGTTGGGCATCGCGCTTATGCCTCCGCCTGCCGTCAGCTCGCGGCCGCCGCGCTGGGAGTGGTGGGCGGTGATGGGTGACCTGCTCGACCGGGTCCGCGCCTGGCTGGTCGACAACGACGGCGATGCCTCAGCGACGGGTGTCCGGCGGGCGCTGAACGCTCTCGGTGTGGTGGTCGAGCAGGCGTCCCTGGACCGGCTCGTCGCTCAGTTGTGCGCGGAACTGGTGGGGGCGGGGGTCCTGCAGCCGTTGCTCGACAGGCCCGGCGTCACCGATGTTCTGGTCAACGGACCCGATCGCATCTGGGTGGACAGCGGGGCGGGTCTGCAGCCCGCCGGCGTGTCGTTCGCCGCTGAATCAGCTGTCCGCGCCCTGGCCCAGCGGATGGCGGCTCAGGCGGGGAGGCGCCTGGACGACGCGACACCATTCGTTGACGCGAGGCTTCCGGGTGGCATCCGCCTTCATGCGGCGATACCACCGCTGTCTTCCCCCGGCACCCTGATCAGTCTGCGTGTGCCGGCGCAGCGCAGCTTTGATCTGGACGCACTGGTCAGGTGCGGGGCCATCAGTGAGCATGGGAGCCATTGGTTGCGCGCCATCGTCGCCGCCCGATGTGGGTTCCTGGTGACCGGAGCGACCGGCAGCGGCAAGACGACGGTTCTGCGTGCCCTGCTCAGCCTCGTCCCTGCCACCGAGCGGATCGTCGCGATCGAGGAGTCGGCAGAACTCGATGTTCCCCATCCGCACTTTGTTCGGCTCGAGGCCCGTATGCCCAACGCCGAGTTGCGCGGCGGGGTCACCATGACCGACCTGATGCGCCAGGCCATGCGAATGCGCCCGGACCGGATCGTGGTGGGCGAGGTCCGCGGCGGTGAGGTCACATCGTTGCTGAATGCGATGAACACGGGTCATGAGGGGTCCTGCGGCACAGTCCATGCCAACGAACCAGCCAGTCTGCCGGCGCGCATCGAAGCGCTGGGCCTGACAGCGGGTATGAACCGCGCAGCGGTGCATAGCCAACTGGCGGCGGGACTCGATGTCGTGGTCCATGTGGAGCGCGACCACGGGGGAAACCGCCGCGTGGCCGCCGCGGGAGTCCTTGTGGCGGACAGTCGCACGGGGTTGGTTCAGGTTGTGCCGCTGCTGGACTTCGGCGGGCAGAAGCCCCGGTTGCACCGGCCCCGACATCCGGTGGCCGGCCGACTCCTTGCGCACATGCCGTGACCTGGCTGTTGCTGGCGGTTGCTCTGTTGGCCGTGCCCGCCCCGCTCCCGCACGGTGCCGCGCGCCGCAACTTGTGGCGGCTGCGCCATGACTGGCGGGCGGATGATCGAACCGACCCCGGAACCGCCTGGGTGCTTGCACTGGCCGGTGAACTGCGGGCTGGCGGCGACGCCGTACAAGCTCTGCGCGCGTGCTCGCAGCGCTACGGAGTGGCATTGCACGCGGCCCGCGCGGCCGTGATCGGCGCCGACGTCCCAGCGGCCTTGCGGCGTGATGCGCGCTCCACGCCGGTGCTTCGCCCTGTGGCGGCAGCGTGGGGGATCTCGCAGCAGACCGGCTCTGGCTTGGCCGATGTCCTGGACAACATCGCCGACGGCCACCGTCGCACCGACGAGGTGCGCCGTCTACTGGCGGTCGAACTGGCCGGCCCACGAGCCACGGCGCGGTTGATGAGTCTGCTGCCCGCGGTCGGCGTGGGGCTGGCGATGATGCTGGGCGCGGATCCCATCGGGTGGTTCACCTCGTCGGTGGCGGGTTTCGCCTGCCTGGCGATCGGGCTGTCGCTCAATGCCGTCGGATTCTGGTGGATCAGCAGGATCGTGCGCCGCGTCGAGGCGGACTTGTGACCTGGCTGCTCGTGGCTGTCGTGGTGGTGCTCATGCCGCTGCCAGGGTTGCCCCACCGGTGGGACCTGGGTCCGGAACCCATGGCCACGGCCGGCGGTCAGGTTCCCGTGCGGTTGAACCATGTTGGGGCGGCGGCGGCGGCGATCGCCGCCCTGGTGATGGTTCCGCTGCCTTGGTCGATTCCACTCGCGGCGCTGGCGGGTGGTGCGTCGTTCCGGCTGCTGCCTACAGGATTCACCCGTGATGGCGACCGGCAGGCGTTGGCCATGGCCAAGGCCTTGCCCGATGCTGTGGACCTTCTGGCGGCGGTCCTGCGAGCTGGGCTTCCGGACTCAGAAGGACTCATGGTGGTCGCCGTCGCCACCAATGAGCCTCTGGCGAGCCATCTGTCGCTGGTGGCCCGGCACCGGCGACTCGGCGCCGGCCCTGGGCAGGCGTGGCGGCAGGTTGCGCATGTACCGCAGTTGGGCGATCTCGCAGCGGCGATGGCCCGGCACGCCGACACCGGATCGCCCATCGCGCCGGTGCTGGATCGCGTGGCTGCCGATGCCCGACGGGACTACTTCTCCCAAGCGCAGCAAGCCGCTCGGGCTGCCGCAGTCAGGGCCGTCATCCCGCTGGCTGCATGCTTCCTGCCCGCATTCCTGACACTGGGAGTTGTGCCGATCGTGGCCTCCCTGCTGTCCGGCCTGTCGTTCTGAGCAGTCTGCCGACTTGTCCCCACACGCCCGGTGCACCCGGTTATCCCCATCTGCGGAACCCATCCGTTGCGGAGCCCTCCCGCTGCCCAGGGTGGAGCCATCAACGAAGCCCAACAGGGGCAGAAAGGAAACAACCATGTCGAAGTTGCTCACAAAGGTGGTGTCACAGGAGGAGGGTCTCTCGACGGCCGAATACGCGGTGGGGACGGTCGCGGTCGCCGGCCTTGGTGGTGTGCTGGTCCGGTTGCTCACCAGCGACTGGGCCCTGGATCTGCTCAAGAAGGTCATCGAGTGGGCTTTCAGTTTCCTGTTCAACTGATGCCCGTCCGGCGCCGGGGACTCGAGGCCGCACCCTCGGTCCCTGGTGCCGGATCAGGTATCGGCAGCGACAGTGTCAGCCGCACCGACAACGGCATGGTGAGCGTCGAGATCGCCCTGTCGCTGGCGCTGGTGCTGCTGTTCGCACTGATGGGGACCTGGCTATTGGCTGCTGGTCAGCTTCAGGCACGACTGACCGACGCCGCGCGGGCGACGGCTCGCGAGCTCGCACGCGGGGACAGCGCCGTAGAGGCCATCGCGGTCGGTCATCGGATCACTCCCGACGCCCGGGTCGAAGTGCTGCGTGACGACACGATCATCCAGGTGTCGGCTCACCAGGAGCTGCACGGTCCGGGTCCGGTTCTGTCTGGGCTGCAACGCACCATGACGGCCACTGTGGTCACGGAACCGGAACAGGACTCGCCATGGTGACCCCGGACGTGTGCATGTGCCGACCGATCCGAGGCCGTCCGGCGTCGGATCACGGTTCGGCCGGGCTGATCCCGTTGATCGGCGGGCTCGGCGTGGCAGCCGCCACCGTGGTGGCCGGGGCACTGGTGGCGGGCAGTCTGGTGCACAGCCGGGCCGAGGCAGCTGCCGACATGGTGGCCCTGGCCGCCGCGGGGCGGATCCTCACCGACCCGGATCCATGCGGGGTGGCAGCTCGGGTTGCCGACGACAACGACGTGGTGTTGTCGCGGTGTGACGTTGCCGGGGTCTCGGTCACCGTCACGGTGGCCGCCGACCTGCCTCCGGTCCTGCGGCCGGCAGCCGGCGGCCGTCAGGCGCACGCCAGCGCGCGTGCCGAACTCGTCCCGGACCCGGATGTGATCAGTCCGCCGTGACGGCCGTGACTACGAGACGTGGTCGTCGTCGTGGTCGTGACCTCGCACCGACCCTGCGTGGGCGACCTTCGACGGGTCGCGTCGCACGGCGATCAGGCTTGCCACGGTCGTGATCGTCAGCACCACCACGATGAACAGCAGTGACGCGAAGGTGGGGACCTCCGGCACGCCCGGCCAGATGCCGTGAGCCCAGTGCAGCACCAACTTCAGCCCGATGAACACCAGGATCAGCGCAAGTCCGGTCGACAGGTACACCAGTCGATCCAGCAGGCCCTTGACCAAGAAGAACAGCGCCCGCAGCCCCAACAGCGCGAACGCATTCGCCACAAAAACGATGTACGGCTCGGCGGTGACACCGAACACGGCCGGGATGGAGTCGAGCGCGAACAGAAGGTCGGTGGTGCCGATCGCTATCAGGGCGATGAACAGCGGAGTGGCGACCCTTCGCCCGTCGACGCGGGTGAAGAAACTGCCGTCGTGGTACTCGTCGGTGGTGGGCAGCACCTTGCGAGCGCCGACCACGAGCAGGTTGTCGCTGACGTCGGGATCCTGGTCACGATGTCGGTACAGGGCGTATCCGGTCCAGATCAGGAGTACGCCGAACACCAGGAACATGAATGAGAAGTAGGCCAGCAGGGCCGCACCGACGGCGATGAAGATCGCCCGCAGCACCAATGCGAAGGCGATCCCGATGATCAGCAGTTTCTGCTGGTACTGCGCAGGAACCGCGAATGCGGCCATGATGATGACGAACACGAACAGGTTGTCGACCGACAGGGTCTTCTCGACGATGTAGCCGGCGAAGTACTGGGCGCCGAACTCCCCACCCGCCCAGACCGAGAACACCAGGCCGAAGGCGATTGCCACGCTGATGTAGAAGACGGACCACAGGGCCGCTTCCTTGAAGCCCACGACATGAGGTCGCGCGACGGCGAGTCCTAGGTCCAGAGCGAAGAGTCCGACGATGATGCCCAACGTGATGAGCCAGACGACGCCGGTTATCTCTAGTGCCACTCGCCGAGTCTAGGGTCGGACCGAGCGGGGTGCAGTCCCACCCCTGAAGCGGGGTTCAGGGGTCGCTGTCGCTCGGCCGAAGCAAGGCAGCCAGCAATCGCGCCCCGCCTCGCTTGTCCAACGGGTCGTTCCCGTTGCCGCACTTGGGTGACTGGACGCAGCCAGGACAGCCGTCGGGGCAGTCGCACGTGGAAATGACCTGATGGGTGGCCGCCAGCCATTGCTCGGCCGCGTCATAACCGCGGCGGGCGAAACCGGCGCCCCCCGGATGCCCGTCATAGACGAACACGGTGGTCTCTGCGGTGTCCGGGTGGCGCTGCGTCGACAGGCCCCCGATGTCCCAGCGATCGCACGTCGCCAACGCCGGCAGGACCCCGATCGCGGCATGTTCCGCGGCGTGTGCCGACCCGGGCACCCGCCCGTCCGCCAGCCCGGCGACGGTCACAGCCTGGTCGGTCATGCGCCACCACACGGCCGCTGTGATCAGGTGGCTGGGTGGCATCGCCAATGGCTCGCTACCCAAGACCCGACCGGTGCCGGCCTCGCGCTTGAGGAACCCCACGACCTGTCCCGTCACCTCCACCTGGCCGAAATGCAAGGAGCCGGCACCCAGCGGGCGCGACTCCTGCTCGCGCGTGATCCGCAGGTCGCTGACCGACTGCGCGACGGTCGTGTACCCGGGTCGCTCGCGGCGGACCACCGCGATGCCGCCGTCCAGATCGAGTGACTCCACCAGGTGCGTGACTCCCAGGTGGGTGTAGACAGCCCCAGGGTGCAGCTGCGCGGGAGCAGAGGAGCCATCCATCGTGCCCATCACCCTGCCGGTGCCGGATTCGATGATCGACACGGGCTGACTGCAGCCGCGCAGGTCCGCCAGATCGGCCGGGCGATGGCGGTCGACCCAGAACCATCGCTCGCCGCGGAGCCGGATCATGCCTTGATTCGCCAGTTGACGCAGGACCGACTCGGCCACCGGCCCGAACGACTCGACTGCTTCGGCGGTGGTGGGCGGCTGTTCCGCAATGGCACAGGCCAGGTGCCCCAGCAGCACGAAAGGGTTCGCGCGGTCGAGCACCGTCGCCTCGAGCGACGCATCGAAGATCCGCTCCGGGTGGCTGACATAGAACCGGTCGAGCGGATCCTCCTGCGCGGTGAGCAGGGCCACTGCGTGTGCCCCGGTGCGGCCGGCCCGCCCCAGTTGCTGCAGGAACGACAGGCGAGTGCCGGGCCAGCCACACATGGCCACGGCGTCGAGACCAGAGATGTCCACCCCGAGTTCCAGGGCGTTGGTCGAAGCCACACAGCGCAGGGCGCCGGAACGCAGTCGCTGTTCGATGTCCCTGCGCTCCTCGGGCAACAGACCGCCGCGGTAGGCAGTGACCCCGGGGCCTGCCCCGGTGCGCACCCGAACCGCCTGAGCCATGGCCTCGACACCAGCGCGGGACCGTACGAACCCGACCGACTGCACCCCGGCGGACACCCAGGTGGACAAGGCCGCGGCGGTGTCGGAGAACGCGCTGACCGGTTCCGGCATGGCGGGGTCGGCATCGGCATCGATGTCCGTATCTGAGGCGAGTCGTGCCGGATCGTGCAGGATCACCGTACGCGCGCCTCGCGCCGACGCATCGTCGGCCACGGCCACCACCTGGGACTCGTCCACACCCAGCAGTTGCGACCCTGCCTGAGCCGGGTTGCCGAGCGTCGCCGAACACACGATGAAGACGGGGTCGGCCCCCGCCTCGGCGGCCAGGCGGCGAAGGCGGGTGACGATCGCGGCCACGTTGGCCCCGAAGATGCCTCGGTACATGTGCCCCTCGTCCAGAACCACGAACCGCAACCGCCGCAAGAACGGGCGCCACTGTGTGTGTTGGGGTAGGACGCTGCGATGCAGCATGTCCGGGTTGGTCAAGATGAACCTGCTGGAGCGACGGATCAGGGGTCGGACCTGCTGGTCGGTGTCGCCGTCGTAGCAGGCCGGGTTGATCCCGGGCAGCCCCAGTTGGTCGAGGCGGGCCCGTTGGTCCTGCGCCAGCGCCTTGGTCGGGGTGCAGTAGATGGTCGTGGCCTGATCCTGAAGCGCCGCCGTCAGCGCTGGCAGCCAGTAGCCCATCGACTTGCCGCTCGCCGTACCGGTGGCCAGCACCACGTGGCGGCCCGCCCAGGCCGCATCGGCAGCCCGGACCTGGTGATCCCATAGACCGCTCACTCCCTGGGAGGCGACGGCGGCGCGGACCTCGGTTGCGACCCACTCGGGCCATGGCGCCGTGACGCCCGGCTGGTTCGGCACCTCGACAACGGCCACGGGGGCGGTGGACAGCGCGGCCAGTGTTCGCTGGACCATTCCGGCACTCTGTCCAGGGGGTTCCCGGCGCCGGTCGAGGTTCAGTGCCTTCGGATGCGCGGAGGCGCGATGCGCGGAGGCACTGATCGACGCCACAAGCACCTCCACTCTGTCGGGTACCAGTGTGCCTGGAGCCTCCGACAGCCGCCGCGAGGCCACGAGCGGCTCACACCTGAACGGATGGTGTCGTGCCGGCACCCGGACGCCCTGCGCCCGGGGCTGCGGACAGCGCCCGGGTATGACTATCGTGCGGAGGAGACAGTGTGTCGCTCTTGGCGCACCGAATGCCCCGGGAGGCAAGCCGTGGAGATCACCACCTCGGACATCGAAGGCGGGGCCGTCGGCACCGTGATCGCGGTCACCGGCGAACTCGATGTGTTCACCGCCCCCGCGCTGGAGGCCGCTTTGCACGAGTCGATCGAGCAGGGCAACGCCGATATCGTCGTGGACCTGTCGGGTGTGGAGTTCCTCGACAGCACCGGGCTCGGGGTCATGGTCAAGGCACTCAAGTGGGCTCGCGAGGCCGGCGGGGGGCTGCGCGTCGTTGCCACCCAGGAGCGCATCACCAAGGTGTTCACGATCACCGGTCTGGACGAGGTCATGCAGTTGTCCGGATCGGTGCAGGGCTGATGCCCACCGCGGTCCTGACCTTGCCGGCGGCTCCCGAACAGGCCAGAACGGCCCGCCTCGTGGCCGGTGCGGCTGCCCGCCGCGCAGGTGTGGACCCCGATTCGCTCGACGATGTCCGGTTGGCGGTCGCGGAGGCTGTCGCGCGGGCCGTCCTGCGGTCGATGGCCGACGCTCCCGGGATTCAGCCGGATGAGTCGTCGTCGTGGGTCAGCGTCGCCATGACAGACGACGGACAGCGCTTCGAGATCGCGGTCGCCGATCGCGCCGAGGCGGGCGCGGCCCACCCCGGGGCCGAGGCGGACGTGGACGAAGAGCTTGCGTTGTCGGTCATGCAGTCGCTGGCTGCCGAGAGCCGGATCGACCCGAACCCCGACGGAGGCCGCACCATCGTGCTGGCCTGGCCGGTCGCAGACGCCTGATCCAGCCTGAGAAAGCCGTTGTTCGCCGTGTCCGGCGAGGCCGGTCACTGGCACATGTTCGGGTCGCGTAAACTCCTGTCCGTCGGTAGATCCCGTCTGAGCCCTTCAGGGCACGGCGCGGGGGGGCCTCCGACGTGCGACAGTCGGCGACGCCATCCGTCGCCGGCGCCTATCAAGGAGAATCACCAGTGGAGAGTCTTGCCGTCGATCTGACTGGCAGCAATCTGGTCACCGTGGGCATTGTGGCGGTCATCGCCCTGTGCGCGTTGGGTGTGGCCGCGCTGCTTGTCCGCGAAGTTCTGGCTGCCGATGCCGGCACGCCGAAAATGCAGGAAATCGCCGGAGCGGTGCAGGAAGGCGCCGCCGCGTTCCTGAGCCGGCAGTTCCGAACCCTCGGCATCTTCGCCGTCATCGTGTTCTTCCTGCTGTGGCTGTTGCCAGCAGAGACCACCAGCGAGCGGATCGGTCGCAGCATCTTCTTCTTGGTCGGTGCGGTGTTCTCCGCAACCACCGGCTACATGGGCATGTGGCTGGCCGTGCGCGGCAATGTGCGCGTGGCCTCGGCGGCTCGTGAAGAGGACGAGCAGCGTGCCATGAAGATCGCGTTCCGCACCGGCGGTGTGGCGGGCATGTTCACCGTGGGCCTTGGCCTGTTCGGTGCGGCCGTGGTGGTGCTGGTGTACAAGGGCGAAGCGCCCAAGGTGCTCGAGGGCTTCGGCTTCGGTGCTGCGCTGCTGGCCATGTTCATGCGTGTCGGCGGAGGCATCTTCACCAAGGCCGCGGACGTCGGCGCTGACCTGGTGGGCAAGGTCGAGCAGGGTATCCCCGAGGATGACCCGCGCAACGCCGCGACCATCGCAGACAACGTGGGCGACAACGTCGGTGACTGCGCCGGCATGGCTGCGGACCTGTTCGAGTCCTACGCCGTCACCCTGGTCGCGGCCCTGATCCTGGGCAAGTCCGCCTTCGGCGACCTCGGCCTTGTGTTCCCCTTGGTCGTCCCCGCCATCGGTGTCATCACTGCGGTGATCGGCATCTTCGCGGTGTCCCCGCGCAAGGGCGACCGTTCCGGCATGCAGGCCATCAACCGTGGCTTCTTCATCTCCGCCATCATCTCGGCCGTGCTGGTGGTCGTCGCTGCTTTCGTGTTCCTGCCCGACAGGATGGTCAACCTCAAGGGCATCGACCTCGGCATCTTCGAAGCGGTTTCGGTCGACACCTACAACCCGCGCTTCCTTGCCATCGGGGCGGTGCTGATCGGCATCATCCTGGCTGCTGTCATCCAGCAGCTGACCGCCTACTTCACCGAGACGAACCGTCGTCCCGTCGACGATGTCTCCAAGACGTCCCTGACGGGTCCGGCCACCGTCATCCTGTCCGGTATCTCGTTGGGCCTGGAGTCCGCGGTGTATTCGGCGCTGCTCATCGGTGCCGCGGTGTACGCCGCTGCCCTGCTGGGTGGCGGCTCGGTGCTGCTGTCGCTGTTCGCCGTGGCTCTGGCCGGTACCGGTCTGCTGACCACCGTCGGCGTCATCGTGTCCATGGACACGTTCGGCCCGGTCTCGGACAACGCACAAGGCATCGCCGAGATGTCCGGCGACGTCGAGGGCGAGGGCGCCAAGATCCTCACCAGCCTCGACGCGGTCGGCAACTCGACCAAGGCGATCACCAAAGGCATTGCCATCGCGACCGCTGTCCTGGCGGCAACCGCACTGTTCGGGGCCTTCCGCGACACGATCGGCCAGGCAACCGAGCAGGTGGTCGCCTCGGGCGACGATCTGATCCGCCAGGTCGGTGCCAGCGAAGCCGTCCAGTACCTGGGTGTGCTCAACGTGGCGAACCCGTCCAACCTGGTGGGTCTGCTGATCGGCGCCTCCGTGGTGTTCCTG
>WBZP01006068.1_pt1 | contig 12077 bp, 8 predicted proteins | sample 5204301 | NCBI WGS metagenome assembly WBZP01 (sample SAMN12412401, study PRJNA552823) | activated sludge metagenome | isolation source: activated sludge from nitrification reactor of wastewater treatment plant... | place: USA: Pennsylvania | collected 2017
GATAGACGCGCATGTAGGTCAGCTGCCCATAGCGTCCATCCTCGAGCTTGAACGCCAGCGCAACCGGCGGCAGGCTGGGGTCCGACGCCAGCTTGATCTTCTTGCTTTCCGCGCTGTCGATGTCGATCGCTTCGTTCTCGACATCCGACGGACAGGGCAAAAAGTAGGTCACTCCGTCGAGCAGAAGCTGCACAGCCTTGTTCTTATAGGCCGAGCCCATCATCACCGGCGTAAGCTTCATGTCGAGTGTGCCGCGACGAATCGCATCGCGAATCAGCTCTGGCGTGACACGGTCCTCGAGGATCGCTTCGGTCAGCGCATCCGAGAACATCGACACCGTATCGAGCATCTCCTCGCGAGCCTTGTCCGCTTGCGACTTCATGTCGGCCGGAATCGGGTTGCGATGGATCTCCTCACCGTTGTCGCCGGTGAAGGTCACCGCCTCCATGGTGATAAGGTCGATGACGCCCTCGAACTTGTCCTCGAGTCCGATCGGCAGCTGGATCAGCACCGGATTGTGACCGAGCTTCTCTCTCAGCTGATTCTTGACGCGCAGCGGGTTGGCGCCGGTCCGATCGCACTTGTTCACAAATGCGATGCGCGGAACCCGGTAACGCCGCATCTGACGGTCGACGGTGAGAGACTGACTCTGCACACCGGCCACGGAACACAGCACCAAGATAGCGCCGTCGAGAACGCGGAGGGCACGCTCGACTTCGATGGTGAAGTCAACGTGTCCTGGCGTGTCGATGATGTTGACGTGGTGGTTGTTCCACGAGCAGTAGGTCGCCGCGCTCTGGATGGTGATGCCGCGCTCACGCTCTAGATCCATGCTGTCCATCTTCGCGCCGACACCATCCTTGCCTTTGACTTCATGGATGGCGTGGATGCGCTTGGTATAGAACAGGATTCGTTCGGTGAGCGTGGTCTTACCGCTGTCGATGTGCGCGGAGATCCCGATGTTACGGACGCGAGAGAGATCGGAAATCACGATATTGGCTCCACAGGCCGCATCCAGCCACAGGGATGGGCCGCAGGGATTTTCTTCGGAAGCGGTTTAAGCGCAAGTGAAAAATTCCCCGCCGCCGGTGAGCAGGGCTGTGTCTTTTGTGGCCTCGTCGACCGAAAATACTGGTAATCATCCCCCACATCGCGCCGATCTCCCTGGCGTGTAAGGAGCGTCCCATGCGAACCATGCGTCTGTCGCGGCTCTGGGCCTTGGCCTCGCTATCGCTTTGGATTCCACTGTCCGTGCCGAGTGTAGCGATCGCCGCCGAGTCGGGACCGCTGTTGCCGACGAGCCCATCGCCGGCTGAACCGACGGTGCTGTCGCGGGGGCGAGATGGAACCCCGAGGCTCGTCGTTGGGGCACTGTCGACGCCATTGCCGGGGACCGATCCGCTGACGGTGGCTGAGCGCTTCCTTGCCCAACTGCGACGGACTTCTCCACTGCTGGTGCCGGCAGAGCTGACGCAGGCCGAGATCATTCCCGTCGGAACAGGCCATGTGGTGCGCTATCGGCAGCTACACCTGGGTCTGCCGGTGTGGGCGAGCGATCTGGTGCTGCGTATCTCGACGGAAGGCCAGGTGGTGCAGCTGGCGCGCGATGTGGTTCCGACGGAAATACTTGCCAGGATCAATCCGATTCCGTCGCTATCCTCCGAGGAGGCCCAGCGAAAGGTGCGCGCGCTTGGCTCAGGCACCGTCGGAGAAGCGCAGCTGGTTATCGACAATCAGAGCGGCCAACTTGCCTACGTGGTGTCACGAATCGAGCTTGCGGCGCTTGAACATGCTCAATACCTCGTCGACGCACAAACGGGGGAGCTGCTGCGCCGCATCGAGCAGCTCAAGTTTCTGAATCAGTTTGCGGTCTATCGCTACAACCCCGCGACGACCAGCAACATCGACCCGCAGGGCATCCCAAGCGGCGACGGCGGTCTGTTCGCCCCGGCGGGCAGCGGCGCGCGCGCCATGACCAGCACGCTGCTACGTGGCATCAACTGCATCGACAACTTCACCACCCGCGTCCCCCCCGGCGGCACCACCGCGCTGCACCTGTGCGCCCCAATGCAGAGCCTGTCGAGCACGGCGGGCGACTACCACCAGTTCCAGCCGCTGATCTTTGCCAGCGACGGTCGCTGCCCGACCATCAACGACGCCAACCGCAACTCGTTTGGCGAAGCGCACATGTACTGGCACAGCGCCAACGCCTACACCCGCTTTCGCACCCTCTACGCCGCGCTGGGCAATAACGACTTCCGACTGCGCATCTCGATGGGCGGCTCAGCGAGGCCGTTCCCGCTGCTGACCAACCTCTGCATGCCCAACTTGAACAACACCGCCCAGGCCACCAATCCCAACTTCCCGCTCAGCCCGTTCGAGAACGCGTTCTACTCGCCGGGCGATGTCGGAGGCGGCTACAGCAACTTCATCCTCGGAGTCCCCGGCGACATGATCGCGTTCGGCATGGGCGCCAAGGCCAACTACTCGATGGACGCCGATGTCATCTATCACGAGTTCGTCCACGCGGTGATCTCGTCGAGAAATCGCCTCAACGGCTCGATCGCACTCGATACTTTCGGACTCAACAGCGACATTGGGTCCATGAACGAGGGCCTCGCCGACTACTTTTCATCGGCGATCACCGGCAACAGCCCCGTCGGAGAGTATGCCAAGAGCAACTTCGGCCTGACGACGGTCGGTCTGCGCGATGTCGACAACATGCTTCACTGCAGCAACGACCGGGTCGGCGAGGTCCACGAGGACGCCAACCCCTTTTCCGGGGCACTGTGGCGAGCCCGCAAGTCTGTCACCGGCGATCCGCTCGACCCAAGTGCCGCCGCTGTGCAAAAGCGCCAGGCGTTCGATCAGGCGGTGCTCGCGGCGCTGGAAGCCAGCATGGCCGGCCCGTCGATGACCGAGATGGGCCAGCTGCTGGTCGGCGAGGTAGGGCGGCTCACGGCGACGCTCGGGGCAGATGCCGCACAAAAGACCACCGACGCGCTGACCCAGCATGGCGTGCTCAGCAAGTGCGATCGCGTGATCCAGGTGCAGACGCCGCATCGGATGCTGTGTCTTGACTCGGATGCCAAGAAAATCTGGCCGGGCCACGCGCAGTGGCGGTTCGATATGCCGGAGTCGGCGGACACTGTCACGTTCACGTTTACGACGCTGGGTGCCGGTGCGGTCTGTAACAACCTGCTGCCGAGTGCGGCGGCCCTGGCTCCGAAGCTCCAGCTGGCGGTTCGTTCCGACGGGATGCCGATTACCTGGGACGTGAGCGGCGCCGGCAGCTACGAGCGACTCGTCGACGTACAGCAAGGCACGGCCAACAACAGCTGGACCGCGACGGTGTCCCTCGCGAGAACCAAGCGTCACCACGTCATGTTGGCAAACTCCGGCGGCCCGCGCATCGCCCAAAACATCACGCTGACCCTGTCGTGTGCCGCCGCTGACGGCTGTCCGGTGACCATGCCACCCGGTGGTGGCGATGGTGGAACGACCTCGTTTACGCCCACCGGCTGTGGCTGTCACGTCGCAGCCGCCCAAGGTCCAGCTTCACTCGTCGGTTTGGCCTCGGTGGGTGGTCTGCTGGCGGCGCTGCTGCATCGTCGGCGTCAACGCAGACTCGGTGCCTAGCCATGAGCGCGCTCGCCCCGATCTTGCCAGTCTCCCCGGAATCGCTCGCTCAAGCAGCGGCTCTGCTCAGGTCGGATAAGGTGTGTGCATTCCCCACCGAAACCGTCTACGGACTGGGCGCCAATGCCCACAGTGAGCAGGCGGTGCTGCGCATCTACGAGCTGAAAGGGCGGCCTCGGCACAATCCGCTGATCGTTCACGTCGCCGACCTCGCCCAGGCGCAGCGGGTGACGACGGGCTGGTCGCAGCTGGCGGATCGGCTGGCGCTGCGATTTTGGCCGGGTCCACTGTCGCTGGTGCTGCCGCGAGGGCTGCTGATTCCGGCGCTGGTCAGTGCCGGACGCGAGACGGTGGCGGTGCGGGTTCCGGCCCATCCGGTGGCGCTGGCGCTGCTGCGAGCGGTCGATCTGCCGCTGGCGGCCCCGAGTGCCAACAAGAGTGAGTCGGTGTCCCCGACGACAGCGCAGCATGTCCAGCGCAGCTTGCCGCAGGTGCCGCTGATTCTCGACGGAGGGCCGTGTCGTCTCGGGATCGAATCGACGGTGGTGGATCTGACCGCAAGCCCGCCGCGCCTGCTCCGTCCGGGGGCCCTGCCGTTGCGCCTGCTCCTCGAGGAGATACCCGATTTGCAGCTGCCGAGCTTTCAGAAAGAAACCCCAGCGGGTCCACTGCCGTCGCCGGGCCTGCTCAGCCGTCATTATGCGCCGTCGGTGCCGCTCTACTTGATTCACGATGACAATGCGCAGACCGTCGCCCAGCTGCCATCGCCGCGTGGCCTTTTGACCCATCAGTCGCTCGCTGCCGTCGCTGCGATCTGTCAGGATATTGAGCTTTTGCCGCCTTCGCCCGACGCATACGCCGCCGATCTGTACTCGGCGCTGCATCGGCTCGACGACAAAAAGGTGCGCTGCATCGTGGTCCTGCGTCCTCGGGAAGACAACGACTGGCGCGCCGTCATCGATCGGCTCGACCGCGCCGCTGTCAGCTGACCGCCACGGCGGCGGGCGCGATGGCGGGCGCTACGGCTGAAACAGCATCAGCATCGTGTAGGTCAGCGCCGGCCGCTCTTGCCCGACGACGGCGATCTCGACTTCCTCGGTGATCAGCGTACCTTTGGGCTTGCCCTCGACGCTGATGACGCGACAGCGAGCGTGGACGACGCTGCCGGCGATCACTGGACTCAGAAAGCGAAGCTTGTCGGCGCCGTAGTTGAGCACGTTGCGAAAGCCGATGACCTCCAAGTCCACCCGCTGGCGCAGGTGTGGCACCAGGCTCAGCACCAAAAATCCGTGCGCGATGGTTGACTTGAGCGGACTTTCCTTCTGCGCCCGCTCGACATCGACGTGAATCCACTGGTGATCGAACGTCACGTCGGCAAAGCGGTTGATCATGTCTTGGGTGACGGTGACCTCGGCGCCCCACGGGCTCCACGGCTCACCGACGCGCTGTTGCAAGGCGGTTACGTCATCGAAACGAATCTGCTGCATGGCACTTGGTCCTCTTTCGCAGGGTTGGCGCGGCACGATAGCCCGAGCTCGGCCCACGCAGGAAGCCTGCGACAGCACTTTTTTGACGGCGTTTTTCGGCGAGCTGCGGCAAACCCATGCTAAGCGTGATGACTGTGCGACGATTCTTCCTCGGGTTCTGTCTGCTCGGGTTTTCGGTCAGCTGCGACCACGGCGCCACCGACAAGCGACCGGGCCGACCGCCGCCGCTGGTGATGGTGTCGAAGCCAACGGTGCGGGATGTTCCCGTCGAGATTCGTGCGCCGGTCGATCTTCGCCCTCGTGAGCAAGCCGACCTGCTGTCCAAGCAGATCGGTTACTTGAGCGCGGTGCTGGTTGATCGAGGCGATGTGGTCAAAAAAGGTCAGCTGCTGGCCCTGGTGCGGCCAAGCGAGCTTCCCGATCAGCTGCAGGCGGCCCGTGGACAGCTTCAGCAGGCCGAAGCGGCACTGGAGCAGGCCCGGCTCAACCGCGCCCGCATCGGAGCCCTGGCGCCGGCTGGAGTGGTTTCGACGCAAGAGTTGCAGCAGAGCAGCACCGCACTGCTGCAAGCCGAGGCGCAAGAGGCCGCGCTGCGGGCCCAGCTGCAAGCGGTGGCGGTGCGACTGGGGGAAACCAAGATTGAGTCGCCGCTCGATGGTGTGGTGATGCAGCGGCGCTTTGATGCCGGGGCGCTCGTGGGGCCGCAAAACGGAGCGATCATGACCGTCGGCAAGGTTGATCCGCTGCGGGTCTTTGTCGCGGTGCGAGAGCAGGACTCTGCCCAAGTTGTCGTCGGTCAGCAGGTGCTGGTGGAGCTTGACGCGCGGCCGGGTGAGGCGTGGCGCGGCGCGGTGGTTCGCCTGTCGCCGGGCTTCGATCCACTGACGCGCACGCTCGATGCCGAGGTTCATCTGCCCAATCCCGACGGCAAGCTGCGACCGGGAATGTATGGCCGGGCGCGCATCCAGGTCGGTCTGCACAAACAGAGCCTGGTCGTGCCCGAGTCGGCGGTGCAGCTGTCGGGCGGCCAGCGCTTCCTCTTTGTCATCGAGGGCGGCAAAGCGCAGCGGCGGGCAGTCACGATTGGTGTCGACGGTGGCACTGTCCTCGAGATCGTGTCTGGGCTGAAGCCTGATGAACAGATTGTCGTCGCTGGATCGGATGCGCTGTCCGACGGCTCGCCGGTCCGAACCCAGGTCGGAGTGGCGCCGTGGCAGCCAGCCGCTAGCGGGAAGTCGTCGCCAGCAACGCCGGCTCACTAAACCGATTGCACCGTCGCTGCAGCGCCAGTGTGCGCCAATCTGCGATAGGTCGACTCGATCCGAGCAGCGATCCGTGGCCACGACAAGGGCAGCACCCGGGTCCGTGCTGCATCCCCGAGTTGCTGTTGCAGCGTCGGTGAACACTGGAGCTGGCGCAGAGCCTCGGCATAGGCGGACACATCCCCAAGTGGTACCAAAAGACCTTCTTTTCCGTTGGTAACTAACTCGCGAACCCCGGCAATTGGATGGGCAATGATCGGCAGCCCGGCAGCCATCCCCTCGATCAGCGACATCGGATGCGACGCAATATCGGCGGTAAAACAGAACACGTCCGACGATGCCGCATAGTCGGCCCGGGCCGCCACCACCGCACCGGCAAACCGACAGTCGAGCCCTTTGGCTTGCTCCATCAGCTCGGTCCGCCTCGGTCCGTCGCCTAGGATGTTCAGCCGCAGCCGTGATCCGTGCCCGTGCAGCACGCGCAGCGCCGCAATCACCGTCTCGATGCGGTTGCGCGGCTCCAGTCGGGCGGACGCCAGCAAGCACAGCTCGGCTGATCCACGCAGCGACGGCAACCGGCGACCACTCTGCCAGCCGTCGAGGTCGACTCCGTTGGGAATGATCTCGGCCTCGCAGCGAAAGCCGATCCGGCGCATGCTCTCGAGCGCCGTGTCACTGACCGCAATCAGCCCGTCGAGCGCATCCAGATAGCGCTGCAGTGGCCGCCGAAAAAGCCGCAGCATCGTTGAGTCGACAAAGTGCGTATGCAGCGTCCCCACCAGCACCGCCGAGGGTGGAGCACACGCGATCGCCAGCAGTGCCAGCGTCGGAAAAATCGGTGCATGGACATGAATCACATCAAACTGCCGCGAAGCAAACAGCGTGGTCAGTCGATGCCGCAGACCCAAGCCCACCGCCGCCAGCGACAGCGATCCGTTGGCCAATAGCGGCGGGCAAGCGCGGCCCAAGCGAACGATCTCAAACGGCGTCTCCGTCGGCAGATCGACCTTGCCCGGAAACGTGGTGGTGATTACCGTCACGGCATGCCCTCGACGGGCGAGCGCGCAGCCGAGCTGATGGACATGCTCGGGCATTCCTCCCACGTCGGGATAGTAATACTCACTGACGAGCGCAACCCGCAGTCGGTCCGGCGTCACTCGGTCGGCAACTCGTCGCTCCATTCCGGAAGCAACATAGCAAGGCCGACGAAGATTGGTTAAGCTCTCAAAACATGGTGTCTCGCTTTGGTGGTCGTGGCGTGTCTCGACGCGCCGTGTGGTCGTCTGTAGGTCGCAAGCTGGCTCTGCCGCTGCTGAGCTTCGGGCTGTTTGCGTCGCTGGCTGCGCCGAGCCGAGGCGACGGTGAGTCCAAAGAGCCTCCCACGACCGCACCACCACCGACGATCCAGGCCGGCTCGGACAGCAAGGCGGGCTCGCATGCCCTGCTCGGGGCGGTCGACGAGATCACTCGCAAGGTCGTCGCGATCCGGGGCCTGCCGATGAAGTCCCCGTTCGCGCGAGGGGTGCTGACGAGGCAAGAGATCACCTTGCGGCTCAAAGAGCGCATTCACAACGACTACTCCCCCGAGGAAGTCCGAGGCGAAGCGCTGATGCTCAAGCGGATGGGCCTTCTGCCCGTCGATGCCGACTACGAAAAGCTGCTGTTCGAGCTGCTCTCGGAGCAAGTGGCCGGCTTTTATGATCCCTATCGCAAGACGCTGTACGTCGCTGACTGGCTGCCGCTCGACATGCAGCGTCCGGCGCTCGCGCACGAAATTCAGCACGCGCTGCAGGATCAGCACTTCGATCTCAAGAAGCTGGCGCGGCCGCTCAAGAGTGAGGGCGATCGGCAGCTGGCGCAGGCGGCGGTCGTCGAGGGCGATGGCACGGCGGTGATGATGGAGTTTGCGGCGCGGGGCATGGGCGTCGAATCGGCGCAGCTACCGACGGTGCTGGCACGGCTGGGGCGACAGATGATGCAGCTTGCGATGTCGACCACTCCGTCGCTGCAGCAGGCGCCGGCGGTCCTGCGAGAGAGTCTGATGTTTCCCTACGCCGCTGGGCTGGAGTTTGTGGCGGCGGTGCGGGCCGACAAGCCGTGGTCGCGCATCGATGCGGTGTTTCGCGATCCGCCCGTCTCGACGGAGCAAGTCCTGCATCCCGACAAATATCTGAGCGGTGAGAGGCCGTGGAAAGTGACCACCGCGTCGCTGACCAGCCTGCCGCAGTACAAAGAGCTGCGGCGCGATGTGCTCGGCGAGCTGATGTATAAAGTCTGGTTCTCGCGAGCGCAGTCAGATCGCGATGCCGAGCAAGCAGCGGCGGGCTGGGGTGGCGATCTGCTGGTGGGGTTCGCTCAGGAGGGTGAGACGCTGCCGCTGTTGGTCGCGCTCTCGGGCTGGGATACCGAAAAGGACGCCGTCGAGGCAGAGCAGGCCGCGCAGAAGCTGGTCCAAAACCTGACCGGGAAGAGCAGCGACAAGCTCCCGCCGCCCGGAAAGAGCCCGCTGTTTGAGCGCCACAGTGGCGATCGCTCGTTTGCGGTGGCGCGGCGCGGTCAGAAGCTGCTCATCGTGTGTGGCGTGCCGTCGGTGAGCACTAGCGCCGTCGTCGCAGAGATCTTTCGTAGCTGGAGTGCCGCGCCGATCGGTCAGGTCGCGCCGTAACCGCGCCTCGCAGCTCGCGCCGTAACCGCGCCTCGCAGGTCGCGCCGTAACCGCGCCTCGCAGCTCGCGCCGTAACCGCGCCTCGCAGCTCGCGCCGTAACCGCGCCTCGCAGCTCGCGCCGTAACCGCGCCTCGCAGCTCGCGCCGTAACCGCGCCTCGCAGCTCGCACCGTAACTGCACCTCTCGGCCCTCGCCGATCAGACCGTAACCACCACAGAGTCAGCCATTACCGTCGCGGTGTACTTTTTGAGCGGGCTCGGCGCCGGTCCACCAGTGACTGCACCAGCGAGCGTAAACGTCGACTGGTGACACGGACAGTCGAAGCCATTCTTGTTCGAGCTGAGCCGCACCAGACAGCGCTGGTGGGTACAGATGGCCGACAGCACCACCGCCACCGTCGCGCTCTGCCGAAAGACAATCAGCGTATCACCCAGCCCTTGCGGCGCCCCGGTCCACGAGCCACCGACGGTCATCAGATCGGGCACACTGGCAAACGGCAGGATCACCTTGCCGCCCATGACCTGCGGGATGAAGCCGTCGCCACAGCTGGGCGAGGAGCGCAGATCGACATACACCGTCTGCGTGGCGGTATCGAGCGTGACCAAGAACGCCTGCACCCCACTCAGCGCCGGTCCCCGCTTGAGCGCGCCGATGCACTCTGTCCCCGACGCCACCACCGCAAACGTCGAGCCGTGACACGGACAAGCGATCAGGTCGTTCTGCTTCGCGTAGCCGAGCGGACAGCCAGCATGAGGGCACAGCGCATCGACGGCCACAAAGTCATCGCTGCTGTTGCTCTCGGTGCGACGGAGAAGCAGGACGCCTCCCGCCGGGACCATGAACGGCCGATTCCCCGCCGCAACCGTCAAAATGAGCGCGCCGCCAGAAGACTTCAGCGTCGGATTGGCGGCCAGTGAAACGGCGATCTTGCCGTAGTTTGGCGAAGCGGAATTTTCGTCGAGATTGCCGGTGATGCTCGGCGGCACATCGACACTGATTCCACAGCCACTGCACAGACCAAGCGCGGTCGTTGCGGCAGCACCAAGCAGGACTGACCGTCGAGAGCAGGACATCAGCTTCCCCTTAGAACACGTAGGCGATCACGCCCGTTGCCATAAATCCCCAGGTCGCATAGCCCACGACCAGGTGTCCAAGCGCCATATCGCGCTGCTGCAGCGACCCCTCTTTCCAGGTGGTCAGCGGCCCCAGCACCATCTGAGTCACCATGCCCGCCGTCGCCAGCGACATCGCGATCTTATGAATCATCGCCGTATCGAACCGGATCGGCTTCGGATACGGATTTGGCGCCGCCCAGCCCAGCGTCCCGAGCGCCGCAAACAGCACCGCGCTGCTGATGCCCAGCCCCAGGTGCGCGGGCTGAAAGCGCTCATAGTCGTTGCCGTTGTGAAAGCTGTTGTAGCGCGCCAGGTAGTTCACCTGCCCGACCGCCACCGTCGCTGCCACCACCGCCAGAGTGGTAAATCCAAGCGCTTGGTGCGTCACAAGCATAGCTCGGCGAATTTTACCAGTTTTTTCGACCTCAGCGACGCGGGCTGCTTCCTTGGCTGCCGCCGCTGCCGCCGCCGCTGGGTCCTGGGCCTTGCCATCAGCCGGCTTTGCACCGTCGTCAAAGAGGTCAAAGCTCAGATCGCCTGCCGCTGCCGGAGCTGCTGCCTGGGTCGCAGGCGAAGCCGCTGTGGGTTGCGTCGCAGGCTCGACGGCGTTCGCTACACCACCAAGACCAATTGTGACCAGGAGGGTTAGACAAAGTCGCTTCACGGCAAGATTAAAGCACAGTGAACACCCAGTCGTCGCGCCGCCTGAACACGATCACCGGGTTTGGCTACGAAAAGCTCTTGCCGGGCCGGACAAACTCTTGGGTGCGCTCTTGGCCGACTCGGGTTGCAGTTGGCGGCTCTTCCTCGATGGTCCGGCTGAGCACCGCTGCCGTCGTCGAGGGCGGGAGCGTCTTGGCCGAAGCGTTCGAGGTTTCCACATTGAGCGCCGGCACTTCGCCGGTCTTTTCCGCATCCAGGCCCATTCCACCGTCGCCAGCAAGCTGCTCCGCGCGCGGCAGCGCCAGCTCTCCCGAGGTGGCGCCACTATCGATGGTGTAGCGAGCGACGCGCACCAGATCGGTCAGCAGCTCTCGCGCCGTCGGACGCAGCATTGGATCTTTTTCGAGCGTCCGCATCACCACTTGGATCAAAAATCCTGGAATCGGCCCCGCCCCACCGACGAGCGGCGGCACCGGCTGATTGAGGTGTCCAAGCACGATCTCAACGTAGCTCTCTTTGTCGCTGGTAAACGGCAGCCGCCCCGACAGCATCTGATACATCATCACGCCGACGCTGTAGACATCGCTGCGACCGTCGTAGGGGCCCTGACGCAGTCGCTCGGGCGCCATGTAGGTCGGCGTACCGATGATGCCGCCGCCGCCGGTCATCAGCTTGCGATCCAGCTCGTTGCCGTCGCCCAGCATCTTGGCAATGCCAAAGTCGAGGATCTTGATCACCTCGCCCGAGCGAGTCCGGTGCAAAAACACGTTCTCGGGCTTGATGTCGCGGTGGATCAGCGTCGCGGCGTGCGCTTCGATCAGCACATCGCAGACCGGCAGGATGATCTGAATCGTGCGCGACAGGCTCAGCACCCGTCGCTCTTTTAGCTCCTCGGCCAGCGTTCGCCCGATCAGCAGCTCCATCGCCAGATAGGGAATCCCGCCCATCGCCACGCCCGAGTCGAGGATCGTCACCGCGTTGGGATGCTGTAGCCGGCTCGCCGACGCACCTTCGTGACGAAACCGCCGCAGCGAGTCCTCGTTGCTGAGGTTGGTCAGGGGCCGAAACACCTTCACCGCCACCTGACGCTGCAGCTGGATATGAGTCGCCTTGTAGACCACGCCGAAGCCGCCGGTACCGATCAGGCTCTCCAGCTTGTACTTGTTGTCGAGGACGAAGCCGCTCGGCAGATCGGCCAAGTTGGTGAACACCGGCAGCAGCGCCACCTGCTTGTCGCGTTCCTTC
>WBZP01006069.1_pt1 | contig 12076 bp, 8 predicted proteins | sample 5204301 | NCBI WGS metagenome assembly WBZP01 (sample SAMN12412401, study PRJNA552823) | activated sludge metagenome | isolation source: activated sludge from nitrification reactor of wastewater treatment plant... | place: USA: Pennsylvania | collected 2017
GCAGACGGATCCGGGGCAGGGCGGTGCGGGGCCAGTTGGGTGCGGGCAGGCCGTGTGCGGAGCAGTTGGGTGCGGGCAGGCCGTGTGCGGAGTAGTTGGGCGCGGCGCAGGCCGTGCGCGGGGCAGGCGGGTGCGCCGGTCAGTTGTAGGAGTGGTCGATGTCGGGGTACTCGCCCGACACCACGTCGTCGGCCCAGGCTTTCACCGCAGTGGTCATGACCCCGCGCATGTCGGCGTACGGCTTGACGAACTTCGGCGCCCGTCCGGGGGTCAGTCCCAGCAGGTCCTGCCACACCAGCACCTGGGCGTCAGTGCTGTTGCCCGCGCCGATGCCGATGGTCGGGATGTCCAGTTCCTTGGTGACTCGCTCGGCCAAGTCGTGGGGCACGACCTCGAGCACGACCGCGAAGGCGCCGGCCTCTTGGACCGCAAAGGCATCATCGAGCAGCAAATGCCCGGCCTCGCCCCGTCCCTGGACCTTGTAGCCGCCCAGGGTGTTCACCGACTGCGGGGTGAGCCCGATGTGCGCCATGACCGGGATGCCGGCGTCGACAAGTGCACGTATCTGAGGTACGACCCGCTTGCCACCTTCGAGTTTGACCGCGTGCGCTCCAGATTCCTTCATGAACCGGGTGGCGGACTGCAGAGCCTGGGTGGGCCCCTCCTGATAGGACCCGAACGGCAGGTCGGCGACCACCAGCGATCGTGTGGTGCCACGCACGACAGCGGAGGTCAGCGGAATGAGGTCGTCGACGGTGATGGGTAGCGTCGTGGAGTGGCCGAGTACCACCATGGCTGCCGAATCGCCCACCAGAAGAACCGGGATGCCGGCCTGATCGAGCAGGCCGGCGACGATGGCGTCGTAGGCCGTGAGCATCGGCCACTTCTCACCGGCCTCCTTGGCCTTGGCCAGATCGGTGACAGTGATGCGGCGATTCGTGATGCCGCCATAGATCGAGACGGAGCTGGACATAGGAGTTCCTCCTCATCGTCGACGCCACACACGGGTCGCCGCGACACAAACATGATGACATCCAGCAAGGGTCTGTGACCAGTACCGGCGCACATCTGGTCAAGACGTGCTGCGCGCGTGGTGGCGTACTCTGGAACGTCACGCGTCCATTGGCGGCGCGCCCTTATCTGCTAGGAACCAGGCCCATGGAATCAGCGTCCCAGGAACCCGTCGACCCGCCGCGGCAACCGCAGGTGGGCGACCCGGATCACGTTGATGCCTGGATGACCAGCGGCGAAGGTCACCCCAAGCGGTGGGCCATCCTGGGAGTCCTGGTTGTCAGCCTGTTGGTTGTGGTGCTGGACAACACGGTCCTGAACATCGCACTTCCCACGATCCAGCGGGATCTGCAGGCGACCCAGAGCGAACTGGTGTGGGCGATCGATTCCTACATCCTCGTGTTCGCCGCGTTGTTGTTCACTTGGGGTGTCCTGGGCGACAAGTTCGGCCGCAAGAAGATCCTGATCATCGGGCTACTCGTTTTCGGGCTCGCCAGCGCCGCCTCGGCCTTCGCGTCCAGCCCTGAATGGCTGATCCTGTCCCGCGGTGTCATGGGCATCGGAGGCGCGGCGGTGATGCCGGTGACGCTCGCAATCATCACGGTGGTGTTCCCGCCCCACGAGCGCGGCAAGGCGATCGGAGCCTGGGCGGGCGCGGTCGGCGCGGCCGTGGCACTGGGGCCGGTCCTCGGCGGTCTGCTGCTGGAGCATCCCAGTTGGTCGAGTTGGCTGACCGGCAACGACTGGGGCTCAGTGTTCCTGATCAATATTCCCATCGTCATCGTCGGCATCATCGGCATCCTCCAAGTGGTTCCCGAGAGTCGGAATCCGCATCCGCAGAGGTTGGACCTGATCGGACTGGTCCTCTCCTTCGTGGGCCTTGTCTCGCTGGTCTACGGCATCATTCACGCATCATCGGTGGGTGCTTGGATCGACGTCCAAGTGCTGGGGCCTATCGCTGCCGGCATTGCGATTCTGGCGGTATTCCTGTGGTACGAGAACCGCAGCGACCACAAGTCGTTCGATGTCTCCCTGTTCAGGAACCGCGGATACGCTGTCAGTCTGTCGGCGGTGAGTCTGGCGTTCTTCGCTCTGATGGGCATCACCTTCACGTTGCCCTTCTACTTCCAGATCCTGCGCGGCTACAGCACATTGCAGGCGGGACTCGCGTTCCTGCCCTTCGCGATCGGTCAGTTGATCGCGGCCCCGCGCAGCGCCAAGACCGTGGAACGCTTCGGCTACCGCGCGGTCATGACCGGCGGGCTGATCCTCGTAGGGGTGGCTCTGGTTGGGCTCACCCAGTTGCAGATGACCACCAACATCTGGCTGGTGCTGGCTGGCTTCTTCCTGTTCGGGCTGGGAATGGGCAACGTGGTGGCTCCGGCAACGGCGGTCATGCAGAACGCCCTGCCTCTGGCCCGCGCGGGTGCCGGTTCGGCTGTGCAGAACACCGTCCGCCAGGTGGCTGGAGCGCTGGGTGTTGCGGTGGTCGGCACCGTGCTGGGGACCCAGTACGCCAACAACGTGGCGCCTGTGTTCTCGAACCTGCCGGCGGGGTTCCCCGCCGAAGAGGCGGAGCAGTCGATCGTGGCCACCAGTGCGATCTTGACAAGTGCCCAGGAGCAAGGACTGGCGCCGGCCGGCATCATCGACACGGTACGTAGCGGCGCTTATGAGGCGTTTCTCTCGGCCTCGCACACCACGATGATCCTGAGTGCGGTGATGGTGGTGATCGCAGCACTTCTCGTGGGCTTCCTGCTGCCCGGCATCAAGCCGCCCCGCAAGGGCGACGAGAGTCCCGACGACACGTGGGACGAGGACGGTGAGGCCACGCTGAAACAGGTGGCCCACGAGCAGGGGCTTCCCCAAGATGTCGCCGAGCCGGGGACCGCCGGGGTATCAGGCGCGACGCTCCCGCCACCGGTTGGTGATCGGTAGCCGTCGGTCGCGACCGAATGCCTTCAGGCTGACTTTGGTGCCGGGCGGGTACTGCCTTCGTTTGTATTCCGCGGCATCCGTCATGTGCAGCACGCGCTCCACCAGGTGAGGATCGAACCCCGCCTGGATCAGAAAGTCGGCGCCCCTGTCCAGTTCGACATAGTCGTCGAGCAGGTCGTCCAGCACCCGGTAGTCGGGAAGCGAATCAGTGTCCAACTGCCCGGGTCGCAGTTCGGCGCTCGGTGGCTTGTCGATGCTCGAGGAAGGGATGGGTTCGGCTTCGCCCCGCTGGCGGGCCACATCGTTGCGCCACCGGGACAATTCCCAGACCTCCATCTTGGGCAGGTCTTTGATCGGGGCGAAACCGCCCACCGCATCGCCGTAGATCGTCGAGTACCCCACGGCCAGTTCGGTCTTGTTGCCGGTGGCCAGCACCAGTTGACCCTCGGAGTTGCTGATACCCATGAGGGTGACGCCGCGCACGCGGGCCTGCAGGTTCTCCTCGGCCAGGCCTGTCAAGTGCAAAGAAGCCTGGAACGCGTCGACCATGCTCGCGATTGGCACAGTTCGCAGCCTGAGGCCGGTCCGTTCGGCCGTCAGCGCTGCGTCGCTCAGGGAGTGTTCCGAGGAGTAGATGCTGGGCATGGATACTCCGTGGACGTTCGCTGCGCCGATCGCGTCACAGGCGATGGCCGCCACCAGCGCGGAGTCGATGCCACCGGACAGACCGAGGATGACCGAGCTGAACCCGTTCTTCCGCACGTAATCGCGCAGGCCTGTCACCAGGGCGGCGTACACCTCGGAGTTGGCCGACAACGGCGGGATCCCGGTCCCGGGCCCGATTGCGATCAATGGTTCGGACCGGATAACCGCCTCGGTGAACCCGGGGACTCTGGCCGATGGGACAGGTCTGTGCGGCTGCAACTGTGGCTGTGGGAGCGAGATATCGGTGACCAGCAGATACGGGACGAACTGCGGAGCTCTGGCCAACAGGTGCCCTTCGGAGTCCACCACCATGGAGTCGCCGTCGAAGACCAACTCATCCTGACCGCCGACCATGTTGACATAGGCCAAGGCGCAACCGGCCTCTCCCGCACGGCGCCGGCACAGGTCCAGGCGCACGTCATCCTTGGCCCGCTCGTACGGTGATCCGTTGATCACCACCAACAGGTCGGCGTCGGACTCGCGCGCCCAGGTCACCGGGCCACCTTCCTGCCACAGGTCCTCGCAGATGGCGATCGCCACCGTCGCACCGCCCACATCCACGGTCACCGGGGAGTTGCCCGGTACGAAGTACCGGTACTCGTCGAACACCCCGTAGTTGGGTAGATGATGCTTCGTGTAACGGGCGGTGACTGTGCCGGCGTGCAGGACCCAGGCGCTGTTTGTGGGGGCGTTGCGCGGCACGCCGAGTTCCTCGGCTGCTCCGCGGGTACCGTCGAGCAGACCCACCACCACTGTCAGTCCACCCAGACCTTCGGTCACCAGATCCGTCGACAGGCGCTCCGCGGCACTGCGGGAGGCCTCGATGAACGACGGCCGCAGAGCCAAGTCCTCGATGGGATACCCGGTCAGGACCATTTCGGGGAACACGACCAGATCTGCCCCCGCCTTGTCGGCCAGCAGACAGGTCGACAGCACGATCCGCGCGTTGCCTGCAACGTCTCCGACGGTGGGGTTGACCTGCGCAAGGGCGATTCTCAGTTCCGGCACGTGCCCAGGCTAGTGCGGGACCACTGACGGACCACAGCCTTCGTCGGGCAAGATGTCCATATGGACAAGCAGACCGAGTACGTGCTCCGGACGATCGAGGAGCGGGACATCCGGTTCATCCGGCTGTGGTTCACCGACGTCCTGGGGACCCTGAAGTCGGTGGCCGTGGCACCCGCCGAACTCGAGGGCGCGTTCGACGAGGGGATCGGATTCGACGGTTCCGCGATCCAGGGCTTCGCTCGGGTGTCCGAGGCCGACATGATCGTTCGCCCCGACCCGTCGACCTTCCAGATTCTGCCGTGGCGCGGCGAATCGCGAGGCACGGCCCGCATGTTCTGCGACATCCTGATGCCTGACGGCAGTCCTGCCTGGGCGGATCCGCGTTATGTGCTCAAGCGAACCCTGGCCAAAGCGGCCGATCTGGGATTCACGTTCTACACACACCCCGAGATCGAGTTCTTCCTGTTCACCTCTCCGCACGAGCCCGGTGGCCCGCCACCGGACCCGATCGACCGCTACGGCTACTTCGACAACGCGCCGCACGGTATCGCCCACGACTTCCGGCGATCCACCATCACCATGCTGGAATCGATGGGAATCTCGGTCGAGTTCAGCCACCACGAGGGTGCACCGGGCCAGCAGGAGATCGACCTGCGCTACGCTGACGCGCTGTCCACGGCCGACAACATCATGACGTTCCGGCTGGTGGTCAAGGAGATGGCCCTCGAGCATGGTGTCGTGGCATCGTTCATGCCCAAGCCGTTCCCCGACCACGCGGGCTCCGGCATGCACACCCACTTCTCGCTGTTCGAGGGCGACACAAACGCGTTCTATGAACCCGGGGCCCAGTTCCAGTTGTCCAAGGTGGGCCGGGCGTTCGCGGCTGGTGTCCTGCAACACGCCTGTGAGATCAGCGCGGTCACCAACCAATGGGTCAACTCGTACAAGCGGCTGCAGGGCGGAGGCGAGGCGCCGGCGTGGGTCTGCTGGGGTCACAACAACCGCTCGGCGATGTTGCGTGTCCCCATGTACAAACCGCACAAGGGCGGTTCGACACGTGTCGAACTGCGCACCCTCGACCCCGCCTGCAACCCGTACCTCGCCTTCGCCGTCGTTCTGGCTGCGGGACTCAAAGGCATCGAGGATGGATATGAGTTGCCACCGGGGGCAGAGGATGACGTGTGGGCATTGACCGAGTCGGAGCGCCGCGCGCTGGGCATGGAACCACTGCCAGGCAGTCTGGGTCAGGCGGTGAATGCGATGGCGGCGAGCGAACTGGTCGCCGAGACCCTGGGCGAACACGTTTTCGACTACCTACTGCGCAACAAGCGGGCTGAGTGGCGCGAGTACCGCCAGCAGGTCACGCAATTCGAGCTCGACCGCTACCTGCCACTCCTGTGAGCAACGCCGCCGGCACCACGGTGGGGGCTCTCGTTCGGCTGGGCTTCCGCGAACCGGCGCGCGCCTTGGCGGAGCTGGCAGCAGAGCCACTGTCGGGTTCGGTCGGCGAGAAGTTACTGGCGGCTGTGGGCGCCGCCGCGGACCCGGACATGGCGTTGTTGTCCCTCTCGCGGATCTTGGCCGCGGCGCCGACCGGTGAGCAGATGATGGCCGACCTGAACAGCGATCCGGAACTGGCTGCAGGCGTCGTTGGGGTGCTTGGTGTCTCCGAAGCGCTTGCCGACCACTTGGTCCGGCACCCCGATGACATCCCCTTGTTGTCCGGACGAGAACCCATGCCCGACCGCACAGCCATGGTGACGCAACTCCTGCGGGCCGTCGGCGCAGACACGGAATCGCGCAGCCCGCGTGCCACCATGGGCATTGCCGAAGGGGCGGCCGCCCTGCGACGGAGCTACCGCGCGATCCTGCTACAGATCGCACGCGCTGATGTGGTCGCCGATGTCATGTACGACGACGTCGTTCGGTGGCTGTCGCACCTGGCTGATGCGGCGCTCGAGGCGGCGCTGGCCATCGCCCGCCACGAGGTGCCCGAAAGCGACACGTGCCGTCTGTCGGTCATCGCCATGGGCAAGTGTGGCGCGGAGGAACTCAACTACGTGTCCGACGTGGATGTCATCTTCGTCGTGGAACCGGCCGTTGGTCAGGACGACGCGAGGGCTGTCCGCATCGGGACCACCATGGCCACAGCCCTCATGAGGGTGTGTTCGACCAGCTGCCCCGAGGGACCCCTCTGGGAGGTCGACCCGGGGCTGCGACCCGAAGGCAAGGCGGGTGCATTGGTGCGCACCCTGGACAGTCACGTGGGCTACTACGAGCGGTGGGCCAAGACATGGGAGTTCCAGGCACTTCTCAAGGCCCGGTCGGCGGCAGGTGATCGGGACCTGGGTGACCGTTACGTGGCTGCGACCTCCGAGCTGGTGTGGCAGGCGGCCGGACGTGAGAACTTCGTCGAAGACGTCCAGGCGATGCGTCGCCGAGTCGAGAAGTCGGTGTCGACCAAGGCGGCGGAACGCCAGCTCAAACTGGGCCAAGGGGGCTTGCGCGACGTCGAGTTCAGCGTTCAGCTGCTACAGATGGTGCACGGTCGCGGTGACACTCTGGTTCGCAGCCCCAACACGATGTTCGCGCTCGAAGCGCTGGCCGACTACGGCTACGTCGGGCGTAAGGACGCCTCTGGCCTGGCCAGTGCCTACCGGTTCCTGCGCAAACTGGAGCATCGGCTGCAGTTGTGGCGCCTCCAGCGCACGCACGTGGTGCCCGAGGCCGAGAAGGACATTCGCAGGGTGGCGCGATCACTCGGATTCAGGGTGGACCCCGAGCGCCAGTTCGATGACCGGTGGCGCGAGATCCGTCGCGAGGTGCGCCGCCTGCACGAGAAGCTGTTCTACCGGCCGCTCCTGCTTGCCGTGGCGCGCCTGGAGCCCGGTGAGGTCCGACTCACCCCTGAGGCTGCGGGCGACAGGCTGGTCGCACTTGGTTTCACCGACCCGGTGTCGGCCCTGCGTCACCTCGAGGCGCTGACGGCGGGAGTCACCCGTCGCGCCGCCATCCAGAAGACCCTTCTGCCGGTGCTGCTGGGCTGGTTCGCCGCCAGCCCCGATCCCGACGCCGCGCTGTTGGGGTTCCGGCAAGTCAGTGACGCCCTTGGTTCCACCCCTTGGTATCTGCGCCTCCTGCGCGACGAGTCGGCGGCGGCCCAGCGCTTGGCCGAGATCCTGGGTTCGAGTCGCTACGCGTCCGACCTGCTCCTGCGTGCGCCCGAGGCGGTGGCGATGCTGGCCGAGGGCACCCAACTGACCACGCGCCCGCTCTCGGCGCTGGAATCCGAGGCGATGGCGTCAGTGTCGCGCCACGACTCACCCGAGACCGCCATCGCCGCGGTTCGGGCCTTCCGTCGACGAGAACTGTTCCGGATCTCGGTGGCTGATGCTCTGGGGCAGTGCGACGTGGTGGAAACAGCCACTGGCCTGTCCGACGTCACATCCGCCACGATCACCGCCGCCCTCCAGGCCGCGGTCGCTTCAGTGGCGCGTCATGACAAGTTGGGCATCCGGATACTCGTGGTGGGCATGGGCCGCTTCGGGGGTGCCGAGATGTCGTACGCCTCCGATGCTGACGTGTTGTTCGTGCATGATCCGCTGCCCGGGGTCCCCGACGACGTCGCGACCAAGCAAGCCATAGCGGTGGCCAACGAGTTGCGACGCCTGCTGTCGTTGTCGTCACCGGATCCGGAACTGTTGATCGACGCTGACCTGCGGCCAGAAGGCCGTAACGGTCCGATGTCGCGGTCGCTTGCGTCGTACCGCGCCTACTACCAGCGTTGGTCGGCACCATGGGAGGCGCAGGCCCTGCTGCGCGGTCGGCCCGTCAGCGGGGACCCGGGACTGGGCGACGAGTTCCTGGCCGTGATCGACCCACTGCGCTACCCGGGTCAGGGGTTGTCTGTTGACCATGTCCGCGAGATGCGGCGGCTCAAGGCCCGTATGGAGTCGGAGCGCCTGCCCCGGGGGGCGGATCCTGCCCTGCACACGAAGTTGGGTCCAGGTGGCCTGTCCGACGTCGAATGGACCGTGCAGTTGCTGCAGATGCAGCACGCTCACCGGGTCCGCGAACTGCGGATCACCCCGACGTTGCCTGCACTGCTGGCGGCCGTTGATGCCGGCCTGCTCGATCCTGGCGACGCAGGCGAACTGGCCAACGCGTGGACGATCGCCACCCGTATCCGCAACGCCACTGTGCTGGCCACGGGCAAACCCGCCGACCAGGTCCCGAAGGACGCCACGGTCCTGGCCACCGTGGCGCATCTGATGGGGTACGAACGAGGCGACACCCAGCGACTGGTGGAGGACTACCGTCGCACGACACGCCGTGCGCGAAAGGTCATGGAGCGGGTGTTCTACGGGTCGTGAGCAAGCGGGTTCGGGCCAGTGCTATCAGTGCCGCGCCGATCAGCGCAGACGCAGCAGCGGCCGCCCAGGCCCAGTGCCAGCCCGCTCGCACAGCGATCAGACCGATCGCCGGCGGCCCTATCAGTAACCCCAGCGACACTCCGGTCTGCGTGACCCCACTGGCCGCGGCTGTAGCCTCCGGGAAGCGGCGCGCGACCGCAAGGTGGATCAACCCGGGCCAGCCCCACCCGAAGGCGTTGGCGGCCAGAAGTCCTGCCACGAACAGGAGCGGGACGAGGGTCGACATCAGGGCCCAACCGGCGGCACCCACCGCCACCAGTGCGGCCGCTGCGGTCAAGGCGCCGCCCGACACGTGATCTGCCCGAACGCCTGCCGCCAGGCGCACCGCAAGCCCGGCCGCACCGCCCAGCGCCAGTAGGAGTCCGGCAGTCCCCTCGGCGAATCCGACCGACACAGCCGCAGCTGCGGCGTGAGCGCCGATTGATGTGGCTGCCACCACAGCGGCCACCAAACCGGCGCTCAGGAGCCACACGGCCGCGCGATCGGTCGCCGGCACCTCACGTTCGGAGCGGCCGGCCCCCGGCTCCACCCCTGCGGGCACAAGGAGCGCGGCGACGAGCGCCAGAGCGGTGGCCAGAACGTAGGCGGCCCGCCAGTGAACCGTCAGGGCGATGGTCGGAACTGCGAGCCCGCCCAACAGGATCGCCAGCGGGATCGCGGACTGCTTGATCGCGTACGCCAGGCCGAACCTCCCCGCGCGCACGCGCGCGGCGACCAAGGCGTTGGACGACGTCTGGCCCAACGCATTCGCCAGACCGCCCGCTGCCACGGCCAGGGCCAACGGCCAGGCTCCCGGCGCGAGTGCACATGCAGCCAACGCCACCGCAGACACAGAAGCAGCCAGGCGCATCGAGGGGCTGATCCCGATGCGGCCGACACGGGCGCCCAACGGCGCGCTGAACGCCAGCGACATGACGGCGAACCCCGCCAGTACACCGCCGATGCCCGCTGCGTCGAGTCCCAGGTCCCGACCGATTTGCACCGACATGGCGCCGGTGAGGAACAGCGGGAGGACGCCTGCCAGGTTGACCGAGACTGCCGTCAGCAGTGCCCGACGGGCGGGGGACAGATACTGATGCGTCAACGCCGTACGCACACGGTGCGAGCGGCGCGGTCATGCAGCCCTCGCAGGTCGCGGTCGAAGATCACGGCCGGGATGACAAGGCAGATCATCATCGTGCGCAGTGCGAGGGGCAGGATCCCCAGGCGGCCACCGTCAACCCGTACGACGGCCACAAGCAGCAGCCGCTGGCCGAACGACGAGCCCATGAGCCACTGCAACAGCGTGGTCTGGATCGCGAAGATGCCGAGGGTCAGCAGGGCGTAGCCGTCTGTTCCGTAACCGGCGAAGAAGGCCGCAACGACCATCGCAGACGCCCAGTCGACCGCAAGAGCCACAAGGCGACGGGACACTGGCGCTATCGAGCCGGGACCGGTCTGCGGCAAGCCGAGGCGCTGACCCCGGAAGTCCTGTTCGCGGGTGTCCAGCATCTCCGGGACCTGTCCCGGGGTCGTGAGCCACGAACCGAGTGCGCGCCTATCCACCTCGCAACCGTAACGGGAGTCATGCCATCCCACCCAATCCGCGCCATTCCCCACCCGCGTCGCCCGATAGGCGGGATTCCCGCTCGCGTACCCGCCGGACTGGCCGTAGGGTCGAATTCCGTTCAGGCAAGGGAGACGCCGTGCCGATTGCCGATGTTCCCGGGTACCACGCGGTCCGTGACCACACCGAGGCGCTGGCACGCCCGCTCAGCGCGGAGGATCAGGTTGTGCAGTCCATGCCGGACTGCAGCCCCACCAAGTGGCATCGGGGGCACACCACGTGGTTCTTCGAGGAGTTCGTGCTCGATCGGTGGGCTCCTGGTTATGAGCGGTTCCACCCGAAGTACCAGTTCCTGTTCAACAGCTACTACGAGGCCGTCGGTGCGCGGCAGCCACGACCACGGCGCGGGATGATCACCCGCCCGTCGATCGACGACGTTGCCGCCTACCGGTCCGCCGTCGACGCGGCGATGGATTCTGTCCTGACTCAGTCCCGCGACCCGGACTTGGTGGCCCTCGTCGAACTGGGTCTGAACCACGAGCAACAGCACCAGGAACTCCTGCTCATGGACATCAAGCATCTGCTGAGTCTGAATCCGCTGCGACCCGCCTACCGGGAGTCGTCCGGGGCCTCGGGCGCTGCGACGCCGAAGCCCGCCGGTTTCGTGGCCCATGGTGGCGGTCTTGTGGAGATCGGTCACAACGGCCACGGCTTCGGCTTTGACAACGAAGGCCCCCGGCACTCGGTCTATCTGGAGCCGTTCGCCTTGGCCGACAGGTTGGTCACGTCGGGCGAATGGCTGGAGTTCATGCAGGACGGCGGGTACGAGCGTACGGATCTGTGGTTGAGCGATGGATGGGCACACATCAACGCCGAAGGTTGGAACGCGCCGCTGTACTGGGAGCAGGTGAACGGCACCTGGCAGGTGTTCACGCTGAATGGGCTCGCGCCCGTCGATCCGGCCGCTCCCGTCGTTCATGTCAGCTACTACGAGGCCGATGCGTTCGCCCGGTGGTCCGGAGCCCGGCTTCCGACCGAGGCCGAGTGGGAGGTCACGGCGCGCCCCGCCGAGGCCGGTCCCACCGCGCCCGGCCTACACCCGCGGGCGCTGGTACAAGACGTCGCCGAAGGTGAGACCTCGCAGTGGTTCGGAGAGGTCTGGCAGTGGACGTCGAGTCCCTACACTCCCTACCCGGGATTCCGAGTGGCGCCCGGCGCCGTGGGGGAGTACAACGGCAAGTTCATGGTGGATCAGCAGGTGCTGCGGGGCTCTGCGGCTATCACACCCGCAGGGCATGCCCGCACGACGTATCGCAACTTCTTCACCACCAAGTCCAGATGGGCATACTCGGGGGTCAGGCTGGCACGCGATGTCTGAGGCAGTGGCTCCGGCGGGAGCGAACTTCCAGATGCAGGTGTTGCTCAGCGAGGCCGA
>WBZP01006070.1_pt1 | contig 12074 bp, 12 predicted proteins | sample 5204301 | NCBI WGS metagenome assembly WBZP01 (sample SAMN12412401, study PRJNA552823) | activated sludge metagenome | isolation source: activated sludge from nitrification reactor of wastewater treatment plant... | place: USA: Pennsylvania | collected 2017
CGCAATTCCGGCGTCGCGATCTCGGCGGCGACCGCCGCCACGTCCGGCTTCTCGAACAGCGCCCGCTGGTAGACCGACGCCAGCTCCGGATCGTCGCCGCCGATCGCCTCCGCAGCCCGCCGCAGCGCCGCCGTCTCCGCCTCGGCGTTGGCACCGTCCGCGTACGCCGCGAGCAGCGCCAGCGTCAGCACCGCGCGCCTTTCTGCCTGGTTCATCGTCGTCACCCCCATCGCTTGGAAACCGAGCGTTCGACGCCGGATGCCGTCACGGGTTCCCCCGCCCGGTGTCGAACCCGTTAGCCGGCCATCCCCGCTTGTACCGCTTCGCCGCGCCCGAGGCAACGGCGGCCGCCCGGCACCGGCCGGAACGGGGCGGCGCAGCGACCGGCGCAGCGACCGGCGCAGCTACCTGCGCGACGCCCCGGTGCTGCGCGCCCGGCCGCGACCGAAGGCGAACACGAAGTCGTCGCGCGTGCGACCGAGGAACGCACGGTTGCGCGTTCGCTCCTCGGCGATCGTCGACACCGTGCGCCCGCGTCGGTCGTGGCCGGGAAAGACGAGCGTCTCGTCGGGCAGCGCGAACAGCTTCTGTGTCACGCTGTCGTACGCCTGCCCGGGGTCGGCGCCCGGGCCGTCGAGCGCCGCCAGGCCCCCCAGGGCCAGCGCGTCGCCGCAGAAGATCCGGTCGCGCCAGAGATACGACACGCTGTTGCGCGAGTGGCCGGGCGTCGACAGTACCTGCAGCAGCTCGCCGCCGAACGTGATGGTGTCGCCGTCGCGCGCGGGATGACCGAGCGCCGCGTCGCCGCCGACGACCCCGGCCGCGCCGGACATGGCCGCCAGTGCCGCCAGCGCAGCCGTCTCTCCCGGCCGGTGATGACAGTGCGTCACCAGCACCCAGCGCAGCGCGAGGCGACGCTCGGCCAGCAGCGCACGCACCAGCGCGTGGTCGGCGGCGCGCGCGTCGACGACCACCGCCTCCTGCGCATCGGCGTCGGCGAGCAGGTAGGCCCGCACGCCCTCGGCGTGGTCGATGAGTTGCCGAAAGTACATTCTCGCCCTGCGCGCCGTCGACCCCCGAGCGCCGGCTTCTGCGGCCGGATCAGTACTTGAAACCGCCTCCCGTCGCCGGCGCCGGTGCTGCGGCGGCGGGCGCCGCCGCTGCCGCGGGCGCCACCGCGACGTCGTTCATCGCAAACACGATCTTGTCGCCGTTGCCGAGGTAGGCGGGGTCCTTCGAGCCGTTGCGCGCCGTGCCCTGCACCACGCCCACGCCGGCCTCGATCAGCTTGCGCGCGGTGAGGATGCCGGTGCAGTGGTTGCAGCCGACCTTCTCGAAGCCCCACTGCTTGAACACCGCGACGAGGTCGTCGTACTTCGGATCCCACTCGTCGAACGGCGATACGTGCAGGCCGCCGTAGATGCCGTAGAGCTTCTTGGTCTCCACCGCACGCTGTGCCGTGGAAGCGAACTGCAGGATTCCCTGGTGGCAGCAGCCGGTGACCGTCACCAGCCCCTTGTCCTTCACGTTGAAGAACAGCGACTGCTCGCCGAAGACGCGGCAGATGATCGGCGTCTGGAAGTTGTACAGCGCCGCGCCGGGGAACAGCTTGTAGAGGCCCGGTGTCGTCTCGATCAGCTCGCCGCGGTGCCCCGCCGCCTTGATGTAGTCGAGCCCTTCGGCGTAGAACCCCTTCGGGTAGAGCGCGCGCACCGTCGGCGCGTACTTGAACACGACCGGCACCGCCCAGAAGTGGTCGAAGTGCTCGTGCGACATGACGAAGTAGTCGATCTTGCCGTCGGCGAGCAGCTTGTCGATGCCCTCGCGGCGGAAGGCCTTGTCCATCCAGTCGTACGACCAGCCGGCGTCGAGCAGGATCCGCTTCACCTCGCCTTCGAGCGTCTCGACCTCGATCAGCGCCGCGAAGCCGCCGGCGTTCAGCGGGCTGACGGCGTTCTCCAGCTGGAATGCCCACGCCTCCTCGAGCTTGTGCGGCAGCAGCGCGCGGATGTTCTTCATCCCGTCCTCGTAGCTGCCCTTGCCGAGCTTGCCCTTCGCCTGGGTGAACGGCGGCCAGTTGTAGGTGTACTGGTTGACCAGCAGGCCGCCGGCGCCCTTGATGTCGCCCATCAGCTTCTTGTTGTCGAACCAGCTCGTCTCGCTGATGTTGGTGACCTTGACGCTCTTCACCTCGCCGATGTTCACCTTCGGCGGTCGCGCCTTGGCGAAGTGCTCCTTGCGCATCGGCGAATAGGAGTAGAGGCCCATTGCGCCGATGGCGCCCGCCATCGTCCCGACCGCCATGCCCCTGGCGAAGTCCCTTCGCGTCACGCTGCCGTTTTCTTCAGACATCTTCGATGCTCCTTGTCGTGGATCCGATCCGGCCCCGGGAATGCCGCCGGTCAGGTCCAGATCCAGCCGGTCCTGCCCAGGATCGGCAGCAGGTAGACCACGAGGAAGTACAGCGCGACGCCCGCGCCGACGCCGACGACAATGCCCAGTCCGTATGCCTTGCTCATCGCTTCGACTCCTCAGTCCGCCGCGGCGCCCGCGGGCTCGTGCAGCAGCGGCGAGTGCCCGCGCTGCGGAACGGCCGCGGCGGCGGTCCTCCGCCAGGCCGGCCAGTTGTCCATGTACCAGTGGTGGATCAGCATGATGTTGATCAGCCAGATGGTCGGGATCATCGGGAACTGCTCCGGCTGCGAGATCCCCTTCTGCGTGCCCAGGACCAGGTGGCTGATGTTGTAGTAGAGGGCCATCAGCGCGACGCCGGCGACGCCGACGATCAGCGTGCGGACGAGCAGGTTCACCGGCGGCGAGAAGCGCGTCGGCGCGTTGCCGCAGTAGAAGTTGAGGTAAAGCGCGGGCAGCAGGAAGAAGATCATCATCTCGCCGACGTGCAGCCACCGCCAGTCGGGTGCGTTCTCGTTGCGGGTGCCGCGGATCGCCTCGCCGAGGAAGAGCTCCTGCGCGAAGTAGAGGAACAGGTGGAACGCCCAGGCGATCGCGAGGATGCCGAAGAACGTCGCCAGGCGGCGCAGCCACGGCCGTTCGATCAGGCGGAACGGGTAGCGCTCCCAGATCGTCTCGACCAGCCAGACGACGACCGTCGCGCACATGATCCACGCGACGTGGAAGTTGCCGCTGACGGTCCCGGCGAAGCCCTCCCAGTACGGGGGCGCGAGCGCGGTGAAGTACTGCCACGGGTAGTAGAGGATGCCCATGTGCGGGTGCATCGTGACGAAGTACAGCACCACGGCGAGGAAGAAGGTCACGACCAGGATCGTGAAGCCCTGCACCGGCTGCTTCTCGTGCTGCCACGGCGCGCGCTCCATGCCGATCACCCATGCCGGGGCGAGCCACGATGCGAGGGCGGCGAACATGAGGATCGCGAGCGCGGCGTACTCCTCGGCGAAGAACTGCGTCATCCGCGGCAGCGTCGCGGTCCGCGTCGGATCGAAGTAGGCGATCCCCATCTTGCCGAGGAAGCCCTGGAAGAAGCCGTGGATCACCACCCACATGATGGCGACGGCCACCGGCACGGCGATCGCCGCCTTGAGCAGCGGGTGCCAGGTCTCGAGCTGGGCGCGCCGCATCGGCCAGAACTGGAAGATGTAGGCCATCCAGATGAGCACGATCAGGAACCACCGGGTGTACATGTAGCCCACGTAAGGCGTGTAGAGCCGCATCCAGCCACGCGGATCCTGGAAGACCCACCAGGTCGCGTAGAACACCGCGAGCAGCAGGACGACGTTGACGAAATGCGCCACGGGGGCAGGCCAGCGGCGAGCGAGCAGGCGCTCCTCGAGGTAGCCGGTGCCGTAGCGTTCGCCGGTTTCAGCGGTCATGGAATCACTCCGGTGGGTTGACGGTCAGCCGCGGCATCCGCCCGCGGCGGCGAAGATCGCCTTGAGGATCTCGGTGTCGGTCCTGCCCTCGGTATCGATGGCGAGCCGCTTCGCTTCGTCGGCGAGGAACGGCCGCGCCTCGTTGACCTGCGCGCAGGCGATCTCGTAGGAACCGAAGTACTCGTCCAGCGGATCCGGATCGGGGCCGGGCGCAGCGACGCGGTTGCCGCGACCGAGCAGGAACGCCCGGCGCGACGGGTCGGGCAGGTTGTCGCTCATTGGCATGCCTCGGCGCGGCGCAATCCGGCACTGGCGTTCGTGCCGTCGTCGACGCTGCAGTGGTGGCAGAACGCACCGACCGGCTCGGTCCGCCACGTCGCCGCGTCCCACCACAGGGAGTTGACCGGCCACGGCGGCGCGGTTGGCGGCGATACCCCGGCGTGCACGAACCACGGCGCGGCGCCGGCTGCCGGCGCGACGGCCACGGCAACGCGCCCCGCCACGCGGCCAGGCCGGACCAGACCCCGCCACTCGAGTTCCCACACGGCGTGCGTCGGATCGGGCGCGGCGGCCGCCACGCCCGCGACGGCGACTTGCCTGCGCGTGCCTTGCTCGCGCCAGACGCGCAGCTCGGCCGGGGCCACCCGCCCCAGGTAGACGATTCCGGCGATCAGCGCATCGACCACCGGTTGCGCCAGCTCGGCGGCCGGAACGTCGCGCACGCGGCGCCAAGCGTTGCCGACGGCCCGTTCCTCGATCGCGCGGTCCGCGACATGCGCCCGCACCGTCAGGTGGTCGTCGCCCTGCGGCTCGAGCGCGATGGCGGCGATCAGGAACTGGTGCGGCCGGAGGTCGGCGGCGCGGCCAAATGCCGGCGTGCCGGTGGCGTCGAACACCGACGACCGGCGCACGCGCCGCTCGGCCAGCGCAAAGCGCCGGTGGACCAGTTCGTCCGGGTGCGGGAAATAGCGCAACGCCAGAAGGACGCCGTCGTCCGCGGCGCCGAACTCCTCCGCCGCCAGGGCGAGCTCATAGGCACCTGGCCGCCCGTCCAGCCACAGGTACCAGGCGAGGCTGCCGTCGGCGGCCCGGCTGATCGCCCGCAGGCGCAACCGGTGGCGCAGTTCCGGATCCGGGAAGAGCAGCGCGAACGCGCCTTCGATCACCCCGTGGACGAAATCGCGCGGATCGAGCGTGTCCTCGCGCCGGAGTCCGCGGCAGTCGTCGGGGTGGTGGCGGCAGCAGTCCATGGGGTAGCAACGGATCGACCCGCGCGGACACGCTGCGCACCGTGTGGATCCCCCGTCTCCAACACCCGATGCCGTGCAACCACCGTGCCAACCGTGAGTCGCGCCGCATATTCGTTCAACAACAATGCGTTGCAACCGTACTGGCCGAGGCCTTTGACGCCTTGGCTGCCATCTGCTAGAAGTTGTGGCAGCACACCTGCCATTAATGACATGCCAACCATTGCGCCTCCGCTGCCCGAGCTCGTTTCGTTCCTCGACAGCCTCCCCGAGCCGCACATCCTGTGCGACCGCGACTACCGGATCCTCGCGGCCAATGCCGCCTACCGCGCCCAGTGCGGCGAGGCACGCAACGTCGTCGGCCGCACGTGCTACGAGGTGTCGCACCGCTACGCCGTCCCCTGCGACCGCGCCGGCGAGTCCTGCCCGCTGACCCGCAGCCTCGAATCCGGCCAGCGCGAGCGGGTGCTGCACCTGCACCACACGTCGCGCGGCAAGGCCTACGAGAGCATCGAGTTGTCGCCGCTGCGCGATGCCGAAGGCCGGATCGCCTACTTCATCGAGAAGCTGGAGCCGTTGCCGATCGCGCAGCAGGTCGACGGGAGGCGTGCGCTGGTCGGCGCGTCGCCCCGGTTCATGCGGATGCTCGAGCTGATCGCGCGCGTGGCACCGTCCGATGCCACCGTGTTGCTGCTCGGGGAATCCGGGACCGGCAAGGAGCTGGTCGCGCAGGCGATCCACGACGCGAGCCTGCGGGCGAAGCGGCCGTTCGTGGTCGTCGACTGTTCCGGGCTCCCGGAGACGCTGTTCGAGAGCGAGCTCTTCGGCCACGAGCGCGGCGCGTTCACCGGGGCGACCGCGAAGAAGCCCGGGCTGGTCGAGGCCGCGAGCGGTGGCACGCTGTTCCTCGACGAAGTCGGCGACATCCCCCTCAGCATGCAGGTGAAGCTGCTGCGACTGCTGGAGACCGGGACCTACCGCCGCGTCGGCGGCACCGAGCTCCGGCGGGCCGATGTCCGCCTCGTTTCGGCGACGCACCACGCGCTCGCCGAGCACGTCGCCCGCGGCAGCTTCCGGCAGGACCTGTATTACCGGCTCAACACCTTCCCCATCGCGTTGCCGCGGCTGGCCGAGCGGGTCGAGGACCTGCCGCTCCTGGTCGCCGCCCTGCTCGAACGGCTCGTCCACCGGCCCGGGCTGCGGGTCTCCGCGCCGGCGATGGCGGCGCTCGCCGGCTACGCCTTCCCGGGCAACATCCGGGAACTGCGCAACCTGCTGGAGCGGGCGAGCCTGATGGCCGACGACGAGGTGATCGGACCCGAGCACCTCCCCGCGCACGTCGTGGCGGCCACGGGCGCGCCCCGGCCGCAGACGGCACCCGCGGCAGGGGGCGAACCGGCGCCACTGCGGACGATCGAAGCTCATGCGCTCGCCAGCATGGTCGCCAACCATCGCGGAACCCGGAAAGCGCTCGCCGGGCAACTCGGCGTGAGCGAGCGTACGCTGTACCGGAAGCTCGCGCGCCTCGCCGCGGGCTCCGATCCGGCGGCAGATGCGTCGACGCACATATCCGCCACGCCACATGAAGTTTGACCTGCATCAGGACGCCGGCGTTTCCGCGCCACTGTGTGACCTACGTCACATAACGGCGCCCGCCCGGAGGAGTCTCATCAGCAGCATTCACTGCAACTCGGTGACGCCAATCCCATGACGACCATCACAGATCGCCACCCCGGCATCGGCGAGCGCGTGCGCGAAACCGCCCCGCCGAAGCCGTTCTGGAACCCCTATCTCGCCGGCGTCTTCCTCGGCTGCGTGCTGCTCGCGACCTACGCGGTCACCGGCCGCGGGCTGGGCGCGACCGCCGGCTTCGCCAGCGTCGCGACCTGGCTCGCCGGGCTCGTCTCGCCCGCCGCGGTCGGCGCGAACCTGGTCCACGCCAAGTACTGGAACGGCGGGGCGCCGCTCTTCAACTGGACGCTGTTCCTGCTCGTGGGCGCGCTGGTCGGCGCCGCGATCTCCGGCTGGCAGGGCAACCGCTTCCGCTGGTCCGTCGAGCGCGGGCCGCGGGTCAGCGATGGCCAGCGCCTGGCGCTCGCGTTCTGCGGCGGCTTCGTCGCCGCGTTCGGCGCCAAGATCGCCAAGGGCTGCACCAGCGGCCAGGCACTGACCGGCGGCTCGATCCTGAACGTCGGCAGCCTGGTGTTCATGGTCGCGGTGTTTGCCGCCGCCTATGGCCTCGCGTACTTCCTGCGGAGGGAATGGCGATGACGCTCCCGATCGCCTCGCACGTCGAGTTCACGCTCGGCGCCGACCTCGCCATCGCGCTGCTGCTCGGCGTCGGCTTCGGCTTCGCGCTCGAGCGCGCCGGCTTCGGCAGCGCGCGCAAGCTGACCGCGGTCTTCTATCTCTACGACATGGCGGTGGTCAAGGTGATGTTCACCGCGATCGTCACCACCATGGTGGGCCTGTTCGCGCTGTCGGCGATCGGCGTGCTCGACCTCGCCGAACTCTACCTGGAGCCGACCAACTACGTCGCGCAACTCGGCGGCGGACTGCTGTTCGGGGCCGGGTTCATGATCGGCGGCTACTGCCCGGGAACGGCGATGGCGGCGATCGCCACCGGCCGCAAGGACGGCATGCTGTTCGCCGCCGGGATGCTGGCCGGCGTGCTCGCCTACGCCGAGCTCACGCCGCAGCTGGACGCCTGGTACAAGGCCGGGGCGATCCCGGACCTGACGCTGCCCGCGTTGACCGGCATCGGCATGGGCTGGTACGCGCTGGCGTTCGTCGCGTTCCTGCTGTTCGCCGCCTGGGGCATGGCCCGGCTGGAGCGCATCTTCGCCGGCTGGCGGCCGGACCGCTGAGGCCGACCCTCCTGGACGCAGCGCGCCGACAACCGCGCTGCAACGCGTAACGCCGCTTCCTCAGGACCGCACACCGCTCGACCAAACGCAGCGAACCCGATTGCCGCGCGCGTGGCGTCGCGCCACGCGCCTGCGTGGACACACGCGCAGCCGGGTCGGACCCGCGTCCGTCCCGCCGCCGCATCGTGGAGCCCACACGGCATGGCCCGCCGAGCCGTGGCGCCCGCGCGCCCACGCTCCGGCCGGGCCTCCGTTCCACGCAAACACACCCGCAAAGGACCCACGATGAATCGCAAGGCATTGCTGCGCGCGCTGCTGCTCGCCGGCATCGTCGCGCCCTCGCTGGCGCAAGCCACCGACGGCTATCTCGCACACGCCTATGGCCTCAAGGCCAGCAGCATGGGGGGCGCCGGCGTGGCCGTCGCGCTCGAACCGTTCGGCGGCGCCGTCAACCCCGGGGCGATGACCTTCCTCGGCAACCAGTGGCAGGCGGGCGTCGCCTGGTTCAGCCCCGAGCGCACGGCGTCGCGCAGCGGGTCCGGCCCTGCCGGGCTGGACGGGTCGGCGACCTCGGGCAGCAAGAACTTCTTCATCCCCGAGATCGGCGCCAACTACCTGCTGCGCCCCGACGTTGCGATCGGCATCACGGTGTACGGCAACGGCGGGATGAACACCGACTACCCGGGCGGGCAGATCCCGGCGCAGAGCGCGTGCGCGCAGTTCAATCCGAAGCCGGGCCCCTACAACCTGCTCTGCGGCAACGGCGGGCTCGGCGTCGACCTCACGCAACTCCTCGTCTCCCCGTACGTGGCCTGGCAGTTCACCAGGGGGCACTCGGTCGGCGTCGCACCCGTGCTCGCCTACCAGTCGTTCGAGGCGACCGGGCTCCAGGCCTTCGACAACCCCGGCCTGTCGTCCAACCCGGGCAGCGTCACCAACCACGACAAGGACAGCGGCACCGGCCTTGGCGTGCGCATCGGGTACATGGGACGGATCAACGAGATGTTCTCGATCGGCGCCGCGTGGCAGTCCAGGATCGGCATGTCCGCGTTCGGCGACTACTCGGGGCTGTTCGCCGAGCAGGGGAGCTTCGACATCCCCGAGAACTACACGCTGGGCTTCGCCGTCCAGCCGTCGCCGCAGTGGCTGGTCGCGGTCGACTACATGCACGTCAAGTACGGCAGCGTCAAGTCGATCGCCAACCCGAGCAGCCTCATCGGCTACTGCTTCATGGGCATGCGCGACAACTGCCTCGGCGCCGGCGACGGTGCGGGCTTCGGCTGGCAGGACGTCGACGTCTGGAAGATCGGCGTCCAGTACACGCTGAACGACCGCTGGACCTTCCGCGCCGGCTACAACCACAGCGACGACCCGGTCCGGTCCGCGGACGTCACGTTCAACATCCTCGCCCCGGGGATCGTGCAGGATCACTACACGCTGGGCGCGAGCTACCGGATCGACAAGGACTCCGAGATCTTCGGCACGGTCTGGTACGCGGACCGCAACACCGTCTCGGGAACCAGCCTGCTGGTCGGCTTCGGCGCGCCGGCGACGACCACCGAGACGATCTCGATGAAGGAGGTCTCGGTCGGCATCGGCTACTCGCGCCGGTTCTGAGGCGCGACTCCGGGGCGCCGCATCGACGCGGTGCGGCCGCCCCGGGGAAGCGTGCCGGCTCACCCGGGCGCCGGGGCCTCCGGTGCCCGCGTCACCAGCAGCCGGTCGACGCGATTGGCGTCCATGTCGACGACCTCGAAGGTCAGGCCGCCCCACTCGAAGCGGTCGCCGACCTTCGGCACGCGGTCGAGCTGCAGCATCGCGAACCCCGCCAGCGTGTGGTAGATGCCGATGCCTTCCTCGGGCAGCTCGTCGTCGACCTGCAGCACGTCCTTGAACCGCTCGATGGTGACGCCGCCGTCGATGAGCCACGAATGCTCGCCGCGCTGGACGATGTCGCGCTCGCCCTCGTCCTCGACCGTCGCGACGTCGCCGACGAGCGCCTCCATCACGTCGTTCAGCGTGACCAGGCCGATGGTGTCGCCGAACTCGTTGACGACCAGCGCCGCGGTCTGCCGATGCTTGCGGAACGACGCGACCAGGTCCATCACCGTGATCGTCTGCGGAACGAACAGCGGCTTGACGAGCTTCTCCAGCGCGAACGGGCGGCCGGCCAGCGCGTCGTCGAGCAGCGTCTTGGCGAGCGCGATTCCCCTGATGTCGCGCAGGCCGCCCCGGACCACGGGGAACCGCGAGTGCCCGCTCTCGATGACGCGCCGGACGTTGGACTCCATCGGATCGTCGAGGTCGAGGTAGTCCATGTCGCCGCGCGGCGTCATCACGCCGGCCACGCGCAGGTCGGCGAGGCGGAACACGCGCTCGACCATCCGCGGCTCGTGCTCCTCGAACACCCCGGCCTCGGCGCCCTGCTCCATCAGCACGCGGATCTCCTCCTCCGTCACCGGCGGATTCGCGGGGGCGCGCAGGCCCAGCGCATTGAGGATGCCGTCGGTCAGCGCGCCGAGCCCGTGCACCGCGGGCGCCGTGACCGTCGCCAGCAGCCGCATCGGCCGCGACACGAGGCTCGCCACGCCTTCGGGGTTGAGAAGGGCGAGCCGCTTCGGGACCAGTTCGCCGAGCACGACCGAGGCGAGCGTGATGCCGGAGATCACGATCGTGAGCGCGATGCCGCGTGCATGCCGTTCGAAGAGCGGCCACTGCGCCAGCCATTCGGCGAGGCTGCCCACCAGCGTGGCTTCACCGAACGCCCCGCTGGCGATGCCGATGACGGTGATCCCGATCTGCACCGTCGCGAGGAAGCTGCTCGGCGACTCCGCGAGCGCCAGGGCGACCTGGGCGCCGTAACGCCCCTCGTCGGCGAGGTGCTGCAGCCGCGCCTTCCGCGACGAGACGACCGCCATCTCCGACATCGAGAACACGCCGTTGAGCAGCGTCAGGAACAGCAGGAACAGCAATTCCATGGTTCGGCCCGGTTGAGTTGGTGCGGCTCGCCCGTCATGATACGGAGTCCGCCGGCAGCGCTATGCCGGCAGCAGCCACAGTGCGGCCGCGAGCGCGATGGCGAGCAGGATCACGTACCAGCCGACGAGCAACGCGACGTCGGCCAGCGTGCGCAACAGCCGCAGCAGGCCGTCGCGCACCGTGCACCCCGGCGGCCGGCAGCCGCCCGTTCAGAGCGCCAGCGCGGCGCGCGTGCCCTGCTCGATCGCGCGCTTGGCGTCGAGCTCGGCCGCGACGTCGGCACCGCCGATCAGCACCGGCGCGATGCCGCGCCGTTCCAGCTCGGGCACCAGTTCCCGCCGGGGCTCCTGCCCGGCGCAGATCACCACGGTGTCGACCTCCAGCGTCCGCGGCTCGCCGCCGACCCGCAGGTGCAGCCCGGCGTCGTCGATCGCGACGTACTCGACACCCGACAGCATCGCGACGCCGCGCTTCTTGAGCAGCGTCCGGCGGATCCAGCCGGTGGTCTTCGCGAGGGCACTGCCGACCTTGGTGTCCTTGCGCTGCAGCAGGTAGACGGTGCGCCCCCCCGGCGACTCGGCGGGCGGCTTCAGGCCGCCGCGCCGGGAGAGCGAGCCGTCGATTCCCCACTCGTCGCGGAACGCGGCGTCGGGATCGGCGTGGGCGCGGTGGGTCAGCAGCTCGGCGACGTCGAAGCCGATCCCGCCGGCACCGACGACGGCGACGCGGGTCCCGGCCTGCCGCCTGCCCTCGACGATGTCGACGTAACTCGCCACCATCGGGTGATCGATGCCCGGGATCGAAGGCTTGCGCGGCACGATGCCGGTGGCGAGCAGCACGCGGTCGAACCCCGCGAGGTCGTCGGCGCCGACGCGTCGGTCGAGCGCCAGCTTGACGCCGGTCTCGCGGATCCGCGTGCGGAAGTAGCGCAGCGTCTCGGCGAACTCCTCCTTGCCGGGAATCCGGCGCGCGAGGTTGAACTGCCCGCCGACGTCGGCGGCGGCATCGAACAGCGTGACGTCGTGGCCGCACTCCGCCGCCGTCGTCGCGCAGGCGAGCCCCGCCGGGCCGGCACCCACGACCGCGACCTTGCGCGGCGCCGCGGTGCGCGCCGGCGCGAGTTCGGTCTCGCG
>WBZP01006071.1_pt1 | contig 12072 bp, 10 predicted proteins | sample 5204301 | NCBI WGS metagenome assembly WBZP01 (sample SAMN12412401, study PRJNA552823) | activated sludge metagenome | isolation source: activated sludge from nitrification reactor of wastewater treatment plant... | place: USA: Pennsylvania | collected 2017
GAACACCGATCGCCTTGAGGACGAGATGCGCACGGTGCTCGACTCGGTAAGCGACCCGCGGCCGCTGCGCACGCGGGGTAGCGAGACCGAGATGCGCCAGACCACCCGCGACCTCGCCCACACGCTCGATCACCTCGAGCGCTGGCTGCGGCGCGCCGCCTGAGCCACGCGTCGAGGGGCCCCGGCGCGAGCCGGGGATCGACGCTCAGGCGAATGGCGGCGGGCGGCCGACACCACAACAGCAGCGAACCTCGTCGCTCGTGCGGAGGCCGCCGCGCCTGAGCCACGCGTCGAGGGGCCCCGGCGCGAGCCGGGGATCGACGCTCAGGCGAATGGCGGCGGGCGGCCGACACCACAACAGCAGCGAACCTCGTCGCTCGTGCGGAGGCCGCCGCGCCTGAGCCACGCGTCGAGGGGCCCCGGCGCGAGCCGGGGATCGACGCTCAGGCGAATGGCGGCGGGCGGCCGGAGGCCGTTCCCCGTTTGCCACCGCCGGAGCCGCGCACTACACTGCGACCCGCGCCCCTGCACGAGGCGCCGATCGCCATGGCGGAAAGAAAACGACCGCGCCGCACCCGCGAGCGCATCCTCGAAACGAGTCTCGACCTGTTCAACCGCTTCGGCGAGCCGAACGTCACGACGGCCGACATCGCCGACGAGATGAACATCAGCCCGGGCAACCTGTACTACCACTTCCGCAACAAGGACGAGATCATCGGCGAGCTGTTCGCCGCGTTCGAGGCGCGGGTGCTGCCGCTGCTCGCGGCGCCGGCCGGGCGTGCCGCCAACGTCGAGGACCTCTGGTTGGTGCTCCACCTGCTGCAGGAGCAGATGTGGGGGTGCCGGTTCCTCTACCGCGACCTCGACGAGCTTGCGTCGCGCAACCGGCGGATCGGCGCGCGGTTCGGCGAGTTGCTGCGGCGCGGGACCGCCACCGTCGTCGAGCTCTGCCGCGGCATGGTCGCCGCCGGCACGATGCGGGCAACGCAGGCCGAGATCGCCGCGCTGGCCGAGAACGCCGTCCTGGTGGCGACCTACTGGCAGTCGTTCCAGCGAATGCAGCGCTTCGCGCGGCAGCCCGAGGGCGAAGTCGATTTCGGGCACGGCGCCTACCAGGTGCTCGCATTGATCGCCCCGTACCTCGTCGGCCGGGACCGGAAGCTGCTCGACCGGCTCTCCGCCGATTACCTGTCGACCTAGGAGAAGCCACGATGGCGAAGAAATGGGCCAAATTCCCGTACGCGGACAAGGCGTACGCGTACGACGCGGCGGGGCTCAAGAAGCACTGGGGCCGGTTGCACAAGGGCGATTGCGAGCCCTGGCCGAAGGACGTCGCGGTGCAGGAGGCCTGGCGCCACTACCACGCCGGCGAGTTCGGCGAGGCCGTCGCCGCGGGGCGCGCCGCCGGCGGCGCGGGCATCAATGCCGCGGCGAAGGCGCAGTCGATCTACGCCACCTACCTCGAGCCCTCGGACAAGGCCAAGATCGCCCTTTTCGAGGAAGCCGCGGCGTGGACCGACGAACGCCGCAGCGCCGCGCCCAAGGACGTCAACGCCCACTACTTCCACGCCTATGCGCTCGGGCGCTACAGCCAGGGGATCTCGGTGGCCAAGGCGCTGACGCAGGGCTACGGCGGCAAGATCAAGGAGGCGCTGCAGACCGCGCTCCGGCTCGAGCCCAAGCACGCCGAGGCGCACACCGCGCTCGGCGCCTTCCAGGCCGAGGTCATCGACAAGGTCGGCGGCATCGTTGCCGGCATGACCTACGGCGCGAAGAAGGACACCTCCCTCGATCATTTCGCCAAGGCGCTGCAACTCCATCCCGATTCGGCGATCGCCCGCATCGAGTACGCCAACGGGCTGCTGCTGCTGTTCGGCAAGAGCCGGATGGACGAGGCCGAGAAGCTCTACCAGGAGGCGGCGGCTTGCAAGCCCGTCGAGGCGATGGAGCGCCTCGACGTCGAGCACGCCAAGGCGGAACTCGCGTGAGCCGAGCGCCGGTCGCGGTCGTGGCCGCGCTGTCGCTGCTGGCCGTCGTCCAGGTGGCGGCGACGGCGCAGACGGCGCCGGCCCGTATCGACACGTTGCAGCGGATACGCGACACCGGCACGATCCTCGTCGGTGTGCGCGACTCCGCCGCGCCGTTCGCGTCGGTCGACGCCCAAGGCAAGGCGCAGGGCTACACGGTCGATATCTGCCTGCGGGTCGCCGATGCCATCCGGAGCGAGTTGAAGCTGCCTAAGCTCGACGTCCGCTACGTCGTCGTCACCGCCGCCAACCGCATCGACAAGGTGCGCGCCAACGAGGTCGACCTCGAGTGCGGCTCGACGACCAACACCCGCGAGCGCCAGCAGCAGGTCGCCTTCGCCTACACGACGATGATCACCGGCATCCGGTTGCTGGTGAAGGCCGACTCGGGCATCCGCGAGATCGACGACCTGCGTGGCAAGACGGTGATCGTCACCAAGGGCACGACCGGCGAGGCGATGCTGCGCCAGCTCGACCGCGACCGGGTGCTCAAGCTGGCGATCCTCGTGGCCAACGACCACGCCGAGTCGTTCCGGGCGGTGGAGGAGGGGAAGGCGGCCGCGTTCCTGAACAACGACGTGCTGCACTACGGCCTGATCTCGAAGTCGAAGCACCCCGCGGACTTCGCCGTCGTCGGGAAGTTCTTCTCGATCGATCCCTACGCCATCATGCTGCGGCGCGACGACCCGGCATTCGAGCGGATGGTCAACCGCGCGCTGCTCGACCTCTTCCAGTCGGGGGAGATCCGGCGGATCTACGGCAAGTGGTTCACGACCCGCGAGCTGACCATCCCGATGAGCCTGCACACGCGGGAGGCGTTCGCGATGCCGAACACGCACCCGGCGTGGCCTTAGGTAGCCGCTGCACAACCCGCCCGCCGGCGCGGAGAGGGGGACGCTACCCGGCGACGGCCTGCGCCGCCACGGCCGGGTCGAGGTCGCCCTCCCACGGTGGCGACAGCAGCGCGGTCAGCAGCAGCTTCTCGAACTCGGGCGCGAACCGCGCGATGATCGCCTCCGGATCGGGCACCAGGCCGCGGTCGGTGATGAGTCCGAACTGCACCAGCGATTCGTGCGAGAGGATCGACACGCCCAGCCCGATGTCCCCGGATTGCGGCACCCAGAAGATGAAGCCGCCGATCCGCGAGCCGGCGAGATAGAGCGGCTCCTGCGGTCCGGGAACGTTGGTCATCACCGCCGTCGCGTTGCGGGCGAGCGCCAGCAGCAGCTGCTCCTGCAGCAACCTCGGCCCGGCGCCCATCGCCGCCAGCAGGCCCAGCGCCAGCACCGGCTGATAGCTGCCCTTGAGCGCGCGCATGTTGGCGCGGACCGCGTAGAGGCGCTCGACGGGGTTCTCGATCCCCAGCGGCAGGTCGAGAAAGACCAGCCCGAACTGGTTGCCGAGCTTGTACGCGTCCTCCGGCGGCCGCAGGTTGACCGGCACCAGCGCCCGGATGCACACGCCGTCGACGGCGTCGCCCTTGTCGACCAGGTAGGCGCGCAGCGCCCCGGCGACACAGGAGAGCAGCACGTCGTTGACCGACGAGCCCAGCGCCTTGCCGACCGCCTTGATCTCCGGCAGCGGCAGCGGGTCGGCCCAGGCGACGCGCTTGGCGACGCCGGGCTTGCCCTTGAACCGGGTCGCCGAGTCCTGCCCCATCAGCGCGAGCTTCGCGATCTCGCCGGTCAGCGCGCCTCCCTGCTCGGCGAGCGCCAGCGCCTTCGCCGGGTCTTCCCAGATCTCGGTGCCCTTGTCGATCATCGCCGCGCCGATCTTCAGCGCCTTCTGCATCACGCCGGCCAGCGGCTGGATCAGCGGCGACGCGTCGTCGCCGCGCTTTCGCTCCTTCGCCACCGGCGGCGGCGGCATCGCCGGCGGGCCGTAGGGCGCGGCATCGGTCATCGACAGCATCACCTGCACCAGCGCGATGCCGTCGGCGTAGCAGTGGTGGATGCGCACGACCAGCGCGCTGCCGCCGGCGTAGTTGTCGACGAGGTGGAACTGCCACAGCGGTCGAGCCGGGTTGAGCGGCGTCGACGCGAGCCGGCTCACCAGCGTCTGCAGCTCCTTCTTCCCGCCGCGCCCGGGCAGCGCAACGTGCGCGACGTGGTGGTCGAGGTCGAAGCGGGCGGCAGGCTCCCAGTACGAGACGCCGGTGTGCGCCACGGGGATGTCACGGAACCGGCGAAAGCACAGGAAGCGCTTCTCGACGACCCGGCGCAGCCGGTTGTAGTCGACGTGCTCGCGGAACGTCAGCACGCCGCAGATCATCATCAGATTGCCGGGCCGGTCCATCCGCAACCAGGCCGTGTCGACCGCCGAGATCTTTTCGCGCCGTGCCATCGTCGTGGAGCTTCGCAGTCGGGGCGGGTTCGCGCCCGCCCGGGGGCCGCGCCAATTGCGCGCGTTTTCGTTGTCGCGCTAAAGTAGCACAAAGCCCCGCTGCGGGGCCAACACCGTTCCGGAGGAGAAACGATGGCTGCAGCGCCGAAGAAGGACGACCTGAAGGCGAGCTTCGAAGCGGCTGCGGCCGCGGCGAAGAAGACCAGGAAGAAGCCCGACAACGCGACGCTGCTGAAGCTCTACTCGTACTACAAGCAGGCGACCGACGGCGACGTGTCCGGCGACCGGCCGGGCGGCTTCGACTTCGTCGGCGGCGCCAAGTACGACGCGTGGGCGAAGCTCAAGGGCATGAGCCGCGACGACGCGATGACCCACTACGTCAAGCAGGTCGAGAAGCTCAACCGCGAGTGACCGGCGCCGCCGCGCCGGCGGCTATTCGAGCGCGGCCTTGGCGACCTTGCGCGCCGTGCGCATCGTCTTGCGCGCGGTCTTGGTCGCCGTGTCGACGGTCGACTTCGCCGTGCGCGTGGCGCTCGACAGCGTGTCGGCCGCGGTCTTGGTCGCCGACGTCAGCGTGTTTGCCGCCGTCCGCGTCGCCGTCCGCACGGCACCCTTGACCAGCTTCTCGACGCCGGAGGCGGGCGGCTTGCGCTTCACGCCGGTCGCCTTCAGCAGCTCGTTGACGGCCTCGGACAGCTCGTCGACCCGCTCGGCCAGCCGCTGGACGTCGTTCTGCGTGTAGACGCCGAGCTTCGAGAGTGCGCGCTCGACACGGTCCTCGAACACCTGTTCGAGCTTGTCCCAGGTCCCGCCGGCCATCTGCTGCATCTCCTTAGCTTTCGCCGTGGCCGCGCCACGGGCAGCGGCGGCGGTGCTCGCCGCCGCGCGCCTGGTCCGCTCTTCCAGCCGCTCGCCCTGCTTCACCAGCGTCTCGAAGACCTTCTTGCCTTCGGCCTGCGCCCGCGAGAACGCGCCCAGCCCGGCGAGCCAGATCTCGTGCGACGAGTTGAAAATCGTCTGCGACATCTCCTTCGCCGACTCGGCCGGTTCCTTCGCCATCGCCGCCTTCGCCTTCTTCAGCATCGCGCGTTCTCCCGAAATCACGGCCGCCGGTCCGCGCCGGCTCCGGATAGTATTCTAGGGCGAACGCGTTAGAGCAAGCACTCTAAACGAGCGCGACCGTGCCCGGCGGGCCGGCGCAAATCCATCGGTATAATCGGCGGGCCGCCGAAGGGGAAGCTCAACCGAACGAAGCGCCTCCGGCCGCACCGAGCGCAGCGCGCCGCCGCCCGGCCGGCCGCGGTCACCAGGAGGAACACCATGGCTTACTTCGTCACCGGCGCCACCGGTTTCATCGGCCGCTTTCTCGTCGCCAACCTGCTCCGGCGCGGCGGCGTCATCCACGTCCTCGTCCGCCGCGGGTCGCTGAAGAAGCTCGCCGCGCTGCGCGAGGAGTGGGGCGTCGACGACAAGCAGGTCGTCGCCGTCGTCGGCGACCTGGGCAAGAAGAACTTCGGCCTCGCCGACGCGGAGGTCCGCCGGCTCAAGGGCAAGGTCGCACACTTCTTCCACCTCGCCGCCGTCTACGACCTGTCCGCCAGTGCCGACGAGCAGCAGCTCGCCAACGTCGAGGGCACCCGCCACGCCGTCGGCTTCGCCGAGGCGATCGCCGCCGGCTGCTTCCACCACGTGAGCTCGATCGCCGCCGCCGGGCTCTACGAAGGCGTGTTCCGCGAGGACATGTTCGACGAGGCCGAGGAGCTGGAGCACCCCTATTTCCGGACCAAGCACGACGCCGAGGGGGTGGTCCGCCGCGAGTGCCGGCAGCCGTTCCGCATCTACCGGCCGGGCTTCGTCGTCGGCCACTCGAAGACGGGCTTCATCGACAAGATCGACGGCCCCTACTATTTCTTCAAGCTGCTGCAGCGGATGCGCCGCGCGCTGCCGCCGTGGATGCCGACGATCGGCATCGAGGGCGGGCGGATCAACATCGTCCCGGTCGACTTCGTTGCCGACGCGATGGACCACATCGCCCACAGGAAGGGCCTCGACGGCAAGTGCTTCCACCTGACCGACCCGGAACCCTACCGGATCGGCGAGGTGCTCAACATCTTCGCCCGCGCGGGGCACGCGCCGCAGATGACGATGCGGCTCAACGCGCGGATGTTCGGCTTCATCCCGGCGCCGATCCTCTACGGCCTGGGCTCGCTCGCCCCGATCAAGCGGATGGTGAAGGCCGTCCTCACCGACCTCGGCATCCCGCGCGACGTGTTCCAGTTCGTCAACTGGCCGACGCGCTACGACAACCGCGAGGCGGCGAAGGCGCTGAAGGGCTCCGGCATCGCCGTGCCCGAGCTCGAGGCGTATGCGCCGAAGCTGTGGGACTACTGGGAGCGCAACCTCGACCCGGACCTGTTCATCGACCGCACGCTCTCCGGCCGCGTCAAGGACCGCGTGGTCGTGGTCACCGGCGCGTCGTCGGGAATCGGCAAGGCGACGGCGCTGAAGCTGGCCGGCGCCGGCGCGAAGGTGATCCTCGTCGCCCGCGGCGAGGAGAAGCTGGTCGAGACCAAGCAGGAGATCGAGAGCGCGGGCGGCCGCTGCTGGATGGTCACCGCCGACGTGGCCGACATGGCCTCGTGCGACGCACTCGTCGCCCGCGTGCTGGCCGAGCACGGCGGCTGCGACTACCTCGTCAACAACGCCGGCCGGTCGATCCGCCGCGGCGTCATCAACTCGTTCGACCGCTTCCACGACTTCGAGCGGACGATGCAGCTCAACTACTTCGGCGCGCTGCGGCTCATCATGGGCTTCCTGCCGAAGATGCTGGCGAACAAGCGCGGCCACGTCATCAACATCAGCTCGATCGGCGTGCTGTCGAACGCGCCGCGGTTCTCCGCCTACGTCGCGTCGAAGTCGGCGCTGGATTCGTTCTCCGCCTGCGCCGCGTCGGAGTTCCTCGACCAGGGGATCAAGTTCACGACGATCAACATGCCGCTGGTGCGCACCCCGATGATCGCGCCGACGAAGATGTACGAGAACGTTCCCACGCTCTCGCCCGAGCAGGCGGCGGACCTCGTCGTCGAGGCGATCGTCTACAAGCCGGTGCGGATCGCTACCCGCCTCGGCGTGTTCGCCGCCGTGTGCCACGCGATCGCGCCGCGGTTGACGCAGATCGGCCTCAACACCGCCTTCAACATGTTCCCCGACTCCGCCGCGGCGCAGGGGAAGAAGGGCGAGCCGGCGAAGCAGGAACCGCTGTCGCCCGAGCAGATGGCCTTCGCCCAGCTGACGCAGGGCATCCACTGGTAGCGGCCGCGGGGCGCCCCGCTGGTCAGGCGCCCGGCGGGGATGCGGCGGCGACGGCGGTGCCGGCGCGCACCGGTACGCCTGCCTCGGCGAGCGCGCGCAGCAGCGCCGCGCCGACCGCCGCGTCGTCGAGCAGCGCGTTGTGGCCGACGGCCCGGAAGGTGACTTCGGCGGCGCCGGCGAGGCGCGACGAGAGCTGGGGCGCGACCATCGTGTCGTTCCAGCTCCAGAGACTGACGATCGGGCACGGGGGCGCGGCTCCCTCGTCGGCGTTGAGCGCGGCGAGCCAGGCGCTGCCGGGGCGCATCTGGGCGAGGCAGGTGCCGGGAAAGCTCCGCGCGTGCACGCTGCCGTGGTGCGGCGTGCCGAGCGTCACCAGCACGCGCACCGCCGCGCCCCCGTAGCGGCGCAGGTACGCGCGGCCGACCAGCCCGCCCATGCTGTGACCGACTAGCGCCACCTCGCGCGCGCCGGTGGCCGCGCGGATGGCGTCGACCTTCGCGGCGAGCTGGTCGGCAAAGGCGTCGATCGAGGCCAAGGGTGGGCCGTAGGACAGCGTGTAGACCGGCGCCACCCCGGCCTGCGCCAGTCGGCGCGCGACGCCGCACCAGACGCCGGCGTTGCACAGCACGCCGTGGAGCAACAGGACCGGCACCGCCGCCGGCGCCGCCGGCGGGTCGCGCAGCAGCCAGCGGTAGAGGATCATCCGCGGCCAGACGGCGGAGACCGAACGGACTTCGTTCAGGTAGAGGGTGACCCAGTCGCAGCCGCGCAGCCGGCATTCGGGCGGCACCGGCGAGCCGAAGCGATGGGCGACGACCATCCAGGCCGCCACCGCCACCACCGGCACGCCGTACCAGGCGACCAGCACACCGGACGCCACCACCCAGGGCGACGTGCCGGCGTCCAGGGCGGCGACGGCCCAGGCGCCGTAGCCGCCGGCGATGGCGGCCACGACGACGCAAAGACTCAGCGCCGTGTACACCGCCGCCGCAGGCCGGGGCCGCGTTCCGTAGGGAGATCGTTCATCGCGCGCGTTTCGCTCGGCGACGATTGTACGGCAGCGACCCCCGCGCCGCCGCGCCGCGCGGGCGAGCGGGCTTGCACCGCGGGTCGTGCCGGGCCGCCCCGCGGGGGGCCCTCGGCCGCCGCGGGATCAGGCGCGCTCGCCGGGTGCCAGCAGGTACTGCGACGCCTGCGCCCAGTGCGCGCGCCAGCTCTTGAGCGCCCCGACCGACGCGGCGAGGTCCGGGATCAGCACCACGCCGGGAAGCGTCTTCCGGATCCGCCGGGTCATCTCGCCGCCGGCCCACAGCGTCATCGACTGCGGCAGCTGGCGGCGCAGCGCGGCCAGCCCCTCGGTCGCCTGGCGAATCGCGAACGCTCCCGAGAACGACAGCGCGACCAGGTGGACCTTGTGTGCGAGGGCGGCACGGCGGATGTCCTCGAGCGGCGTCTGGATGCCCAGTGATATGCACTGCACGCCCTCCGGCACCAGCAGCGCCTCGACCATCAGCAGGCCGAGGCCGTGCTGCTCGCCGGGGAAGGTGGTGAGCAGCATCCGCGGCACGCCGCTCTGACGCGGGAAGGCGTTGATGGCGGTGCGCAGCGCCACCTGCATCTGCTCCGAATACAGGTGCTCTTCGAACACCTGTACCTCGCCGCGCATCCAGGCCTCGCCGATCGACCGGTTGAGCTGCGTCACCGTGTCGAGGACGAACTTCTGGACGCCCTGCCGCATCAGCAGGTTGGCGATGACATTCTGCAGCCCGGTCGCATCGTGCGCCCGGAGCATCGCCAGCACCTCGCGCTCGAAATCGGGCGGCACCTGCAGGTCGCGCGCCGGCGTGCGCGCGTCGGCGAGGGCATTCAACTCGTCCAGCGCCCCGTGGATGATCTTGCCCGGTCGCATTCCGACGTCCATCAGCCGCTTGATCGCCCGCAGCTTGGCGATCTCGGCGACCGTGTACTGGCGCTCGCCGTTGTCGTCGCGGCCCGGCTTCGGAAAGCCGTAGCGACGTTCCCACATCCGCAGGACGTCCTTGGAGAGCCCGGTCTCGCGCTCGACGGCGCTGATATTCAGGACGAGGGAGGGGTTTTCCATGCTGTAAAATGTCCTGGACAAACGATTGACAAAAATCGGCCGCGCCCTTAAGTTGGACGCGTGCCGTTAATGTCCTGGACAACATAGATGTTTGTCAACAGCCTTGTCACCCCAGCCGGCCGCCCGGGGGCCAACCGCGCCGTCGCTGCGACCCGCCAACCGATGACCCCCCGGTAACGCCAAGGAACCCCGCATGCGCATCGCGATCGTCGGCTCGGGCATTTCCGGCCTCGGCACCGCCCGGCTGCTGCAACAACGCGGACACCAGGTCACGCTGTTCGAGGCCGAGCCCCGGCTGGGCGGCCACACCCACACCGTCGACGTCACGCTCGATGGCGTCACCGCGCCGGTGGACACCGGCTTCCTGGTGTTCAATGAACGCACGTATCCGAAGCTCACGGCCCTGTTCGACGAACTTGGCGTTGCCAGCGTCCCGTCCCAGATGTCCTTCGCCGTGCGCGTCGAGGACCGCGATCTCGAGTGGGCGGGAACCGACCTTGCGGCCGTGTTCGCCCAGCCCCGCAACGCGCTGCGTCCCGACTTCTGGCGGATGCTGGCCGACATCGTCCGCTTCAACCGGACCGCCGTCGCCACCGCCACCGCCGCGGCGTCCGGGGAGCCGACGCTCGGCGCCTTCCTCGACCGCGGCCGCTACTCGGCGGCGTTTCGCGACTGGTACCTGCTGCCGATGGCAGCGGCGATCTGGTCGGCCCCGCAACGGGAGATCCTCGCCTTCCCGTTGCGCACGTTCGTGCGCTTCTGTCACAACCACGGCCTGCTGCAGCTGGCGGACCGGCCGCAGTGGCGGACGGTGGCCGGCGGCGGGCGGCGCTACGTCGAGCGCATCGCGGCGGATCTCGACGACGTCCGGCTGGCGACAGCGGTGACGCGGATCGTCCGCCGGTCGGGCGGCATCGACCTCCACGCGGCGGGGTGCACGGAGCGCTTCGACGAAGTCGTGCTCGCCTGCCACAGCGATCAGGCGCTGGCGCTGCTGGCGGACCCGTCGGCCGCCGAATCGCGGCACATCGGCCGGATCCGCTATCAGCCCAACCGCGTCGTGCTGCACACCGATGCCGCGCTGCTGCCCCGTCGGCGGCGGACGTGGTCGGCGTGGAACTACCTCGCCGGCGCCGGCGGCGACGAGGACCGCGACCGCCCCGTCTGCGTCAGCTACCTCATCAACAAGCTGCAGCCGCTGCCCTTCGACCGCCCGGTGATCGTGACGCTGAATCCCGCGCGAGAGCCGGACGCCCGCCGCGTGCTGCGCGAGTTCACGTACGACCACCCGCTGCTCGACACCGCCGCCATCGAGGCGCAGGCCGCCGTCAACGCGATGCAGGGGCAGCGCCACACCTGGTACGCCGGCGCCTGGCTGGGCTACGGCTTCCACGAGGACGGCCTCGCGTCGGCGCACGCGGTGGCCGCCGGAATCGACTCCCGGACGCGGACCGGCGCGGCGACGCCGGCAGCACCGCGGATCGCCGCCTGACCGGCGCCGGAATCCGGAACCCCACCCGCTGCGCGACCATGCTGCCGTCGACCACCATCGCATTCGGCGAAGCCTCCCGGGAAGTGCCGCTGGCCGGCCGCGCGCCGCCGCCTGCGGTGCCGGTGCGCCCCGCGCCGGCGGTCGTCCACGGCACGATCGGACACCGCAGGGGTCGTCCGGCGCGCAACGCCTTCGTCTATCCGGCGTTCTGCCTGCGGCTGCCGCTTTCGCGTCTCGACCACCTCGCCGGCACCGGCATCGGGTACAACCGCGGGCTCGGCGTCGCCTTCCACGACGCCGACCACGGTCCGCGCGACGGCTCGCCGCTGTTGCCGTGGATGCGCGCGCTGCTCGCCAGCGAAGGCATCGCCGCCGATGGCGAGGTCGTGCTCCACGCGTTCCCGCGGATGCTGGGCTACGTGTTCAACCCGGTGGCCTTCTGGGTCTGCCACGACACGGCCGGCGCCGTTCGCGCAGTGCTCTGCGAAGTGGCGAACACCTTCGGCGAGCGCCACAACTACCTGCTCGCCGATCCCGCCGGCGAGCCGTTGCGCTCCGGGTCGGAGCTGTCCGCGCGCAAGGTGTTCCACGTGTCGCCGTTCTGCGAGGTCCGCGGCAGCTACCGCTTCCGCTTCCACTTCGGCGCCGACCGGTGGCTCGCGCGGATCGACTACCACGCCGACGACGGCGAAGCGGAGCCGCTGCTCGAGACCTGGATCTCGGGCGACACCGAGCCGTTGCGCCGGGGCAGCGCGCGCCGGCTCTGGCTCAGGTACCCGGCATTCACGTTCGGCGTC
>WBZP01006073.1_pt1 | contig 12068 bp, 12 predicted proteins | sample 5204301 | NCBI WGS metagenome assembly WBZP01 (sample SAMN12412401, study PRJNA552823) | activated sludge metagenome | isolation source: activated sludge from nitrification reactor of wastewater treatment plant... | place: USA: Pennsylvania | collected 2017
GGTCCAACTGACATACGGGCTGTGCGCACCAAGTACGAACCGACCTCTGTGCCGGACGCCGCACCTACATTTAACGCCAGTTTCATGCGTCGCGGGTGGCGCGCAGCGCGGTGGAGCAACTGACATGTACCAGGAACGCGTACTTTCCGGCATGCGCCCGACCGGGCGGCTGCACCTTGGCCACTACCACGGCGTGTTGAAGAACTGGGTCAAGTTGCAAGCGGAGTTCCCGTGCCTGTTCTTCATCGCTGATTGGCATGCGCTGACTACCGACTACGACTCACCTGGCGATATCGAGGATGCCGCTTGGGACATGATCATCGACTGGCTGGCGGCTGGCGTCGATCCGGGCCAGGCTACGCTGTTCATCCAGTCGCGCGTGCCCGAGCATGCGGAGCTATTCCTGTTGCTCTCGATGATGGCGCCGCTGGGCTGGCTGGAACGGGTGCCGACCTACAAGGACCAGCAGGAGAAGCTCTCCCACAAGGATTTGTCTACATACGGCTTCCTCGGCTACCCGTTGCTGCAGGCGGCCGACATCCTGATCTACCGGGCCGACAAGGTGCCGGTCGGCGAGGATCAGGTGCCGCACATCGAATTCACGCGCGAGGTGGCGCGCCGCTTCAATCATCTGTACGGCCGCGAGCCGGGCTTCGAGGACAAGGCGCGCGAGGCGGTGAAGAAACTCGGCGCCAAACGCGCGAGGCTTTACGAGGAGTTGCGTACCCGCTTCCAGCAGGAAGGCGACCGCGAGGCGCTCGAGCAGGGTCATGCGCTGCTTAACGACTCGCAGAGCCTTTCGATGGGCGATCGCGAGCGGCTGTTCGGGTTTTTGGAAGGGTCGAGCAAGATGATTCTGGTTGAGCCCGATTCCCTGCTGACTGAGGCTTCGCGCATGCCGGGTCTCGACGGGCAGAAAATGTCGAAGTCGTACAACAATACGATTTCGCTGCGCGAAGATGCCGAGTCGATCACGAAAAAGATTCGCACCATGCAGACCGATCCGCAGCGCGTGCGCCGTTCCGATCCGGGCGATCCGGCAAAGTGCCCGGTGTGGCAGTTGCATGCGATCTATTCAGAAGACGCCACTCGGGACTGGGTTCAGAAGGGCTGCCGCAGCGCCGGCATCGGCTGCATCGAATGCAAGCAGCCGGTGATCCAGGCAGTGCTGGCGGAACAGGAGCCGATGCGGGAGCGTGCGCAAATCTATCTCGACGATCCCTCGCTGGTTCGCAATATCGTTGCCGATGGTTGCGAGCGGGCGCGCAAGCTGGCCCAGGAGACCATGCGCGATGTGCGCGAGGCCATGGGGCTGGACTACAACTGAGCCGCCGATGAGTGATAACGTCATTTCCTTGCCGCCGAGTGCGCCCGCCCAGCAGGCTCTGCCGCTGGCACGCCTCTACGGCGAGCCGATGACCGAGTTGCCAAAGGACTTGTACATCCCGCCCGAGGCGCTGGAAGTGTTCCTGGAGAGCTTCGAGGGCCCCCTCGACCTGCTGCTCTATCTGATTCGCAAGGCAAACATCAACGTCCTCGATATTCCGATGGCGCCGCTGACTGCGCAGTATCTGGTTTATGTCGAGTCGATGCGTCACCGCAACCTCGAACTCGCGGCCGAATACCTGCTGATGGCAGCAATGCTGCTGGAGATCAAGTCGCGCATGTTGCTGCCGCGGCCGAACAAGGTCGAGGAGAGCGAAGAAGATCCGCGTGCCGAACTGGTTCGACGCCTGCTCGAATATGAGCAGATGAAAGCGGCGGCGGCCAAGCTCGATCGTTTGCCGCAGGCTCTGCGGGACTATGAATGGGTCAATGTCGCAATCACCCAGCAGATTGCGGAACGCCTGCCGGAGGTCACGTTGAACGATCTGCAGGCTGCCTGGCTCATGCTGATGAAGCAGGCGCGCATGACGCAACATCACAAGGTTCGTCGCGAAGAACTGTCGGTGCGCGAGCATATGGCGCACATCCTGCGACGGCTGCAGGGGGGCGTGTTTGTCGAGTTTCAGGATTTGTTCGATACCGGCGGCGGCGTGGCCAAACTGGTCGTGAGTTTGCTCGCCGTGCTCGAACTGGCGCGCGAGAAACTGGTGGAAATCACCCAGCGCGAGGCGTTCGCGCCGATTCACGTCAAACTTGCCGAAGCGACGATCCATGAGTCTGCCTGATCCGTCCGACCGGCCAGTCGAAACGACGGAAGCGGAATCGCTCTCCGAGCTGGAACTCGCATCCGTCGAGGCGGGTGGCTTTGCCGACGAGATGGAGGGTGGGGTCGACAAAGCACCGACAGATCCCGATCATTCGCTGCTCGCGGACGGCATGACGCTGGCCCAAGCCAAGCGGGTGCTGGAAGCCGCGCTGCTGGCGGCCGCAAGTCCGCTGCAGGTTGCAGATTTGCGGCGCCTGTTCGAGATCGATCCAGGGCCGGAAGTCGTTCGCAAGCTGCTCGATGAACTGCGCCAGGAGTGGAGTGGTCGCGGTGTCGAACTGGCGCAGCTCGCCTCTGGCTGGCGCTTCCAGACCCGGCCGGAGTTCCAGCCCTACCTCGACCGCCTGAAGATCGAGCGGGTGCCGAAGTATTCGCGTGCCGTGATGGAGACCTTGGCGATCATTGCCTACCGTCAGCCGGTTACGCGCGGCGACATCGAAGATATCCGCGGCGTGACGGTGTCGCCTAACGTGATCAAGAGTCTCGAAGCGCGTGGCTGGATCGATGCGGTCGGTCATCGCGACACGCCGGGCCGACCGGCGCTCTACGCCACCACCCGGAAGTTCCTCGACGACCTGCGGTTGCGCAGCCTGTCCGAACTGCCGCCGCTGACGGAAATCGAAAGGGTGATGGATCTTGTCGACTCGGCGCCGCAAGGCTGACTTGCCCTGGGCGGGCCAACCGTCCAGCGGACTGCCTCGTCCGCGCAATCCTGGATCCCCCGAAAAGGCGGCAAAGCGCGACTCTGCGCCACGACGTCAACGCGATGAGAGCGGTGATGGCCAGCGGGATCGGCCGGTACTTGGCGCAAAGGCGGCGCTCGGGGACGACCCCGTTGCGCGGAGCAGTGTTGGAAGCGCGGTTGCGTCCGTAGGCCGGCGAACTGGCCGAGGTGGCGCGCAAGCGGAGGCAGTGCCGGCGGCACCGGAGCGCCTGCACAAGGTTTTGGCGCAGGCGGGCATCGGCTCGCGGCGGGAGATCGAGGAGTGGATACTCGCCGGCAAAGTCAGCGTCAATGGGCTCTCCGCATCGGTCGGACAGAAGGTGTCGGGCGCCGACAAGGTCCGTGTCAACGGCAGACTCGTGGCGTTGCGCGTCAGGCAGCGCGTCCCGCGGGTGCTGCTCTATCACAAGCCGGAGGGCGAGATTGTTTCGCGCGACGACCCGGAGCGACGAACCAGCGTGTTCGACAAACTGCCCAGGCTGCGCGGCGGTCGGTGGGTGGCGGTAGGACGGTTGGACATCAACACCAGCGGCCTGCTGGTGTTCACCAACAGCGGAGAACTGGCGAACCGCCTGATGCATCCGCGCTATGGACTGGAACGCGAGTACGCAGTGCGAGTGGTCGGTGAACTGACTGCCGAGCAGCGCGACAAGCTTCTGTCGGGCGTGCTGCTCGAAGATGGCGACGCGCGTTTCGGTTCGGTGTTCGACAAGGGCGGCGAGGGCACCAATCACTGGTATCACGTGACCCTCGGCGAAGGCCGCAATCGCGAGGTCAGGCGCATGTTTGAGGCGCTCGGGGTCACAGTGAGCCGGCTGATGCGCGTTCGCTATGGTCCGATCCCGCTCCCTCCGCGCTTGAAACGGGGCATGGCCATGGATATGTCCGAAGAAGACGTCGCGACTTTGCAGGCGGACCTTTCGCGCGCATCGGCAGCGTTGCCTGATTCGGCGTCCGTTGGTCCGGTAAGCCGGCAAGCCGAACGCCGGCCCGCCCGGACAGAGCAGGAACGGCCACGCAAGCGGCGGAAACCGGCACTGTAGAACGCGCCCTCTGCCGGGCCGAAATTGCCTTGGGGGGCGGTCTTGCTGTACAATTTTCAGGCTTAGACAGGTGGGCCGTGCGGGCCTTACGCTGAGTGCGGGGCTGGTCTTGGGCTGGTGGGTCGAAGGATGGGCGGTTCGCCCATTTTTTATTTGTGGCGGCGGATTAAACGTGTTGGTACGGGCCGGGCGGGTGCGAGTCGAGTCGATCATTGAGCAGGCTGTGAGCGGCCTTGGGTTCGAGCTGGTGGAAGTCGAGACCTCGCCGAAGGGCAGGCTGTTGCGGGTGTTCATCGATGCGCCGAGCGGGATATCGGTGGACGATTGCGCCAGGGTGAGCAATCACCTGACGCGCCTGTTTGCCGTCGAGAACGTCGATTACGACCGCCTCGAGGTCTCGTCACCCGGCTTGGACAGGCCATTGAAAAAGCTCACTGATTTCGAGCGTTTCGCCGGGCAGCAGGCGCAGATTCGAATTCGCGTGGCGATCGACGGTCAGCGCAATTTTGCCGGCGTGCTGGAAGGCGTGGACGACGAGAAGGTACTGCTTGTAACGGACAAGGGCAGGGTTGCATTCGGGCTCGACCAGATTGACAAGGCGCGGTTGGTGCCGAAATTTTGACCGCCGCCTCAATGGAACGTGCAGGAGGAAGGAAATGAGCCGCGATTTGTTGTTGCTGGTGGACGCGCTGGCGCGTGAAAAGAATGTCGATCGGGACATCGTGTTTTCCGCGCTGGAATCTGCGCTCGCTTCCGCGACCAAGAAGCGCATCCACGAGGACGCCGATGTGCGGGTTTCGATCGACCGCGAGACCGGCGACTATGAATCCTTCCGCCGCTGGCTGGTATTGCCCGACGAGGAAGTTGAGAACGACGATCAGCAGATGGGCCTGATCGACGCGCGCGAAGAGCTTGCCGATGTGCAGGTGGGGGACTACGTCGAGGAATCGCTGGAGCCGATCGATTTCGGACGCATCGGTGCGCAGGCAGCAAAACAAGTCATTCTGCAGAAGATTCGCGATGCGGAGCGCGAACAAATCCTGACCGATTTCCTCGATCGCAAGGAGCACCTGGTTACCGGCACCATCAAGCGCATCGAGCGCGGCAACGCGATCGTCGAGGCGGGCCGGATCGAGGCGGTCCTGCCGCGCGATCAGATGATTCCAAAGGAGAACCTGCGAGTCGGCGACCGCGTCCGCGCGTTTCTGCTCAAGGTGGATCGTCAGGCACGCGGTCCGCAACTGATACTTTCGCGGACTGCGCCGGAGTTCATCATTCGCCTGTTCGCCCTCGAGGTACCGGAGATCGACGACGGTCTGCTCGAGATCCGTTCGGCGGCGCGCGATCCCGGTGTGCGCGCGAAGATCGCCGTCAAGTCCAACGATCCGCGGGTTGACCCGATCGGCACCTGCGTCGGCATGCGCGGTTCACGGGTGCAGGGGGTGACCAACGAACTGGCGGGCGAGCGAGTCGATATCATCTTGTGGTCTCAGGATCCGGCGCAGTTCGTCGTCGGCGCCTTGGCGCCGGCCGAGGTGACCAGCATCGTGGTCGACGAAGACGCCCACAGCATGGATGTTGTGGTCGACGAAGACAATCTCGCGATCGCGATCGGGCGATCCGGGCAGAACGTCCGCCTGGCCTCTGAACTGACTGGATGGACCATCAACCTGATGACGGTCGAGGAGTCACAAAAGAAGTCCGGCGAGGAGCAGTCGACGATACGCGAGCTGTTCATGTCGCGACTCGATGTTGACGAGGAGGTCGCCCAGATCCTGATCGAGGAGGGTTTCTCCACGCTCGAAGAAGTCGCCTACGTGCCGCTTGCCGAAATGCTGGAGATCGAAGCTTTCGACGAGGACACGGTCAATGAACTGCGCAACCGGGCGCGCAACGTGTTGCTTACCGAGGCGATCGTAGACGAAGAGCAACTGGAGAATGTTTCCGAGGATTTGCTCAACCTTGACGGAATGGACAAGCCGCTGGCGGCCCGACTGGCGCGGGCGAACATCCGATCGCGCGACGAGCTGGCTGACCTTGCGGTGGATGAACTTGTCGAAATCAGCGAGATCGATCAGGAGCGCGCGAAAAACCTGATTACGGCTGCGCGTGCTCATTGGTTCGAGTAGCGGCAGCAGGAGCGGATATGGCACAAATGAATGTCACCCAGTTTGCCACCGAGCTGAAAATGCCGGCGTCGGCACTGCTCGAGCAGTTGCAAAAAGCGGGCGTCGAGAAGAGCGAGGCGAGCGACCTCCTTTCCGAGCAGGACAAGACCCGGCTGCTGGAGTATTTGCGGCGCGCACACGGCGAAACGCAGACCAAAACGAAGATCACTCTGACCCGCAAGGAAACCAGCGAGATCAAGAAATCCGACTCGACCGGCAAGCCGCGCACGATTCAGGTCGAGGTGCGCAAGAAACGAGTGCTGGTCAAGCGCGACCCGAACGACGTGCCAGCAACAGAGCCCGCGGCTGGGGTCGATGTGCCGCTTTCAGCGGGGATCGAAGCGCCGGTTCCGGTCGAGATTCACGACGTCATCCCGGACACCAAGCCAATACCGGTACAGGCGGCGCCGGACCAACCGTCAATGCATGCGCCGGCTGCCGGGGAGGCGCCGGTTCGTGCTTCGACAAGCGTCGAGCCGCTGATCGGCGCCGAAGAATTGGCGCGCCGGGAAAGCGAAGCGCGCCGTCATGCGGACCTGGCTTCCATCCAGGCGGCTGAGATAAAGGCGAAGCAGGGGCGCGAGGCCGATGCCAGGCGTCGGGCGGAAGAGCGTCTCGCGCTTTTGCAGGCAGAAGCCGAGGCAAAGGCACGCGCTGCCGACGCCAAGCCTGTCGAGGCTGGGACTGCGCCGCCGGCTGTCAGTGCGACGCTGCACAAACCCGTCAAGGCCGAGGGCGAAGCAAAGAAGGAAGCAAAGAAGCCCGTTTCGACTTGGAAGGACGAAAGCGCCAAGCGCCGCGGAATCAAGACCCGCGGCGACACCTCGCCAGGTGCCGGCTGGCGCGGCGGTCCGCGAGGGCGCCATCATCGCCACGGGGAGGAGGCGCCGGCCGCGCAGATGCCGGCGGAGCCGATCGTTCGTGATGTGTTGGTGCCGGAGACGATTACGGTCGGCGACCTTGCGCACAAGATGGCTGTCAAGGCCGCCGAGGTGATCAAGGTCCTGATGAAGATGGGCACCATGGTGACGATCAACCAGGTCCTGGACCAGGAAACCGCGATGATCATCGTCGAGGAAATGGGCCATGTCGCCAAGGCGGCGAAGCTCGACGATCCGGATTCTTTCCTGTCGGAAGACGCGGAAGCCCAGAAGGATGTGGAGTCGCGGCCGCGTGCGCCGGTGGTGACGGTGATGGGCCACGTCGACCACGGCAAGACCTCGCTGCTCGACTACATTCGCAAGACGCGTGTCGCTTCGGGCGAGGCAGGCGGCATCACCCAGCATATCGGCGCCTATCACGTGAAGACGCCGCGCGGCGTGATCACCTTCCTCGATACGCCGGGCCACGAAGCGTTCACGGCGATGCGTGCCCGGGGTGCGAAAGCGACCGACATCGTCATCCTGGTGGTCGCAGCCGACGACGGCGTCATGCCGCAGACGAAAGAAGCGATCCACCATGCCAAGGCAGCTGGCGTGCCGCTGGTGGTGGCAATCAACAAGATCGACAAGCCGGAAGCCAACCCGGACAGGGTCAAGCAGGAATTGGTCGCGGAAGGCGTCGTACCGGAAGAATATGGCGGTGATTCGCCGTTCGTCCCGGTATCGGCCAAGACCGGAACGGGTATCGACAGCCTGCTCGAAAACGTGTTGCTGCAAGCCGAGGTGCTCGAGCTAGTGGCGCCGGAGGATTCGCCGGCCAAGGGCCTGATCATCGAGGCGCGCCTGGACAAGGGCAAGGGGCCGGTCGCGACGATACTTGTGCAGCAGGGCACGCTCAAACGCGGCGACATTCTGCTTGCCGGCGCCGTGTTTGGCCGGGTGCGGGCGATGTTGGACGAGGCCGGCAAGAGCGTGGCCGAGGCCGGGCCATCGATTCCGGTCGAGATTCAAGGCTTGCAGGATGTGCCCGCCGCCGGCGACGAGGCGATGGTGCTGGGCGACGAACGCAAGGCGCGGGAAATCGCCCTGTTCCGTCAGGGCAAGTTCCGCGACGTGAAGTTGGCCAAGCAACAGGCGGCCAAGCTCGAGAACATATTCGAGCAGATGGGCGAGGGCGAGGTCAAGACGCTAGCCCTGATTGTGAAGGCCGATGTGCAGGGCTCGCAGGAGGCGTTGGCCCATGCGCTCGCCAGGTTGTCGACCGCGGAAGTCAAGGTCAATATCATCCATGGCGCGGTCGGCGGGATCACCGAGTCAGACGTCAATCTGGCGACGGCCTCCAAGGCGGTGATCATCGGCTTCAATACCCGGGCCGATGCCAGCGCGCGCAAGGCGGCCGAGACTTTCGGCGTCGATATCCGCTATTACAACATCATTTACGATGCGGTCGACGAGATCAAGGCGGCGCTGGGCGGGATGCTGTCGCCCGAGAAGCGCGAAAAGATCATGGGGCAGGTGGAGATCCGCCAAGTCTTCCGCATCTCCAAGGTCGGTGCGGTGGCCGGTTGCATGGTGCTAGACGGCGTGGTCAAACGCGGCTCACAGATACGCCTGCTGCGCGATCATGTGGTCCTCTGGACGGGGGAACTGGATTCGCTCAAGCGCTTCAAGGATGATGTCAAGGAAGTCAAGGGCGGTTTCGAGTGCGGGCTCTCGCTGAAGAACTATAACGACATACAGGAAGGCGATGTCCTCGAAGTGTTCGAGATCGAGGAGGTGGCGCGCACGCTCTGAGCGTGCCAGCCCATCTGCCGCCATGCCCAAGGAGTATTCCCGCAGCAGCCGGGTGGCCGAGCAGATTCGTCGCGAACTGGCGGAACTGATCCAACTGGAGCTGAAGGATCCGCGCGTCGGCCTGGTTACGCTGACCGACGTAGAGATTACGCCAGACTACGCAAATGCGAAGGTCTACTTCTCGTCGCTGAAGGGCGAGGCCGGAGTCGATGAGGTGTTGTCCGGTCTGGGTGCGGCAAGCGGCTTCCTGCGACGGGAACTCGGTCGTCGGGTGCGCATCCATACGCTGCCGGAATTGCACTTCGTCTACGACCGCTCAGTCGAGCAGGGCGACCGGCTTTCCCGCCTCATCGACGAGGCGGTCAAATCCGATCAAGACGCTCAAAACAGAAAAGACTGAATGAACGCGCCACGCCGCGCGCCGCGATGCAAGGTGGATGGCGTGATTCTGCTCGACAAGCCGAGCGGCATTAGTTCGAACGCGGCGCTGCAACGTGTTAGACGCCTGTTCAATGCGGCCAAGGGCGGGCATACCGGGACGCTGGATCCGCTGGCGTCGGGCTTGCTGCCGTTGTGCCTGGGCGAGGCCACCAAGTTCTCGCAAACCCTTCTCGATGCCGACAAGGCGTACGAAGCCCAACTTAGACTGGGCGTGCGCACCTCAACCGGAGACGCCGAGGGCGAGGTGCTCGAAACCCGCCCGGTCGGTGTCGCCGCTGACGAGGTCTTGGAAGCCTGCAAAAGGTTCGTCGGGGAGATCGAACAGATACCTCCGATGTACTCGGCGCTCAAGGTGGCCGGACGGCCGCTCTACGACTACGCCCGCGAAGGCGTAACGCTCGAGCGAAAACCACGGCGTGTGCACATTCGGCGAATCGAGTTGCTCGACTTCGACCGGGATACAGCACGGATATCCGTGGAATGCAGCAAGGGAGCCTACATTCGTGTGCTGGCCGAGGATATCGGCGCGCTGCTGGGTTGCGGGGCCCACCTTGTGGCACTTCGCCGGACCCGCATCGGTCGCTTTCATATCGATGATTCGGTGGGGCTCGCGCAGATCGAGGCGAATCGCGACTGCGCCTGTAAGTGGCTGCTCCCGGTGGATCACTTGCTTGCGGATTGGCCAAGCGTGTTGCTCGACGAATCAGCCGTCGGCCGGTTTGCGCATGGCCAGACGGTCGAGGTAATCAGCGGGATCGGCGATGTTCCGGTCCGGGTCTACGGCCCGAGTGGTCGGTTCGTCGGGGCAGCAGATCATATGGACGGGTTGTTGTATCCGCGGCGGCTGTTGGGTGGCGGCATGTAAACCTGGCGCTGTACAAATTGGCTCAAAGCAGGTTGTTGCGGGTTATTAGGGAACCGCTGAACAAGTAACCGCAAATGGCGACGGTGAACGCAAATCGACACGAAATCGATTCGAGAATGGAAATCTCATCGGACAAGCACCCCTTTTTGAGTCAGAAAGCGAAAGATTTCCCCGCTTCCTGCTCACGCCGGACGCACCTGTCCCGTCAGAGGTCGTCCCCACTTGCTGACATTGAGCATCGCCAGCATGGCGAAAGCTCGGTTGGCGTTCTTGGCCAAGCCGCGATAGCGAACCTTGGCAAAGCCCCACAGGCGCTTGAGGGTCAGGAACGGATGCTCGACCTCGGAGCGCACACTGGACTTGCGCCGATTCGCTGCCTTGTCCGCCTCGCTCAGCGGACGGTTCTTGTAGGCGCGTTGGTTGGTGAAGTCTTTGGCCCTCGGCGCAAGGGTCTTAAGCCGCTCGCGCTGCGCTTTGCCCCGATAGGCGTTATCACCGTAGAAGCGGGTTTCCTCGCCATGCAGCAAATTGGGTACTTCGTGGCTGCCATGGACGTTGGCAGCGGTGACGCTGGCACTATGGACCAGCCCGCTCTGGCTGTCCGCTCCGATGTGCAACTTCATGCCGAAGTACCACTGGTTGCCTTTCTTGGTCTGGTGCATCTCGGGATCCCGGCTCTTGTCCCGGTTCTTCACCGAGGGCGGGGCGGCAATCAACGTGGCATCGACAATCGTGCCGCCCGAGAGCTTCAGCCCATTGGCCAGCAACAACTCGCCGACTTTGGCGAACAGCGCCGCACCCAGTCCATGTTCTTCCAGCAGATGGCGAAAGTTGAGCAGGGTCGTCGCATCGGGCACCCGCTCGCGTCCCAGGTCGATGCGGCAGAACTCCCGGAATACCGGCACGTCGTAGAGGGCGTCTTCGCAGGCTTGGTCGGCGAGGTTGAACCAATTGACCACACAGTACATCCGCAGCATTCGCTCAAGTCCGACCGGCGGCCGGCCATTTCCCGCTTTCGGTTAATGCGGTTCGATCAGCGCGCAGAACTCGGCCCAGGGCATCAGGCTTTCCATCCGCGCCAGAAATTCCGCCTTGCGCGTCGTCCGAGCGTGCTTCTCGAATCCTCGAGCTGCCGCCAGCGTCATCTGCTTCATCGTCTCATCCCTTGTGATCGAAACTCTTCGTCTGACTCTATGACGAAGAAATCGTTCACTACCTTTTTCAGTGTTTCCCTAGTGATTCACGCCAATCGACTTCGCTCGATCCTGCGGTGGCCGGTCGGTGGCTGCCTTACGCCTGGCCGGCGTTTGCATAATATTGCGCGATGGCCGGCAGCCTGGCGATACGGTTCATGTAGTCATTGAGCTTGGGCGCCACGGTGCCGATCAAATCGCCTGGAATGTGGTCCAGTTTGCCGGAACCGAGCCAACGCAGTATGACGAAGGCTTTGAGGTCGGCGATGGTCAGGCGATTGTCCGCAAGATACTCGCCACCGTGATTTTCGAGTTGAGTCTGGAGCCATCGGAGATAGCGGGGCAATGCGTCGGCCGCCAGCGCCTCGCGAGCGTTCTTCAGCTCGTCTGCCTTCAAGCCGAATGTCGCCCCGATCTTGACGTTGATGTCTTCCAGGGCGCCCATCGCTTCGTCACACAACAGGGCCTGCAAATCGTCTTGCGGATACAGCCCGGCCAGCTTCCCGACGTAGCGCGTAATCGCGTCGCTTTGCGTGACTTGCAAACCATCGACGTGAAGGGTTGGAACCTGATTTAGCGGTGTCGTCTTGCGAACTTCAGCGAAATCGTTCGGCGCGAAACGATAGTCTTCGAACGCAATGCCGCCGATATGCAGCGCCAGACGCGCAGGCTCGGCCCGTCCGCCGGGAAAATCGAAATAGGTCAGCTTCAGCTTCTTCATGTGTCACCTTTCTGGGAGTTCGAGCC
>WBZP01006075.1_pt1 | contig 12067 bp, 23 predicted proteins | sample 5204301 | NCBI WGS metagenome assembly WBZP01 (sample SAMN12412401, study PRJNA552823) | activated sludge metagenome | isolation source: activated sludge from nitrification reactor of wastewater treatment plant... | place: USA: Pennsylvania | collected 2017
CGCTGGACCAACCTGAGCGGTGCCAACCTGACCGGTGCCAACCTGACCGGTGCCAACCTGACCGGTGCTGACCTGACCGGTGCCAACCTGCGCCGTGCCAACCTGCGCCGTGCCAACCTGACCGGTGCCAACCTGATCAACGCCAACCTGACCGATACCATCAAGGATTAGGATTCAGCCTCAAGGCCCAGCACACCAGGCCTTGAGGCTGAATCCTTACCCACTCACCTATGGGAGAACACCATGCCGCGCTTCATCGTCACGCTTTACACCCCTGAGAACGGTGGAAAGACAATCCTCCCCTTCCCGACTGCTAAGACTGCCGCACAGGCCGCACTGCTGATCTACCGGGCGACGGCCGAACAGCCTACCGCCGCCAGCCTGCAAAACTTCATGCTTAAGCGTTACTGCAACAGGCTTACTTGGTCGAGCAGGTTGCACACCATCCATATCAAAATCTGCCGGGAAGGGTGAGCCATGCAATCCCTGACCCGCTGGCGTATCCGCTCCAACATCCAGACCCATGGCCTGCTCTGGGCCGTGCGCCACGAAACCGCACGAAACCTTCGAGCCGGGTGCTGCCCCGAGCGTGCCTTCGCCCTGGCCATGGCAAGCTGCACTGGCCGCTTCATCTCATCAAGCGCTTGACAAGCTGATCGCCAAGCCCCATACTGAAATCTCTGCAACCACCACCACCACGAAAGGATAACCACCATGCTCCGGCTGACCAAAAACACCCCTGGCGCAACGATCGTCAAGACTTTCCCGAACAGCCTGCTCGCCAACATCTGCCTCCAGGTGGCCGGCGGCGGCTGGACGGCGGCGCAGACTGCGAAGGCAATGTGCCTCCAGGCCTCTGTTAATCGCGACGGCAAGGTTAAGATCAAGAATATCCTGATCGAGCTTGTCGATGACACCCCCACCACCACGAAAGGACCGCAATGAACCCGACCCCGACCGTCACCGCCGCCGACATCGTGAAGGCAATCGACACGATCAAGCGTAACCCTGGCAAGTACATGCCACAGCGCCCCCTCCCCGCGACGCCGGGCCGCCGCAAGCAGGCCGTCCTGGCCGCTGGCCGCGATGCCGTTGCCGTCGCCCTGTTCGAGCAGGTTCCCGGCACGAATTGGGGCAATCTGACCAAGGCAATCCGCAAGGGCTGCAACGCTGGCGTCGTGTTCGAAGCCATCAACCTGGCCGGCGCCCAGGCCCTTGGCTTGATCCCGAGCGAACCGCAATTCATCGAAGGTTCCACATTCACCGGGGCGACTTTCCCCCGGTACGAGTCCCGCCCCGACGGGCCGCAATCGCAGAGCATGGTGAAATGCACCTGCGGCGCCTACTGGAAACATCACCGCATGGTGGATGGTGCCTGCCCGAGGGCCGCAGCATGATGCCCACCATCCGCCAGCAATTCGCCGCCCGTCGCCGCGAAATGAGCACACCGCAATCCTACGCCGCCTTCCTGCGTCGCCAGGGTTTTTCAACCGAGCAAGTCGCCGCCATGGTGGCCCGCTCATTCAACCGGAGCAACTAGCATGACCATCCAAGAGCTTGGGCCCTTCGCCTATCGCTGGGAACACGCCACCACCGGGCAAGTTGGCCGGATCGTCCGGACCCGTGCTGAAGCGGTGATCGACTGGACGCAGCGCCGTATTTACTGCCTGATTAATTCCTGAAAGGAACCGCAAGATGACCACGAAAATCCTGAATCGCTATACCGGTGCCACCCTGCTGGAAGTTGCGGGTGATAACCTGAGCAACGCCAACCTGAGCAACGCCGACCTTACCGGTGCCAACCTGACCGGTGCCAACCTGACCGGTGCCAACCTAGGCAAGGCCAAGCTGATCAACGCCGACCTGCGCAGTGCCGACCTGGGCAAGGCCGACCTGAGCAACGCCAACCTGCGCAGCGCCAACCTGACCGGTGTCGACCTGACCGGTGCCAACCTGAGCAAGGCCGACCTGCGCTGGACCAACCTGCGCAGCGCCAACCTGACCGGTGCCGACCTGACCGGTGCCGACCTGCGCGGTGCAATCCAGTAGGATTCAGCCTCAAGCCCGGCGTGCCGGGCCTTGGGGATGCACCCTTACCAACTCACCTATAGGAGAACACCATGTACGCCAAAGTCACCACATCTCCGGTCGCCGACCTCACCTATATCCGGATGCAAATCGCCAACCTGGGGCCGGATGTTCGCATCAAGCTGCGCGGCGCCAGCGATGAATCCAACTGGTTGTCACTCACCCCGGCGCAGACCCAGGCCGTCGAACAAGCCCTTTTGCCGGGCGTCGAGCCTGCCGACTTTGACCCGATCACTCTTTCGGTCACCTGCAACACGCCGGCCGAGGCGCTGCTGCTTTGGTGTGCCTTGGGTAATCATCGTGGCGTCACCGCGATAATGGAGGGTGATTACCTAACACCAGAGCAACAGGTCGGAATCCGCAAACTGCTTGAAGCTCGTTACAGGGGCCTCTATCCAGTGTGGAATACCCTGGACGAAGCCTTGAGGGCGGCCGGCATCATCACCGATTGACATCAAGCGTTGAACCTGCCATACTGGAATCTCTCACCCGCTTACCACCACGAAAGGATTGCACCATGAACACCCGATCCGCCACCTACCTGGGTCACCTGCCGAACGGCAACCCGGTGCAAGCACACTCCGCGAATCCCCTGTATGCCAAGCACGGCGTCACGCTGCGTTACTTCGAGTCCGCTGACGGCACCCGTTGCATGTGGGAAGCCTGCAAGAACGGCCAAGTCATCGCCGCCAACCCGTCCCATTCGACCTGTGAATTGCTGGCTTGGGTCGCCGTGGTAGGTGCCTGAGCGATGAAGATCAAGCCTGAATTCCGCACCGGTGATGGTGTTTATCACGACACCCTGAACGATACCATTGTGCACACCACTGCTGTCGAAGCCGCAAGGGGCGTCATTATCTCCATCGAATCCACCCAGGCCACAATACCGCCGCCCAACGCTGGGGAGCGCTCCCTGCACCGTTGGCAGTATCGCCAGAATGGTGGCTTCGAGCACCGCCTTTGGGAGTGCACCGTGCGTGCTGACTCGGACAACCTCGAAGCGCCGGCACGTACCTTCCCGGAGCATCTGGAAGCCTATCGCCGGTACGCCACCGAGTCGGAATACTGGACCTTGCTCAAGGAAAGGATCGAATCGGAATGAGAGTCAGACCATACCGCTACCCGCGGCCGAAGGTGCCGGCACGCCTGAACATTCCGTGCCGGCAAAATCCGGTGTACTACATTGCTTGCTTCGACAGGGTAAACAACCTCAAGCTTGGTGTCGCCTTCATCATCGGAGGGGTGTGCTATGACGGTCGCTAAACCCCTGCGCCAACGGTCGGCCGCCGAGCAGGCGGCGGCCGGCGTAATCATCCCGTACTGGCACCCGGCCGAGCGTGACAACGAGCCGATCAACTGGCACCTGACCATGCTCAAGTTGCCGATGGGTTGCCTGCGGCGCCTTGTCGTGCTGGCTCGGGTCGAGGCCGCCTCGAAAGAGCACCTGCGCAACCCGCTTGACAACCGGGGAGACAACCTCTACTACCCGGCGACGCCGAAGGAATGTGTGGCTTTCGCCAGGCACGCCTTGCTGAACAGGGGCGGTCCGAAGCAGGCACACATGACCAACGGCTACACGAACTCCTATGACAACCTGTTAAGCAAGATCGACCGCAAGGGTATTGATGTTGCCGACCGGCATTTGAATCTCAAGCTGGCCGTGCTCAAGCTGATTGCAGAAACGTATCCCGAACTCACCCTGGAATGTGAAGATCAGGCATTCCACACCCGCCTCAAATTTGACCAACAGGAGAAGCCGCAATGACCACCGAAAGCAACCCCACCCGCCGCCAGATCAAGACCCCGCCGGATCAATTCGACCTGTGGGACTACACTGAAGTCAAAAACGACTTGCGTGGTTTCAACACCTGCATCTCTCTGATCATCATCATCGCCATGTGTCTGGGCCTGCTCGCCTTCTGCGCCCCGGCTCATGCCTATGATTACTACGAGGCCGAGCGCCGGGCGGACGAGCGCCAGGCCGAGGCCGAGCGCCGGGCGGACGAGCGCCAGCGGGAAGCTGACCGTAGGGCGGACGACCGGGTGTTTTGGCAAAACGAAGAGCGCAAGAGCCAGGAATACCTGTACCGGTACAACACCATCCTGAACGAAGACGTGCGCCGGAACTATCCGCGCCGGGGGTGGTAAGCGTGAGCACCATCACCAACAGGCGCCACCGGCGTCTGATCCAGGACCTCGAAGCCAAGTCGGGGGTGAAGTTCGCCTCGACCGGGCACACGAAGAACGGCCACCTGCGCCTGGTCCTGAACAACAGCGCCGTCGTGATCGCATCCGGCACAGGGTCTGACCACCGGGTGATGATGAACATCGTCGGGGATATTCGGAGGGCTTCGGTCCGCAACCGTGCTTGACCACCTGGTTGGCGCTGGGTAGAATCTGGGTTCGCATTGGCCTCCGACTCAATGCCGGGGTGCCGCTGTGACTGATCCCTCAGCCGGCACCCCACCCTCTCAATGTCGGACACATTGCCCGGAGGCTTTGAAAATGCAAACCCAAAATCCCCCCAAAGAACTGACCCGGGCCGCCTACCAACGCTTTCGCCGCGCAGCATAAACAGGAGAAGTCATGTCAGAGATCGCCCGGGTGACCAATCTCCCGCTGGTGTTTCAAGTCGCCTTCGCACCCACGGTAAAGCAGTCGTCGGCGAACCGCACCTTCAACATCAAGACCCTCGCCGACATGATCGGCACTTACCCGCCGGTCGGGCAAGAGGTGGCCACCGCCCTCATCGAGAAGCACGGACTGATCCAAGGGACGATGGAGATAAAACGGCTGGGTCCAGCCCTCTACTTCGGCCGCTACCCCGAAGGTGCCCGCACCCGCACCGGTCAGAACATCGAAGCCTGCACCGCCATCATCCTCGACTTCGACGGGCGGGCCGGCGACCGGGTGCATCGTGATGACCTGCTCGCCGCGTGCCGGGCGCGCAACCTACAGGTCCTCATCCACGACAGCTTCAGCGCCGACGACAGCGGCCTTACCTACCGGGCCATCTTCCCCTGCGAAGAACTGGCCGTGGATTGCTATACCTCCGCGGCCATGGCCATCAAGCAACTGCTCGGGATGGGACCAAAGACCATCCTGCCGCCGTCGCAAGGCTACTTTTTCCAGGCGCGGCCCGGCCGCAAGCCGAACGTCCAGGCACTGTTCGGCCGCCCGGTGGATCAGGTGCTCGACTTCACCAGCCTCGAAGCGATAGCCGATGCCGTCGCCCCCGCCGGCCAGGGTCAGACCGGCAACTATGACCTGCTCGACGCGATGGACCACACGTTCGACGATGCCGGAAAGGAACTGTTTGCACGCTGCTTGACGGCGATCGAGCCCTGGTCTGAAGACCGTGGGCATTGGATCGGGATCATCGGTGCCGGCCTGCGCGGATGGGGTCTGACGCCGCAGAAGCTGGCCAACCTGGACACCCTGACCGAGGCCGAGCGGGGAATCATCACCCGGCTGGACGCCTGGTCCAAGAACGAGCACCCGCCGACAGGCGCCCTCAAGAAACACGCTCCAAATTGTGTGGTCGTCGAAGGGCGCAAGCTGTTCAACCTTGCCGCCAAGAAGCTGGGATTGGCCGGCGTGGTCAGGAAGGCGCACGAGTCCAGTCCCGAGGGTATCGGCGCCCTGCTCGAAGGCGAACCGATACTCAACTCCCTGGCCGAGCGCCTGCTCGGGCAGAAGCCGACACTGAACCTGGTGGTTGTCGATCCCGGCGAACTGGTCGAGGCGATCACCGAACGCCAGGCCAACAAGCAGAAGCACCTGGCCCTGGCCGAGCGCCAGGCGAAAGTCATACACAACATGCCGCCCTGCTTCGGCAAGATGCGTGACGTGATAATCGAGTTCGCCACGCGGGGTGACATCAAGACCCACAAGGAGTTGAGCGAGGGGTACGAGTTCAAGCTGGACCCCATCATGGCCATCCTCTCCGTCGCGCAGATGTACTCAGTGGTCCTGGGCGGCCGGGTCTGGGTACATCAGCGCAAGCGCCACGATCCGACCGGGCTGAACCTCTACGTCCTTGGGATTGCCCCGTCGGGTGGCGGCAAGACCACACGCCTCGACTGGATCAAGCGCATCATGCGCCTCACCCCATATGGGCCGAGCGTGATTGGCAACATGAGCTTTTCCATCGGCGGGTTCTGGCCGGCAACATACGAGCGTGCCGGGTACAACGTGCTCCAACTCACCGACGAGGGCAAGAACCTGATCGACACCCACACCGGGAACATTGGCGCCAACCTGGCCACCCTGCACAACTCCCTGCTCACCGCCTATTCGCAGAGCCACGAGGGTGGCATCCTGAATCCACCGCTTTACTCGACGGGTGGGAAGATGGTCGGTAACGTTTTCAGTGACGTGCTCGAACCGCACCTGAACATCCATGCCATCGGCACCGCTGAACTGACCGACATCGTGGCCAAGCCGGAGTTCCTGGCCAACGGTTTTAGCGCGCGCTTCATTGTCAGGATTGAACCAGAGACCGACGCGCCGACCAAGGAGTCCCGGATAAAGCACATTGGGCAGTCGGCCTTCGATGACTTCGAAGAGATCACCGGCGGCGAGGAAGGCAACTTGCTGGGCAATGCTGCCGCCGACTTCGCCTCCCACCTGAACGACCTGGATATTCAACTCGAAGCGCTTGGTCGCGGGCGCGGACTGTCCGGAATGCTTGCCGAGATCGAAGCCTTGTCCGGTGAGGAAGCTGACCTGGTGACCATGTACAAGCAGGCCGCGAAGGAGCGCCAGGCGGTCGAGCGCCGCAACCAGTACATCGGTTTCGGAAACGAGGTGGTGGAAATCCTGGCCGAAGCGGAGACCTTCTTCGATCCCTATGTCAGGGAAAATGCCCTGCTCGATTCCGTGCGGATGCGTGAGGTGGAGAAGCTGACCAAGCTGGCTGCCATCTTCACCCTGGGCAGGGACCCGAGCGCCAAGCGCATCGATCCGCACATCACCCACTACTTGATGGAGGTGATCCAGTTGGCACAGCTTGACTGGATCACGAAGCGCAACGATGGACCACCCATCCATGTACGCTGGGCTAACGACTACGAAGCGCTGCGCCGTGAAGTCCTGCCGGGCGGCAAACTGTTCGAATGTCAGGATGTCCATGGTGTCCCGCGTCGCGAGCTTGAGGCGAGCAATCGTGCTTGGCGCCGGCTCATCGCAGACACCATGCTCATGGATGACGACCTCAAGGGCAACCGCGGCGTCGCGAAAGGGGTGATGGCTGACCTGGGTGTCACCGCCGAGAAGATCGGCAACGGCATGTTCTACAAATTGGTGAAGAGATGACAACCGAAACCGAAACCCAAGACCTGACATTCGACCAGCTTTATTTGAACGCCCCGCTGGTGAGCACCGATGATCAGGAGCGGGCGATCAGAGCAATGCGTGCCGAATCCAGCCTGCTACTCAGCCAGCAGGCCGAGGTGTTCTGCCGGGAGATCGTGCTGCACGGGCGCCTGCCGACCCGGGCCTATGAGATCGCCTTCGCCGTGCAGGATGTGGAGCTTGGGACGTGGGTGGTTCCCGACAATCCAAGCTGGAACGCGAGCAAGTTGTTGCGCACGCCCGAGGTGGTCGGCCGGATCAAGGAGATCAGGGATGAGATGGTGTCCTGGGGTGGGCGCATCGAGCGGGAAGAGATCATCAACTCGCTTCGCTCCATCCTGCTGGACCCGGACACCAAAGCCTCAGACAAGCTGGGCGCCAGCAAGCAACTCTCCCAGCTTGAAGCGTTCGAGAAAGCGCCTGACGCCCAGGTCGGCGGCACCCTGGTCATCCAGCTACCGTTCGCCCCGAACCAGTTGAAGAACATCGGGAGTGGATCAATCATTGACAGCGAAGCCAAGACGTTGTAGAATCAAACCTTCACAATCTGACAGGAGAAAAAGTCATGTTCGCGATCGGAGTGGGTGTCATCATCGCCGCCGTTATCATCGGCATCAAGTGGGGTGCGCCAGGTGTTAGGTACAATTGGGCCGATAACCTGGCGCGTTTTGGTTGCCTCGCCGGCACTATGTTGTGTGCCGCATCGACCCTGCTGTGGTTGTGGAGGGTTTTGCCATGAAGATGCTCATCGCCGGCCTGGTCTTCATCCTCGTGGGTCGCCTCGCCATTCGCATGTTCGGTGGCCCCCACGGTGGTGAAGCATACGTCGCCGACATTTTTGGATCATTCACCATCGGGGTGGGTGTCGGCACTTGCCTGATCGCTTGCCTGATCGCTGTGAGTGGGGTGCTATGAACCTGCTCGCCCCCGGCCAATACCAAGTCTTCCTACACTACTGGTCCCGCGCCGGCCTGGATTTCACCGTGCTCGATGGTCCGCACGCAGGGGAGCGCCACGTCCTGCACACCTTCCCGCGCCATGTCACCGAGATGGTGATTGCCCTGACCCGTTGGGGAGGGAAGGTGGCCGACGTGTCTAGGCACCAGGTCATCATCTCCGTCGGGCTCAAGATCAAAGGTGAGTTCGCTTTCAACACCCTGGCCAAGGTCAGTTCGACAGAAACGCTGATCCCCTTCGAGTCGGGTGTGCCGACGCTGGCCGAGTTGAAGGAACTTCCGATCGCAACCTTTGAGGAACTTGGGGATGCTGCGGCTTAGGCCATACCAGGAACAGATGGTCGAACTGACCAAACAACACCTGATCGATTATCCGGAAGCGATGCCTACCATCGTGGTGCCGACGGGTGGCGGCAAGTCGTTGATCTCTGCCGCCCTGGCCACCCACTATGCCAAGGTCGGCAACGTGCTGCTCGTCACCTTCCGCAAGGAACTGGTGGCCCAGACCGCCAAGGAAATGCCTGAGCATTTGAACGTGTCGGTGTTCAGCGCAGGCATTGGTCGCAAGGAAACCAAAGGCCCCATCATCGTGGCTGGGATTCAATCCATCCGTAAGCACTGGAACAGGTTGCCAACGATCCGCACAATGCTAATCGACGAAGCCCATTGGGGAAACGCCACCTACGTGGAGTTCATCACCAGACTGCGCAAGGTATCCCCGGGCATGCGGGTGATCAGCATGACTGCCACCCCGTTCGACGGCCGCGGTGTCCATCTGCACATGCTCAAGGCGCCGATAACCACCGGCGTCTGTGCCCAGGTACAGATGGGGGAACTGCTGCGCGACGGCCACCTGTGCAACGTGGTCAGGTACAATCCGCCGACCCGTCTCGATGTCAACCAGGTCGGGATCGACAACAAGACCGGAGACTACAAGCTTGGTGAGTTGCAAGCCGCGGTCGATGTCGATGACCTGAACGCCAAGGTTGCCGACGACATCATCCGGATATTCGCCAAGCGCAACAGCATCCTGGTGTTTGCGTCAGGGGTAAAACACGCCGAGCACCTGGGCGCCCTGCTGCCAGGCTCTTCCGTGATGCTTGGGAGCACACCCAAGAAAGAGCGCGACACCATAGTCAGCGATTTCAGGGCGGGGAAGATACGCTACCTGGTGGCTGTCGACACCCTGCTCGTCGGGTTTGATGCGCCATGCGCCGACGGACTGGCCATGGTGCGTCCGACCAAGAGTCCGCTGGTTTATGTGCAGGCGGTTGGCCGGATCATGCGCATCTTCCCGGGTAAGAAGGATGCCTTGCTCTGCGATTTCGTCGGTGTCGTAGATGACATGGGTCCGGTCGATGAGGTGTGCGGACACCCACCGCGCACGAGCGACGGTGACGCACCAACCAAGGTCTGTGACGTTTGCTTCACGATCGTGTTCTGCGGAACCAGGAAGTGCCCGGTGTGCGGCGAAGAGTTTCCCCCACCCCTGGCTGGTGAGCGCATCTACGATCCGCGGACAGGACAACTCGTTGTCTCAGGTGTCATCACAGATGAGAACGGTTTGCGTTGGTATCCGGTGGAGAACGTCACCTACAACCTGCGTGTCACCCACGCCGGCAGCCAGGCCCTCGTCGCGAACTACTACTCCCCGGGGCGCAAGAACCCGGTCGCCGAGGATTATTATCTCCTGTTCGATCACCGGCCAAGCGTGTCACAACGCGCGATGGCGATGTGGGCAAAGCGTGCCTTGATCCCAGGGTTACCGCAAAATCCCCAGGATGCGCTGGCGCGCGCCGAGCTTGGGGGAATGCGTGTCCCGCGGATGGTCGCGCTCAAGACAGGCTCGAGATTTCCCGTCGCCTACAAGAAATAAACGCTTGACGAACATCCAGTCAGTGTGTGATAATCCATTCCATCAACTCATAGTAGGAGAAACCGCATGACCAAGAACAAGATCGACCGCATCGCTGCGATCATTACCACCTACGATGTGCGTGATCCACGCGCCGCTCTCGAGGCCATCGAGAACGTCATCAATGGTGGCGCCACCCAGAGTGAGCAGATACCGAAGACTGGCGTCAGTCGGGATGCTGTCGTCAACGGACATGATCTCGAAGACGTGACCAACATCCCCGCCCAGGACGAGGCCAAGCAATTCTTCGTCAATGCCGACGCGAACGGCTTCGTCGAGGTGCGTCTGACCAAGGACATGGACTTCCTCATCCGCAACTATGTTGGGCTTGGTTATTTCATCCGGAGCCACCTGGTCGATCAGGAAACCAATGAACCAGTCTCCCTGCCGAAATTCTTCCAGGGCCTTCTCGATCTTTCCGTGAAGCTCGACGCAATCGCCCTGGCTATGGTCGAGGCGGCCAACGACAACACCACACCCCCGGAGGCAGCATGAAAAAGAATGAGTTCACTCCAGCTAGCCGGCGTCAGATGGAGTACGTGGCCCGGCTTCAAGCCAAGGGTTATGCCCGCCTGACCGCGGTCTTCGTTCCCAAGTCGCTGATCCCCGAGATTCGCCAGATGATCAAGGATCGTGTGGTAGCCTGGGAACGCGACATGACCAAGGTCCTTTAACCCTTTCACCCATTCCATTTAGGAGCAACACAATGCGCGGAACACCTGACGTTGGCGGCATCTTCCCCCTCTCGGTCGAACCGGCCGAAGGGTACGGTGTCGATCCCCTTATCCGTAGCGGCGAAGTGGTCATCACTCACACCAACCGCAAGTTCATCCAAGTGCTCGACGACGGCCACCGGTTCGTGAGCGATCGCAAGGAAGCGACCCGCTTCGACAACTTCAGCCGGGCCAGCCTGGTCGCCGCCGACCTGATCGAGCAGGAGAAGCGCAAGCGCGGCAAGGAAGTCGAACTCGTCGATTAAACGCTTCCCGGGTGAGCGGTCAATCACCCGGACCATTTCATTCAACAGGAGAAATACCCCATGAAGCTGAAACTTCGCGTGGATGGTTCCACGACGGTATCTGAACTGCGCCTGCTTGGCGCCTTCTTCACCGGTCTTGCCGAGCAATACGCGCCGGTCGATGAGGCTGAACTGGTCGAGCCGGAACCGCCCAGCATCCCGCTGAACCGGGAAGAGCCGGTTGTGCATGTGCCGACCCCCACCACAACGGAAGTGGTCACCACCCAGGAGGGTGGCAAGGTGAAGCGCACCCGCCGCACCAGGGCCGAGATCGAAGCTGGTGCTGAACTGGCGAAGCTGGCAGAAGAAAATTCCAAGGTTGCTGACGCAGATGCTGCGGTGCAGGACAGCAACGAAGCGAGCCTCGCGGAGATCGAGGTCGCCCAGGAACCCACCCCTTTGGCAGACCAGGCTGCCGCTACCCAAATTGCGCCCGTGACGGATGCCGCACAGACGGCGCCGGAACCTGCTGCCAGCACACCTGTTACGGAATCCCCTTCTGACACCAAGACATACACCCCGGCCGAGGTCCAGAAGATCGCCGTGGCTACCGCCGGCCGCTTCGGTCCCGAGAAGGTGAAGGCGATCATCGCCCAATACCCCGGCGCCGCCAGGATTGCCGACATCCCGGTCGGCGAGTTGGCCGGCTTCGTCGCCAAACTGAATGCGGTGTCCTGATGAACACCGGTATCCTTGGCCACGCGGAGATCGCGGAACTGCTGGATACCGGCGTCG
>WBZP01006076.1_pt1 | contig 12064 bp, 10 predicted proteins | sample 5204301 | NCBI WGS metagenome assembly WBZP01 (sample SAMN12412401, study PRJNA552823) | activated sludge metagenome | isolation source: activated sludge from nitrification reactor of wastewater treatment plant... | place: USA: Pennsylvania | collected 2017
CAGCCGGGTCGCGCAGGGTGGTCCACCACTGGGTGCTCCGCACCTTGGTGGCGCCTAGCCGTAGGTGGCGGTCGACCTCGGCAGCGCGGTCCACACAGGCGATGTCGAGGTGGGCAGTGGTGTCGCCACTATCGGAGTCGCGGCGCTGAACCAACAGCCGCAACGGGAGTTCGGATGGGCGCTGGAGCGCCGCAAACTCCGGCAGCGGACTCACCTGAACCGGCCATCCGGAGAGATCCCGCCAGAAGCCAAGTTCGCGGTCAAAGTTGGCTGCGTCCACATCGAGACACACCTGATCCACCAGCGAACCGAACACCGTCTCCTCCGGCCGCGTTGACTCCCCGTGCCATGGCACTAGGCACAAGGGCAGTCCGGTCGGGGAGGACATCACCAGGTACCCGTGGTCAGCCACCCGGCGAGCACCAAGCGATTCGGCCCGCGCGGCGGCGGTTCGGACGTCGGCCACGTGCAGGTCAAGGTGAATCCTGAGCGGAGTAGCAGCAAGCTGCACGCGCAGATAGGCATCTCCGGCGCGCGGCTCCAGGGTGGCGAACTCGTCGCGCTCGCCCCGCCACGGCGACAGCGTCGTCGCAGTCACCTGAGTCCAGAAATCGGTGGCCACCTGCTCGCCGTCAATAAACGCCGTTAGCCACGCAATCATGGGCGCCACCTTCCCACAACGCGCATACTCACCTCATGTACGACGAGGACCTGGCCGACGCGATCCGCAACGACATGAGCGGTGTCGACTACACCGAGAAGAAGATGTTTGGCGGACTCGGCTTCATGGTCGGCGGCAACATGGCGGTGGCCTGCAATGCCAGCGGCGGGATGATGGTCCGAGTCGACCCAGGAGACGCCGAGTCCCTTGTCGACCCTCCGCACGTTGATCTCTTCGAGATGGGTGGCCGCCGCATGGGCGGCTGGCTCAAGATCGTCGATCCGGGAGCAGATCTAGCCGACTGGGTCGAGCGCGGCGTGACTTATGCCAGTTCATTGCCGCCCAAGTGACGCTCGACCCACACCTCGCCAACGGGCACCAACTCAATCTCGTGGTGGGCCAGGCCCGCCAGCAGGTCCGACACCGAGTCGAACTCCACAACACCGAGCCCGAGCCGAAGGGTGACTTCGTTGGCATGTTCGACGCCCAGAATCTGCACTCCGCGTCCACGCAGTTCGCTCTCGGCCTTGGCCGCAACTGCATGCGACAGATGCACCTCCACGGCGGCCAGCCGCTCCCGTCGTACGACGTCGGCGGCGGCCACCGCCGCGCGTACGGCGTCGCCGTAGGCCCGCACCAACCCACCAGCCCCGAGCAGCGTGCCGCCGAACCAGCGGGTCACTACGGCACACACGTCAGTCAGTTCCCGGCCGCGCAACACCTCCAGCATCGGTGCCCCAGCAGTTCCGCTCGGTTCGCCGTCGTCGCTGGAACGCTCCACTTCACCGCGGGCGCCCAGAATGAAGGCCGAGCAGTGGTGGCGGGCATCCCAGTGCCGGGCGCGAGCCGCTTCAACGACCGCGCGGGCTGCCACCTCGTCCGTCACCGGGTTAATCTCGGCCAGGAATCGACTGCGTTTGACCTCAATCTCCGCCACCGCAGGCGCGCGCAAAGTGAGATAGGAGGTGGCCACCCCTCTAGCATGCAGGACGTGCGGATCGTCTCACTGCTTCCCTCGGCGACGGAGATCCTGTGCGCTCTTGGGGCGGGCGCTGACTTGGTCGGGGTCACCGACGAGTGCAACTACCCTGAAAGAGTCGTCGGGCTGCCGAAGGTCTCCAGGGCGGCGTTGCCAACCAACCTCTCCAGCACCGAGATCGACGAGTGGGTGAGTCGAGCGCGCCACGAAGGTCAAGACCTCTACCACCTCGACGCCGATCTGATCGCAGACCTCGACCCGGATCTGATCGTGACCCAGGCGCTCTGCGATGTCTGTGCCCCCGCCAGCAGTCGTGTCGCAGCGATCGCGGGCGAGGCCACCGTGGTGACGCTGGATCCGCACACTCTGCACGACGTGATCGGCACCTTCACCACTCTGGGCGCGGCTTGCCACCGCGAAGCTGCTGCCGCCGACCTCGCCGGGAAGTTCCGACGTCGGTTGGCCGCATCGTGGCGGGCCGGATTGGGTTATCAGCCGCCACGGGTGGCGCTGCTGGAGTGGACCGATCCACCGTTTGCCCCCGGTCACTGGATCCCAGAAATGGTCGAACTCGCCGGCGGCAACAACGTGCTCGGGCAGGCGGGCGAGCGATCCGTGCGCACCGCTTGGTCCGAAGTCCGCGCCGCTGCCCCTGACCTGGTCATCTGTGCCCCCTGCGGATTCGACCTCGACAACGCTGCCGCCCTCGCCGCCGACTTGCCCGACCTGGGCGTGCCCGTGTGGGCAGTCGACGCAGACGCCTCGTTCGCCCGGCCCGGGCCACGGTTGATCGAAGGAATCGAGGCGTTGGTCTCGATCATCAACCCCCACCGAACTCCGACGGACCAAGCGCGTCGAGTTCGCTAGGTCAGCGAGCCAGATGGGCCAGCAGGTCTTGGCGGGTCAGCACTCCGACCGGTCGCCCATCTTCATGTACGACGACTGCATCAGCCGCGGCCAGTGCCGCCACGGCATCGCCGACCGGGACCGTCGCACCGATGGTCGGCAAGGGGTCACTCATGTGCTGGTCGATCCGGTCGGCCAACCTGGCCCGCCCGGCATAGAGCGCGTCGAGCAATTCCTTCTCCGACACCGAGCCCGCCACTTCGGCGGCCATCACCGGGGGTTCGGCGCGCACCACGGGCATCTGCGATACGGCGTACTCCTTCAAGATCGCGATCGCCTCTGCGATCGTCTCCGTGGGGTGGGTATGCACTAGGGCTGGGATGTCGCCTTGTTTGGCGTGCAGTACCTCCCCTACGGTGAGCGCCGATCCTGCTGGCAGGAAGCCGTATTGGGCCAACCATTCGTCGTTGAAGACCTTGGTCAGATAGCCGCGGCCAGAGTCAGGGAGCAGCACCACGATCACCGCGTCTGGATCGTCTAGTTCTGCGGCCAGACGCACTGCAGCGGCCATCGCCATACCCGACGAACCACCAACTAGCATCCCTTCCTCACGCGCGAGCCGACGGGTCATCGCAAACGAATCGGCGTCGGAGACCTCAATGATCCGATCCGCCACCTCACGGTCGTAGGTCTCGGGCCAGAAGTCCTCGCCAACACCCTCGACTAGATAGGGGCGGCCGGTGCCACCGGAATAGACCGACCCCTCGGGGTCGGCCCCGATCACCTGGACGGCAGGGTTCTGCTCCTTCAGATAGCGCCCAACGCCGCTGATCGTCCCGCCGGTGCCGACGCCAGCCACGAAGTGCGTCACCCGTCCGTCGGTCTGGCGCCAAATCTCAGGTCCGGTCGAGGCGTAGTGCGAGGCGGGGTTGGCCGGGTTGGAATATTGATCGGGCTTCCAGGCCCCCGGTTGCGAGGCCAACCGATCCGAGACGTTGTAGTAGGAGTCTGGGTGCTCCGGGGCCACCGCGGTTGGACAGACCACCACGTCGGCCCCATATGCCTTGAGCACGTTGCGTTTGTCTTCGCTGACCTTGTCGGGGCAGACGAAGACGCACTGGTAGCCGCGCTGTTGGGCCACCAACGCCAACCCCACCCCGGTGTTGCCCGAGGTGGGCTCCACGATCGTGCCGCCGGGTTGCAGCGCACCACTGCGCTCGGCCTCATCGACCATGCGCACTGCAATGCGGTCCTTCACCGAGCCACCAGGGTTGAGATATTCGACCTTGGCCAAGATCAAACCTCGGGCACCGTCTTTGACGCGGTCAACCTTGACCATCGGGGTGTTCCCGACCAGGTCGAGCAGTGAGTCGTGGATCTCCATCCCGACACCATAGGCGGCGGCCATAGGAGGCTTTCGTATCCTCCACCCATGACTCGGGTCCAGACACTACGCAAGGTCGCGCTCGCGGCCGCCGTCGGCAGCGGCGGACTCCTCGGCGTGAGTGGGCTCTCCTACGGCGTACTCGTCGCCGAAGCAAGGTTTGCTCGCTGGATGATCGGGGAACTGGAGACCCCAGTGCCAGACGCCACCGGATGGTACGGCGGCCGCCGGCTGGGTGAAGTACTTCGAGTCGCCTTGCTGGGTGATTCGAGTGCGGCCGGATATGGCGTAGAGACGGTGGCTGAGACTACCGGCGCGGTGCTCGCCGCCAGTCTGTCGGAGCGGAGCGACCGTCGGGTCTATCTCCGCGAGTTCTGCAAGGTCGGCGCAACGACTCCGGATCTGGCAGGTCAAGTCACCCGCGCACTCACCCTCCGTCCCCACGTGGCGGTGATCTTGATCGGGGCCAACGACGTCACCCACACGATCTTGCCCAAAGAGTCGATTCGGGCCCTGCGCGACGCCGTACGACGGTTGCGGGCCGTCGGGACCGAAGTCGTGGTCGGCACCTGCCCTGACCTCGGGACTGTGCGTCCGATTCCGCAGCCGCTGAAGACGGTCGCGCGTGTCTGGTCACGGCGATTGGCTGCCGATCAGAGCGCGGCCACCTTGGCAGAGGGTGGGCGCTCGGTGTCACTTGGTTCGCTGCTCGGCCCGGAGTTCGACGCCTCTCCACAGGTGCTGTTTGGACCGGATCGATTCCATCCTTCGGCAATCGGCTACGCCGCCTGCGTCCGCGCTTTGCTGCCCACAGTGTTGTCCGCGGTGGGGGTCGAGCAGGCCGACGACCTGGCCGAGACGATGAGCCGTAGCCAGGCCTTGGAGACCGCCAAAGACAACCCCGGCACCGAGTTGGACCCCGCGTCGACCGGGGGTCTGGTACGAGTGTTCTTCAGACGCCGCCAGCCACTGGCCGCGCCCGAATCCCCCCAACCCGAGGAGTAGGGGGGATCCCGGCGCTAGCCGAGGTCAGTCGTTGCCGCGAAGGATCGCCAGGAGACGGAGCATCTGGACATAGATCCAGACAATGGTCACGGTCAGTCCGAAGGCAGCCCGCCAGGACTCGCGCTCCGGCAGACCGGCAGCGATGCCACGCTCGACGAAGTCGAAGTCCAAGATCAGCATCAACACGGCGAGGCCCAGACCGAGCACGCTGGAGACCAGGCCGAGCTTGCCGAGGCCGTTCCAGCCGAAACTGGACCCAAAGAAGCTGAGCCCGAAGTCGATCAGGCTGAGCGCGACGAAGCCGAACATCGCGCCGATCACCCAGGTGCGAAACTTGTTGGACACCTTGATGTTGAAGAACTTGTAGGCCGCGAGGGTGCCGACAAAGGCGGCCACCGTGCCCAGCACGGCGCCGGTCACGACACCGTCGTACGCCTGGTTGAAGACCTTGCTCACCGCGCCGACGAAGACGCCTTGCAGCGCGGCGTAGGCGAGCACCAAGCCGGGGCTGACCACCTTCTTGAAGGAGTTCACCAGAGAGAGCACGAATCCGCCGAGGGCACCCACCATGGTCAGCAAATAGAGAGTCGACGCCGCACGACCGTCGATCGCAGCCGGGTCGCCGGTCAGCACCCAGGTCAGGGCGGCGGCGATCACCAGTGTGCCCATGGTCAGGCCGGTCCGGTTCACCACCGAGTCAAGCGTCATCCGCTGCGTCGGGGTGTGGTCAAAACCCACGGTCGGCGTGGTGCCGTAGCCGGAGTAGACCTGGCCGTTGCCGGGGTAGGTGGCGTGTTGGCCGTTGAAACCTTCAGTACGGGTGAACACGGGGTTGGTACTACGCATGGAAGGGCTCTCCTTGAAAGTCCTGCGAAACGGTCAGTGGGTCCGGTTCGGATCCAGTGGAGTACGACGCGCGATGTGGGCGGCCGTGTCATCCAACAACGTACGCCAAGAGCGGACTGTTCCCGCATCTACATAGGAGCGCTGCCAGGACCGACCTGGTCGGGCGGTCTGGCCGAGTCCGAATTGACTGATCTTGGCCCGCAGCAACCACGGCACCTGCTCGGCGACGATGCCGCCGCAGGCCAGGGCCAGTCGCGCGACATCTGGCTGCTGTGCCGCGCGATCGATCAAGACCTCCCCGCCGACACCAAGACCGCGCGAGGACCCGCCCGTTGCGACCGCATCCAGACCGGGCAATCCGATCACCGAACGCCAGGCATGGTCCTGCGAGAGTGCTGCGTCGAAGCCTCGGTGAAACCCCCACGGCACATCCGGAAGCGCTCCCACCAGTTCGCAGGTGGTGGCTGCGTCGATCTCGAGTGAGGCGTCGAGAAAACCGAACGAAAAACTGGTGGCACCCATCGAGAGGTAGTCGTTGGCCAACCCCACCAATCGGGTGAACTCACCGCCGTTGGTGGATAGACCTGGATTGAGCCGAAGTAGCACACGAACTGGGACTTCGGCCTCTCGACAGACCGCCGACACCACTGCCGGTTCAGGGCTCAACCCACCTGTCTCCGGACTCGACATCAGCAGCAGTCGGTCGGCACCGCCGTCGACCGCGCCCTGCACGTCACGCACGTGCAGGCACACCACTTCGAGCAGGGGCGACACAAGGCCATGGTGACAGACCCCTCGGCTCTCACGACGACAGACCAGTCACAATGTCAAGGTGACCGACCACACCCGCGCCCAGCGGCAAGACCCACAGGCCGATCGTTTGCCTACTCGTTGGGAGGCTGCGGGGCGCCGCGGCTACGGCCAACGTTTCGCCGACCTGATCGCCGAAGGGGCCGACATAGACGGTGAGGCCCGCCTGGTCGACGTACTCGCGCCACGGGGTGGCACCGTGCTCGACGCGGGCTCTGGGATGGGCCGCGTGGCCGCGGGGGTCCAGGCTCGCGGCCACCAGGTCACAGCGGTGGAGAAGGACCCCGAACTTGTCGCCCAGTCGCGCGCCACCTTCCCGGACGTGCCCGTCATACAAGCAGATCTGGCTGATCTGACTCCGGAACTGTTGCGCGAGCACGGACAACCCGATTCGTTCGATGTGGTGGTTGCGGTGGGGAACGTGGTCATCTTCTTGGCCCCAGACAGCGAAGTCACCGTGCTCGGTCGACTGGCCGCGCTCCTGCGGCCTGCGGGGCGCCTGCTCGTGGGGTTCCATACCGGCTATGGAGATGGCACAGGTGACACCGGGGTGGCGCGCAGATATGCCCCAGAAGAGTTCGAGAAAGACCTGGCCGCAGCAGGGCTGGTGATCCAGCAACGGTTTGGCACCTACGAGTTGCACCCGCCCGCCGACGACTACTGCGTCTACGTGCTCACGCCCGCTTGAGGCTCGGCTTCACTGCTCGGCGCGCAGCACTGGCACAAACAGCGTGAACCGGTCCGGCCGATAGACCGTGCGCGACACCTCACAAGGCAATTCGCGCGAGAAGGCCCTGCGGCTCAATCGGAGAACGGGGGATCCGGTCTCGATGTCGAGCAGTTCACCCTCGTTGTCGGTGGCGGCGCTGGCCTGCACCGAGTCCTCTCCCCAGTTGGGCAGCGAACCCTGCTCCTCAAACCAGCCGTAGAGGCTCGCCGGCGGATCGTTGACTGGGAAATCGGGGAACGCCTCAACTGAGAGATAGACGTCGCTGACACACATCGGCTCGTTGTCGGCCAAGCGGAGGCGCTGCCAGTGCAAAATCGGGTCGCCCTCATCGATCTGCAGTGCCCGGGCGACACCTGGTCCGGCCTTCTCCTCGCGCAACATCAGCGTCTTGGAGCCCGGCTCCTTGGATCGCCGCTTCATCTCTTCGTGGTACGACGAGAGCCGGGCCTGCATGTCCAGATGAGGCTTGGCGACGAAGGTGCCCCGACCAGGCACACGTTCAAGCAAACCCTGCCCGACCAAGGCGTCGAGGGCGTGGCGAACCGTCATCCGGGCAACCCCAAACATCTGCACCAGATCGCGCTCTGAGGGCGCGGGATCACCAGGCTCGGCATCGTGCACCAACTGCCGCACATATTCGCGGACACGCACGTGTTTCAAATTGGCTTCGGTGGCAGCGTTCACCACGTGACCTCCCGGACGGTTGCTTGTCAGGCTACCTCGCCACTGTGGTCTAGTCCAGACGGTTGCCGTTCCTAGTCGGTGGCAATCGCCTTGAGCACGTCAAGGTTGGCCGCGCGCCGTGCCGGGATCAACGCAGCCAGCACCCCGATCACCGCGGCCCCGACCACGAACCAGACCAAAGTCAGAGTCGGAATCGCGGTCACCGACAATCCCTCGTCGCGCAGCGACGACACGATGGCCATGCCGAATCCGACACCCATCGCGACTCCCAACAGTGCCCCGAGCACCGCGATCACCACGGACTCCAACCCGATCATCCGACGCAACTGCCTGCGATTGACTCCGATCGCCCGGAGCAAGCCGATTTCACGGGTGCGCTCAATCACCGACAGACCCAACGTGTTGACGATCCCCAGCACGGCCACGACCAGCGCCAAGCCGAGCAGCAGGTTGATCATCGACACGAGTTGGTCGATCGGTTTGCGCTGCTCTGCTGCATAACCAGCCTGATCCAGCACCTGCACCGTGGGCAGCTTCTCCAATCGCTTGGTGACTCTGTCCTTGACGTCACGACGCACGGCATCGGGCGCCAGGCGCACATAGACAATCGAATCCAAGTCGTCGAAGCCGGCTCTGGTGTAGGTCTTGGGATTAAGCAGACACGACGACCAGACCATGGCATTGGCGGCATAGGTGGCATCGACGACGTAGCGGCGTGGTCCGGCCGGGGTGCGGAATTTGACCTGGTCGCCCAGACCGACGCCGAGGGTCTTTGCGGTCTCCTGCTCCATCACGCAGTGACCATCAGCCCACGTGGGCTTGCCCTTCTTGACGTCAACCTTGATCGAGTCTTTGAGGCTGGCTGGATCGAGGGCAGCCAAGAATGCCCGATCTTTCTTCAACTGAGCCGGACCAAACCGGGCTGCGGTGACACTCTGCACGCCATCGATACGGCCAACTTTGGTGGCCACCTTGGTCGAGAATCCTCGCCCACTGACCTCCGCGACCACGAGGTCGGCCCGGAAGGTATCGGCCACGGTCGCATCGACGCTCGCGTTAGCTGAAGCACCCACAATCGACATGGTGGTGACGAGGGAGAGTCCGATCATCAAAGCCGCCGCTGTCGCCGCCGTACGACGTGGGTTGCGCAGGGCATTCTGGCCGGCCAATCGACCGACTTCACCAAAGACGGCCCGATAGACCCAGGCTGCACAAGCAAGGAATGGTCTCGCGATCACCGGACTGGCCGCTGCTGCCGCCAACAAGCAGGCCAACACGCCCGCCCCGACAATGAGTGCGGGTTTGGGCACGTCTTCGTTGAGGCCAACCCAGAGAGCGACGCCACCAAGAATGCCCAGCAGCACGCCACCCAAGAAGCGCAGTCGAAGCGAACTCACCGGCAGCGCCACGTCATCACGCAGCGCCGCCACCGGCGCCACCTTGGCCGATCGACGCGCAGGCAGCCATGCCGCCGCCATCGTGACCAGCATGCCGACGAGGTAGCCGATCACGATCGTGCGCGGTTGCACTTGGAGGGCGGTGCCACCGATGTCGAGCCCAGCGAATGCCTTGGCTCCAAAGCGGATCACCCACGCGACTGCGAGGCCGAAGAGACAACCCAGGGTGCTGCCTAGAAGTCCGATGACGAACGCCTCGACCAGGACGCTGGTGGTGACTTGTCGACGAGAAGCGCCCAGGGCGCGTAGCAGCGCGAGTTCACGGCTGCGCTGGGCGACCAGCATCGAGAACGTGTTGACGATCAAGAAGGACCCGACCACTAGGGCGATGCCGGCCACAACCAACAGGAAGGTCGTGATGAAACTCAGCACGTCGAGGAGCACCGTGGCGGCGCGTTTGGCAGAGGCATCACCTGTCTGGGCGTCGTACCCCTTGGGCAGCAGCGGCGTGACGGCCGCCTTGAGTTCGTTCTGCGAAACTCCCGGCGCAGTGCTCAGCCATACCGAGTCATAGACCCGCTTGCCGTCGTGGAACAACTTCTGTGCCGCGCGCGTCTCCCAGATCAGAATCGTGGCGCCATTGAGCGAGGCACCATCGCGAAAGCCAGCCAGCCCGACCAGTTCCGGGGTGCTGATTTTGTCTTGCCCTGGAAGCACGACGTGCACTTGGTCACCGACGTAATAGCCCGCCCGAGTCGCACTGCTCTGATCGAGCACCACCTCGTTGCCACCCTTGGGATGTCGTCCGGCGAGGATCTCCAGCCCTTTGACACCCCTGGCTGCGGGTGCCGACGAATCGTTGAAGGCAAGAGTCGGCGGACCCATGGTGCCGACCAGTTTGTTGTCCTTGGTCAGCAGCACCACTCCCCGACCTTGCACCCGACCGTCGACTCGACCAGCCTCAGGAAGCTTGGCGAGTTCGTCCAGCAACTTCTGTGAGACCGGCTTGTCGCGGCGGATCCGGTCGTCAGGTTTGCCATAGCGCACCGACACATCGGGGACGGTGTTGTTGAAGATCGAAGTGAACGAGGTACCCAGGGTGTCGGAGAAGACATAACTGCCGACCACAAATCCCACGCCAGCCACAATCGCGACCATGCTCATCAGAAGCCGCATCTTGCGGCCCAGCAAACTCTTCCAAGCAGCGCGCAGCATCAGGCGACCGACCCTGCGGACTCCATCCGAGCCATCTTTTCCAACACCGACTCGCGAGTGGGCTGGCGCATCTCGTCAACGACGAGCCCGTCGGCTAAGAACACCACTCGATCGGTGTAGGAGGCGGCGATCGGGTCGTGGGTCACCATCACGATCGTCTGACCGAAGTCATCGACCGTCTTGCGCAACAGTGTCAGCACTTCTGTGCCCGACTTGCTGTCCAGGTTTCCAGTGGGCTCATCGGCAAAGACGATCGCCGGTTTGGAGGCCAGGGCTCGAGCGACCGCCACTCGCTGCTGCTGGCCGCCGGAGAGTTCGTTTGGTCGGTGACTAAGGCGGTCGCGGATGCCGACGGCGTCCAACACACCGTCGTACCAAGCCTGGTCGGGCTTGCGCCGGGCAATCCGCAGCGGCAGCAGGATGTTTTCCTCTGCGGTCAACGTCGGAACCAGGTTGAAGGACTGGAAGACAAACCCGATCCGGTCTCGCCGCAGAGTGGTCAGCGCTTTGTCTTTGAGCTTGGCCAAGTTGTCTTCGCCGATCATGACTTTGCCCTTGGTTGGCCGGTCCAACGCCGCACAGCAATGCATCAGCGTGGACTTGCCCGACCCCGAAGGCCCCATGATGGCCGTGAACTCACCCTGCGCAATATCAAGGGTGACCCCGGCGAGAGCATGCACTCTGGCATCGCCGGATCCATAGGTTTTGACCAGGTCAACGACGCGGGCAGCAGGCAGGTCGGTCATGTTCTGAAACTACAGACCAAGCGGGCACCCAACATCAGGGATATCACCAACTGACCCCTGACCCCTCCCCTAGCCGCCGACGGTTGAGTCCCCCTACGCCGTCGGTTGAGCCCCCTCACCGTCGGTTGAGCCTGTCGAAACCACGGCCTCGTACGTCGGTTGAGCCCCCTTCGCCGTCGGTTGAGCCTGTCGAAACCACGGCCTCGTACGTCGGCTGAGCCCCCTCACCCGTCGGTTGAGCCTGTCGAAACCACGGCCCCGCCCGTCGGCCTCAAGGGTCGGTCGTCTCGTCGTTCGCGCCCTTCGGGCGCTGCTCGACGACCAGATCGTCGGCTGAGCCCCTGCGCCGTCGGTTGAGCCCCTGCGCCGTCAGTTGAGCTCGTCGAAACCACGGCCTCGCCCGTCGGTTGAGCCCCCTTCGCCGTCGGTTGAGCCCCCTCACCGTCGGTTGAGCCTGTCGAAACCACGGCCTCGTACGTCGGCTGAGCCCCTGCGCCGTCGGTTGAACTTGTCGAAAACCACGGCCTCGCCCGTCGGTGAGCCCCCTTCGCCGTCGGTTGAGCCTGTCGAAACCACGGCCTCGCCCGTCGGATGAGCCCCTGCGCCGTCGGTTGAGCCTGTCGAAACCACGACCTCGCCCGTCGGTTGAGCCCCCTCACCCGTCGGTTGAGCCTCCCCGCTTCACCGTCGGTTGAGCTCGTCGAAACCACGGCCCCATTGCCCGTCGGTTGAGCCTCCTCGCCGTCGGTTGAGCTTGTCGA
>WBZP01006079.1_pt1 | contig 12059 bp, 8 predicted proteins | sample 5204301 | NCBI WGS metagenome assembly WBZP01 (sample SAMN12412401, study PRJNA552823) | activated sludge metagenome | isolation source: activated sludge from nitrification reactor of wastewater treatment plant... | place: USA: Pennsylvania | collected 2017
ATTCACAGGATGTTCGCCAGTGGCCTCGCAGGCCGTTCGGCCTTCTTCCGCGTTCAGCAAATACCTAGCCGGGTGCATCGTCGCCTGCTCGCCGACAAGCACTTCAGGTTCAAGAGCGTCTCGAAGCAGACTCGTTGACTCTCTTCCATCTTGGCGAACGGGCTTGGTTGTTTCGGTCAATCTGAAGCGGACCTTCTCGCCTCGTCCGGTGAATCTGCTCTGTCATGCCGCGCTGGTGATGAGCGGGACCAGCTTGTGGTTTCTAGTCCGGTGCCTGTACGCATCCGGCCGCCGCCCTGGCTTTCCACCGGCGGGCTGCGTCGATCATGCCCGCGCGCCGCTAGAAGCCCGCGTCGCCTTTCACGGGCATTCCTCCGCATCGCGCCCACCGGCCCGCCAGGTGGCGGCGGCCTCTCTGTCTCCTTTGTCGTCGCTGTGTGGCCTCCACGCCTGGTGAGAGGCCAACACATCAACTCTAACTCAAGGAGACAACACTATGGCACCTCAAGACAAGAAACCCCAGCCGGTCACCACGCTTCGCTGCAGCCGCATCAAAGCGAGCATCTGGAAGAACGAGGGGATGAATGGTCCGTTCTATAACGTGACTGTCGCCCGTTCGTACAAGGATCGAGATGGAGTCTGGAAGAATTCCGACTCCTTCGGAGTCGCAGACCTTGACGCGCTGATCGTCGTCGCCCAACAGGCGACACGCTGGATCGCGGAGCGGTCGGACCGCTGACCGTCACGGGAAGCCTCCGGACTTCGCGCCGGGGGCTTCCTGCATCTGAAGAAAGGAAACAAGACGATGAACAGTTATCAGGAATTTGCGAAGTATCTCGATCAGCTACTCGGCGGCGTCCATGCCGTCCGTATCACGGTGTCCGGCTACATGCCGCTCTCAGTCGAGGAGATTGGATCCAGTGGAGACGGATACCGGCTGGTGTCTTTGTGCCATTACGGCGAACAGAACGGCGACCTCATGCGCGATCCCGACATCGCGTTTCTGGTTCACACTGGACCCGATGGCGCAGCAGCCGAACCGGTGTCGTTCCGAAATGACTACCTGGGGATCGTTCAGGAGGTCTATCGGTATGACGAGACGGGCAGACGTACGCACGTCGTGCCCTCGCTCAAACAGGAGTTGAAGGAGTTCGCCGAGAGCTGGTTTGCCAATCTGAAGGATCAGGGATTCTTTGGCTCTACTGCTATGCGAGAGATCCTGTAGCCGTAATCACATCGATCCGTTTAGGGGGCATGATCTGACCAGGTCATGCCCCCATAAAAAAAGAAACGCTGACAGAATCGTGAACCTGTGAGGCTTACGGCTTTGTGCCGAGAAAGAGATAGCTGGTGGTCCGGGTATGGTTGAGGGCGGCAATGTACAGCCGTTGTGTCACGGCATCGTAGAAGGCCACCCCCGTGATCGTTTCGCTTCCCTGGCGACAGGCGCCAGATCCGAATGTTACCGAGATCTGAAACACATTGCCCTTCGCACGAGGAGACAAGGTTCCAACAACAGTGCAGCCACCTGATGCATGCCCGGAAAGTGTCCCGGTGGAATCCACGGTCACTGTGATCGTGTGATTGTCGGAACGGAGACCAGTATACGTTCCGATCACCTGAGTCAGGTTCGGGACCGACTCAGCGTCGGCGTCGGACGTACTCGTGAAGCTCTCTGTGTCCCCACTGAAGTAGGCGATCGTCCCGTCAAAGCGCTTGCTCGGCACATAGCTGCCACGCATCGTTGCTGCCCGAATACCCGCGCCTTCCAGATTGAAATCTCTGGTGTTTGAGGAACCGAAGGAGCCGGAGTGAGACGTGCCAGTGCCCTGCACCAGTCCAGCCAGGACAGTGGGATTGCCTCGTGCCGAATAGAACAGCCAATACGAGCCGTCCTCCAGAACTAGTCCAGCGACGGTGCGGCCGGTGGGAGTCGTGCCCGTCCAGCGACCTTCCGCCGAAGTGGCTGTGGGCTGCGATAGGAAAGACACGTCGCTCTCGCGATGCCCGCGGCCACAGGCGGCGGGGGCGAACCCACTATTGAAACAGTTGGCGAAGCTGCCACAACCCACCAGCCCACTCATCATGCCGAGTGCCAGAAGGCCTCGAAGAACGTGTGTCCCAGTCATGCGCATGGTTGTGACCTCAACAGCGTACAGGGTGTTCCCTGTCACAGGATAACAGGAAGAGCCCCCCTCATATCGGGACCCCCCGAATTGCTAACAACCCGATCAGCCGACTCCCGATGCCAGCCAGCCCGACTTGCCAGAGGCTCCACTGACCGACCGATCGGGGCCCGTTTCTGGCGGCTTTCGCACGGCGTGAGCGGTTGATCTGTGGTCTTGGTCGGTATTGTCAGAGGCATGGTGTAAGACGGATTTTAAGAGGTTGCAGGATATGGCTATAGCCCGTAGTTGTCTTACATTATGGGTTTATCGTATGCTTCTGCCCAGGCCTTCTGACCCTCCAATGACTGGAATCAGTCACAGGTCGGTTAGGGGAGTTGGGTCTCTCGATTGGGGCTAGTGTGGGTGAACTGATGGGGCAGCGGGCGAAACGGACGACCACGGTCACGGTGGATCTGGGTGAGCTGAAAGCGCCTTGGCAGTCCTGGTGTCAGCAGCAGGGCGTCACGCCGAGTCATGCCCTCCGGAACGCCCTTCGGCAGGCCATGGACCAGAGAACAGGGTGGGCTCCGGCGCCTCGGAGTCGCGTCACCTCGAAGCGAGAACGAGCGACTGCCCGCATCGAACTGAACCTGACGACCTCAGAGCTCGCCGCCCTGAAAAAGATGGCCGGTCACGAAGGCTATGTTCCGACGAAGTGGGTGGTCGCGATGATCCGTACGAAGTTGACTGGGCAGCCGCAAGTCGGACAACCGGAATTGGAGACCTTGGCCCGGTCGAATCAGCAACTGCTGGCCTTGGGTAGGAACCTCAATCAGATTGCCAAGGTCCTGAATAGCGCCCCTCAGAACCGAGCCGCCTTTCGGGTCGAGGTCATCACCGAACTCTCCCGCGTGATCCAGGCCCATACGAAGAAGGTGTCCGATGTCTTGCGTGGGACGGTGGAGCGCTGGCATCTCCAATGAGTCCGACAGGCAGCCAGATCGACGAGAAGCTCGATGAGTGGGGGAGTCGGCTCTTTAATGTCTCAACGGAGACGCTCCCACGACCGCGTCGCAGCAGGAATGTTCGTCTGAGTTCCGCCAAGTTCACGAGTACCGGCGGACGGCTCAGCACGGCACAGGCTCGTGCGACTTATGTGCGGCAGAAACTCCAGGCCATGGTCCGCCGGGCGCCGCAAGTCGTGGTGAAACTCGTCAGGGCGCCGAAAGGGATGAAGGGCATCTCGAACAATCTCACCTACATTTCGCGGGATGGCCAACTGGAGATCGAGGATCAAGACGGCCAGATGATTCAGGGGAAGGACGCCGTGGCCGATCTGAAAGCCGAATGGCGCGATGGTGGGATGCCGATCGCGTCAGATTCGACCATGCGCGATGCCTTTCATCTCGTCCTTTCCATGCCGACCAGGACTGATCCGCTGTCAGTCCAGCGTGCAGCCCGTGATTTCGCCAAGCAGGAGTTTTCTGGGTTTCAGTACGCCATGGTCCTTCACACGTTCGACACCGATCCGGACCCGCATCCCTCCCCACATCCACATGTGCACCTGACGGTCAAAGCTGCCGGCCTCGATGGAGTTCGCTTGAATCCGAGAAAGGCGGATCTGCAACGCTGGCGGGAGGGGTTTGCGGAGGCCTTACGCGAACATGGCATTGAGGCCACGACCACGAGCCGGATTCATCGCACGACGCACGAACGGTGGACGGTGCGCCATCTACCTGAACCGAGCAAAAAAGGGGAGACGCTGGAGCGTCTGAAACGTAGCACGCGCCGACATGGACGAGTCCAGGAAGTTATGTGGAATTATGAGCAGGTGATGCGGGCGCTAGCCCGGTCGGATCGGGGGGAGGATCGGCAGCTGGCGTCGGATTTGGTGCGCTATCTCGGGGGACGAGGCCGGACTTCGGAGACCGACAGGGAGCGAGGGAAGGACCGTGAGCGATGAGAAGAGTTGGTGGTGGCGATCGAGGGAGCGGCATGGGGCCGATCAATCGAAAGAGACACCACAACGACTCTGAAGCCGGTTCAGACCGACGGAGCCACGGGCGCTTGCGTTTCCTTCGTGACGAGGCTACACTTCACACATGCCCGACATTCAGACAGTCTGACTATCTCACAGATGAGGGAAGGCGTCATGCCCGCAGAAACGAGCAAGGTCGGCAAACGAGGGGCTGTGGTGATTCCGGCCTCGCTACGGCGCCGTTTCGGCATCACGGAGGGCTCGCTCGTGATTGCTGAGGAACGAGCCGAAGGAGTCCTGATTCGACCGGCTGCTGCCTTTCCCCTTGAGATGTACACCCCGGAACGGCAAGCGGAGTTTCTCCTCTCCAATGCAGTCGATTCAAAGGACTATGCGCGAGCCAAAGAGGCCGTGCGGAAGATGGGCCTCGACGTCCGAAAGATCCCTCACTACAAGCCGGTTCGTTCCTAATCCGTGGACCGCGTCTTTCTTGATGCCAACGTGCTGTTCTCTGCGGCCTACCGGGTCGAGACTCCTCTTCGCAGGTTGTTTACCATGCCGCGCACGCAGCTGGTGACCTCTGCCTATGCCCTGGAGGAGGCGAGGCGGAATCTATCATCAGGGCAACAACAGGCAGAGCTAGAACGGTTGTGCCGCTCTATCGAGGTGGTGTCGGTCTTGCCGCCACAGGGCGAGTTGTCCATCCTACGCAAACTTCCAGAGAACGACCGTCCCATTCTGTGGGCCGCGATCAGTGTGCGGGCGACCCACTTGCTGAGCGGAGATTTCAAGGCGTTTGGTCGCTTCTATGGGCAGACCATTAACGGTGTCACCATCATGCCACCAGCGGTCTATCTCAAAGGGCACCGAGAGTAACGGAATCTGTATCGGGCGCGTACGCCAGTCATCAGAAAAAAGGGAGATGCTGGAGCGGCAGAAACGCACCACGCGTCGCGATGGGCGAACCCAGGACGTCATGCGGAATTATGAGCAGGTGATGCGGGCGTTTGGTCGGTCAGATCGTGGGGAGGATCGGCAGTTGGCCGCAGACCTGTTCCGGTATTTAAGTGAACGGACGCAGGATGTCGCGAAGTCTCGCTCGCCGGAGCGGGAGCGATCTTAGGGGAATGCACGGTTCGGTGCTACGCTCATTCATCGGGCTTAATCAATCCGAAGTGAAGAACCATCGCATCGGGCTGGAAGTTCTAGTCCTTAGAACCTAATCAGAACCTAATCCACGTCAGCACAAGGTATCTCCTTACCCAACAGGACAAGCTCGGGGAGCAGGATAGAGAGTGACTTAGTTTACGAATGAAGGTATTCTGATGGCCACAATCTGTATGCATTAGGTTTCTGACGTCGCTCCTGTTCCAGGGTACATCACCGTGTTGCCGTCAATAGATACCTCTCTTTTCATAGTATGAACATCTTCGAAACCCACTCCCGCATCGTTTCTGACTATGCCAGCTATATCAGCAGCTTCATCAAGATTTCTGATCCCAAGATTCGAGAAGTTGTTGAGGGTGAGTTAAGCCAAGGCAAGCTCTGGCCAGAACCGCTCCTGCAATTCAATCCTGCTTTTGAAATTGCAGGGGGCATCGATTTGCTTGCAGAGTCCGATGGTTTTCATCCTGACCTTCATCACATCTTCAGCGAATACAAACTGTATCGCCACCAGATTGAAGCAATGAGGTTGGGCGGACAAGGCAAAGATTTTGTTGTTACATCGGGGACGGGATCGGGGAAATCGCTCACCTACATTGGGTCTATTTTTAATCACATACTTTCTCACCCTGTCACAAAAGGGGTGACCGCCATCGTGGTCTACCCGATGAACGCGCTCATCAATTCGCAATTTGAAGAGTTCAGTCGTTTTCAAGCGAAGTTTAAATCGTCTACGGGCAGGGACTTTCCCATCTCGTTCGGGCAGTACACAGGGCAAGAGAAGGAAGAAGCTCGAGTCAAAATGCGGGAGAATCCACCGCAGATTCTCCTCACCAACTATATGATGCTGGAGCTTCTTCTGACGAGGCTGCGAGAGCGGTCAATTCGTGATGGCATCTATGAGAACCTTCGATTCCTTGTCTTTGACGAACTTCACACCTACCGGGGCCGCCAAGGCGCGGATGTAGCGCTGCTCATTCGTCGTATTCGCTCACGATGCAGTATGCCAGTTGCGTGTATCGGGACTTCAGCCACCATGGTGTCGGCCGGAACACCCGCTGCCCAGCGTGCTGAGGTGGCGAATGTGGCAACAAGGCTTTTCGGTAAGCCATTTACTCCCGATCAGGTCATAAATGAAAAACTTACGAGGTCCTGTTCGTTCAATGGCACGATTCCAACTGGGACAGAGCTAAGGATCGGGATTGAGGCGGGCGTCCAGGCTGAAAGGGATGTCGATAGTCTCAAGGCGCATCCTGTCGCAATGTGGCTGGAAAACAGGCTGGCTCTGGACATGAGGGATGGCGATTTGGTTCGTGGAAAACCTCGACGACGATCTGAAATCATCACCGCGCTCTCTGAGGAGTCTGGTCTCGCGGAAAATATCTGCCGAGTTTTTCTTGAACAGCTCCTGCAATGGATCACCATCGTTAACAAGCGGCTGCAGGATTCCGGTAGCCGCTACACCTTGCTGCCGTTCAAGCTGCATCAGTTCATTTCCCAGACGGGCTCAGTCTATACGACACTCGATCAAGACGAGAATCGTTTCATTACCCTCGAGCCAGGAGTCTACAAGGCAGACGAGGAAGACAAGAAGCCCATCTTCTCGAATGTTTTCAGCCGTGCCAGCGGACATCCATTTATCTGTGTCTCCCATCTTGATGATCGGTTAGAGCCACGCGAGTTTCGAGAGAGCTCAGACGACGATACTGAAGCAACAGATGGCTATCTCATCATTGGAAAGGACATTTGGGATCTAACCGAAGATAGTGAATTTCTTCCAGATTCCTGGATTCGGATGACGAAGGCCGGAGCTGTTCCCGAGACTAAAAAGAAACCGTACTTCCCTGCAAAGCTCTACTTCGACGAGTTCGGTAATTGTTCCGAAACGACGCCTTTAAAGTGGGAAGGCTGGTTCATGAAGGCCCCTTTGCTCTTTGATCCGACTGGCGGTGTCTTCTATGACACCAAGACCAACGAAGGGACAAAGTTGACCAAGCTGGGCAGTGAAGGACGTAGCACCTCGACAACCATCACGGCGTTTTCAATTCTCAACCAGCTCGATGACGCAGGATTCAAACCAGAAGACCAAAAACTGCTCAGTTTTACTGACAATCGACAGGATGCTGCACTTCAGGCCGGCCATTTTAACGATTTCGTCCAAGTTGTTCGACTTCGCGCTGGTATCTATAAAGCGTTAACCCAGGCCACGTCCGGCTCACTGACCTATGCAACGATCGGGGAGGCGGTGCGTGTGGCACTAGGGCTTCCCTTTCTAGATTTTGCGAATAGAAAGGAAGAACCGGTCCTCGCCCCTGTCCGCCGCAACTACGAACAATGCTTCCAAGATTATCTTGTCTATCGAGTCATTGCAGACCTTCGACGAAGCTGGCGAATTGTCCTGCCCAACTTGGAGCAGTGCGGCCTGCTGAATGTTGAGTACGCAGACGTTGACGAGATTGCAGGGACGGAAGCGTTTTGGAAAGACGTTGCGATTCTTGGCAACCTGCAGGCTCGGGATCGGAAGGAATTCATCGCCACCATTCTTGATTTCTTTCGACTGGAGTTTGCGATTCATAGCGAGAATTACCTGACGCACTCAAAACTCAAAGAGAGCGAGAAGCAGTTCAGAGAAATGCTCAAATCGCCCTGGACGCTGGACCGGACCGAGGAACTGCGCGAGCCATTTGTCATTCGGTACGATCCACTTAACAGAACGGCCAAACTCTCTTCCAAAAGCATGGGACCGGCGAGCTCGCTCGGAAAATATATCAAGTTATACGTTCGCCAGCGCGCGCTCGAGATTCCCTTGAAGGGCGATCATTATCGCAACCTCATTTTGCAGATCATGGCGAAGCTCGAAGAGGCGGATTATCTAAAGTCGCAAATGGCACGGTCTGAAAAGAATGAAGAAGTTCCGATCTATCGACTTCGCCTGGAGAAGATCATTTGGAAGTGCGGGGATGGCAAGGCCGTAAAGGCTGATCTGATCAAGCAGCGCGCATATAAGGAGCAAAATCCAAACCCGAATGAATTCTTCCGTGACCTGTATCAGCGAGACTTCTCAAAAACCAAGCGGCTGAGAGGCGACGACCACACCGGCCAGCTGGGGACCGAAGTCCGTATCGAGCGTGAAGAACAATTCAAAGCTGGCAAGATCAGTGCGCTCTTTTGCTCGCCCACGATGGAGCTGGGAATCGACATCCGTAATTTGAGCGTGGTGCATATGCGAAATGCTCCGCCGAATCCATCCAACTATGCTCAACGTTCGGGGCGAGCTGGTCGAAGCGGCCAGGCGGCATTGGTGTTTACGTACTGCTCCGGCTATTCACCACATGATCGACACTATTTCAATGAGCAGCAGTCGTTAGTGGCTGGCGAGGTCCTCGCGCCACGCCTCGACCTCTGTAATCGAGAATTACTTGAGTCGCATCTGAACGCTGTAGCTGTGTCCGAGATCGGCCTACCAGGCCTCGATGATGTCGGAGAGGCCAAGCCGACCCTCATGCGACTGGTAACGGACGACAATGACAAGATGCCACTCACACTTGGAGTGCGTGCTGGTCTCACGGTCGCACCGGGCACCTTCGATAGCCTAAAGAGCAATTTCAAACGAGTGGTCAAAGACTTTGAGGACGATCTTCAGATCAAAGGTGCGACGTGGTACACAGACCAGTGGGTAGAGCAGAACCTTTCGAAGGTCGCGGATCATCTTGATGCTTCCTTAGATCGGTGGCGCAGACTCTATCGGTCGGCTAGAACCATTCTCACACGGGCGACGCAGAAGATAGAATGCGGCACACTCAGTCTGACGAGTGATGAGTACAGGAAACATAAACGGAATCAGGATCAAGCCACTCGCCAGTTGGACTTGTTGCGCAACAATCTCATTGGCAGCTCCTCTGAGCTATCCGAGTTCTATCCCTATCGGTATCTAGCCTCCGAGGGGTTTCTCCCTGGATACAATTTTACTCGACTACCGCTGAGAGTGTTTCTGCCGACTAGCGATTCATCTGGAGAATTTGTTTCGCGCCCACGCTCCATCGCCCTTCGCGAATTTGGACCACGGAACATCATTTATCATAACGGACGAAAGTACAGAGTCTGTCAGCTAGTCGTACAGGACGCAGAAACGGCACTGGCCGAGGCGAAAATCAGTACCAAGGCTGGCTATTTTCTTCCGATGGACCAGAAGGATCTGGAGATCTGTCCATTCTCTGGTCTGAACCTCGGAGACAATGCCAACAAGACTCACCTGCATGATCTGATGGAAATGGCCGAGTCGAGGGCCGAAGAAATCGACCGAATTTCATGCGAGGAAGAAGAGCGGTTGTCTCGCGGCTACGAGATCGAGACCTATTTCTCAGTTGATGCGGGACATCTTGAGCGTGTCAGGAAAGCAGTCGCCTGTACGAGCGAAAATGCCATGCTCAATCTTCGCTATGTTCCGGCGGCCCGCCTTGTACACGTGAATTACAAATGGCGATCGCAGACTTCGGATGGTTTTCCAATGGGGATGTTGTCTGGTGACTGGCGGAGCTCCATGCCGGAAGCGGATGACAATGTGAATGAGCCTTTTAGATTGGTCAAGCTCTGGACCTCCAATCTTGCCGATGCGCTGCATATTGAACCCATCCAACCACTTGGGCTCAAAGCGGATGGAGTCATCACGCTCCAACATGCCCTGAAGCGAGCGATCGAAGGGGTGTTTCAAGTCGAGTCGAATGAAGTCGGCGTCGTAGCAGTGGGTGATCCGGAGGCGCCCAATATCCTGCTGTATGAGGCATCGGAGGGAAGCCTGGGAATCCTTTCGCAATTTGTGTCTGATGTGAATGTTTTTCGCAAAGTTGTCGAGCAGGCCACCGCCCTTTGCCGGTACGACGATGAGAAGTACAAAGGTCCGGCCTCATACGACGATCTCTTGAGCTACTACAATCAGCGTGATCATAAGATCATCAATCGGCATCTCATCAAGGATGCACTTGAAAAGCTGAAGATATGCAAGATCGAGATCCAAGCCAACTCGAACTATAAGAGCTACGAAGAGCACTATCAGGCCCTTCTCCGCGCCTTCGATCCCAGTTCAACGACCGAACGGAGGTTTCTGGATCATCTCTATCAAAACGGGCTTCGCTTGCCTGACGCGGCGCAAAAGCGAGTCGACGGAATTTATGTCCAACCGGATTTCTACTATGAACCACGCATCTGGGTCTTCTGCGATGGGACGCCACATGATGAGCCGGCCGTAAAGGCAAGGGACGAAGAGCAGCGCCAGGCTATTATCGCCAGGGGTGATGAAGTCTGGGTCTATTACTACAAAGACAATTTGGCGGAGAAGGTGGCTGCTCGCCCGGACATCTTCAGGAAAGTGCGATGACCATAGCGCTTCAGCCAGGAAAATTGGTGACGCTGCGTGGCCGCACATGGATCGTGCTGCCATCAGAAGACCCTGATCTTTTAGTGGTCAAACCGCTTGGGGGGTCTGAAGAAGAGATCGCGGGCATTTATCTGCCCCTTGGGATGGAGAGCGATCAGCCCTCCGATGCCAGCTTCACTCCACCGACCAAAGAAGATCTGGGTGATATCAGTACCGCTCGACTGTTGTATGACTCAGCTCGTCTCGCCTTTCGGAACGGGGCAGGCCCCTTCCGTTCCCTAGCCAAACTCTCCTTCCGACCTCGTTCCTACCAAATGGTTCCCCTGATCATGGCTCTTCGGCAGGACTCAGTCCGCTTGATGGTAGCCGATGACGTGGGCGTCGGGAAGACGGTTGAAGCGCTCTTAGTGGTAAGGGAGTTGTTGGAACGAAGGAAGATTAAACGGTTTGCCGTCGTCTGCTTGCCCCATCTCTGCGAGCAGTGGCAAACGGAGATTCGGGACAAGCTGGACCTTGAAGCAGTGATCATCCGCTCGAATACCCAAGCGAGATTGGACCGACAAATTCAGGGCGATACCAGCGTCTACGACTACTACCCCTACCAGGTGATCAGTGTTGATTTCATCAAGTCGGATACCAGGCGCGATCTGTTCATTGAGCAATGTCCCGAACTCGTGATCGTGGATGAAGCGCATACCTGTGCCAGGCCGGCCGGGGCGTCGGCCAGCCAACAGCAGCGCTATCATTTGGTCAGTCGGATCGCGCAGAAACCTCATCAGCAACTGATGTTGCTGACAGCCACTCCACATAGTGGGAAGCCCGAAGAGTTTCATTCGCTACTTGGCCTGCTCAAGCCGGAGTTCGAAGACATCGATCTTCCAGCTTCCTCCCAGGCGCAGCGGCGTGACTTGGCCAAATATTTTGTACAGCGCAAACGTGCCGACGTTGAGAAATGGATGGGTGAGGACACGCCTTTCCCCAAGCGTGAGGCATTCGAGTGGCCCTACGATCTCTCGCAGGGATACAGCCGCTTCTTCGAACAGATCCTCGACTTTGCCAAGAAGTTGGTATCGCCCGATGACGAAAAAGATGGCAAGCGTAGAGTGCAGTATTGGACGGCACTCGCTCTGCTGCGAGGCGTCATGTCCAGTCCTGCCGCTGGCATCGAAATGCTCACTACGCGTCTTGATGATCTCGGGCCAGGAGCAGGGGATGAGTCTGTCGAGGTTGTCGGCTTGAATTTCGAATCAGAGGAGAACCCGGTCCGCGACATGGATTATGGGTTTGAGGGGGACAATACCCCGCAGCAAGTGTTGGAACACAACGCCTGGACTGCAGCCCAGCGGCAACAGCTACGATCCTTCTCCGAGCAGCTGGTCAGACTGTCGAATTTGAAAGACGACCAGAAACTCGCTTCGGCGGAACTCATCCTGGG
>WBZP01004326.1_pt1 | contig 12056 bp, 12 predicted proteins | sample 5204301 | NCBI WGS metagenome assembly WBZP01 (sample SAMN12412401, study PRJNA552823) | activated sludge metagenome | isolation source: activated sludge from nitrification reactor of wastewater treatment plant... | place: USA: Pennsylvania | collected 2017
CCTGCGCCTGCTGTATCCGGGCCAGCTTCCCAGCCGCCACGTCGCCGACGAGGAGGAACACCTGATCAGCCTCGTCACCGAGTGGGACGGCTGGACACAAGGCCTCGACGCGCTCGTCTTCTGGGGTGCCGAGGGACGGATGCGGCAGTACGACCGGCTAGTCTTCGAGGCGCTGTCGGCGGGACTGCGCATCGTTGCCGACGGATTCGGCGATTTCGGCGGCGCGCTCGCGCACCGCGACGACTGCGCGCTGTTCTTCGATCCGCAGCAGGCGCGCAGCGCGATCGGGCGGCTGCTGCTCCCGGCCCGGCCGGGTGCGCGGCCGGCGGAGGCCGCGCTGTGAGCGCCTCGATGGCGGCCGCCGAAGCGGCCGGAGCCCGGGCCATCGTCGGCTGGGAGGCGCCGCCGGGCGCCCGGCCGGACGACTGGTTCGCCGCATTCGACGCCATCGCCTCGCGCGTCGGGCGAGTCGCCGCCGGCGTTTCCGTTCCGCTCGATCCCGCGCTCGCCGCGGCGGCCGACCGGATCGCGGCGCTGGCCCGGCGGCACGACGTCGCGGTGCTGCCCGTCGCGCGCCTCGACCACGCCGACGCCGGCGACGGGTGGCGGCGGACGCAGCTGCCGGCGGCGATCGCGGCGCTGCGCGCCGCCGGCGTGCTGTGCCGGCGCGACGGCGTGCGCCACGCGGTGGTAGCCACCCCCGCGAACGGGACCGGACTCGACGCGCTCCCGGCGCTCGCCGCGGCGCTCTGCGGACCGGACGCGACGGCGCAGCTCGGCTGGCGGCGAACCGCCTCCAGGTTCCTCCCGACGCCGTCCGGGTTCGACTTCGCCGTCGAGTGGCCGCCTTACGACGGCGGCGAGGCGGGAACCGCGCAGGGGCCACGCGCCTGCAACTACCCCATGCTCGTCGGCGATCTGGCCAAGCGCCGGGCCGGTGACGGCCTGCTGGCGCCGGGCGTGCTGTGGTCGGCGACGCGCGACGCCGACGTGCTCGACGGACAGGCACGGCTGACCGACTTCACGCCGCTGCGGTTCGCGCACGCGCTCGACGGCGCGGCGCGCTACGTGCACAACCGCGGGCGCGAGTGCGTTCCCTACTGGTGGTTGCGCACCGCGTTCGCGCCAGCGGATCCGGCCCACCTGGTGGCGCTGGAGCGCCTGGCCGCCGACCTCGCGGCGCCGCACCGGCCGAGCCCTGCCGTCGGCGGCGTCGCCGGGCCGATCGCCGCGCCGGCATCGCGCGCGCGGGTCGCGGTCGTCGTCCACCTCTATTACCCCGACCTCTGGGCCGAACTCGCCGACGCCATCGCCAAGCTGCCCGAGGTGTTCGACCTCTACGTGAGCTGCCCGTTCCGCCTGCTGCCGGCGGTGCGGCGGCAGGTCGTCGCCCGTTTCCCCGGGGCGACGGTGTTCGGGGTCCAGAACCTCGGCCGCGACGTGCTGCCCTTCCTGCTCTGGCTGCGCGCGGTCGGTGCGGACGCCTACACCTACGTGCTGAAGCTCCACGGCAAGAAGTCGGTCCACATCATCGACGCCGAGCAGATGCCGTTCGGCGGCGGCGACGCCTGGCGCCGGGACGCCCTCGGCGGGCTGGTCGGCACCGGCGACCACGCGCGGCGGCTGCTGGCGGCGCTGGACGCGGCACCGGCGACCGGGCTGGTGGCGCCCGCCGGCCAGCTCTACGACCAGGTGACGTGGCGCTGCGCGACGACGGACCTCGTGCGCACGCTGCTCGCCCGGCTGGGCATCGACCGCGAGGTGCGCGGCGGCTTCCCGGCCGGCACGATGTTCTGGGCGCGGATGTCGGCGCTCGCCCGCCTCGCCGCGTTGCCCGACGCGCTGATCGACTTCGAGCGCGAGGCGGGGCAGGTCGACGGTACGCTGCATCACGCGTGGGAGCGCGCGCTGGCGCTGGTCGCCGAGCACGACGGCTACGCCGTCACCGACTCGGCGAGGCTCGCCGGCTGACGGCGGCGCAGCGGCGGCGTCAGTAGCCGCCGCCCGGCGCGAAGCTCTCGAACCGCGTGTACTCGCCGAGGAACGTGAGCCGGCAGGTGCCGATCGGGCCGTTGCGCTGCTTGCCGATGATGATCTCGGCGGTGCCCTTGTCCTGCGACTCCGGGTTGTAGACCTCGTCGCGGTAGATGAACAGGATCACGTCGGCGTCCTGCTCGATGGCGCCCGATTCGCGCAGGTCCGACATCACCGGCCGCTTGTTGGGCCGCTGCTCGAGCGAGCGGTTGAGCTGCGAGAGCGCCATCACCGGCACCCGCAGCTCCTTCGCCAGCGCCTTCAGCGAGCGCGAGATCTCGGAGATCTCGGTCGCCCGGTTCTCGCCCTGCGCCGTCGACTGCATGAGCTGCAGGTAGTCGACGATCACCAGGCCGAGCTTGCCGTACTGCTTCTGCAGCCGGCGCGCGCGCGAGCGGACCTCGATCGAGTTGAGCGCCGGCGTCTCGTCGATGAGGATCGGCGCGTCGTTGAGCCGGCCGAGCGCGGCCGTGAGCTTCTCCCAGTCCTCGTTGGCGAGCCGGCCGGTGCGCAGCTTGTGCTGGTCGAGCCGCCCCACCGAGCCGATGAGGCGCAGCGCAAGCTGCGTGGCGCCCATTTCCATCGAGAACACCGCGACCGGCAGCCCCGCCGCGAGCGCGACGTGCTCGCCGATGTTGAGCGCGAAGGCCGTCTTGCCCATGCTCGGCCGGCCGGCGACGACGACGAGGTCGCCCGGCTGCAGCCCCGAGGTCATCCGGTCGAGGTCGGCGAAGCCCGTGGGCACGCCGGTGACGTCGGAAGGATCGTCGCGATTGAACAGCGTCTCGATCCGGTCGACGACCTCGGACAGCAGCTTGCCGATCTCGGCGAACTGCTGCTGGCCGCGCGCGCCCTGCTCGGCGATGTGGAGTACCCTGGCCTCGGCCTGGTCGAGGATCTCCTTGGCGGAGCGGCCCAGCGGGTTGTAGGCGGAATCGGCGATGTCGCCCGCGGTCGCCGCGAGCTGGCGCAGGATCGAGCGCTCGCGCACGATCGACGCGTAGTGGCGGATGTTCGCCGCCGTGGGGACGTTCTGCACCAGCGCGCCCAGGTACCCGAGCCCGCCGACGTAGTCGAGCTTCTGCGCCGACGACAGCGCCTCGGCCACGGTGACGACGTCGGCCGGGCTGCCGTCGGTGACCAGCCGCAGAACGTGGTGGTAGATGAGGCGGTGCGCCTCGCTGTAGAAATCCGCCTCGGCGACGACGTCGCCGATGCGGTCGGCGGCGTCGTTGTCGAGCAGCAGGCCGCCCAGCACCGACTGCTCTGCCTCGAGCGAATGCGGCGGCAGCTTGAGGGAGTCGAGTTGCGGGTCGTCGGGCATGGCGGGAGGTTGCGCTGCGACAGCGATTCTACCCCGCGCCCCGCGCGCGGCCCGCGCCGCCGGACGATCGGCGGCGGGCCGGCGCGCGTACGCACGCCGGCCGCGGCGGCGATCAGCCGCCGGTGGTGTCGCCGAGCACGCTGACGGTGATGTTGGCGGTGACGTCGGTGTGCAGCGCCACGATCAGCGGATAGTCGCCGATCTGCTTCAGCGGGCCCGCCGGCATGCGCACCGCGGCCTTCTCGACGGCGAAGCCCTGCGACTTCAGCGCCTCGGCGACGTCGGCGTTGGTGACCGAGCCGAACAGGCGCCCGTCGACGCCGGCCTTCTGCGTGATCTGCACCAGCAGCCCTTCGAGCTTCTCGGCCTGGCCCTGCGCCGCGGTGAGCTTCGCGTTGGCGGCGGCCTCGAGTTCGGCGCGCCGGGCCTCCAGCGCCTTGATGTTGTCCTCGGTCGCGCGCTTCGCCTTGCCCTGAGGGATGAGGTAGTTGCGCGCGTAGCCGGCCTTGACCTTCACCACGTCGCCCAGGTTGCCGACGTTGGCGATCTTCTCCAGCAGGATGATCTGCATGCTTGTCCTCGCCTTCAGTGCAGGTCGGTGTACGGCAGCAGCGCGAGGTAGCGCGCGCGCTTGATCGCGGTCGACAGCTGCCGCTGGTACCGCGCCTTGGTGCCGGTGATCCGGGCCGGCATGATCTTGCCGTTCTCCTGGATGAAGTCCTTCAGCACGTCGATGTCCTTGTAGTCGATCGACTTGACGCCGTCGGCCGTGAAGCGGCAGAACTTCTTCCGCTTGAACAGGTTGTTGCCGCGTTCGCGCTTCTTCCCGTCTTTCTTCTTGCCAAACCTTCCGCCTGGACGAGGCATTTCAGTTTCCTTTGCAGAGTTCGAATTCGTTGATGTGCAGGGCCAGCGTGACGCCGGTGCGGTAGCGGCGGGCGAGGAACCCATCGACGCGCAGGCTCGCTCCGGAGGCCACCTCGGCCAGTGCCTTCGCCGTCGTACCGGCGGCGAAGGCGGCGATCTCGAGGTCGACCCGGCGCTCGCCGCCGGCTTCCGCCTGCACCGACCGGTGCTGCAGCACGCACTCGATCACCGGGATGCCCGCCGGCGTGTAGCGCAGCGGGCCGGGCTCGGCGAGAGTCGCTTCCAGCGTCAGCCGGTTGGTGGCGGGCACGGCACCGTCGCCGCGCGCTGTCCCGGGTGCGATCAGGCCTGCGCCGGCGCCGGCTTGTCGGCAGCGGGCTTGTCGGCCGCCGCACGCTCGCCGCGCTCGCCACGATCCCCGCGGTCGCCGCGATCCCCGCGCTCGCCACGGTCGCCGGAACGCGGCTTCTCTTCCTTCATCATCGGCGACGGGGTGACGACCGCTTCGGTCATCGCGACGATCAGGTGACGCAGGACCGCATCGTTGAACTTGAACGCGTGCTCGAGTTCGCCCAGCGTCTCGCTGCCGCACTCGATGTTCATCAGCACGTAGTGGGCCTTGTGGACCTTGGCGATCGGGAACGCCAGCTGGCGCCGGCCCCAGTCCTCGAGGCGGTGGATCTTCCCCGCCTTGGCGGTGACCATCGTGCGGTAGCGCTCGATCATCGCGGGCACCTGCTCGCTCTGGTCGGGATGCACGATGAAGACGACTTCGTAGTGACGCATGCAGAACACTCCTTGTGGGCTGGCCCCGGGGACGTCGCGTCCCCGCGGGCACGGGTTGGCAGGGCCGGCGGATACGGCGTCGCGGCGGCCTGCGGGCGGCCTCCCCGTCTGCGGCGGGTGAGGCAAGGAAACTGAAAATTCTACAACGAATTTCGTTGCAGAACAAGCGCTTCTGCGAACGCCTAGGCGAAGCGCGCCGACAGCCCGCCGTCGACGACGAGCTCGGTCGCGGTGACGTACTTCGCCTCGTCGGACGCGAGGTAGAGCGCCGCGTATGCCGTGTCCCAGGCGTCGCCCATCCGGCCGAGCGGGCACTGCGCGTCGCGGGTGCGGATCAGGTTCGGAATGTCGCCGTCGGCGCCGTAGACCCGCGTCAGCGCGGCGTGGACCAGCGGCGTGTTCATCAGCCCCGGCAGCACGCAGTTGGCGCGGATCCCCTCGCGGGCGTGGCGGATCGCCAGCGTCCGCGTCATCGACACGATCGCGCCCTTGCTGGCGGCGTAGAAGCCGTAGTTGACGCCCGCCCAGCCGAGCGCGGCCACCGACGCGTTGTTGACGATCGCGCCCGCCTGCTGCCGCTGCATCACCGGCAGCACGTGCCGGCAGCAGAGGTAGACGCTCTTCAGGTTGACCGCCATCACCCGGTCCCACGCCGCCTCGTCGAGCTCGGCCGGGCCGCCGACGACGGCGATGCCGACGTTGTTGACGAGAATGTCGATCCGCCCGTGCGCGTCGAGTGCCGCGGCCACGATCCGCTCGACGTCGGCGCCGCGGGTGACGTCGGCGACGACGGTGGTCGCCGCGCCGCCCTCGCCGGCGATCAGCTGCTCGGTCTCTCCCGCGGCGGCGGGATCGACGTCGACGCCGACGACCTTCGCGCCCTCGCGTGCGAACAGCACCGCGATCGCCTTGCCGTTGCCCCAGCCGGGCCCCGACGAGCCGCTGCCCGTGACGATCGCCACCTTGCCGGCGAGCCGTGTTCCCATCGTCAGCCCTCCCCCTGCCGCGCCCAGTGCCGCCGCAGCTCGGTCTTCAGCACCTTGCCGTAGTTGTTCTTCGGCAGCGCGTCGATGTAGACGTAGTCCTTGGGCCGCTTGAACCGCGCGATGTGGTCGAGGCAGAGCGCGTCGAGCTCAGCGCCCGGCACCGCGGCGCCCGGCCGGCAGACGACGAAGGCGACCACGTCCTCGCCCCACTCGGCGCTCGGCCGGCCGACGACCGACACCTCGGCGACGCCGGGGTGGCGCAGCAGCACCTCCTCGACCTCGCGCGGGTAGATGTTCGAACCGCCGCTGATGATCACGTCCTTGGACCGGTCCTTGAGCGTGAGGAACCCGTCGGCGTCGAGGCTGCCGACGTCGCCGGTCGCGAGCCAGCCGTCGCGCAGCGTCGCCGCCGTGGCCTCGGGGTTGCGCCAGTAGCCGCGCATCACCGTCTCGCCGCGGACCAGCACCTCGCCGGCGGCATCGGGCGGCAGCGGCTCGCCGTCCGGCCCGGCGACGCGGACCTCGACGACGCTGTGGGCGACGCCGACCGACGCGATCCGCTCGTGGTAGCGCGGGTGCCCGCGGTCGCGCAGGTGGTCGCGGGAGAGCGCGGTGATGGTCATCGGGCTCTCGCCCTGGCCGTAGATCTGCACCAGCCGGTCGCCGAGGACATCCAGCGCGCGCAGGATGTCGGCGAGGTACATCGGCCCGCCGCCGTAGACGATCGTCTTGATGCCCGTGCAGTCGGCATCGGCGGCCGCCACGTGCTCGACCAGCCGCCGCACCATCGTCGGCGCGGCGAACAGCGAGACGCCGGTCCAGTGCGCCGCCAGCGCGACGATCTCGGCGGCGTCGAAGCCGCGCGACGCGGGGACGACGTGCCGCGCGCCGACCAGCACGTGGGCGAAGTTGTACAGGCCCGCGCCGTGCGACATCGGCGCCGCGTAGAGGATCGCGTCCGCCGGCGCCGCGGTGTCGACGTCGGTGAAATAGGCAAGGGTCATCGCCAGCAGGTTGCGGTGCGAGAGCATCACGCCCTTCGGCCGCCCGGTGGTGCCCGAGGTGTAGAAGATCCACGCCAGGTCGTCGGGCTCGCGGTGGACCGGCGCCGCGCCGGCACCGGCGGCGAGCCGCCGGTAGAGGTCGCCGTCGACGTCGAGCACGGTGAGCGCGGGCCGCGCCGCGGCCCACTCGCGGCCCAGCGCCGCGTCGCCACCGCCGACGAACAGCGCCGCCACGTCGGCGTCATCGAGGATGTACGCGACTTCTTTGGGGTGGAGCTTGTGGTTGACCGGCACCGCGACGAGCCCCGCGTGCCAGATGCCGTAGAGCGCCTCGAGGTACTGCGGCGCATTGTCGAGGAACAGCGCGACGCGCTCGCCCGGGGCGAGGCCACGGGCGCGCAGCCCGGCGGCGAGTGCCGCCGCGCGGCGCTGCCACTCGCCGTAGCTGCACCACGGCTCGCGACCCAGCGCGATCGCCAGCCGATCCGGGTGCAGGCGCGCGGTGCGCGCGAGCAGCGCGGCGAGGTTCATCGCGCTCCGCCGGCGATGGTTCGACCCGGCATCGGGCCGCCCGGGGGCTGCCCGACGAAACGGCGAGTCGCCACGGGATGCCTCATCCGCCGAGCAGGAAGTCCTCGACCAGCCGCACCTCGCTCTCGCGCAGGAACATCGGCGCGTGGCCCACGCCCGGGAGCTCGACCAAGGTCGCCTTCGGCCCGCGCTGCGTCATCTCGATCGCCGTCTCGGCGGCGAGCACGTCGGACTGCGCGCCACGCAGCACCAGCGTCGGGCAGCGGATGGGGTCGTACAGCGGCCAAAGGCTCACGTCGTCCTTCGCCGCCAGGAACGCCTTGCGGTACGGCTCGGCGATCGCCGGGTCGTAGTTCATCCGCAACCCGCCTTCCGGCCGCGGGCACGTGCCCACGACGGTGAGGAAGCGCCACTGTGCGTCGGTCAGCGCGCCGAACGGCGTGCAGACGAGGCGCACGTAGGCCTCGGCGGCGGCGAGGTCGGGGAAGTCGGGCGCCTTGCCGACGTACTCGCCGATCCGCTGCAACGCCTCGAGCTTGACCAGCGGCCCGACGTCGTTCAGCGCGAGCCGCGTGATCGGCGAGTTCGGCAGGCCGGCGAGGAACATCCCGATCAGCCCTCCCATCGACGTGCCGAGCCAGTGGACGGTCTCGACGCCCAGCCGCGCGATCAGCGTGTTGACGTCGTTGGCGTAGGTGGGCAGCGCGTAGTCGTCGGCGAGCGGCAGCCGGTCGCTCGCGCCGCGGCCGACGATGTCGGGGCAGACGACGCGATAGTGGGCGGCGAGCGCATTGGCGACGACGTCGAAGTCACGGCCGTTGCGGGTCAGCCCGTGGACGCAGATCAGCACCTTCGGGTTGGCCGGATCGCCCCACTCGACGTACGCCATCCGGTGCAGCCCGTGCGGGCCGAGGCAGCGGACCGCCCCCTGCCGCATCGGGTGGATCCGCGGGGTGCCCGGCCCGGCGGCGCGCGCCCGGACGACCAGTTCGTCGAAATCGCTGAGTTGCAACATCGTCGTGCCTCGCTGCTGTGACGCCCCGGGGCCGTCGCCGCGGCCCGGGACGGTGTCGTGGCCCCGCGGCTACCGTGGCGTCGCCGGCTCCGGCTGGCCGTACGCCTGTACCCGCGCCCGGAACTCCTCCGGCAACGGCGCCACCTTCCGCTGCCGGTAGTCGAAGAACACGATGCCGGTCTTCCCCCGCGCAACCTCCCGCCGCGTCGTACGCTCGGTCATCTGCCAGACGATGTCGCAGCCGCAGCGGGCGAACTCCACCGCGGCCATCGCCACCGACATCACCTCGCCCTGGAACGCTTCGGACCGGTACTGCACCGCCGCGTCGGCGATCACGATGCCGACGCCGCAGACGTCGCTCTCCTCGAACCCCAGCGCGCGGAAGAACCGCATCCGCGCCTCGTTGATCACCGTGAGCAGCAGCGCGTTGTCGAGGTGGCCGCCGTAGTTCATGTGCAGCAGGTAGAGTTCCACCTCGGTACGAAAGGGGAAGTGCTCGGGCAGGGTGATGTCGACTCGGGCCATGGCTCGCAATGGGTCTGCCGCCGTGCGCGACGGCTGCCGGAGGAAGTGCCCGGGCCGGCGACGGAACGATCACCATCATAACGGCAGGGGCGCCGCCGTGCGCGTCGACGCAGCGGCGCCCCGCAGCCTGCCGCCCGGCCAATTATTTTATTTTCGTCATTTACTAAAAAATTGCTTGCGTCCGGGCGCCGTTTCGTGCGACGCTGCCGGTCATGGCGATCGGCATTCCCCGTTATGCGTTCGGCGAGCGGCTTGCCGGAATCCTCGGCGAGTCGCGCCGCGACCTCCGGTTCCGGGTCACGCTGCTGGTGACCAGTGGGCTGGTCCCGGCCGGGCCGCGCGGCCGCGGCTCGCCGCCGGCGACGCCCGAGTACGCGGCGATGCTGCTGCTCGCGGCGATGGCCGCGCCGCGGCAGGCCGACACGCTGGAGGCGATCCGCTGCTACCAGCTGCTGCGCCCGACGGTGCGCAGCAGCGACGCGGCCCCCCGCGTGGTCGTCGGCGCCGCGACCTCACCCGCCGCGACCGACAGCGACGACGCCGTGCTGCTGACCGACCCGGCGCCGACGTTCGGCGAGGCGCTGGCGCGGCTGATCGAGCACGCCGGCAGCGAGTTCACCCGCGACGCGGTCGCCCGCGAGCTGCACGGCATCGTCGTCAGCCGCCACTACCCGGTGTCCGCCGTGCAGTTCTGCGGCTGGCAGAGCGGGCGGCGGACGATCGTGACCCAGCGCTACGAGCTGCCCGAGGGCGTCGCCCCGCCCGCCTGGCTCGACCCGCAGCGCGGCGGGAGCGCCGACCCCGGGCTGCTGCACACCGTCTTCCTGCCGGTCCGCAAGCTGCTCGAGATCGGCTTGGCCACCACCCCTTCCCCGACCAGGAGCACCCCGATGCTGAAGCAACTGGGCCCCAAGATGGCCGCGCTCGCCGACCTGATCAAGCGCCGCGGCAACAACCCCAACCGCCAGCGCTGGGAGAAGCTGCTGGCCATGCTCGCCACCGTGCAGTCGTGGTCCGACAAGGTCGACAGCGAGGACAACGCGCTGGTGGAAGTGACGGGCTTCGGCAGCAACCCGGGCAACCTGCGGATGCTGACCTACGTCCCGCCCGGCCTGCCCGCCGGCGCGCCGCTGGTCGTGCTGCTGCACGGCTGCACGCAGAGCGGGGCATCGTTCGACCGCGGCAGCGGGTGGTCGACGGTCGCCGCCCGGCACGGTTTCGCGCTGCTGCTGCCGCAGCAGGGATTCAAGAACAACCCGCTGCGCTGCTTCAACTGGTTCCGCCCCGAGGACACGACGCGCGACAGCGGCGAGGTGAAGTCGATCCGGGAGATGGTCGAGCGCATGTTGGCCGACCACGGCCTCGACCGGAAGCGGGTGTTCGTCACCGGACTGTCGTCGGGGGGCGCGATGACGGCGGCGCTGCTCGCCACCTACCCGGAAGTGTTCGCCGGCGGCGCCGTGCAGGCCGGCGTCCCGTACGGTGCCGCCACCGGGCTGCAGGATGCCTTCGCGGCGATGTTCGAGGGCCGCGACCTCGAGCCGCGAGCCTGGGGCGACCTCGTGCGCGCGGCCTCGACGCACGCCGGCCCCTGGCCGCGGGTGTCGATCTGGCATGGCGACGCCGACACCTCGGTGAAGCCGGCGAACGCCGACGCGCTGGCGATGCAGTGGACCGATGTCCACGGCATCGGCTACGGCACCGTCCGCGAAAGCCGCGTCGGCGACCACCTGCGCCGCAGCTGGCACGCGCCGGACGGGGACGTCCGCGTCGAGTCGTACACCATCGCCGGCATGGCCCACGGCGCGGCGCTCGCCACCGGCAGCGGCGACGACCGCTGCGGGACCGCGGCACCGTTCTTCTGCGACGTCGGGCTGTCGTCGACGCACCAGATCGCCCGGTTCTGGGGCCTGGTCGACGGTGCAGTGGCGCCGGCCCGTGCCACAGCCGAACCGGCGCCGGCCGCGGCGGCAGGCGCGGCCCCTGGTTCCGCCACCGCGCCCGGCCCGACCGCGTCCCGGCCGGTGCGACAGCGGGCGCCGGCCACCGGCCGCGACGACGACGGCACCGGCGACCCGGGACGCGCCGGCGCGGCCGATGCCGGTTCCGGCCCCCGCCCCGCAGCGCCGCTCGGGCTCGACGTCCACGGGATCATCAAGGCGTCGCTGGCGGCGGCGGGGCTGCGCCCGGCGGGCGGCGAGCCGCCGGCGCGCAGCAACGCGCCGCTGGGCATCGACGTGCCCGGCATCATCTCGACGGCGCTCGATGCGGCCCGGGTGCTCGCCGAGCGGCGCAGCGCGGCGGCCGGCACCGGCGGCCACCGGCGCGACCTGGCGGGCGCCGGGTGGCACGGCGAAGGCTGGGAGTTCATCGATCGCGACCCGCGGGCGTTCCACGGCGGCGCGTCGCTGATCGGCTGCGCCGCCGCCGGCACCGACGGCGGTGTCGGCGGCAAGGTTCGGTCGATCTCGCGCCAGGTCGTCCTCGGGCCGCGCCCATCGCTCGCCTACGTGCGCAAGCTGCACCTCACCGCCGCCGCCAACGACTGCACGCGCGCCTCGTTCCGGGTGCTCGTCGACGGCACCGTCGTCGACGAGGTCGCCGCCGTCGGCATGGACCACGTCGAGCGGGAGTGGCTGCGCCGCTCCGCGATCGACCTCGGCGCGTTCGCCGGGCGCACCGTCACGCTGACCCTCGAGCTCGGCGCGTACACCAACGTCTGCCGCGAGGTCAGCGCCCGCGCCTGGGTTGCCGACGTCGCCGTCCACGAAGCCGTCGAGCTGGCCGCAGGCTAGCTTTCCCGCCCCCCGGAGCCACCGATGCCCTACACCCACATCGTCGTCGAAACGCGCGGCAAGGTCGGCCTCGTCACGCTGAACCGTCCACAGGCGCTCAACGCGCTCAGCGACGCACTGGTCGACGAGCTGGCGGCAGCACTCGACGCGTTCGAAGCCGACGACGGCATCGGCGCGATCGTCGTCACC
>WBZP01006081.1_pt1 | contig 12056 bp, 11 predicted proteins | sample 5204301 | NCBI WGS metagenome assembly WBZP01 (sample SAMN12412401, study PRJNA552823) | activated sludge metagenome | isolation source: activated sludge from nitrification reactor of wastewater treatment plant... | place: USA: Pennsylvania | collected 2017
CGGCCGACTGGCGTGGACGGTGCCGCTGCCCTGAGACCGGCGCCAGACCGGCTTTGTCGCAGATCTGGTCCGCGGCGAAATACTCGGATTCGCGTCAGCCCGCACTCGCGGGAGGAGTCAGTCAGGCCTGAGTTGGGTCACTTTGGTCAGTATGCGAGGACTGCGGTGCGTTGACCTGCGGTGATGTTGCGGCTTAGTGCACACGCTAGGCACTAATTTGGGTCAGTAGGCTGCCTGGGTGGTCTGGATTCGGCGGGTGCGTACCGCCTCGGGCGCGACGGCGGTCCAGATCGCCGAATCCGTCGACGGCCGCCGCCGGATCGTCCGTCATGTGGGTTCTGCGCGTGATGACGTCGAACTGGGTCTGCTCGTCGAGGCGGCCCAGCGGCTGTTGGCCGATGACACCCAGGGCGAGCTGGATCTGGGCATCACCCCGAAAGCCGTTCGGGCCCATATGGTTCCACCGCCTGCTGAGACGCTGTTCACCGACGGCGCCGGTGTACCCGCAGTGCGGGAGCTGGTGGCGCGACCACGGGTGCTCAAGAGCTGCAACGGGCTGCTGTACGACGCCCTGGCCGGGATCTATGCCAACCTGGGGTTCGATGATGCGGTCAGCGACGAGGTGTTCCGTGACCTGGTGATCGCCCGGGTGGTGGAGCCGACCAGCCTGCTCGACGTCGATCGGGTCCTGGCCGAGCTGGGACGCACCTCGGCGTCGCTGTCGACGCGCAAACGCACGCTACGGCGGGCCCGCGGCGGTGGCTACCGCGACCAGATCGCCGCGGCCTGTTTCGCCCATGCCCGCACCGCCGGTGATGTCAGCCTGGTGCTCTACGACGTCACGACCTTGTTATGCCGACGTCGGCATAACAGGGTTTATGCCGATCTTTCGGTTATGCCGATGTTTCGGGTTGATGCGCAGGTCAGTGGTGCTGTTGCGGCATGAAAGGTCGGCATAAGCCGTTCGGTGCAACGCTCCAAGTACTCGTCTACTTGGAGGTTGATTGTCGTGATGACGGTGATGCCGGTAGCGGCTCGTGGTCCGCTGGCAGGGGCGGTAATGGATCGGCTCGCAGCTTGGCTCGCGGCCGAAGAATATGCACAGACGATGGTTCCCCAGATCGTGGGGGTGGCCCGCGGACTGAGCGCGTGGATGGACGACCAGCACGTAGGGCTCGATGCGGTGTCTGTCGGAATTCTTGAGCAGTTCGAGGGCGCTTATCCACCCGGTGTGCCGGGCCATCAGTTGGTTCGGATGCGACTGCCGGCGCTGCGGCGCTTTCTGATCGAGACCGGTCATCTGGTTGGGGTTCACCCAGTTCGCAAGCGGCCCAGGCGTCCTGGCCGCAGGGTGGCCCGGCCGCTCAGTGTGGCTGCAGAGCAGGAACTGGCGGAATGGGCAGCTTGGCAGCGTGACGTGCGTGGGATCAGCGCCGGCTGCATCAGCCACCGACGTCAGTGGGTCGGCGAGTTCGTCGAGTCGCTGACCCGAGAAGACGCGGTCGATTGGCGCCGCTGCGATGTCAATGCCCTCAACGGCTTCGTGGGCTGGCGTTCGCAGGGATTTTCCTCGGCGTCCTGCACGGGCATCGTTGACGCTCTGCGGTCGCTGACGCGGTGGGCTCTGGCCACTGGCCGCCTGCCACGTGACCTCACCGGCGGGATCCTGCGGGCCCGCGCTTCCCGGGTGACGCTGCCGCGCGGTCTGTCTCTGCCCCAAATCGAAGCTCTGCTCGCGGCGTGCGACGCACACGCCGTCTCGGGGATTCGGGACCGAGCGGTAATCACCACGCTGTGGCGGCTCGGATTGCGTGCCGGGGAGGCCGCGAGCTTAACGCTCGATGACCTCGATTGGGCCGTAGGCAGATTGAATGTCGTAGGTAAGAACCAGCGCCGTCTGACGCTGCCGCTGCCGGTCGATGTCGGCGAAGCCCTGGTCGCATGGCTGCGCGTGCGTCCCTGCGCCGCGGCGGATCGGGCGTTGTTCGTGCGTGTGCGCCCGCCGATCCGGCGGCTGAGCAGTGCCGGGATTTCCGATATCGTCAAACACCGCGCTGAAGCCGCCGGTCTCGGTGTCGTGCATGCGCACCGCCTGCGGCACAGCGCGGCGATGAACGTGATCGCCACTGGCGGCTCGCTGATCGAGGCCCGAGAGCTCCTGGGGCATCGAAGCATCTCCAGCACCCGGGTCTACGCCCGAACCGACCTCGCGTCGTTGCAGACGCTGACCGTGGCGTTCGGTCAGGTGCCCCGATGAGCCTGCACGATAACCTTGACGCCTATCTGATGGCGCGCCGCCAGTTGGGTTTTCAGCTCAAGACCACGGAATACTTGCTGCGTCAGTTCTGCGACTGGCTCGCTGAGCGTGGCAGCACCGAGGTCTTCACGATCGATCAGGCGGTGCAATGGGCCACCCAACCCCGCGATGCCCGGCCGGTGTGGTGGTCACAACGGCTGACTGCCGTGCGGCCGTTTGCCACCTACCTCAACGCGGCCGGCGCGCAAGTGCCGATCGTCCCCAACGGGCTGCTTCCGGTCCGAACGACCCGATGCGCCCCCTACATCTACTCCCAGTCAGACCTCGATCGGCTCCTTGACGGGTGCTCGTTGTTCTTCAAAACGGTCCGGGTCGCGGCGACAATGCGCACGATCATCGGGCTGTTGGCCGCCACCGGTTTACGGATCGGCGAGGCGACACGCCTGCGCACCACAGACCTCGATGCCGACCGCAACGTGCTGACCATCTATGGGACGAAAAGACCGCTGGATCGGCTCGTGCCGATCCACCCGAGCACCACAGCGGCACTGCTTGCCTACGCCAACCTGCCCGAGCGCCTCGCCACTCACCCGGCGACAGGCGGCCCGATCTTCGTCACCGCCGCGGGCACCGGGTTCGTCATCGAGACGATCGAGCAACACTTCCGCGCTCTGGCCGACTCCCTGCAGCTGGGCGTCCCAGGGCAGCGTCGGCCACGGCTGCACGATCTGCGGCACACCTTCGCCACCGGCCACATGGTCGCCGCCTACACCCACGGCGCGGACCCCGCACGAACCCTTGGCCTGCTCTCCACCTGGCTCGGTCACACCGCCGTCGAGAACACCTACTGGTATCTCAGCGCTGTCCCCGAACTGCTCGCCGCCGCCGCGCAGCGACTCGAACCCGATATCGAACAAAGCGAAACATCATGACCGCCTTGGCTATTGAACTGCAAACCTACTTCACCGTGTTCGCACACACCCAACGCGATCTCGCCGCCAACACCATCAGCGCCTACCGTGACACCTGGCGGATGCTCATCAGATACGTCGGGGAATCGACCAGGACCAGAGCCGAACGCATCGACTTCACCGACATCGACGCCGAGGCCGTCTCCGCGTTCTTGGATTACCTGGAGACCGAGCGAGGCAACACCGTTTCCACGCGCAACTCCCGGCTCTGCGCGATCCGGGCCGTGCTCTCCCACGCCGTGGTCAATTACCCCGAGCATGCCGCCACCATCACCCGCGTCCTGGCGATGCCACCCAAGCGCCACCCGAAGCCGATGCTGGAATTCCTCACCGCCGCCGAGGCCGACGCGCTGATCAACGCCCCCGACCGCACTCGATGGACCGGCCGACGCGACCACGCGCTCCTGGTCCTGGCCATCCAGACCGGATTGCGGGTCAGCGAACTGTGCTCACTGACCACCTCCAACATCCACCTCGGACCCGCAGCGAGCATCACCTGCACCGGCAAAGGCCGCCGCACACGGGCAACGCCGCTGACCGCGGCCACCGTCGCAGTCATAAACGCCTATCTCACCGAACGATCGACCCGCCCCGGTCAAGCCCTCTTCTGCGGCCCCCGTGGTGATCGACTCTCCCGCGACGCGCTCGAACACCGACTCGCGATCCACCTGCCCACAGCAGCAGCACGGTGCCCCAGCATCGCCGACAAGCACGTCACCCTTCACACCCTGCGGCACACCGCGGCGATGAACCTCCTCGCCCAGGGCGTCGACGTCGCCGTCATCGCGCTCTGGCTCGGACACCAACGAACCCAATCCGCTGACACCTACCTGCATGCCGACATGACCATCAAGCAGACGGCGATCGACCGGACCCGTCCACCGAACACCAAGCCCGGCACCTACCGCCCCGAACCCGACATCCTCGCCTGGCTCAACAACCTATGAACATGCAGATGAATATGCCGACCTTTCACCCGGTAGCAGCGTCACTGACCTGCGCGTCAACCCGAAACATCGGCATAACCGAAAGATCGGCATAAACCCTGTATTTCGAGGCCGACAAGGAAGACGACCTGCGCCGGGTCGGGTACTCCAAGGAACGCCGCGTCGATCCGCAAATCGTGGTCGGACTGCTGGTCGACCGGTGCGGGTTCCCGTTGGAGATCGGCTGTTTCGAAGGCAACAAGGCCGAAACTCTGACGATCGTGCCGATCGTGAAAGCATTCCAGGCCCGCCACGAGATCACCGACATGGTCGTCGTCGCTGATGCCGGCATGCTCGCCAGCGGCAATCTGCGCGAGCTCGACGAGGCCGGGTTGCGGTTCATCGTCGGATCGAGGGTCACCAAGGCGCCCAATGATCTTGCATCCCATTTCCATTGGCACGGCGAGCTTTTCACCGACGGTCAGATCATCGACACCATCACCCCACGCGATCAACGCGGCACCGCCGCCAAGAGCAGCGATCCCAAGATCAGAGCCGAACCCGTCTGGGATCCGGCCACCCATCCCAAGTCGTGGCGCGCGGTGTGGGCGTACTCGACCAAACGCGCGGTGCGCGACACCAAGACATTGAACCTGCAGGAGAACAAGGCTCGCGCGGTCGTCGCCGGGGACAAGACCGCCCGCACACCACGATTCGTGACCGTCCGCGACGGCGCCCGAGAACTCGACGAGGCATCGTTGCAGCGGGCCCGCCGCTTGGTCGGGCTCAAGGGCTACGTCACCAACATCGACGCCACACTCATGCCCGCGACCGAAATCATCGCCAGCTACCACCACCTCTGGCACGTCGAGGCATCCTTCCGGATGTCCAAGTCCTACCTCGCCGCCAGGCCCATGTTCGCCCGCACCCGCGACGCCATCGAAGCCCACCTGACCATCGTGTTCACCGCCCTGGCCGTCAGCCGCGAAGTCCAGAGCCGAACCGGGCTGTCACTGCGGCGATTCCTGCGCACCCTCAAACCGCTGCGCTCGGCCACCATCGACCTCAACCGGCGTCATCGCCACCTTCCCGCCGGCCATAAACACCGAGGTCAAGACCATTCTGGATGCCCTGGAAGCCGAAAACTCAAGGCACTAAGGCAAATGACCCAACTCGGGGCGAATGCGGTGGCCGCCTGGAGACCGGAGCCGGACCCGCCGGCGGCGGCCGACTGGCGTGGACGGTGCCGCTGCCCTGAGACCGGCGCCAGACCGGCTTTGTCGCAGATCTGGTCCGCGGCGAAATACTCGGATTCGCGTCAGCCCGCACTCGCGGGAGGAGTCAGTCAGGCAGCGCGAACACCGTGACGAACTTGTTCAGCGACTCGCGGATGTCGCCCTTCAGGGCGCCGGCGACGATCATCCCGATGGGCCCGAACAGTGCGGGCCCGCCGAGATGCACATCGAAAGTGACGGTCGATTCGTCACCCTTGGGTTTAATCTTGGCGACCAGCTTGATCTTGACCCCGCCGCGCCCGTCCCCGTTGAGCGTCATCGCCTCCGGCGGCCGGTAGTGCACGATGTTCCACTTGACCCGGTTGGCCATCCCCTTGACCTCGACGATCGACTCGATCGTGGTGCCTTTTTCCAGGGTTTCGGGCAGTTTGCTGCGCCACACCCGGTGGATGGTCAGCCAGTCCTTGTACCGGGACAGGTCCGATGCGGATTCCCAGGCCTGTTCCGGGGGTAACGGAACGTCAACGGAGACAGAGAGTTTCGCCATAGGACAGCGGGAGCCCGGCTACTTGTTGTCGCCGGCGATCTTGTCCGCGGCGCCCTTCGCGGCGTCCTGCACCTTGTCGACGGCGTCGGCGAACTTGCCGCCGGTCTTCTCGTCGACGAGATCGCCGGCCTTGTCGATGGCCTCGCCGACCTTGTCGATGTTCTTCTCGACGGCGTCCTTGGCCTTGTCCAGGAATGACATGTCCCTGACCTCTTTCAGCTAGACGGACAGCAGTGCAGTCCATTCATACCACCGGCGACACCACCGGGCGGCCGAGTAGTGGGCCACCGGTGACGGTGGCCCACCGACCCGCTACACCTTGTCGGCGGCGTCCTCGACGTCGGCCTTGGCGTCGGCAGCCACGCCCTTGGCCTTGTCTACCGCGTCACCCGCGGCGTCCTTGGCCTTGTCGACCGCGTCCGTGGCAGCACCCTTGGCGTCGGCGGCCAGATCCTTGGCCTTGTCCACGGCGCCGCTGGCGGCATCCTTGGCCTCGCCGACCTTGTCTTCGATGAAGTCGCCGGCCTTGTCCAGAGCCTCCTTGGCGTCCGACACGGCTTCCGATACAGCTTCTTTCGCCTTGTCCAGAAATGACATCGCCCCAACCTCTTTCTATCGAGTGTTTCGGCTCTCGGCACCTTGCCAACGCCATTCTGGCCGGGTCGGGCGTTGCCGCGCAAGGGTCTTCAGCAATCCCGCAATATGCCTTTGATCACCGCCAGAGTCGGCGAGTTTCCCGCAACCACCTGCCCTGCAGCCACCACAGCGCTTCGATCACGACAGCGCCAGCTAATCCGATAGCGATCGCGACGAGGGTCACCCGAACGTTGGACGGATCGAGCATGAACTTCTCGCGGGCCAGCGGGATGGAGAAGATCCCCACATAGGCCAGGCCGGAACCGACCACGAGTCCGACGCGCCACCACTGGTACGGCCGGGCCACGGTCGCCAGCACCCACCAGGCCGAGATCAACAAGGTGATCAGTGCCGCGGTGGAGGCCTGGGTCTGATGTTGCGGGGTCGGGTCACGCCAGGGGTAGGCGACCAGGTACGAGACGAACGTCGCGATCCCGACGGTCAGCCCCGACGGCAGGGCGGCCAGCATCACCCGGCGCACGAACCCGGTGTGGGCGCGTTCGTTGTTGGGGGCCAGCGACAGGATGAACGCCGGGATGCCGATGGTGAACCAGGCCGCGATGGTGACGTGGATGGGCTGGAACGGGTACAGCAGCGGGGTGCCGTGGGTGATCGCCGCCACCAGGCCCCAGATGCCCACGAGCAGGGCCAGCCAGACCGAGTACACCGTCTTGGTGAGGAACAGGTTGGAGACCCGCTCGATGTTGCCGATCACCCGGCGGCCCTCGCCGACCACGTACGGCAGCGTCGCGAACTTGTTGTCCAGCAACACGATCTGAGCGACCGATCGGGCGGCCGGACTGCCCGAGCCCATCGCCACGCCGATGTCGGCGTCCTTGAGCGCCAGCACGTCGTTGACGCCGTCGCCGGTCATCGCGACGGTGTGCTCACGGGACTGCAGGGCATGCACCATGGACCGCTTCTGGTCCGGGCGCACCCGGCCGAAGACGGTGTACTCCTGCATCGTGTCGGCCAGCGCGGCGGGTTCGGTGGGCAGCTTGCGGGCATCCATCGCCTCGCCGCGCAGGCCGAGCGAACCGGCCACCGCCCCCACCGAAACCGCGTTGTCCCCGGAGATGACCTTCACCGAAACCTGTTGCTCGGCAAAATATTCCAGCGTCTCTCGGGCATCCGGGCGAATCCTCTGCTCCAGTACCACGAGCGCGACCGGGGTCACCTGGCCCGGCGCATCAGGCGCATCCACACCGCGGTCGCTGGTGCCCAGCAGCAGCACCCGCAGCCCCTTGGCGCCGATCTGCTCGGCCTGCGCGGCCACCGGCGAGCCCGATCGGGCCAGCACGTCCGGGGCGCCGATCACCCAGTTGCCGTGCTCGGCATAGGAGGCGCCGCTCCACTTGGTGGCCGATCGGAACGGCGCCGTCGCCGTCGCCGTCCACCCGGGTGGGGTGCCGTAGGCCTCCGCGATGGCCTGCATGCTCGCGTTGGGCCGGGGATCGTCGGCGGCCAGCGACGCCAGGGCGTCGGTGATTCGGGATTGCGCGGCAACACTTCCCAGCGGTGTCACTTCCGAGAGACGCATGCCGTTCTCGGTCAGTGTGCCGGTCTTGTCGGCGCACACCACGTCCACCCGCGCCAGCCCCTCGATCGCCGGCAACTCGTTGACCAGGCATTGCCGACGGCCCAGCCGGACCACCCCGACCGCGAAGGCGATCGACATCATCAGGACCAGCCCCTCGGGCACCATCGGCACCAGCGCGCCGACCATGCGCAACACCGACTCGCGCCAACCGGTGTGGGTGGTGAACAGCTGGGTGTAGATGGTCAGCAGGCCGGCGGGCCACAGCAGATAGGTGATGAACCGCAGGATCTTGTTGACACCGGATCGCAGCTCGGATTTCACGAGCGTGAACTTGCTGGCCTCCTCGGCCAGTCTCGCCGCATACGCCTCCCGGCCGACCTTGGTCGCGCGGTAGGCGCCGGTCCCGGCGACGACGAAGCTGCCCGACATCACCGTGTCACCGACGTCCTTGGCGATCGGGTCGGCCTCACCGGTCAGCAGCGACTCGTCGACCTCGATGTTGGATTCCTCGACCAACTCGCCGTCGACGACGACCTGATCACCGGGCCCCAGTTCGATGATGTCGTCGAGAACCACCTCGTTGGCCGGCATCGGTGCCGTCTGCGACCGGCGGCGCACCCTCGGCTTGGCCTGCCCGACGATCGCCAGTTCGTCCAGGGTCTTCTTGGCCCGGATCTCCTGGATGATGCCGATCGCGCTGTTGGCGATGATCAGCAGCCCGAACAGCCCGTTGATCAGCGAACCGGTGGCCACCACGATGAGGAACAACACGACCAGGATCGCGTTGATCCGCGTGAAGACGTTGGCCTTGACGATCTCGGAGACCGTGCGCGACGCCCGGGTGGGGACGTCGTTGGTCTTGCCCTCGGCGACCCGCTGGGCCACCTCGGCATCGGACAGGCCTGTGGCCAGTGCGGAGGTCATCGGGTGAACGTCCCCTTGCCGTCGGTGTCGAAGTACTCCAGGACCAGTCGGTTCCCGTCGAAGGTAGCCTTCGAGACACTGCCGGGCGGCGAGTTCTCGGTCACCATGGCGAAGGTGAAGACGTTGCCGTCCCAATGCGTGAGCGGGGCGACCAGATCGGGTCCCAGCGTCAGGGTCAGGCCGCGCCCGGTCTCACTGACCCGCGCCGGCCCCCAGAATGGGTTGGCGTAGGTGCCCACGTAGGATGAAAGTGGTTGCGCCGGCGCCGGTTTGGCCGGTGGTGCGGCTCCCGCAAGCGAACCGACGGGCCGCTCCATCGGGACGAAGGCGTTGTCGTGGTAGAGCTTGTACCAGTCCTGACGCACCTGGCCGAACTGCACCAGGTCGGCGAACTCGGCGGTCAGCGCCTCGGGCACGCCGGCCGGCGTGGCGTTGGTCAGGGCGACGATGGCGACGTCGGCCGCGGGGATCATCAGGAAGTTGCCGGCCGCACCGAGTTCGAACGCGCCGGAGTGGGTGATCTGCGTCCGGCCCGCCGCGTTGGTGTCCACGTTGAAGCCGTAGCCGTAGAAACCCGAGCGCATGGCCGGTTCGGTGGCGCGGCGGGACACGATCTGCGGGGTCAGGGCGGGCAGCAGCGCCGCGGGGTCGACGATCTGCCGCCCGCCGAACGTGCCGTCGGCGAGCAGCATGGTCATCCAGCGGGCCATGTCGTTCACCGACGCGCTGACGCCGCCCGCGGGCGACTGGGCGTCGGCGTCACGCACATACTTCGGTTCGTAACGGCCGTCGACGTGGATGTGGCCGACCGCGCGGTCGGGCCGGGCGGCGTAGTCGGCGAACCGCGAACTGGTCGAGGTCATCCCCAGCGGGCGGTAGAGCACCTCGTCGGCGAGATCCTCCCAGCGTTTCCCCGCGCCGGCGGCCACCGCTTCGGCGGCGGCCGTCACGCCGAAGTTGGTGTAGGCGTAGGAGATCCGGAACGGGTCCAGCGGCAGGTCCCGCAGATGGTCGAGCACATAGCGGCGGTCGAATCCGAGGTCCTCGAGTTGGTCTCCGGCGTGGTCCGGCAGGCCCGAGCGGTGGGCGTACATGTCGCCGACGGTGACCATCCGCGTGACGTCGGGCTTCGACAACTCGAACCAGGGCAGCTTGGACACCAGCGGGGTGTCCCACCCGATCGCACCGGCGCCGACCTGCTGGGCGATCACCGTGGCGCCCAACGGTTTTGACAGCGACGCCAGCTGGAAAACGGTGTCGGCGTCCACCCGGTTCTTCTCGGAATCACCGACCCGGACGTCCTTGACGCCGAAGCCCTTGGCGTACACCGTTTTCCCGCCGTGCACGACCGCCACGGCCAGACCCGGAATGCCGGAGGCCTTCATCAGGTCGTCGGCCAGCTGGTCCATCTTGTCGACCGCGTGTTGCACCGCGTCCTCTGGAAGCGGTGTCGCGACGGCCTGCTGGGGCGGCTGGCCGAACAACGCGGTGGGAATGGCGGGCAGGGGCCCGGCGGGCTCGTCGGCCCCGCAGCCGCTGACCAACAGCAGCGCGGCGGCGGCCAGCGCGACCGCGACCCGACTCACAACCGCCACCAATCATCTTCTGTGTCAATCGATCCCGGCCGGACCTGTCCTCCCGGCATCGGCACCGCCACCGTCACGCCCGCCGCCCGGGCCGCGGCCAGCAGCCGTTCGACGGGTTCGGACCACGGGTGCGGCGCCAGCCGGAACGTGGCCCAGTGGATCGGGACGAACACCCCGCGGCCGGTCTCGGTGACGTCGAGGTGCGCACGGACCGCCTCCTCCGGGTTCATGTGGATGTCCGGCCACCCCGGATGGTATGCGCCCACCGGCATCAGGGTCAGGTCGAAGGGACCGTGCGTCTCGCCGATATCGGCGAAACTTCCGGTATAGCCGGTGTCGCCACCGAAGAATGCGCGATGACGGGGGCCGATCATCGCCCACGACGACCACAGCGTGGTGTTGCGCGTCAGGAACCGGCCGGAGAAATGGCGTGCGGGCGTACAGACGATGCGCAGCTCCCCGACCGCGCCTTCGGCATCCCAGTCCAGTTCGACGATGCGCTCGGGGGCAATCCCCCAGTGCCGCAGGTGCGCCCCGACCCCCAGTGGCACGAAGAAACTGCACCGCTGCGTGCGGGCGAGCGCCCAGATGGTGTCGACGTCGAGGTGGTCGTAGTGGTCGTGGCTGATGATCACCACGTCCAGGGCCGGCAGGCTGTCCAGCCGGGCCGGAACCGGATGCATCCGCTGGGGGCCGACGGTGTGCGACGGCGAGCAACGCCCACTCCAGACCGGATCGGCGAGCACCCGGTATCCGTCGATCTCGATCAGCACACTGGAGTGCCCGAACCAGGTGGCGCCCAGATCGGCGGGCGCACCGGAGAAGTCGGGCTGGGCCAACGGGATCGGGGCGCCGGGCCGGGCGGTGTCGCGGCCCAGGAACAGATCGCGCACCAGCATGCGCCGCTCCTCGCGGCTCAGGCTGATGCTCGACGAGGCTTCGAGGTTGACGAAGACGCCGTCACGGTGGTTCGGCGAACCCCCGGCAGCGGCGGCGATCGCGTCGGCTTCGGCGCCCAGCGCCGCGGGTGCGCCGTGCGCGGCCCGCAGCACCCAGCCGCCGGCGGCCAGGGCCGCGCCGCCGCCGGCCAGCCGCACCACCTGCCTGATCACCGCACCCCCTACGCGCCTGTGAAGAGCGGGGGTCGCTTCTCGATGCGTGCGACCTGAGCCTCGATGACATCCTGGCTGGCCCAGGCGCGGTCGAACATCTCCTTGTGCTGCGGCCACGCCTCCTCGTAGGCACCGTCGTCGTTGAGCACGCGCTTGGCATGTTGCAGGGCCAACGGTGCGAACCCGGCGATCTCGACGGCCCAGGCCTGCGCGTCGGCCAGGGTGCCGATCCGATTGGCCATCCCGGTGTGCAGCGCGGTCTCGGCGGTGAGCTTCTCCGCGGCCAACAGCATGCCCCGGGCTCGGCCGGCGCCGACCAGCG
>WBZP01006084.1_pt1 | contig 12055 bp, 11 predicted proteins | sample 5204301 | NCBI WGS metagenome assembly WBZP01 (sample SAMN12412401, study PRJNA552823) | activated sludge metagenome | isolation source: activated sludge from nitrification reactor of wastewater treatment plant... | place: USA: Pennsylvania | collected 2017
ATTGCGGGACTCTTCGCCGGCATCGGCGGCATCGAGCAGGGCTTCGCCCGGACATACGGCGATGCGCTCGACACCGTGCTGCTGTGTGAGTCGTGGGATCCGGCCACCGCGGTCCTGCGGACGCGGTTCCCGCACGCCAAGCTGCACCCCGACGTCCGCGAACTCCGATCGCTGCCAGCCCGGCTGGACGTGCTGACGGCCGGATTCCCGTGCACGGATCTGTCGCAGGCCGGGCGCACCGCCGGCATCGCGGGCTCGGCCTCGGGTCTGGTCAGTCACGTCTTCGAGGCGCTGCGGCTCACGTCGCGCCGGCGAGCCCTGCCGGCCCTGCTCATCGAGAACGTGCCGAACATGCTCGTCCTCGACAAGGGCCGGGCGATGCACTACCTGATCCAGGAGATCGAATCCCTCGGCTACCGCTGGGCGTACCGCACCGTGGACAGCCGCTTCACCGGTGTCCCGCAGCGCCGCCGTCGCGTCATCCTGCTGGCGTCCACCCAGTTCGACCCGCGGTCCGTGCTGTTCGCCGACGACGCCGGACCCCGCGCTCCGAAGGAGTTGGCGGACAACGTGTTCGGTTTCTACTGGACAGAGGGCCGCAGCGGTCTCGGCTGGGCCGCCGATGCGGTGCCCACCCTCAAGGGCGGTTCCACCATCGGCATCCCCTCCCCGCCCGGCATCTGGCTCCCCCGAGCGCGCAAGGGCCGCCGGTTCCTCAAACCCGGGATCACGGATGCCGAACAACTACAAGGCTTTCCGCACGGCTGGACCGACGTGTTCGCCGACGGACAACGGCGCAACGGGCCGCGCTGGAAGCTGGTGGGCAACGCCGTCACGGTCGGCGTCTCGCAGTGGGTCGCCGAACGCATCGCCGCACCGGGTGATCCGGTCACCGAGGAGGAGGTCTGGGATCGGGCCGGCCGCTGGCCGGGCGCGGCGTGGGGGTCCGACGGGAAGATCCTGCGGGTCGCCGTCTCGGAGTTCCCTCGGCACGAACCACACCGCCACCTGCTCGACATCGTCGATCCGGCGACCGCCGAAGCACTCAGTCATCGCGCCCTGGCCGGATTCCGCGGCCGGCTGCAGCAGGGCAACCTCGGCCGTCACCCCGGCTTTCGTGAGCAGCTCGACGATGAGCTGGCGTTTCACGAGAAACGGATCGGATAGGTTCGAGCGGTGCACGGTCCGGAGATCCTCACCCGCTTCCTGGAGCGCCCCGGCCCGCCGGACAAGTTCGGAAACACCTGGCAGTACAACTCCCGCTCCGACCGGCATTCCAAGGTCGGCTGCTGGGGTATCGCCTTCGACATGCTCGCCCACTCGGCGCGGCTGCGTGAGCATGCACGCGAACAGAAGGTCGTCCTCGGCGTCAACCATCGGATGACCGATTTCGCGACCGGCCGCCGCAAGGACCTCGACCTCGTCATCGCCCGACCCGCCGCGCCCGTCCCACCATCGGGTCCGAGCTTCAAAAGCCTTGCCACGCAATACGGTATCGAGCTGACGCCCGAGGAGACGACGGCGCTCGATCAGCTGCCCGACATCGCCGTCGGCGCGGTCGGCGCCGTTCTGATCGCCCTGGAGGCCAAGGCCTGCATGACCGCGCACATCAAGGCGCTGCCGCGGCTGTACGACGAGCTGAACTCCTCGCACCTCTGCGTCCACGGCGCCTCCCGCTCGGCACTGGCCATCGGGTTCGTCCAGGTCAACGCGAGCGACTCCTTCGTCTCCTCGGTCACCAACAACTACCCGCTGACCGAATATCCGGTGCGGTCCACCAAACACCGCCAGCCCGCCGACACCGTGCGGGTGATCGAGAAGGTCCGGGAGATCCCGCGGCGGTCGCAATCCTCGGAGGTCGGGTTCGACGGAGTCGGCATCTCCGTCCTGGACTTCCGCAACGACGGCGGCCCGGTCAAATTGGTCACCGGCGCACCCGCTCCGCAACCGGGCGATTCCTTCCACTACGACAACATGATCGTCCGGATGGGCCATGAGTACGACACCGCCTTCGGCCATATCTGAGATCACGTGACCCGGCCACCCGCGTCCAGCGAGACCATCCGGCGCCGGATGAGCCGGGCCAAACGCCGCGACACCAAACCGGAGCTGGCTATCCGGTCGGGTCTGCACCGGGCGGGCCTGCGATTCTTCGTCGACCGGCCCCCGCTCCCCGCGCACGGCCGGCGCCGGCGGGCCGACATCGTCTTCCCCACGGAACGGGTGGCGGTGTTCGTCGACGGTTGCTTCTGGCACTCCTGTCCCGAGCACGGCACCATCCCCAAGAACAACCGAGAGTGGTGGCTGCAGAAACTCGACGACAACCGCCGCCGCGACGTCGACACCGATCGCGTGCTGACCGAACACGGCTGGACGGTGGTGCGGGTGTGGGAGCACGACGATCCCGGCGTTGCGGTCGATCAGGTGCGCTCGATCGTCATGGAGATCCGCCGGACTCCGTAGCCTGGATCCATGAGCACCCCGTCGATCGTCGACCTGGGCGGCCGGTTCGCCCGCGAGCTCCCCGAATTGGCGGTGCCCTGGAAGGCCGAGGGCGCCGACGAACCGCTGCTGCTGGCCCTCAACGACACCCTGGCCACCGAGCTCGGCCTGCGGCCCGACTGGCTGCGCACGCCCGCCGGGCTGCGGTTCCTGGTGGGCAATCTGGTGCCGGAGTCCGCCACCCCGGTCGCGCAGGCCTACGCCGGGCATCAGTTCGGCGGCTTCGTCCCGCAGTTGGGCGACGGCCGGGCGCTGCTGCTCGGTGAGTTGACGGGCACCGACGGGGGGCTGCGGGATCTGCATCTGAAGGGTTCCGGGGCCACGCCCTTCGCCCGCGGCGGCGACGGGCTGGCCGCGGTCGGGCCGATGCTGCGGGAGTACATCGTCAGCGAGGCCATGCACGCCCTGAGTGTGCCGACCACCCGCGCACTGGCGGTGGTCGCGACGGGCAAACCGGTGTTCCGGGACACCCCGCAGCCGGGGGCGGTATTGGCCCGCGTGGCGAGCAGCCACCTGCGGGTGGGCAGCTTCCAGTACGTGGCCGCCCGCGGTGACACCGAGCTGCTCCGGCGACTGGCCGACCATGCCATCGCCCGGCATCACCCGGCGGCGGCCGGCGCGGTGAACCCCTACCTGGCACTGCTGGAATCGGTGGTGGCCGCGCAGGCGGCGCTGGTGGCGCGCTGGATGCTGATCGGGTTCGTGCACGGTGTGATGAACACCGACAACATGACGATCTCCGGGGAGACCATCGACTACGGGCCGTGCGCCTTCATGGAGGCCTTCGACCCGGCGACGGTGTTCAGCTCCATCGATCACGGCGGTCGGTACGCCTACGGCAACCAGCCGGCGGCGGCCGAATGGAATCTGGCCCGTTTCGCCGAGACCCTGCTCCCCCTGATCGACACGGACACCGACCGGGCCATCGAACTCGCGCTGGCCGCCCTGGCGACGTTCCGGACCGGTTACAGCGCTGCGTGGTCCACCGGAATGCAGGCGAAACTCGGTCTGGCCGAACAGGTTTCACCCGAATTGGTGGAGGACCTGTTGGAGTTGCTGCAGCAGAGCCGCGTGGATTGGACGTCGTTCTTCCGGGCCCTGGGCCACGCTGCCCGCGGGGACGCCGAACCCGCCCGCGGCCTCTTTATCGACCTGGCCGGATTTGACGCCTGGCTCGAGCGCTGGCATGCGCTCGGCCCCGACGGCAATGCGATGGATCGGGTCAATCCCGTGTACATCCCGCGCAACCATCTGGTCGAGGAGGCGCTGACGGCCGCCGGTCGCGGCGACGTGGAACCGCTGCACGCCCTGCTGGGCGCCGTGTCCGATCCGTACACCGAGCGCCCCGGACTTCAGCGCTATGCCGAGCCCGCACCGGACGAGTTCGGGGATTACCGGACGTTCTGCGGAACCTGAGTGAAAATGTTCTCATCCTGGGGGGCCGAGACACGACGCACGAGAAGGAACACGAGCAGATGAGCCTGTACGCAGTGGTCGATCCCGCAACCGGCGAGGTGGTCAAGGAGTACCCGACCGCCACCGACGAACAGATGGAGCAGGCGTTGGCGTCTGCCGCCAAGGCCTACCGGGACTGGTCGAAAACCTCGACGCTGGCCGACCGGGTCGAGTTGATCCGCAAGGTCGCCGCGCTGCACAACGAGCGCAAGGACGAACTGGCGGCCATCATCCAGCGGGAGATGGGCAAGGCGCTCGACCAGGCCGTCGGTGAGGTCGAGTTCAGCGCCGCGATCTACGAGTACTACGCCGACAACGCCGAAAAGTTCCTGGCCGACGAACCCATCACGCTGCTCGACGGCGAGGGCAGCGCCGTGATCAAGCGGGGCCCGGTGGGTGTCCTGCTGGGCATCATGCCGTGGAACTACCCCTACTACCAGGTGGCCCGCTTCGCCGGTCCCAACCTGACGCTGGGCAACACCATCGTGCTCAAGCACGCGCCGCAGTGCCCGGAATCCGCCGCGGCCATCCAGCAGATCTTCGACGACGCCGGCTATCCCGCGGGCGCCTACGTCAACGTGTATGCCACCAACGAACAGATCGCCACCGCCATCGCCGACCCACGCGTGCAAGGGGTTTCGCTGACCGGTTCGGAGCGGGCGGGTGCGGCCGTGGCCGAGATCGCCGGGCGCAACCTGAAGAAGGTCGTGCTCGAACTCGGCGGATCCGATCCGTTCATCCTGCTCAGTTCCGACAACCTCGACGAGACGGTGGAAGCCGCCATTGCCGGCCGGTTCGAGAACGCCGGGCAGGCCTGCAACGCGGCCAAGCGGTTCATCGTGGTCGCCGACGTGTACGACGAATTCCTCGACAAGTTCACCAAGAAGGTCCTCGAAGCGAGCGACGGTCTGGCACCGCTGTCGTCGCTGGCCGCCGCGGAGCGGTTGGGCACGCAGGTAGATCAGGTGGTCGCCGACGGGGCCACGTTGACATCCGAGGGCGACCGCAAGGGCGCGTTCTTCCCGCCGGGTGTGCTGACCAACGTCAACCCCGAGCTGCCGTCGGCCAAGGAGGAACTGTTCGGACCGGTGGCCACCGTCTACAAGGTGGCCGACGAGGACGAAGCGGTGAAGCTGGCCAACGACATCCCGTTCGGGTTGGGGTCCTACGTGTTCACCACCGACGCCGCCCAGGCCCAGCGGGTCGCCGACAGGATCGACGCCGGCATGGTGTTCGTCAACGTGGTCGGGGCCGACGGGGTCGAACTGCCATTCGGCGGCGTGAAGCGCTCCGGGTTCGGCCGCGAACTCGGCCGGTTCGGCATCGACGAGTTCGTCAACAAGAAGCTGATCCGCATCGGGTAGCCGTCACGCCGGCGCGATCAGCCCGCGTGCGCCGCGCTCCCGCCGACCTCGGCCGGCAGCGGTTTGATCGGGGCCGCCGGTGTGGGCGTCGCCGTGGCGGTGGCGGTGACCGTCGCGGTGGCGGTAGCCGTCGACGCGGACGCCGACGATGCCGGCACCGAACCGTGGAAGTCCACCATCTTCTCGTCGCGGACCACGGTGCCGTCGTAGGTCACCTCCAGCGCGCCCTGGCTGACGGTGTAGGTGGCGCCGTCGGACTCGGCGACGAACCCCTTGCTCGTAAGCGCCGCGGGTGCAACCAGTTTGGCACCGTCACGCACTCGGACACCGCGGTATTCGTACGTGCCGGCGCTGTCCTTGCAGATCGCGATCCGCGACGACTCCGTGCTGCCGAACACCACCGGGGTGTCGGGCGCTACGCAGCGGGCGGTGGAGTCGACGTAGCCGTTGGCGTCGTATGTCAGTGTCTCGGCGAACGCGAGCGGCGCGGCAACTCCGAGCAGCACGAGGGACGCCGCTCCCGCCAGCATCAGCCGGCGCGGCTTGGTCCCGGCCGAATTCTTCGTAGTCATCGACTACCAGTTCACCATCGACGCAACGCGGTACACGCGGACGCGAGACATGTGTACCAAGCCGGCACCCGATTGTTAGGTACCCGAGACCGAGTGCTGTGGAAAGCCTGCAAACGTGCTGCAGTTCCGGTGATAATTCTCTGCGGGTCGGGATCGATGCGAGGCCAAGGGGTTGGGCGACGTGTTCGAACCGTGGGAACTGATACTGCACCACACATACAGCGGCACACCGGGAGTGATCTTCGATCACTCACCCGGCCGCGGGGCCCCCGGCGTGGCCGTCGGCCTCGATCCGACCGACTTTCTGACCGACGGCGCCACCGCCGGTTCCGGGGCCGTTCGCTTCTTCCGCCGCAAGGCGATCCGCGTGGCTCCGACCCGCGGCTGGGACCACCTGGGTGCCTTCCGCGCGGAAGTGACGTTCAAGGCCGAGAAGGACGGTGCCGGCGGGCGGCTGTTCACCGGCGAGCAGAACTTCTTCGGCGCGTTGTTCAACGGGGACACCATCGATTTCGGTTTCTGGACGGGTTCGGCCTTTCAACGGTTCAACGTCCGGTTCGACCAAGCGGGCGTCAATCCACGCGAATGGACCACGGCCAGCGTTGCGCACGACGGCATCTCGCGTGTCCAGGTCAATCTCAATGGATCGGCCGCCGGCGTCTGGGAGGACCGCGTCCTGCATCCGGTCGCGACCGTGCCGGCCGTGACAATCGGCAACGAACGGAACGGTTCGCTGGGATTCGAGGGTCTGATCGACGACGTCAAGATCTGGCGGCCGAATCCGCACCGGATCACCGGCGATTTCACGGACCGAATCGTGAAGGCAGGCGTGACGGACTGCTGGGTGCAGTGGGGACGTGAGTTCCGCCGGGTGCTCGACGCCCTCGCGGCGCGCGACCCGGAGTGCTTCGGTCGCATCACCAGGCTCCTCGCAGACATCCGCACCAACGCGCTGGCACCCGGGCTGGCCGCCAGCGCCGAAGCCCGGCAAGCCCTCGCGCAGGCCCTGGCCGACTACAGTCGCCTGTGGTCGCAGGGCCACCTCGCCGAGATCCGGCCGGTGCTGGTCGGGCTGGTGGATACCCTCCGCGACAACGGTATTGACCTCGAGGGCAGCGGTCCGTTCCAGGTGTTGGCCAACGACCGGTGCTTCCAGGATCTGCTAGACCACAGTCCGGCGCTGGACTGCGACCCGGCGTTCACCCAGATGCTCCGCGGCGAAGGGGCCTGAGCCATGGCAACGAAACTGACCACCGGCAGCTCGATCGACAACGTCGCCCAGGTCACCACCGCACAGATCCAGCCGTCGGCGTCCGCTCTGGTGCTCGTATTCGTCGCCCACCTGCGGGGCCCACTGAGCTTCGGGACGCTGGTCACCCCGAAAGTCAGCGGCTGCGGCCTGACCTGGGAACCGGTGACGTCAGTACAGACCTCCGACAACGACATCCGCCTGACGTGCTTCCGGGCGCTGGGCGCCGCGCCCACCCGCGGCAGCCTGGTGATCGATTTCGCCGACCAGGTTCAGGACAGCTGCGCATGGTCCGTCTTCGAGTACGCCGACGTGAACACCAGTGGGGTCAACGGCGCCGGCGCAATCGGATCGAGCAGCGTCAGCATCGACACCAACACGAAGCTGACGGGGTCGGCGCCCCCGATCGACGCGGCGCGGGACCGCGCGGTCGGCGCGATCATCCTGGCCCCCTCGGACGGCCAGGCCCATCCGCTGACACCCGGCGCCGGCCTGACCGAGATCCACGAGCAGACCCCGACCCAACTGCTGGCCCGGAGTCTGGCGTTGCAGACCGAAGAGGGCGCCGTCGGGGCGGCATCGTGCTCCTGGTCGTGGACGGGCGAAAGTCGCTCGGCCGCCGTGGTTATCAGCATCAAGGGCAAGCCCGCCAGCACCGCACCGCCGCCCTCCACCGGCAACACGACCGAGGATCTGGTCCGGCGCTTCGAGCCCATCCTCCACATGCACCCCGGCGAGTCCTTCGTACCCGTGAACGCCAAGCGGTATGTGGAAAATGCCGCACTGTGGGGCGCGACTGCGCCGTTTGCCACCCAGTCCGACTGGGGTGCAGCACCTTTGGTGAAGGCCGGAAAGTTGTCGGCGAACCAGAGCGAACCGGGCAAGTATCTGGGCACCGCCGACTTCATCGTCGCCGACGCCACCCGGGAACGCTTCCTGGAGCTGGGTGGCTGGAAGGACACGGAGCAGGGCCACGAACCCGACACCGCGGCCGGCAACACCAACCTGTACGCCGACCGCAAGGCGATCTTCGATGCCTACGAGGGAAACCTGAAGGACAGCCGGTTCTGGTATCACGCCGAGCTTTTCGACAACGCCCGCCTCTCCCGGCTGGCCGCGACCATTACTGCCCCTGCGCTGAGCCAGACCCTTGCCAACGTCAAGAATCCCGCACTGCTGTGCTACTACCTGTTCTATCCAGCGCATGAGGAGACGGTCGCTCAGGACCGCTGCCCCAACGTCGAGGCCAAAGAACTCGGCTGCCACGCGGGAGACTGGCAGTGCATCGCTCTGTTGCTGGAGGGCGACGGCACCACGGCGGCCACCAGCTACACGCCGAAGTTCTTCGGTATCACCGGAACACGGCCGGCACCCGTGCTCGAGGGCGGCGCCGAACAATATCGCCCGTATGCGTTCGACGCCGATGGGCGAGTCGCGATGAAGGTGGAACCCTGGCGCGCGGGAACGACCACCACGACGGTCCAACCCGACGTCGTGGGCGACCATCCGCGGTTCTACGTCGCCCGCGGCTCACACAGCATGTACACCGTCGCGGGGGATCACGAAGTGACGCCATACGACGACGCGACCACGCCGTTGGGCTGCGGGAAGTTCGACACTCCGAGCGCGATCCCACCTCCGCCGCCACCGCCCGGGGGGCTGAGCCTCAACCAAGAGGCCGCGTTGATCGAGATCGTCAAGACGGTGATCGGCGGCATCCTGCACGCCCTGTTCCTCGGCTACGTCGCCGGCCTGATCGAGGCCATCATCCACACCTCGAAGCCCTTTGGCGCCGATCCCGGCCCGCCGCGTGGCGACACACCGAACCCGGATGCCACGCCCCCGACACCGGGTGCGGGAACCACCGTGCGGCCCACGGATCTGGCGATCGACGGTGTGACAACGGGATTCGAGAACTGGACGTCCGCTCAGGGCGTGCAGTCGGCGGATGGCCGGCACTACGACTTCGTCGTCGACCGCAGCGCCCAGGTCTGGTGGCCGTCGGATGACGGCACCGCCGGGTTCCGCGGACGGTGGGGGCAGCGGGTCACCGCCGACCCGTTGCCGCGCCGCAGCGGTGTGCACTTCCCGGAGTTCTGGAAGATGTTCCTGACCGCCCTCGAGGATGGTTTCAGCAGCGGAGCCCTGCCCCGCTGATCACCGCCAGGCGAACACCGGCTGTTCGAGTTCGTCGACCGGATCGGACCGGCCCTCCAGACCCAGCCAGCGCAGCTGCAGCAGCACGGCGCCCGTCGGCGCGTGGATCAGGTCGTTGCCCAACGGGATCTGGACCACCGGGCGCGGGCTCTCGGGGATCGTGATGAACCGCGGTGAGTCGTCCCGCTGCAGCTGGTGCAGACCCACCCGGTAGACCGCGACCACCTCGTCGGGGGCCGGCTGCAGCGCGAGCCGGCCGCCGCCCCAGATCACCACCGGGGTGATGACATACCCCGACCGGGTCGGGTAGTCGTCGAGGAGTCCGAGCACATCGCCCGGCGCCAGTTCGGCGCCCACCTCCTCGGTGGTCTCCCGCAGGGCCGCGTCGACGGCCGTCTCACCGGGATCGAGCCGTCCACCCGGCAACGCCCACTGCGCCGAATGCGAACTGAGCCGAGAGGCCCTGCGGCACAGGAGAAATGCAGCACCGCCGGACACCCCGACCATCCGGCCGTCCAGGCCCGCTTCCATCGGGCGGCCGTCGATCCAGTCGTCCACCGGCGCCGGGTCGACGCGGTCCTCGCCCAGCTCGGAATCGACCAGCACGACGGCCACCGCGGCGTGCCGCTTCGTCGGATCCGTCACAGTGCGGCGCGCATGCCCGGCCAGGTGCGTCCGGACCCGCTCACGCAGGCCGTCGTCATAGCTGATCGTCACCGCTCAACCGTAGTGGCCTTTGGCACTATTGACCGCGCCCGGTGGCTGGCATCGTGTAGTCCGCAAACACCGCAGCAGAGGGAAGGACCGCCATGAGTGGGCTCGAAGTGAAGATGATCATCCTGTCGACCGACAATCTGGACGAGTCGATCGGGTTCTACAGCGAAACCCTGGGCATGGCACTGAAGTTCCGCGACGGCGCCCACTTCGCCGCGCTCGACGGGGGGCCGGTCACGCTGGCGTTGGCCACCGATGTCGACCACCCGATCCCCGGCCAGGTGGTGGTCGGGATCAAGACCGCCGATGTCGACGGCGCCGCCAAGGCCATCGAGGAGGCCGGCGGCGGAATCGTCAAGGGCCCGTACGACGACGCGCACGAACGCCGCGCCGTGGTCTACGACAACAAGGGCAACGGGATCGTCTTCTACAGCCCGCTGAACCGCTGAGAATCGCTGACTCCGGCCGAGCGTGCGGTTCGGGTGATCCGACCGGTGTGTCGTCGACGAATCTGCACGCTCGCCAACGGGGTGCGCCGCAAGCAGCGCGCCGTCAGCCGTTGGCCGCCGCGACCCGGGCCCGCTCCCGGATCGAGGCGACCACACCACCGTCGTTGAGGATGTCGGTGCCGGTGAGGTAGCCGGCCTTGTCGCTGACGCAGAACGCCAGCAGGTCGGCCATCTCCTCGGCCTTGCCCCAGCGCGGGACGGCGGCGTCGGCCACCAGTGCCCCGGCGCCCGCCTGTTCCTCGAGCCGGCCCATCTCGGTGTCGACGGAACCCGGCGAGACGGACACGATGCGCAGACCCCGGGTGTTGAACCGCTCGGCCTGCGACGAGCTGTACCACCGGACAAAGCCCTTGCTGATCGCATAGGCGAGCCCGGAGCGAGCCTCCTCGGGAGCCATTTCGCACACCGTCGACATCTCGGCCATGAAGCGGTCCGCGTCCGCGAGCGCCACCGGGAACTGCGCCATCGGCATGAACTCCTCGGGCAGGATGTGCGCCGCCATCGATGCCACGTTGACGATGGCCGATCCCGCTGCGGCGGTTCGGAAGAACGCCTCGTTGACGTTGACGGTGCCCACCGCGTTGGTCCTCATGACGTAGTCGGCGGCGCCCATGCTGGGGCTGACACCGGCCGTGTGGATCACCGACGCGATGTTCCCGAGGCCGGCCGCGGTCTCGAAAAGGCGTTCCACCGCGGCACTGTCGGTCACGTCGGCGTTCACGGCGGCGGCGCTGATCCCGAGGTCGGTGAGTGCCGCGAGCGCCGCGTCGAGGCGGTCCTGCCGGACGTCGCACAACACCAGCGGGTGTTCGCGCCCCACGACCTTCGCCGTCGCCAGACCCATCCCGCCCGCACCACCGGTGATCACCGAAACGTCAGCCATAGCTGGACGGTATACGGCGATCGCGGGCCCGTATCCCCTGGGTGTCGAAGCACGTTCATCTGCGGGGAGGCTGGCATCGGCGTTACAGTCATCTGACCGTCTGCAAGGAGGACCATGAAGAAGCAACTGGCGATCACGTTGTCCGCCACGGCATTGTCCGCCGCGGCAATGGCCATCGCCCCCATCGTGACGGCTCCGACGGCCGGCGCCGACGTGTGCGCCGGGGTCGACGGACGCCACTTCTCGGTGAACGGTTGTGACCAGTACGCCAACACCGGCGCCGAAGGGGGTGCCGTCAATTCGTCCTTCGTGCCCTACGTGGGCGGCGAGGCTCCCTGTTACACCATGGAGGGCATCCCTTACTTCACGCCGCCGGGCGATCCCTGCTGATCCGGGGCCACTTGTTCGATCTGTTCTGCGCAGGCTGTGAGATCTACTCGAACAGTCGCGCAGCCACCGCAGAACAGATCGGTAATTGGGTCAACGGGGTAGGTCCCACTGACCGAAGTCGGGTGCGAGCACGTCATCCACATCCACGTGCACCCCGTCGATCATCGCCCCCGGGTCGGACGCGGTGACCACCTCCCGCTGGAACAGGACGATCGTCGGTTCGAGCGCGCCGCCCGACCACGCTCTGGTCTGCCACGCCC
>WBZP01006086.1_pt1 | contig 12054 bp, 10 predicted proteins | sample 5204301 | NCBI WGS metagenome assembly WBZP01 (sample SAMN12412401, study PRJNA552823) | activated sludge metagenome | isolation source: activated sludge from nitrification reactor of wastewater treatment plant... | place: USA: Pennsylvania | collected 2017
CGATGACGACCATCGAGCTCGACAACGTCGCGACGCTCGCCTTCGCGCTCGTCGCCATCGAGATCGGCAAGCGGATCAACCGCTGGGTGCCGTGGCTCGACCGCAACCACGTGCCGCCAGCGGTTTCCGCCGGCCTGCTGCTGTCGCTGGTGCTCGCCGCGCTGCGCGCCGGCGACGTCGTCGACCTGAAGCTCGCGCTCGGGCCGCGCGACGTGCTGCTGCTCGTGTTCTTCGCCTCGCTGGGCTTCGGCGCGCACCTCGGCCGGCTCGCCGCGGCCGGCAAGGGCGCGCTCGTCATCTGCGGCGCCGTCCTGCTGGCGATCGTCGCGCAGAACCTGGTCGGCGTCGCCGTCGCCCGGACCTTCGGCGAAGCGGCGCGGCTGGGGCCGTTCCTCGGCAGCGTCGCCTTCCTCGGCGGCCACGGGACGGTCGTCGCCTGGACCAACGCCCCGGCGGCCGGCGGCCTCCCCGCGGCGTTCCCGGTGGGCATCGGCAGCGCGACGCTGGGGCTCGTGCTGGGCGGGCTCGTCGCCGGCCCGGTGGCGGGGATGCTCGCCCGCCGGCACGCCGGCGGGGGCGTCGCCGCGACGCCGGCGACCGCCGACGGACCGCAGGTCGCGCGCGAGCCGGCATTCTCGTCGGACCGCTGGCTGCCCTGCCTGCTGTGGATCATCCTCGGGCTCGCGATCGGGCCGGTCGTCAAGGCTTTTGTCGCCGCCCGCGGGCTCGACGTGCCCGCGTTCCTCGCCGTGCTGCTGACCGGCGTGGTGATCACCAACGTCGCCGATGCCGTCCGCCGGCCGCTCGATACCGAGGTGACCGACCTCGTCGGCACGATCGCGCTGCGGATCTTCCTCGCCATCGCGATGCTGTCGCTCGACTGGGGGGCGCTGGTCGCGCACCTGCCGATGCTGCTCGCCAACGCTGCGGCGCAGGTCGCCGTCACCGCGGCCATCGCGGTGCTGTTCCTCTACCCGCTGTTCGGCCGCGACCGCGACGCCGCCGCGGCCGCCGGCGGCTTCATCGGCTTCGGCCTGGGCGCGATGCCGGTCGGGCTCGCCGTGATGCGGCGGATCAACGCGAAGTTCGGCGACACGCCGCGCGCGCTGCTCGCCATCACGCTCGCGGCCTCGCTGTTCACCGACACCGCCAACGCGCTGGTGGTCAACGGCGTCTTCGCCTGGCTCGGGCGCTGACGCGGGCGGCGAACGGTAAGTAGGAGTGAACGAATCGTCGCGAGCGGGCCGAGGGCGAGGCGCCCGGAGCACAGCGACGAGACATATCGACTCGATAGGCGAGGAGCGAGCACCGAGCAACACTGCCATCGGGCCGCGCAGCAGATTCGATCACACCTGCTCAGAGCAGCAGCGCCCCGACGAAGATCCCCACCATCGCGAACACCAGGGCCACCTTGACGGCGGTGCCGGCGAGCGTGGCCACCCAGGTCGCCAGCCCGACCTTGCCGGCCCGCAGGGCGTCGCCGCGCGCGACGTACTCGCCGATCGCGGCCCCGGCCAGCGGCATGAACAGCAGGCCGACGAAACCGGTGAAGACGCCCGCGACCGTGCCGATCGCCGCGCCGACGAGGGCCAGCCGGCTGGCCCCGGCCCGCTTGGCGCCCAGCGCCGCGGCGGCGAAATCGACCGCCCAGGCGAGCACCGTCAGCACGGCCAGCACGGCGAGCGTGCCGCCCGAGACCCGGGCGAAGCCGTCGATCCACGCCGCGAGCGCGATGCCGCCGAACACCAGCACCGCCCCCGGCAGCGCCGGCAGCACCGTGCCGACGACGCCGACGACGATCAGCGCAACCGCCAGCACCCACAGCAGCGTGGTCATCGCCCGTCCCCGCGCGCCCGGCGGCGGTGCTCAGAACCGGCCGGCACGGTAGTCGTCGAACGCCTGCACCAACTCGTCGCGGGTGTTCATCACGAACGGGCCCTGCCAGGCGACCGGCTCGCCGAGCGGCCGGCCGGCGATCACCAGCGCCCGCGCCGGACCCTGCGGCGCCGCCAGCCGGACCACGTCGCCGGCGCCGAGCTCGGCGAGACCCACTGCCGCAAGCGCGGTGCCGTCGGCGAAGGTGACGCTGCCCGCGTGGACGACGACCAGCGCGGCGTAGCCGACCGGCAGCGGCTCCTCCAGCCGTCCACCGGCGGCGAACTCGACGTCGAAATAGCGGGCGCCGGTGGCCTCGACCGCAATCGGGCCGACGGTGCCGCGCGAGGTCTCGCCGGCGATGACCTTGATCGCGGCTCCGCCGTCGCGCCGCTCGACCGGCATCGCCGCCGCCGGGTGCTCGGCGTACGCCGGCGCCTGCAGCTTGAGCCGGGCCGGCAGGTTGACCCAGAGCTGGAAACCGGCCATCCGGCCCGACGTCTGCTCCGGCATTTCCGAGTGGATGATCCCGCGGCCAGCCGTCATCCACTGGACACCGCCGGTCTCGATGACCCCCTCGTGGCCGTGGTTGTCGCGGTGCCGCATCCGCCCGGCGAGCATGTAGGTGACCGTTTCGAAGCCGCGGTGCGGATGCGGCGGGAATCCGGCGATGTAGTCCTGCGCCTCGGGGCTGTCGAAGTAATCGAGCATCAGGAACGGGTCGGCGAACGACTGCCCGCCGCCGCCCAGGAGCCGCGTCAGGCGAACGCCGGCGCCGTCCTGCGTGGGTGTACCGCGGGTGGTGCGAATCGGAACGCGAGGGGTCATCGAAGGCTCCGGTCGGTCGATGGACGTCGAGTTGGGGACGGCGGCAACGCTGCACAAGCCGCGGCGGCACCGCGGCCTCGTACCCGGTTCACAGCACCGGCTCGGTGCCGTCGTGCCGTCGCGGCCGGGCGCCGATCCGCTCGCGCAGCTTGTCGACGATGTCGTTGACGACCCGCGCGGTCTCCTCGGGACCCAGCGCATCGACCGCCTGCTCGCGGACCATGTAATGCATCATCAGCAGCGAGCGCAGCTTGGCGAACGCGCCGTCGCTGGCCGAGCCGCAGACCGTGGCGTCGTTGTGCAGCACCCGCTCGATCACGCCCGGGCTCAGGAGGTGGACGTCGCAGACGGTGGCGAGCGCGGCGATCTCGTGGTCGATGTCGTCGAGCTTCCTGGCCCACCATGCCACGCCCAGGTCGGGGCCGGGATCGGACATTGTTGTTCTCCGTTGCATTGACGTGCGGCCGGACGCCGCGCCGCCGCCCGCACCCCGGCAGCGCACCGACACCCGGTCGATGACACTAGCAGGGGTCCGCTGCCGCCGGCTTGCGCTGGCTCAAAGTCGGCGCCGCCCCGCCGCCCGCCGCCCGCCGGCCGGCGGTCAACGTGCCAGCGGCTTGTAGCGGATCCGGTGCGGCCGCGCGCCCTCCTCGCCCAGCCGCTTCTTCTTGTCCGCCTCGTAGTCGTGGTAGTTGCCTTCGAAGAACCGCCACTGCGAATCGCCCTCGCAGGCGAGGATGTGGGTGGCGATCCGGTCGAGGAACCAGCGGTCGTGCGAGATCACCAGCACGCTGCCGGCGAACTCGAGCAGCGCGTCCTCGAGCGCCCGCAGCGTCTCGACGTCGAGGTCGTTCGAGGGCTCGTCGAGCAGCAGCACGTTGCCGCCCTTGAGCAGCGTCGCCGCGAGGTGCAGCCGGCCGCGCTCGCCGCCGGACAGCTGGCCGACCATCTTCTGCTGGTCGGGCCCCTTGAAGTTGAAGCGGCCGAGATACGCCCGCGACGGCATCTCGAAGCGGCCGACGGTGAGGATGTCGAGCCCGCCGGAGATCGCCTCCCACGCGGTCTTGCCGTCGGGGAGCGCCTCGCGCGACTGGTCGACGACGGCGATCTGCGCGGTGTGGCCGATGACGACCTCGCCCCGGTCCGGCTTCTCCTTGCCGGTGATCATCCGGAACAGCGTCGTCTTGCCGGCGCCGTTGGGGCCGATGATGCCGACGATCGCGCCCGGCGGGACGCGGAACGAGAGGTCGTCGACCAGCAGCCGGTCGCCGTAGCCCTTCGAGACGCCCTTGAACTCGATGACCTCGTTGCCCAGCCGCTCGGCGACGGGGATGAAGATCTCCTGCGTCTCGTTGCGCTGCTGGTGCTCGTAGGACGCGAGCTCGTTGAACCGCTGGATCCGCGCCTTGCTCTTCGCCTGCCGCCCCTTCGGGTTCTGGCGCACCCACTCGAGCTCCTTCTGCATCGCCTTGATGCGCGCGCCCTCCTGCTTCGCCTCGATCTCGAGCCGCGCCTCCTTCTGCTCCAGCCACGAACTGTAGTTGCCCTTCCACGGGATGCCGTAGCCGCGGTCGAGTTCCAGGATCCACTCGGCGGCGTTGTCGAGGAAATAGCGGTCGTGGGTGACGGCGATCACCGTGCCCGGGAATTTCTGCAGGAACTGCTCCAGCCAGTCGACGCTCTCGGCATCGAGGTGGTTGGTCGGCTCGTCGAGCAGCAGCATGTCCGGCCGCGACAGCAGCAGCCGGCACAGCGCCACGCGCCGCTTCTCACCGCCCGAGAGCACGCCGATCACCGCTTCCCACGGGGGCAGCTGCAGCGCGTCGGCGGCGACCTCCATCTGCATCTCGCTGTTGGCGCCGGCGGTGGCGATGACCGCCTCGTACCTGGCCTGCTCGGCCGCCAGCGCGTCGAAGTCGGCGTCGGGCTCGGCGTACGCGGCGTAGATCTCCTCCAGCCGCCGCTTCGCCTCGGTCACGTCGGAGAGCCCCTCCTCGACCGCCTGGCGGACCGTCTGCCCGGGGTCGAGCCGCGGCTCCTGCGGCAGGAAGCCGATCCGCATGTTGGGCATCGGCACCGCCTCGCCCTCGAACTCGCGGTCCTCGCCCGCCATGATCCGGAGCAGCGTCGACTTGCCCGAGCCGTTGAGGCCGAGGACGCCGATCTTGGCGCCGGGAAAGAACGACAGCGAGATGTCCTTCAGGATGACGCGCTTGGGCGGGACGATCTTGCCCACGCGATTCATCGTGTAAACGTACTGGGCCATTGGGTCGATGCCGGGGTGGGGGAAGACGGCGATTATCGCAGCCGGCGCGGCCTCCGCGCGAGCACGCGCGGACCGGGCCCGGGCGCCGACAGGGCGCGCCGCGCGGCGGAGCTACTTGCGCGGCGGGGCGGCGGGAGGCGGGGACTTGGCCGCGGGCGCGGCCGGAGGCGCGCCGGTGGCCGTTCCGCCGCCGCTGGCGGCTTCCGGCGCGGCAGTCCGGCCCGCGGCCGACAGCTCGCGCCAGCGGGCACGGTCGGCGTCGTAGCGGGCCGCCGTCGCCAGGTACTCCGCCTTCTTGCTCTTGACCAGCTCGGCCTGGCGGTCGAGCTCGGTCAGCACGCCCTGGTATTCGCGCTCCAGCGCGAGCGGGACCGGCTTGCCCGCGTAGCCGGCGCGCTGCTTCTCGAGTTCCGCCTTCCGCTGAGTGAGCTTCTCGTGGAACGACTGCGACACGGTCAGCACCGCGTCGATGGTCGCCAGCGCGCGCTGCCGCGACAGGTCGATCTCGGTCTCGCTGGTGTACGACGCGAGCAGGGCGAAGTCGCGCCGCTCGGCCTCGGCCTGCTGCTTCTCCTGCAGCTTGCGCTTCTCGTCCTCGGACGCCTTCGCGCGCCGCTGCTCGGGCGTCAGCGCCGGCTCGGTCTTGCGCACCGGGACACCCTGCTTGTTCAGCTCGACGTTGCCGCGGTTGAGCGCCTCCGGGGGCACCCGGTCGGTGTAGTGGACGACACCGTTCTCGTCGACCCACTTGTAGGTCGCCGCCGCCGCCGGGCCCGCGGCGAGCAGCGCGGCGCCGAACGCGAGCGGGGCGGCCAGCGCCGGGGCGACGCCGGCGACGGTCCGCGCCGCCGCGTACCAGCCGGTCCCTGCCGCCCTGCGTCCGCCGCTCGTCATCTGCTGTCCCATCCGTCCGTAACCGCCTGCAGCCATCGCGCCGGGGACGCGGCCCCGGCTACCGCGGCGCCGCGCCCGCGCCGTAGACCGCCCGGTACGCCGCCACCGCGTCGACCTGCGGCGCCAGTCCGGGCTCGGCTGCCATGAACTGCAGCAGGTCGTCCAGCGTCGCGATCGCGATCACCGGGATGCCGTAGTCCCGCGACAGCTCCTGCACCGCGGACAGCTCGCCGCGGCCACGCTCCATCCGGTCGAACGCGATCAGCACACCGACCGGCGTCGCGCCCTCGGCCCGGATCAGCTCGATGGCCTCGCGCTTCGCCCCGCCGTCGGTAATGACGTCGTCGACGATGACCACGCGCCCGGCGAGTCGCGCGCCGACGATCGCACCGCCCTCACCGTGGTCCTTCGCCTCCTTGCGGTTGTAGCTGAAAGGCAGATTGTGACCCTTTTCCGCCAGCGCGATCGCCGTCGCCGACGCCAGGGTGATGCCCTTGTACGCCGGGCCAAACAACTGGTCGCAGGCCACGCCGGAGGCCAGCAGCGCTTCGGCGTAGCACCTGCCCAGCTCGCGCAGGCTCTCACCGTCGGCGAACAGCCCCGCATTGAAGAAGTAGGGGCTCCTGCGGCCCGCCTTGGTGACGAACTCCCCGAATCGCAGCACGTTGCGTGCCAGCGAGAAGGCGAGAAAGCGTTGGCGAAAATCGGTCATGGCGCACTTCGAGGCGGCGAACGGCCGAGTATACCTTTTGCGCCGCGGCACCCGGGGGAGCCCGGCGGCCGCCGGCTGCGGCGGCGCCCGCCGCGGCCCCGTGTAAACTCGCGCCTTTTCGGCGGGCAAGCGCCGCCTTCCTTCGCTCCATGCGGGTCATCACCCTCAACGTCAACGGCATCCGCTCGGCCGAACGCAAGGGCCTCGCCCGGTGGCTGACGCGCACCGATCCCTGGGACGTCGTCTGCCTCCAGGAAATCAAGGCCGACGCCGCGCAGGTCCCGCGCACGCTCGCCGCGCCCCGCCGCGCCCACGCCGGCTTCTTCCCGGCGCAGCGCAAGGGCTACAGCGGCGTCGGGATCTATGCGCGCGCCCGGCCGGCGTTCGCGCCCGGCTTCGGCCACGCCGAGTTCGATGCCGAAGGCCGCTACCTCGCCGCGCATTTCGAGCAGGTCTCGATCATCTCGCTCTACCTGCCGTCGGGTTCGGCCGGGGAGCACCGCCAGGCGTCGAAGTACCGCTTCCTCGACGCGTTCCTGCCGCACCTCGCCGCGCTGCGTGCCACCGGGCGCGAGATCCTGCTGTGCGGCGACTGGAACATCGCCCACCAGCCGATCGACCTCCGGAACTGGCGCAGCAACCAGAAGAACTCCGGGTTCCTGCCGGACGAGCGCGCGTGGCTCACCCGGGTGTTCGACGAGCTGGGTTTCGTCGACGTATTCCGCCGGCTCGACCCGCGGCCGGAGCAGTACACCTGGTGGTCGAACCGGGGGCAGGCGTGGGAGAAGAACGTCGGCTGGCGGATCGACTACCAGATCGCGACGCCCGGCCTCGCGGCGACCGCGCGGCTGGCGCACATCTACACCCAGCGCCGCTTCAGCGACCACGCGCCGCTCGTCATCGACTACGACTTCACGCTGCGCTGAGCATCGATGCTGCGGCTGGCCAACCTGATCCTCGCCCGCGGCGCCAAGCGGCTGCTCGACGGCGCCGACCTGACCGTCCACGACGGCCACCGGATCGGCCTCGTCGGCGCCAACGGCAGCGGCAAGTCCAGCCTGTTCGCGCTGTTGCGCGGCGAGCTCGTCGCCGACGCCGGCGACGTCGACATCCCGGCCGCGTGGACGATCGCCCACGTCGCGCAGGAGACGCCGGCGGTGGACCAGCCGGCGATCGAGTTCGTGCTCGACGGCGACCGCGAGCTGCGCACGATCGAACGCGAGCTCGCCGCCGCCGAGGCGGCGCACGATGCCGCGCCGGCAAGCGGCGGGCACGCGCTCGCCGAGCTGCACCATCGCTTCGAGGACATCGGCGGCTACGCGGCCCGCGCCCGGGCGGCGATGCTGCTCTCGGGGCTGGGCTTTCCGGCCCGGCGGCACGGCGACCCGGTCGCGAGCTTCTCCGGCGGCTGGCGGATGCGGCTCAACCTCGCGCAGGCGCTGATGTGCCGCTCCGACCTGCTGCTGCTCGACGAGCCGACCAATCACCTCGACCTCGACGCGGTGCTCTGGCTCGAGGACTGGCTCAAGCGCTACCGCGGCACGCTGGTGCTGATCACCCACGACCGCGACTTCCTCGACGCCGTCGTCGACGGCATCGTGCACCTCGACCGCCAGCAGCTCAGGAGCTACGGCGGCAACTACTCGCAGTTCGAGCGCGAGCGCGCCGCCAACCTCGCGCTGCAGCAGGCGACCTACGCCAAGCAGCAGCGGCAGATCGCGCACCTGCAGGCGTTCGTCGACCGGTTTCGCGCCAAGGCGACGAAGGCCAAGCAGGCGCAGAGCCGGATCAAGGCGCTCGAGCGGATGGAACGGATCGCCGCCGCGCACGTCGACAGTCCGTTCGAGTTCGCGTTCGCCCCGGCGGGGCTGGCAGCGCGGCAGCTCGTCCGGCTCGAGCATGCGAGCCTCGGCTACGCCGACCGGCCGCCGGTGCTGCCGGCCGTCGACTCGAACATCCTCGCCGGCGACCGGATCGGCCTGCTCGGCCCCAACGGCGCGGGAAAGTCGACGCTGCTGAAGACCATCGCCGGCGCGCTGCCGCCGGTGGCCGGCGCGCGGCTCACCGCGCAGGGGCTCCGGATCGGCTACTTCGCCCAGCACGAGGTCGAGCGGCTGCGCGCCGACGAGACGCCGCTGTGGCACCTTGCCAAGATCGACCCGGCGGCGCGCGAGCAGGAACTGCGCGACTTCCTGGGCGGCTTCGATTTCCGCGGCGACATGGCAAGCTCGCCGGTCGGCCGGATGTCCGGCGGCGAGAAGGCGCGGCTCACGCTGGCGCTGCTGGTGCGCGAGAAGCCCAACCTGCTGCTGCTCGACGAGCCGACCAACCACCTCGACATCGAGATGCGCGAGGCGCTCGCCGAGGCGCTGCAGGATTACGACGGCGCGCTGGTCGTCGTCGCCCACGACCGGCACCTGCTGCGCGCGACGGCCGACGAGCTTTGGCTGGTGGACGCCGGGCGCGTGGCGCCGTTCCCCGGCGACCTCGACGACTACCGCGACTGGGTGCTCGGCGCGGGCACGCGCGCCGCCGAGGCCCCCGCGGCGGTCGACGCCACGGTCGACGCGATCTCCGACCGCCGCGCGCAGAAGCGGGCCGAGGCCGAGGCCCGGCAGCGCCTCTACGCGCAGCGGAAGCCGCTGGCCGACAGGCTCGCCGGCGTCGAGGCGGCGATCGCCGCCTGCGGCCGCGAGAAGAAGGAGGTCGAGGACTGGCTGCAGCTGCCGGAGGCGTATGCCCCCGAGGCGCGTGACGCGCTGAAAGAGAAGCTCGCGCGGCAGGGCGATCTCACCTGGCAGCTCGCCCGGCTGGAGGCCGAGTGGCTGGAACTCTCCGAGGCGATCGAGCAGCTGCAGTGACGCGCCCGGGGACGCGTCAGCCGGTGCGCCCGGGGCGGAAGAACAGGTAGACGCCGAAGCCCAGCGTGTCGCGGCCGTGGCGCAGGTAGGCGTCGCGCCAGCGGCGGATGCGCTCCAGCATCTCCGGCACGTCGGCGTCGTCGGGCTGCTCGCCGGCGTAGCGTTCGATCGAGCGGCTGTACTTCCACTCGTACTCGTCCCACTCGTCGACCGACGCGGTGATGGCGTGCATCGGGATCAGCCCCTGCTCGATGCCGGCGGCGACGTTGCCGTGGTGGTCGCGATACGCGTCCTCGCCGCAGCCGAGGATGGCGAGATAGTCGGCGGCCGGGCGCTTGCGCCAGTAGCCCTCGCCGACCAGCACGTAGCCCCCGCCGCGGGTCCAGCCGCGCAGCTTGGCGCAGATCGCCGGCATTCCCCCGGCGATCCCGCCGGCACCCATCATCACCGACAGGTGGAAGGTCTCGGGGTCGGCCTCGAACCGCGCGATGTCGATGTCGTCGAGGTGCAGCCGCGACAGCGCATCGGTCCACTGGGCGCGCTCGCGCGCGGCGTCGAGCATGTACGGCGACAGCTCCACGCCGACGACCATCGCGCCGAAGCGCTCGATGATCCGCAGCGCGAGCTCGCCGCGGCCGCAGCCCAGGTCGAGCACGCGGTGGTTCTGCTGCAGCGGCAGGAGGTCGAGCAGCCGCTCGATCTTGGCGGCCGAGACCGGGTTGCAGTAGTCGTGGTCGCGGTGGCCGATGGCGCTGAACTTCTGCAGGTTCACGACATCCCTCCCGGGGCGGGACCGGTGGCCGGCGGCGGGTTCCACGGCGCCACGCGCAGCAGAAGCAGCATGCCCGGCAGCGCCAGCACGGTGCACAGCAGGAAGAACGCGAACCAGCCGATCTGCTCCACGATCCACCCGGTCGAAGCGTTGACGACGGTGCGCGGCAGCGCGGCGAGGCTGGTGAACAGCGCGAACTGTGTGGCCGTGTACCGCGGATCGGTCGCGCGCGCGATGAACGCGGTGAACGCCGCCGTCCCCAGGCCGACGCCCAGCGCCTCGAAGCCGATGACGCCGGCGAGCAGCAGCTTGTCCGGCCGCGCGACCCACGCGAGCCAGGCGAAGCCGAGGATCGACACCAGCTGGACGACGCCGAACAGCCACAGCCCGCGGTTGATGCCCAGCCGGAGCATCCACAGGCCGCCCAGCATGCCGCCGACCACGCTCGACCAGAGGCCGGCGTTCTTCGCGATGATGCCGATCTCCGACTTGGTGAAGCCCATGTCGAGGTAGAACGGCGTGGCGAGCGCAGTGGCCATGCTGTCGCCGAGCTTATAGAGGAAGATGAACAGCAGGATCAGCAGCGCCTGCGACCAGCCGCCGCGGCGCACGAACTCCCGGAACGGCTGGACGACCGCGTCCGCCAGCGTCCGCGGCCCGGCGAGCGCGCGCCTGGGCTCGTCGACCACCAGCGTCAGCACGATGCCGGGCAGCATGAACAGCGCGGTGATCCAGTACACCGAGGACCACGGCAGGTGGTCGGCGAGGATGAGCGCCAGCGCACCGGGAACGAGGCTCGAGATCCGGTAGGCGTTGACGTGCACCGCGTTGCCGAGACCGAGCTCGACATCGGGCAGCAGCTCGCGGCGGAACGCGTCGAGCGCGATGTCCTGGCTCGCGCTGAACAGCGCGACCACCGTCGCCAGGTAGGCGATCGACCAGATGTCCAGGCGCGGGTCGAAGCGCCCGAACAGCGGGATCGACGCCAGCAGCAGGAGCTGCGTCAGCAGCATCCAGCCCCGGCGGCGCCCCAGCAGCGGCAGCGCGTAGCGGTCGATCAGCGGCGACCAGAGGAACTTCCACGTGTACGGCAGCTGGATCAGCGCGAACAGCCCGATCGCCTTCAGGTCGACATGCTCCGAGCGCAGCCAGGCCGGCACCAGGTTGAGCAGCAGGTAGAGCGGCAGTCCCGACGCGAAGCCGGTGAACACGCAGATCAGCATCCGCCGGTTGAACAGCGCCTCGCGCCAGGTCGGCGCGGTCGGTGCGGTGGCGGCCGGGGCGTCGGTCATGCGCGATTGTAGCGGCCGGACGCGCAGCCGGACGCGGGCCGGCGACCGGCGGGGGCGGCCGGCGCGGGCGCCGTCACGCGCGGCGGAACCGGTAGATCGCCAGCTCGCCCAGCAGGTTCGGCCACAGCCCGACGACACGGCCGCCGGTGAGGACCACGCGATTCTCGACCACGCAGTCGCGCGCGGCCAGGAAGGCGTCGAAGTCGGTGACCGTGCACAGGTGGATGTTCGGCGTGTCGTACCACTGGAAGGGCAGCGACTTCGACACCGGCATCCGGCCGCGCAGGACCTGCACGCGGTGCGTCCAGTGGCCGAAGTTCGGGAAGGTCACGATCGCGTCGCGGCCGACCCGGAGCATCTCGTCGACGATGCCTTCGGTGTGCCGCATCGCCTGCAGCGTCTGCGACAGCACCACGCAATCGAACGAGGCGTCCTCGAAGCCGGCCAGACCGGACTCGAGGTCGCTCTGCAGCACGTTGACGCCGCCACGGACGCAGGCGAGGACGCCGGCGTTGTCGATCTCGATGCCGTAGCCGGCGGCCTGTCGCTCGCGG
>WBZP01006087.1_pt1 | contig 12054 bp, 7 predicted proteins | sample 5204301 | NCBI WGS metagenome assembly WBZP01 (sample SAMN12412401, study PRJNA552823) | activated sludge metagenome | isolation source: activated sludge from nitrification reactor of wastewater treatment plant... | place: USA: Pennsylvania | collected 2017
CCAGTTGTTGGCCGTTCCGAAGCTGTTGCGGGCATAGAAGAACAGCGCCCGCTCGGCATCGGGAGCCGGCACCATGAACCAAGTTGACCCGCCCCCCGGCTGCGCGGGCAGCGGACAGAGTCGCCCGGGAGGCGCTGGCACTCGCTCGGGATGCAGGCTGTCGGCAATCGAGCAGACGTACTCTTCCTGGGGATCGCCGAGCTTGACCGACTCCGCAAAGCTGGCGTTCTGCATCCGGAACGTGCCGTCGCGCCCGTTCAGCTTCACATAGGCAGAGATCCGGCCCCACTGCGTTGCCAGCAGCGAGCCTTGGTAGCGCACCACAAGCTGGGGCATGCCGGAGCGCTGGTTGAGCGCGCAGACCTCGACCGCGCCATCGCGCTGACAGGCCGACTCGATGACATAGCTGGGTGGGTAGAAGCTGGCGTGAGCGGCCCCGGCAAGGGCAGTGACCGCGAGGAACGAACCGACAGAAAGACCGCGCAACAGGTTGGACATAGCTGTTTGTCGCCGACCCCGACGAGACTTGCCAGGAGTTTTTGCAAGCGCGCTCGGTCACGATAGAATGCCGGCGGTTCTTGGGCTGGCAAGAGTCACCCACGTCGCGTCAATCAATGCTGACCGATGGCCTAGATACGCTTTGGAGGCTTCCTAATGAACAAGACGATCTCGACGCTTGCAGTGGTACTTGGACTGTCGTTCTGTGGCACTGCGCGCGCCGATTACTCCCCTGAGTACGAGCTGGGTGTGTTTGGCGGAGCCCACCTGTGGAACGCAAACACCGGCGTCGGTCGGCTCGATACCACGGAGTTCAGTCAGGTCGGTCACGGAGGCCTGTTCGGAGTGCGGCTCGGCATCGGCTTCCATCCGCGCTTCTCGCTGGAGACTGAGCTGGGCCTGGCGCCGTCGTTTACCAAGGGGCTTGACCTGCCCGCAGACCCGATGACTGGGGAGTCGAAGCACCGCTCGGCGCAGGTCCTGGGCATCGGCTATCGCCTGCAAGGTGTCCTGCACGTGCTGACTGGCCGGGTCCGACCGTTCCTGCTGGCGGGCATCGGCGGCTTTACCACCTCGTCGTCAGACTTTGTGCTGTACGCGCAAGACACCACCTATAGCGTGGGGCTTGGCGGTGGACTGAAGGCCGACTTTGGCAAGAACTGGGGGATGCGACTGGATGGGCGGGCGCTGCTGCACCGAGGCGTCGCGGGAGGACCCTCGATCGCTCCCGATGGAGAGGTTTCGCTCGGCATCTTCGGTCGGATCGGCTCAGTTCAGCCTCCCCCGCCAGCCATCGCCGATCGCGACAAAGACGGCATTACCGATCAGGTCGATCTGTGTCCCGATGTGGCGGGTATCGCTGCCCAGCGTGGCTGTCCCGCACCAGAAGGAGCGCTGCCCACCCCGCCAGCCGTGCCGCCCGCGCCCTCTGACGCGCCTGCGGCCCCACCACTGCCCGCGCCACCGGCAGCCGCTGCACCAGCACCCGCCGCTTCACCAGCACCCGCCGCTTCACCAGCGCCTGCCGCTTCGCCAGCCGTCAAGTAAGCTGTCTGCTTATGAGCTCGCAGTTTCAGGATCGCCAGGGCAAGCCGCTGTCCCTGGCGCTCTACATGTACGACAGCTGTGCGTACTGCCAGCGCGTCCTGGCGGCAATGCGCTCGCTTGGGTTTGACATTCCGCTGCGCAACATCCGCAAAGACCCCAGCGCCCTCGCCGAGCTGGTGCAGACCGGCGGCAGCAGACAAGTGCCGTGCTTGTTCGTAAACGGCCAGCCGCTCTACGAGTCCGCCGACATCATCCGCTACCTCCAGACCGAAGTCCGGCGCTAGCAGCTGGGCAGGAGCTAGCACTCCATCAGCAGGCTGCGGCTCTTGTCGCGGACGGACTCGAGCATCGGCAAGAGCGCCACGCGGACATCGCTCCAGAGCAGCGGGTCGAGCACGCCGTCACTCTCGGGAAGCGAGCTAGGCTGAAGCGCCACCGCCGCCGTCTCCGCCGCCATCCGCCCCTCCAGCAGCAGCAGCAGCCCTTCGCCTTCACCCGCGAGCGCGTGCAGATCCTTGGGATAGGGCGACTCGGCACTGTCCGCCGGCACCAAGATCGACAAGAGCGGTCGCCACGCTGCCTCGGGGACATCGAACAGGACCAGATCGGCCAGCTCCTCGCACAGCGCATCGAACAGCGCAAACGCCCGCTCCGGTGCCAGTCGCTGCGAGTTCTTGCCCAGTGGATGCCGAGGATCGAGGTCCAGCGTTGCCAGCAGCGCCCCCAGTCGACTGCCTCGGCTCATCGAGCGCAGCTCATCGGCGGGCTTCTGGTTCCAGATGTTCTCGACGCTGCGCAGATCGACACAAAAAAACGAGCGCTGCGTGCGGGCAAGTCCCGGCTTGGGCAGCGGCCGTGGGGGACGGTTCTTGCGACGAGCCGTAACCATGCGCATTGGCCGTATCGTATCACGTCGCCGGCTCGTACTTCCGCAGCGCCAACACGACGTGAACAGCGGCAATTCCGATGGCAGGAATGCCAATGCTGGCCCCGGCAATGAGCATTCCCAAGGAACGAGCCGCAAGCGCTGTCTGCTCCGGCAGCCACGCGGCACTCGGCAGCCCAAACAATAGCGGCACCACCCAGCCAAAGCGCAGGCCGGCCATCAGGAAGTGCATTAGATACTCGATGCGGGTCAGGCCACCGAGATCGCGGCGACTCGCTTCCTCGCACAGCACATCGGTGACTTCGACTGCCAGCGTGGTCGCAAACAGCCCGAGCAACAGCCACAGCCACAGCCCCTGGGCCCGCAGACAGACCAGCAGCGCGATCTGCGGCACGAACAGCACCGCGTTGACGGTATGCAGCTTGTGCTCATACCGCGACGCTGGCCGCGCATACAGCCGATAGCGATATAGGTGAAAGTACAGGCCGTCGATTCCGGCAATGGTCGTAAACAGAAGCAGGCAAAAGACGGCACAGACTAGACCAGGGAAGGCAGGTTCCACGCTCGACCTCACACCAGGGGGGACAGAAGCTCCGGGCGAGTCGGCAGAAGGTGCAACAGCTCGTGCTTGCGGAGCCGGTAGTAGAGGGTACTGCGGTTGATGTGCAGGAGCCGCGCGGCCTGGGCGATGTTGCCCTCGGAGCGCTCAATGGCCGACAGGATCTCGGCGCGCTCTTGCTCCAACAAGCGATCGGCGAGCGAGCGCGGCTCGGCGTCCGGCCCAGTCGAAGCAGAAGCTGGCGACGACACAGCCGGCAGTGGCGATGGCAGCGGGGACAGCAGGAGCGGCCGCTGGGGCCTCTGCGGCACGATGCCTGCTACCGCTTGCGCCCGTGAGGCTGGCCGCGCGAACTCCAGCTCGGCGGGGGTAATCTGGCTGCCCTGCACCAAGATCAGCGCCCGCTCGATCAAGTTTTCTAGCTCGCGGACGTTGCCGGGGAAGTCGTACTGCGCAAGGTAGTGCAGCGCCTCGGGACTTATCGACTGCACCGGCTGGGCGGCATGGCGTCGCCACTTGTGCAAAAAGTGCTGACAGAGCGCCGGCAGATCCGTCATTCGCTCCCGCAGCGGCGGCAGCTCGATCGGAAACACGTTCAGCCGGTAGTACAGATCTTCCCGAAACGTCCCGGCGGCAATCATCGCTTCCAGGTCTTTGTGCGTCGCCGAGATCACCCGCACATCGACATGAATCGTCTCGCTGCCACCGACCCGCTCAAAGGATCGCTCTTGCAGCACCCGCAGCAGCTTGACCTGCACCTCCATCGGTAGATCGCCGATCTCATCGAGGAAGATCGTACCGCCGTCGGCCAGCTCGAACCGACCGGGATGCCGCGCCACTGCGCCTGTGAACGCGCCGCGCTCGTGACCAAACAGCTCGGACTCGAGCACGCCCGCCGCCAGCGCCGCACAGCTGACCCGCACAAACGGCCGATTGCTGCGGGGAGAGTTGATATGAATCGCGTGGGCGACCAGCTCTTTGCCGGTCCCGCTCTCACCGCGCAGCAGCACCGTGGCCCCAGTCCGCGCAACCTGCTCGACCCGCTGCAGGGCCGCCAGCAGCGCCGGGGACTCTCCGACCAGCTGTCCAAAGTCGACCGCGCCGTGGAGCTCTTTTTCCAGATACCCGGCGTAGTGCGCCAGCTGCTCGTGGAGCCGCGCGTTTTCCTGTAGCAAGTGGTAGCGCTCGAGCGCTTGCAGCAGCACCCCACGCAGCTCTTTGCCGTCCCAAGGCTTGGTGATGTAGCGATAGATGTGCCCGCTGTTGATCGCCTCGATTAGCACATCCACATCGGTGTAGGCGGTCACGATGATCGGCACGGCCAGCGGTGCCAGCGCCTTGGCTTTTTCGAGAAACTGCAAGCCGGTCAGCTTGGGCATGCGCTGATCCGCCACGATCACCGCCACCCGCTCGCGCGCCAGGATCTCGAGCCCTTCTTGCGCCGACTGCGCGGTCAGGATGCGAAAGCCTTTGCGAAAGTTGAAGCGAAAGGCGTCCAGGTTGTCGAGCTCGTCATCGACCACCAGCACCGGCAGCGCCTGGACCTCGGCGCCCACTTTTTCGGACCGCGACATCGGGCCGACCGTAGCAGCGACGCGCCTTCCGGTAAAGGACTGGGGATGAAGCGGAAGCTACAGACCACTGGCGACGAGCATGTCGCGCGCCGCCCCAAACAGGACGTTGTTTTCCAGGTGAAGGTGCAGCTGCAAGTCGTGCTGTAGCCCGCGCAGCCCCGAGCACAGCAAGTGATAGCTCGCCGACACCCCCGCCGGCACGCTGTAGCCATCGCTCTGATCCCGCAGCGCGCGAATCAGACCCATGATGCCGTCGTGGTCGGCCAGCATCAGGCGCAGCGGTGGTAGCAGCTGGTGCGCGGTGGCCTGGTCGGTCATGCCACGACCCAGCGCCGCATCGAGTCGCTTGATGAGCGGAAACAGCACCCGCTCCTCTTTGACCATGTGCAGCTCCATGTCCCGGCCAAGCATCGCAATCGTCCGCTGCAGCTTGTGGACCTGGGGATGCGCCTCGCCGTGCCGCATCGACACCTTGGCAGCCAGGGACTCCAGCCGCGACAGCTCTTTGCGCAGCGGCTCGTGGTAGCGATGGACGATGTGATCCATCAGCGCCACCGGCGAGGCGTTGTGCCAAAACTCCAGATCGTTGGGCACCGGCTGGTTTGCGGCTTCCTCGATCAGCGCCCACAGCGCCTCGGGGGTCAGTCCGACCTGTCGGCACGCATCCGACACCTTCTCATCGCCCCCGCAGGAGAACTCAATGCCGACATGAGCAAACACCGGCACCGCCATCGGCATGGCGAGCGCCACCTCGCGGACCGTGTGCTCACTGTTGGGTGTGTTCCGCTCCAATGTAATTTCCCTTACGAAATTCTGGCTAGTGTACCAGTGAAGATGCAGTGCCAGCGCCTCTTTGGGCGGCTGCGGCTTTTTTGATTGCCAGCACCGCACCGTCCGTTCATCCTGCGAGCCGTTTTCGGCCTGGTCGTGCCCAGTCGGTGCTGGGCGGTTGAACCAGGCCGCCTACGGAGCTCCTAGAAGATGCACTCGACCGGTTCGATCCCTCGCCGTTGGTCCGTGGCCGATTCCCGTGAAACCTACGCTGTGCGCAAGTGGGGCGGCCCTCACTTTGACATCAGTGACACTGGCAACATCATCGCGTACCCTGGCGACGGCTCGAACGACTCGAGTCATGGCATCGACCTCAAAGAGCTGGTCGACGAAGTGCGCGAGCGCGGCATCGGGCTCCCCCTCCTCATCCGCTTTCCCGAGGTCCTGAAGACCCGCATCGTCGAGCTGAACCAGGCGTTCAGCAGCGCCATCGCCGAGTACGGGTTCAAAGGCCAGTACCGAGGCGTCTACCCGATCAAGGTCAACCAGGACCGCTACGTCGTCGAGCAAATCGTCGAGTACGGTCGCCCCTTCCACTACGGACTGGAGGCCGGCAGCAAGCCCGAGCTGCTCACCGTCATCGCGATGCTCGACGACGAAGACGCGCTCATCATCTGCAACGGCTACAAAGACGAGGAGTACGTCGAGAGTGCGCTGCTCGCCAGCAAGCTCGGTCGCAACATCATCCTCGTGGTCGAAAAGTACTCAGAGCTGCCGCTGATTGCCACGATTGCCCGGCGCAACAACATCCGCCCGCGCATCGGCATCCGCGCCAAGCTGGCGACGCGCGGCTCGGGTCGCTGGGAGGCCTCGGGCGGGGATCGCAGCAAGTTCGGTCTGTCCAGCCGCGAGATGCTCGAGGCGATGCGCTATCTCGGGGACGAGGGCCTGATCGAGAGCTTCGAGCTGCTCCACTTTCACCTGGGCAGTCAGATCTCGTCGATTCGGTCGATCAAGAACGCGATGCGCGAGGCCGGTCGCTTCTTTGTCGAGCTGTCGAAGATGGGCGCGCCGCTGCGCTATCTCGATGTCGGCGGTGGGCTGGGGGTCGACTATGACGGCTCGCAGACCAACTTCAGCTCGTCGATGAACTACTCGCTGCAAGAGTACGCCAACGACATTGTCTATAGCTTGATGGAGCTGTGCGACGCCGCCGGCATTCCGCATCCGACGATTGTCTCGGAGTCGGGGCGGGCCGTGGTCGCCCATCACGCGGTGCTGGTGGTCGATGTGCTCGGGGTCAGTGAGTTTGCGGTCGGTAAGGTGCCCGAGACGCTGCCCGAGCAGACCGCGCAGGTGGTGCGACACCTGTTTGACTCGTACCGCGACGTGACGCGCAAGAACTTCCTGGAGATTTATCACGACGCCATCGAGTACAAAGACGAGTGTCTGACGCTGTTTGCGCTGGGTCACCTGTCGCTCGGGGATCGGGTCATCGCCGAGGACATCTTCTGGGCGCTGTGCCAAAAGGTGCTGCGGATCATCCGCGACCTGCCGCATGTGCCCGAGGATCTGGAAGGGCTCGAGCACGCGCTGTCCGATACCTACTTCTGCAACTTCTCGATGTTTCAGTCGCTGCCGGACTCGTGGGCGGTCGATCAGCTGTTCCCGATCATGCCGATTCACCGACTCAACGAGGAGCCGACGCGACGGGGCGTCCTGGCTGACATCACCTGCGACTCCGACGGCAAGATCGACCAGTTCATCGACCCGCGCGAGGTCAAGAACGTCCTGGAGCTACACCCGCTGACCGAGGGCGACTACTACATCGGCATGTTCATGGTCGGCGCCTACCAGGAGATCCTCGGCGACCTGCACAACCTGTTTGGCGACACCAACACCGTCCACGTGTCGTGTGCCTCGGGTGGCGGCTATCACATTGAGCATGTCGTGACCGGCGATACGGTGACGGATGTGCTGAAGTATGTCGGCTACTCGCGGGAGGAGATGACGACCCGGCTGCGGCGCGCGGTCGAGCACGCGCTGCGTCATCGGCGGATGACACTCGAAGAGAGCCGCCACCTGCTGCGGATCTACGAGCAAGGCCTGTCCGGCTACACCTACCTAGAGCGCGACTAAACCCCGTCCCAAAATGGGACATCGCGCCGCTCGAAAAGGTCCTATCGGCTCTTGGTGAGCTTGCTGAGCGTGGAGACACCGTGACGGGAGGCGGCGTAGGCGATGCCGCTCTGTAGCGTGCTCAGGGTGACCACGCCACTGAGATCGACTCCGAGTGAGATCAGGGTCTGGGCGATCTCGGCGCGGATGCCGGTCAGCACCGCTTGGGTCCCCAGGAGGCGCAGCGCCGACGCGGCCCGCAGCAGCATGCTCGCGACGTTGGTATCGACATGCTTCATGCCGGTGATGTCCAAGATGACCACCCGCGCGCGGTGATGCTGCGCTCCGTCCAGCACCGTCTCGATCACCTGCTGCGCCCGCGCCGTATCCATGGTCCCTATCAGCGGCAGCACCATGATCTGATCCGAGATCGGAATCAGGGGAGCGGCAATCTCAGCGAGGCGAGCACTCTGGATGCGGATGACTTCCTCTTGCAAGTTGGCGCGCTCTTGCTCGATGCGGACGCGCTCGGCCAGCTCTTTCTGGGTGCGCTCATTGGCTTCGGCCAGCTCGTGCGTGCGCTGCATCAAGTCGGTGTTGGTCCGGCGCAGTTCGTCGTTGCTCTCGCGCAGCCGATCACCGAACTCCTTCACGCGGGAATACAGGATCGCATTCTCCACGGCGGTGGCGGCCTGTCCGGACAGCAGTCGCAAAAGCTCAATCCGCTCGGCTGTGAAGGTGTCCTCCGCGACGTTGTTTTCCAGGTAGAGCACACCGCTCACCCGGCCACGAACCTTGAGCGCCAAGCACAGCAGCGACTTCGGCTTGTGCGCCAGCACATACGGATCGTTGGCGTAGCGGCTGTCACTGCTGGCATTCCCAAGCACCAGGGCCTCACGGGTATGCGCCACCCGCTGCACGATCGAGTGCAAGAGCTCTGTGCTCTGTTCGAGCGGAATCGCCAACCCGACCTTGACCACATCCGGATTGACGGTAATCGACGCTTCGATGGTCAGCGTTCCGTCGCGATCCAGCAGCAGGAAGCCTCGCTGCGCACCGGCATTGGCGGCCACCAAGCGGAGCACCTGCTCCAGCAGCCGATCCAGCACAATCTCACTGGCAATGCTCTGCGCCGCATGCAGCACGGTCGCCAGATCCAGAAAGCTGCTCGCGGTCAGACTCGATGACGTGGTGACGGTGGGCGATACCGGCTCGCGGGCCGTGTGCAGCAGCACATCGCGCTGCAAAGATGGATGTTCGGCGGCGAGCTGCGTCAGCTTCTGCGTCGCACCCCAGCGCTCATATCCATAGTAGGCATCGCGGATGTAGACACTGGCCAGGCGACTGCGACCTTGCTTTTGTAGGAAGCGGCCACACAGCTCCGATCCGAGCGCCGCGTGATGCCCAAACTCTGACTGCTGCGCCAGCGCGATGGCCTGATCGTAGAGATCCAGCGCCTCGCCATAGCCACCACGCAGCCGAGCCAGCTCCGCCAAGACCAGGACATGCTTATGCCGATAGTTCGCCGGACAGCTCTTCGCCCACAGCTCCATTTGTCGCAGGAGACTGGTCAGCATGCTGCCGGGACCGGGCTCATCCGATGGCAAGTGACCCAGCGCAGCCAGCGTCAAGCAGCCATAGAAGTGTAGATCAGTGACAAAGTGCAGACCCATTGCACCCGCCACCCGCGACAGCGCACGACCTAGCCACTGCTGCGCCGCTTCATAATTGCGATACAGATAAGCAAGCTGAAGTTTTATACTATAATATAGGCACTCCAGCGTCGTGAACTCTGTCTGCTGGATGCTGGCGAGGAACTTCTCTTCATCGAAGTCCCGTCCACTCAGCGTATCGACGCTGGCAAGCTGCCCGCTCAGGTTCAAGATCGCTTGCTGAAGCACCTGAAGCGTAGCGATGGCAAACGGCTCACGGGCACGACGAGCCACCATCAGCAGGCGGTCGATCTCCTGACTTACCAAGGCCAGCTCATCACCGGCCCCCAGGAGCTGGGTGATGATATGGAAACAGCAGTATCCGACAAACGTAAAGTCGCCGGTTTCAAGTCCTGCTTTGATGCCAGCTTGGAGGTAATCCAGGCTGCTATGGAGCGGTCGCTGATAGATGTTTATAAATCCAGCGAACAGGCCATTTAAGCGGCACTCTAGCGCGTAGTTGTTGAATTTCTTATTGATGGCAAGCCCGAGCTGGCCAAACTCATATGCTTCTGCATAGTTACCGAGGACGTTGCCGGCAATCACAGCATACGAGACATGCGCATATGACGTAACCTCGGTATTGCCGTGACGCAGGGACAGCGTCGCCAGCTTCATCACCAGCAGCGCCATCAGGGTGGGACTGAGGAAAAACGCCGGGGTGCAGGCTCCCAGCAGCAGTCGCTGGATCAGCAGCTGCTGCGGATCGGAGCACGCCGGTAGCTCGGCCAGCGCCGCCAGGGAGCGATCGCCGATCAGCGTCTTGAACTCTCCCACCGCTGCGCCCATCGCCGCCAGCTGCTCGGGAGGCGACTCGGGGAACGTGACGCCAAAGCGCGCCAGTCCTTCCAGTCCAACCGCCAGCGCCTTGGCCATCGCGCCCTTGGTCGCATACAGCTCGATCCGCAGCGCCGCGACCCGCACATGATCGAGGTTGCTGCGCAGCCGGGGCAACAGCACCTCGAAGATGGCCTCCGCCTGCTCGAGCGATCCGCTGAGGTAACAGCACTCTGCTTGCTCCACATGCAGCTCGACCGCGTGCTCGTACTCGGAGTCCCAGCAGTCTTCACCGAGCAGGTTGATTCCCGCTTGCAGATGGTTCGCCGCTGCCTGATACGCCGTCGACAGCTTGGCCCGCTTGCCGACGCGAAGGTGCAGCCGCGACGCTTCCTCTTTCAGTACCGAGGCCCCCCGCAAGAGGTGATTGGCCAGCTCGAACAGCGCACCGTCATCGACTTGACCGCCGGTGCGCTGGAGCAGGAGCCGCGCAATCTGTAGGTGCAGGGTCGGCAGCTCTTGCGCAGCAAGCAGAGAGTACGCCGCCTGCTGCACCCGATCATGAAGGAAGCGATAGGTGATGCGCAGATCCAGCTCTGCCACCACTCCCTTGTGCTCATGTCCGAGCAGTCGCGCATCCGCTTCCACCGGAACACAGAGTCCCTCGCGAAGGGAGTCCCACAGCGCACTGGCCGTAGCCTCTGTGCTCAGCTCACCCAGCTTGGTCAAGATCTCAAGATCAAACTGATTGCCAATGCAGGCGGCCAGCTGCAGCACTCGCTGGGTCTGCTGCGGCAGCAAGCGGATCTTTCCCACCGTAAAGGTCACGACGTTGTCTGTGACTTGGCGCGCCTGGATCTCGGGCAGACTCCACTGCCAGCTCTCTACAGAGAAGTCGAAGCGCAGCAGTCCCTCGGCATGCAGCGTCAGCAGACACTGATTCACAAAGAACGGATTGCCGTGCGTTTTCTCAAAAAGGACATACGCCAGCGGCTCGACTTTCGGCGGCGACACCGCGAGCAGATCCACCAGCAGCTCTTGCACATCTTCCAGCTGCAGCGGCGGCACGTGAATCGTCTGCACACTCGTCGTGCTGTCCCGTAAGGAGTCCAGCAGCAGATGGAGTGGATGACCCTTGCCGATCTCTTCCTGGCGATACGTTCCCACCAGCAACAGATGACTGCGCAGCGGATCGGTCAGGAGCGCCTGCAAGAGGCCCACAGAGGCGGTATCCGCCCACTGCAGATCGTCAATAAACATCACCAGCGGATGCTCTGCACTGGCAAAGACCCGCAGGAAGCTCTGCACCACCAGATAGAAGCGATTCTGCGCTTCACTGAGTCCGACTTTGGCCAGCGCCGGCTGTTCCCCGAAGACAAGCTCCAGCTCTGGTACCAAGTCCGAGATCAGTCGACCATTCTGACCGAGCGCCTCCGCCAGCGACTCACGCCACTTCAAGAGCTGCTCAGGACTCTCGGACAGGAGCTGCTGACATAGATCGCGGAACGCCTGCACCAGCGCGGAATAGGGAGTCGCCGGACTTGTCTGCTCAAAGCGTCCCTGCGCAAACAGCGCCCCCTGCGGCACCACCACCTTGCCCAGCTCGGCCCCCAGCGCCGACTTGCCGACCCCCGGAGAGCCCGCCAAAAGCACCAGCTCCCCCGCTCCTTGCCGCGCTCGATCGAAGGCAGCCAGCAGCGCAGCAGACTCCTGATTCCGTCCATACAGCTTCTGGGACAGCCGCAGCTCGGTGCTGTGATCACGCTGTCCCAAGACAAAGGGAGCGATCGCGTGCTGCTGCTGCCACTCCGCCAAGCAGATCTCGAGATCCGCGCGGACTCCGTACGCACTCTGGTAGCGATCTTCGGGAGCCTTCGCCAGCAGCTTCATCACCAGCGCAGACAGCGGCTCCGGAATCGCCGGTGACAGCTGATGCGGAGGCAGTGGCAGCCGCGCGATGTGACTGTGAACCAGCTCCATTGGATCGATAGCAGTAAACGGCAGCGTTCCGGTCAGCAGCTCGTACAGCGTCACGCCCAGCGAATAAAAGTCGGTGCGATGATCCACCGTCCGATTCATCCGTCCCGTCTGTTCCGGAGACGTATAAGCCAG
>WBZP01006089.1_pt1 | contig 12052 bp, 12 predicted proteins | sample 5204301 | NCBI WGS metagenome assembly WBZP01 (sample SAMN12412401, study PRJNA552823) | activated sludge metagenome | isolation source: activated sludge from nitrification reactor of wastewater treatment plant... | place: USA: Pennsylvania | collected 2017
TTGACCTCGCTCTTCAGGTGGGCCACCAGCTCGCGTTGGCGCTCAGCCTCGGCTTCGTCGGCCAGCGCGGTCAGCGCGCGCTCAAGCGGCAGGCCCGAGCCCACCAGGCCGGCCAGCTGCCGCGTCCAGACGGCGCGCGCCGAGCCCGAGAACACCCGCCCCTTGAAGCGCGCCGCGCTGCCGTCCGCTGTGGCCGCGGTCACCGGCGTCACCACCAGCGGTACCAGCTCACGAGCACGCAGCTGGGCGCGTGCCGCCTTGGCGTTGTCGGCCTCCAGCAGCCCGCTGGAGGACTTGCCCGCAGCGTCCAGCGCCTCGAATCGATAGGCCGGCATGGAGTTCAGTCGCGCGTCACGCGGATGACTTCTTCAAGCGTGGTGATGCCCGCCGCCACCAGGCGCTGGCCGTCTTCGCGCATCGACTTCAGGCCGGCCCCAGCGGCGGCGGCGATGAGCTCGCTCTCCGCGGCACGGCTGTGGATCAGCGCGCGCAGGCGGTCATCGGCCACCATCAGCTCGTAGACCCCCGTGCGGCCCTTGTAGCCCGTGCCGCTGCACTGGGCGCAGCCTACCGCGTGCCAATGTCCCTGGGCGTCGGGCGTGCGGCACGCAGGGCACAGCTTGCGGACCAGTCGCTGCGCCAGCACGCCCAACAGGCTGCTGCTCAGCAGGAAGGGTTCCACCCCCATGTCGATCAGCCGGGTGACGCTGCTGATGGCATCGTTGGTGTGCACGGTGGCCAGCACCAGGTGGCCCGTCAGGCTGGCCTGGATGGCGATCTGCGCGGTCTCGAAGTCACGGATCTCGCCGATCATGATCACATCCGGGTCCTGGCGCAGGATGGCGCGCAGGGCCTTGGCGAACGTGAGGTCGATCTTCGGGTTGACCTGGGTCTGGCCGATGCCGGGCAGCTCGTATTCCACCGGGTCTTCCACCGTCAGCACATTGGTGGTGGCGGTGTCCACGCGGCCCAGGCTCGCATACAGCGTGGTCGTCTTGCCGGAGCCGGTGGGCCCGGTGACCAGCACGATGCCGTGCGGCTGCTGGATCAGCCGGGCAAAGCGGCTCAGCACCTCGCCGTCCATGCCCAGGCCTTCCAGCGTGAACTTGCTCTCGGTCTTGTCCAGCAGGCGCAGCACGGCGCGTTCGCCGTGCGAAGAAGGCAGCGTGCTCACGCGCACGTCGATGGCCCGCCCCCCGATGCGCAGCGAGATGCGGCCGTCCTGAGGCAGGCGCTTTTCCGCGATGTCCAGCTCGGCCATGATCTTCAGGCGGGAGATCAAGGCGGCATGCAATGCCTTGTTGGGCTGCACCACCTCGCGCAGGGTGCCGTCGACGCGAAAGCGCACGCTGGAGCTGCGCTCGTAGGGCTCGATGTGGATGTCCGATGCACCGTCCTTGGCCGCCTGCGTGAGCAGCGCATTGAGCATGCGGATGATGGGCGCGTCGTCGGCCGCTTCCAGCAGGTCTTCGACCGCCGGCAGGTCCTGCATCATGCGCGACAGGTCGACGCCGCTCTCCACTTCGCCGATCACCGCTGCGGCGCTGCTTTCGCCGCCGGCATAGGCCGCGGCAATGCGCTGCCCAAGTGTCGCCGAAGGCTCGCGGTCGAAGCGCGCCACGTCGAACAGCCGCGTCACCTCGGCCAGCGCGGCCAGCGGCGTGGTCTCGCCGGCCCACAGGTGCAGGTGCTCGCCGTCGTCTTCCAGCAGCAGGTTCTGAGCCTTGGCGAAGGCGTAGGGAAGGGGGTGGCGGATGGCCATCGCGCAGGTCTGCTCAAGGAGCCGTGGGCTGGCCCGGCGAGCCTTCGGCCGGTGCCGCGTCCGGCTTGGACGGGGTGGTCGGCATGGCCTGCGGGGCGGGAGCACGCATCGGCGGCAGCACCGGTGATTCGTTGATCGGCATCACGACGCTCGGCGCGGGCTGCGCGGCCTTCTGCTCGCCGCGGATCTGGTCGTAGCGGTCCAGCGAGAAGCGGTTGGCGCTGTCGGCGTCGCGCATCACGATGGGACGCAGGAACACCATCAGGTTGGTGCGCTTGCGCTCGCGCGTCTCGCTGCGGAACAGCGCCCCCAGGATGGGGATGTCGCCCAGCAGCGGCACCTTGCTCTTGCTGGTGACGAAGCGGTCTTCGATCAGTCCGCCCAGCACCAGGATCTGCCCGTCGTCCACCACCACCGTGCCTTCGATGCTGCGCTTGGTGGTCGACGGTCCTGCGTTGCTGGTGCCGGCGGCGGTGGTCTCCTTGACGCTGCTTTGCTCCTGGAAGATCGTCATGCGCACCGTGCCGCCTTCGCCGATCTGCGGCCGGATGCGCAGCGTGATGCCGACATCCTTGCGTTCGATGGTCTGGAACGGGTTGGTGGTGGCGCCGCTGCCGACCCCGGTGAACTGGCCGGTGATGAAGGGCACGTTCTCGCCGACCACGATCTTGGCCTCTTCGTTGTCCAAGGTGATCAGGTTGGGCGTGCTGACGATGTTGGTTTCGCTCTGCGTCTGCAGCATGCGCGCGATCGCCGCCAGCGACACGACGCCGTTGATGGAACGCAGCAGCCCGATGTTCAAGCCCGCGCCGAGGTTGACCTGACCCTGCGCGGCCGAGGTGTTGATGTCGATGATGCTGGGCCGTCCGGCGCCGCCGAAGTTGGTGCCGCCTATGAGCCCGGTGGTGTCGCCGCTCTTGCCCACCAGGCCCTGCCACTGGAAGCCGAAGTCGGCCGCGTCCGAAGGCGAGACCTCGACGATCATGCTTTCGATGTAGACCTGCGCCCGGCGCGTGTCGAGCTGGTCGATCAGCGAACGTACCTGCCTGTACAGCGGTTCGGGTGCGGTGATGATCAGCGAATTGGTCGCCGGATCGGCCTGGATGAAGCCGCCGGTGGAAGGCTGTGCCGCAGCGGTGACGCTGGCCGTGGCCTGCGGACTGGCGGCGCCCTGCGGCGCTGCGTTCAGCGGTAAGCTGGGCAGCGCCGCGGCGGACCCGGCACCACCGGCGGTGCCACCAGCGGTGCCGCCGGTGGGGGCACCGAAGGCCGCGCGCACCACCGTGGCCAGGCGCACGGCATCGGCGTTTTTCAGGTGCACCACCCACATGCCGCCGCCCGCGCCGCTGACAGTGCTGGGGCGGTCCAGGCGCGCGACGGTGGCACGCAGCGCAGCCAGCCTGGCCGGATTGGCCGCACGCAGGATCAGCGAATTGCTGCGAGCATCCACGATCACCGTGGCGCCGGCGCCAGCCGCCGCCGGCGCGCCGGGCACGGCCGTGCCACCCCCCTCCAGCCGCTGCACCAGCGGCGCCAGGTCGGCCGCGACGGCATGCTGCAGCGTGACGATCTCGACATCGGTCGACGCGGGATGGTCCAGCGCGCTGATGATCTTGCCCAGGCGTTGCAGGTTGTCGGCGTAGTCGGTGATGATCAGCGTGTTGCTGGACGCGCTGGCGTTGATGGTGTTGTTGGCGCTGATCAGCGGGCGCAGCACGGCCACCAGGTTGTTGGGGTTCTCGTAACGCAGCGAGAAGATCTGAGTCATGATCTGGTCGCTGCGCGGGCTGGCTTCGCCCACCGCCACGGTGCCGGCCTGCAGCTTGGCGTCGGCCTCGGGCACCAGCTTGAGCAGGCCACCACTTTCCACCACCGCAAAGCCCAGGCCTCGCAGCGCGGCCTGGAAGCTGGCATAGGCTTCGCGCACGCTCTGCGGCTGTTCGCTGTAGACCGTGATGCTGCCCTTGACCCGCGGGTCGACCAGGATGGGGCGTTCGATCATCGCGGCGAAGGCCCGCGTGACGGCTTCGATGTCGGCGTTGACGAAGTTCACCGTCACCGGCGCGCGCGAGCGTGGTGCAGCGGATGGCTGGGCCAACGCCGGCGGCAGCGTCAGGCTGGCCACCAGCACGGCCGTGACGCAGCGCGTGAGCCCGATGCAAAAGGGCGCCTCGTTCATGTTCATCCGATCGATATGAGGGACAGCGCGCCCTTGCGCCGGCCGATGATGTTCAACAGGTTGCTCAGCGCCGCCTCCGATCCCTCGGCGGCGCTGGCCTGGCCGTTGAAGCGGAACCTGGAAGCCGCCCATTGGCCGCTGCCGCTGAGTTGCAGGGCGCCGCTGATGGTGGCGATATCCACGGCCGCGCTTTCACCGCCCGCTTCGGACCCACGCAACTGCAGCCGGTAGCTGCCCAGCACCGGCAGTGTCGACAGGCGCGACGCCATGCTGCTGAGCTCCAGCACCGCCTGGCCATCGAAGCGCCAGCGGCCCTGCACGCTCTCCAGGCTCAGGCCGCTGCTGGATAGCTGCAGCGAACCCGACGGTTGCACCGTGTTCCAGGGCGTGCCCAGGCCCACCAGCCAGGCTGCCGGCCATTGCCCTACAGGGCCCGGGCCAGCCGGCAGCTCCACACGCAGGCTGCCCAGACCGGGCACGACGCGCAAACGCAGCTCGCCATTGATGCAGCAGGCATGGCGCGCGCGCAGCGCCAGCGCCATGCCGTCCGGGCCCAGGGTCCAGTGCAGCCGGCCGGGCAGCGCACTGGCGTCGTGGCTGCCTTCACCCCCGGCCAGCACGAACACGGCGCTGCCCTCCCATACCGTGCCCCTCGCATCGGCCAGCAGCAGCCGCTGGCCCGTGGCGGCGGACAGCGCATCGGCCAGCCAGGCTGCCGGCGCAAAGGCCAGCCCTGCCACCCCGCTGCCCAGCAGCAGGCCTGCGGCCACCCAGCGCATCATGAGCCACCCCCGATGCCGACCACCAGGGTGCCGCTGTAGCCGGCGGCTGATCGGTTCAGCTCGGCTTGCAGCGGCCGCGCCCGGGCGCCCTGGCGTGCCTCGGCCAGCCAGTCCTGCAGTGCCTGCGGGCTGACCCCGCTGAGGACCAGCACTGCGCGTTCGCCCTGCAGATTCAGGCGGCCTTTGTCGCCCAGGCGATCGGTGGCGGTCTTCAGCGCCGCCAGGGCGGCGTCGGCCGGCAGGGTCGGCGTGGCGCGCAACTGTTGTGCTTCGGCGGCCAGGCGCTGCATGGTCTGGAATTGGCTCTCGAGCAGATCGTGCTCCAGCGGAGCCCGCTTCAAGGTCTGCAGCGCAGGCCCGATGGCGGTGGCCCACAGGCCGTAGCCCAGCAACACCGCACCGGCCAGCGTCAAACCCATCCGTTCGCGGGCGGCCAGACCACGCCACCGGGTCAGCGCAGGGGTCAGCACCTCGCGCATCGGGCTCACGATGCGAACCCTCGCCCGCTCGATGCCGCTCGACTCGACCGTGGGCAGGCTGCGACGCTCATGGCGCACCCCGCGTCGCAGTGCGCACCACGGTGACCCGGCCATCGGCCAGTTCGGCGCCGAACCCCGCGGCACGCAGGCGTTCGCGGAACTGCGCCAGCTGGGGCTCGGCCCAGCCCGCTGCGGCGACACTCAGCTTGCCGGGGTCGAAGCGCAAGCTGCTGACCGGGCCTTGCCCGTCGGGCCAGGCGCTGGCTGCGGCAGCCAGCATCGATTCCAGATCCGCCTCGCCGGGGCGCCCGGCGGCCGCGCGCAGACGATCGGTTTCGCGCTCCATCTGCAGCGGCGCATCCAGCACGACACGCACGCCCGGATGGGCCGTCTGCAGCAGGCTCATCATGGCCTGGCGCTTGCTGCTCAAGGCCTGGCGCTGCTGCCAGGCGTAGGCGTTCAGCCCCACCAGTTGCAGCCCGACCAGGGCCAGCAGGCCCCAGCGTGCGGCACGCCACTCGCGGCTGAGCAGGTGCCGCGCAGCGTCGCGCAAGGCCCGCATGCCGCGCGTGCGGGCCACCAGATCGAACTGCCGCAGGTTGACGCCCGATTGCGCAGCTTCAAGAGCACGCTGCGCTTCGCCCAGCACCGGGACGGCCGCACCCAGCCAGCGCTCGGCCGCTGCAGCTGCAGCGGGAACGGCAGTCCAGCGTACCGGTACTCCCTGACCCGGCAGCACGGCACGTGCCAGACCGCCGGTCAGACTTAGGCTGGCGACACCGTCCGGCCCCGCCAGCGTGAGCCAGGGCAGTGCAGTGGCGTCACCCGCTTCGGCATGAAAGTGCCCGTGCAGACCCGTGGCGCCGGGAACTGCGGCACACACCACGCTGGCCACACCACGCCCCGCCGCTTCGATGGCCACCAGCGCGGCGGCCAGGTAGGGACGGTGGGTGGCCGCCACCCAGCCCGGGCGCCCGGCCACGGTGCCAGGCCCCAGGGCCAGGTGCAGCGCTTCGTCATCGTCCAGCAGGGCCTCTTCCATCACACCGGCCAGCGCCGCACGCAAGCGCGCTGCCGGTGCCTTGGGCAGGTTGACGCGGTGCCAGCTCACGTCGGCGTCGGCCAGCATCAACACCAGGCTGTCGGCGCGCGGCAGCAGCGCCAGCGCGGCGCGACCGCTTTGGCTCACGCTGCGGCCATCGGCGCTGAGCACGAACTCCCACTCGGTGGGCAGGCGGGCCGGCCCGGCCGTTTCCGCAACGGAGCCACGCGCACTCAGCCGGTCGCGTGGCGGAAGCTGGATCACGAGCAAAGACATGCGTGCAGGCTAGATCCTGGGGGCGGTTCGTCCAGCGGCGTATTCTGAGCCCCAATCAAGCCCCATTCAGCGCCCTGTGGTGGTGAAGCTCCGTCGCTCGCGGCGCACGACCTCGACACGGTTGTCGCGTCGCACCAGGAGCGACCGCTCCTCAAGCACACGATCCTCCAGCCGCAGGCGACCCGCCACCTCGAAGTAGCTGCTGACCAGGCTGACCCGGTTTGGTTCCAGCACCGTGCCAGGCGGCAGGTGCGAGCGGACCTCGTCCAGCGTGCGCAAGGGTGCGCGCTGGCGAGCCTGGACCAGCCGTTCGGCGCTGCCCAGGTCGATGCCGTCGATGGCCGCCACGATGACCTCGCGCGGTGCCGTGTTCAGGTTGACTGGCGTCGCGGCGGGGAGCAGCTCGACAAAGAGCTCCAGCCGGGCCAGCGTGGCCGGGTCGATGCCCAGCCAGGCCAGATCGGCCAGCCTGGCCGGTCGCAGAGGCGCCCCGGCGGCGTCGCTGCCGGACTCTGGCGCCGGAACCAGCGCATCGGCGAGTCCTTGCGCAATACGCTGCGCCGTGTCGGTGGGCACGCCAACCTGGGCGCACAGCCGATCAAGTGCCGCCTGCTGCAGTGGCTGCGGCTTGCCATCCTCGGCCAGCAGGCCGCGCAGATTGAAGCGCGCCTGGGCGTCGGAGATGCTGCCGGAAATGAAGGCCTCCGGACCCGCATCGGCATTGTTGTCCTTGTCCGCCGCGAGAAAGGTCGACAGCCGCGCCTCGGCCAGCGGGGTGGCCCAGGGTTCGTCCAGCGAATCGTGGGGCTGGGCGCTTGACCGGTTGTTGCGCAGGTCCTCGCGCAGAATCAGGCGCGCCCAGTCCAGCGCGCCGCTGAGGATCCAGCCGGCCTGGGCGCGTGCCCGCTCGGCGGCTTCCACCTGCACCAGCCGCGTCTGCTGCCAGACCATGCCCGCGCTCACCGCGGCCACCAGGGCCACGATGACCATGGCCAGCAGCAGCGCTGCGCCTTGCTGACGGGACCCGACCCGGCACCTCGCGGTCACCCTTGCGGCCCCAGCGCGATGTCGCGCGTCAGCTTGCGGCCGGCGATGGTCACGACCAGGCGCACGGCATTGGGCAGCGCTTCGCGGGCCACCGGCGCCGCGCCGCTGGCCGGTGAGGCCGGTGGCGTGCCGATCAGGTCGCCGCTGGACTGCGCGTTGCTCCAGTCGCTGCCGCGATGGAAGTAGATCTGCCACTCGCCGGCCTCCTGGGCCAGCGTCAGGTGACCTGGCTCGCTGCCCTGCATCTGCATGTGGCGCAGCCAGGCTTCCTGCAGCACACCGGCGCGTGTCATCGGCGGGCTGGCCCAGCGCTGCCAGAGCCCCGAGCGCACCGACCAGGCCACCAGGCTGACGCCGCCATCGACGCGTCGGGTGATGCGCAAGGTCTGGCCGTCGAAAGCCAGCGCCGGCACGACGCCGGTGTCGTGCACGGCCTGCAGGTCCTGCTCCCATTGCGTGAGCACCGTGGCCAGCCGCGTCGTACGGTCAATGGCTTCGCGGCTGGCGTCCCGGGTGCGCAGCACGCTGTCCAGCCCCTGCCAGGCCAGGCCGGCCAGCAAGGCCATGGCCAGCAATGCCACCAGCACCTCGACCAGCGTGAAGCCGGCACTTCGCAAGCGGCTACTCATGGCCGCGCCAACACCGTGGACAGCGTAACCAGCGGGTCCCCCTGATCGTTGCTGACCACCGCATCGACACGCCGGAAGCTCGGGTTGGGCGTCGGGCGGGTGATCAGCTTGCCAGGGTAGCTGCGGCCCAACTGCTCGCACGCGAAGTCAGCATCGCCAAAACCGGGGAAGCCGCGCGACAGGCGCAGCGCGGTCAGCTGGTTGTCGGCACACCACTGGGCAGCGATCACATCGTCCAGCCGTTTGGCGTTGTGCAGGATGGCATCGGCAGCACGGAAACCCGCGCCCAGCGCGATGGCGGTGACGGCCAGCGCAACCAGCACCTCCAGCAGCGTGAAACCAGGTTCGCCTCTCACGGTGCAGCTGCGGTGCCTGGCGTGATCACGAAGGGGCCCAGGCCATCGCTGGCCAATTCCAGCCGCCGCTCATGAAGGCGCAGCACGACGCGCTGCGCCGGCAGGATCGCCTCCGGGCCCAGCACCACGCTGGTGGCACCCACCACCTCAGCCTGGATGCGCCCATCCAGCCAGCGGGTCGGCAGCTTCAACGCAGTGGGCAGGCCCACGAAGCGGAAATGCAGCGGCTGGCCGTCGATGTCCGTTGCCGGTGCGTCGTCACGGCGGGGAACCCAACGCACGCTAGCCCCCGAAACACGGGCTTCGGCGCGTGCCATCTCCAGCAACGCACCCAGGCGAGCGCCTTCCTCTTCCAGCCGAGCAGCCTCGCCATCGGGCACGGCCAGTGTCACCAGGCCGACGGCGATGGCCAGGATGGCGATGACCAGCAACAGCTCGATCATCGTGAAACCGCGCCCACCGGCGAGGCGCTTCGGTGGCAGCGATTGGCGCCGACGCCTATTGCCAGGAACCGACGTCGGCATTCTTGTCTTCGCCGCCTGGCTGCCCATCGGCACCGAAGCTGAAGACGTCGACCTCGCCCTTGACCCCGGGGTTGAGGAACTGGTAGGGCCGGCCCCAGGGGTCGTTGGGCAACTTGTCGAGATAGGGCTTCCAGTTGACCGGCGGTGGACCGACCGTCGGCTTGCGCACCAGGGCGTCCAGCCCCTGCTCGGTGGTCGGAAAGCGCTGGTTGTCCAGCTTGTACCGCTTCAGCGACTGCACCAGCGTGTTGATATCGGTACGTGCCGCGGTGACCCGTGCATCGTCGAGACTTGAGAACAGATTGGGCACCACCAGCGCTCCCAGGACTCCGATGATGACCAGCACCACGAGCAGCTCGATCAAGGTGAATCCACACGCGCGGCGCAAAGGCATCTGGGGTTTCATGGCAGTGGCGGCGGGGCAGCTCGCACGGACCTGGAAAAGTGGTCGTGCATGATAATCGCCGCATGTCGGCGCGCTGGTGGACACTGGTGATCTGGGCCCTGGTGGCCGGCAGCGCGCTGTTCTGGGGGCTCAGGCTGGCCAGCCGGCCCTTGCCGGTGCCTGCCCAAGCCCTGGTGGCGGATCCAGGCGTGGCGCTGCGTGGAGACCTCAGCCGGCTGCTCGGCGCGACTGCGCCCGCACCGGTGGCCGAGGCCGCGCCGGAACCTGCCAACGACGCACGCTTTGCGCTGATCGGCGTCGTCAACCCCAAGGCAGTCCAGGCCGCACGCGAGGGCCTGGCCCTGATTGCGGTGGACGGCAAACCACCGCGCGCCTACCGGGTGGGCGCGGTGATCGAAGGCACGCATGTCCTGAAGTCCGTCAGCGCACGCGGCGCCACGCTGGGACTCAAGGAAGGTGAGGGGCTGGTGGCCTTGAGCATCGCTGCGCTGGCCGATGCCGCCACGGGCAGCCTGCCGGCGGCCGCCACAGCGGCCCCGGGTCTGCCACGCGCCGCGACTTTGCCACGGGCAGCACCACCGTTCGCGCCTGCGCCGCTGCGCCCGCCAGGCCCGCAGGCCGGGCCCGGGCGTCCTCTGCCGCCCGCGACAGCTTCGGTCGTGCAGCCGGAATCGCAAGGCGCCGGGGCAGCGGGCACCGATTAGCCTTAGCCTGAAAGTCGACACGCTTCAGCAAGGCGTTGCGCCGGCAAGTCCTTGTCTTGCATCGGGCACCGAAGGGCCGGCCCGGCGCCTGCGTGGGTCGCTGTGAGCCTTGCTTCACTATCATCCCGGTCAATTCGCGCTGCGCACACGCCAGGTTCGGCAAGGCGTGCAGCGTTTGGCCGAAAGCCCGCCCCCCTATGAAGCCTATGCCTGCACAGCAAATCCCCCGGTCAGCGCATGCCGGTCGCAAGCCTGTGTCGACCAAGGTCAACTGGGGTCCCGCCGCCCGGGGCCATGCCTGTGGCCCGCGCCGTGGGTGACCGTCGGGTGGCGCTGCACATCGAATCCTGTACTGCTGGCGTGGCGTCCAATGCCGCCAGCGACCAGCGCCGCCGCGCGCTGCTGTCCCAAACCTCCCCCTGGGCCTGGGACGACCCGATGCCTGCCCCGGTGTACCAGCACGCGCTGCGGAGCCTACCCTGATGAGCAGCGACGCACACAGCAAACGGCTGCAGATGGCCGACATTGCCCGCCTGGCCGGGGTGTCGGTGTCCACCGTGTCGCGTGCGCTCAACGGCAGCCCCCTGGTTAATGACGAAACGCGTGGGCGAGTGGCGCAACTGGCCCGCTCGCTGAACTACAGCATCAACCTCAGCGCGCAGAACCTGCGCCTGCGCAAGAACCAGACCGTGGCGGTGGTGGTGCCTTACGACGCGCAATCACGCCAGCACATTTCCGACCCCTTCTTCCTGTCCATCGTGGGCAGCATTGCCGATGCGCTCACCGACCGCGGCTACGACATGCTGCTGTCGCGGGTGGACGCCGAGCAGCTTGACAGCGCCGCCGCGCTGTACGACGGCGGCAAGGCCATCGGCATCGTCATCATCGGCCAGTGGCGCCATCACGACCAGCTCAACGCGCTGGCCGCGCGCAAGGTGCCGGTGGTGGTGTGGGGCGGGCAGCTGCCGCAGCAGCTGTACTGCAGCGTCGGTGGCGACAACGTCGACGGCGGGCTGCAGGCCACCCAGCACCTGTTGCGCCTGGGGCGGCGCCGCATCGTGTTCGTGGGCGATGCCCAGCTGCCCGAGGTGCAACTGCGCCGCGAAGGCTACCTGCATGCCCTGCGGGCCGCCGGCATCGAGCCCGATGCCAAATTGGAGCTGCCGGTGCCCTTTGAGGTGATCGCCGCACGCGCCGCGCTCGACCGGCTGTGTGCCGGCCGCGTGCGCTTTGACGCCGTCATGGCCTGCAGCGACCTGCTGGCCTTGCAAGCCGTGCAGGCCGTGCGCGCCGTGGGCCGCCGCGTGCCCGACGACGTGGCCGTGGTGGGCTATGACGACATGCCTGTGGCGGCCTGGAGCGACCCACCCCTGACCACGGTGCACCAGCCGGTGGCCCAGGCGGGCATCGAGATCGTCGATGCCCTGCTCAAGCTGCTGCGCGGCGAGCGCGCACCGCCGCGTACGCTGCCCGTGCACCTGGTGCTGCGCGACAGCGCGCCGGCCGCCTGAAATCCGGCTGTTCTATCAATCGATTGCAGCAGCCAACCGGGCTGGCCATCCTTTGACCTTTTGGTTCACCGTTGCCGCGGCAAACCGCGGCATCACGGCCCGTTGAGGGCCTGTTCAAGCCGTCTTGCAAACAAGTTCCGACGCCAGCGCAAGACCACGTGCGCGGCGAAGCGCCACAACGGTCGTCTTCTGGTTTTCCCTAGTTTGCAATCGATTGCACTCGTTTCCTAATGAGGCTTCCAACACATCACAACAACCCCACGGAGATAACATGGCTGAAGGTGCTCGTCGACCACGCTGGGTGGTCTGCCCGCTGGCGCTGGCGGTGTCCGCAGCGCTGCTGCACATGGGCGTG
>WBZP01001709.1_pt3 | contig 12051 bp, 8 predicted proteins | sample 5204301 | NCBI WGS metagenome assembly WBZP01 (sample SAMN12412401, study PRJNA552823) | activated sludge metagenome | isolation source: activated sludge from nitrification reactor of wastewater treatment plant... | place: USA: Pennsylvania | collected 2017
GGGTATAGACGGCCACGTCCACCGTGCCCTCGCCCGGCTGCTCGTCGCGCAGCGCGGCGATGGCCTCGGCCATGGCTTCTTCTTCCAGAGCCTCGACGCCTTCCTCGTTGGCCACTTCGCTGCGGCGCAGCACAACCACGGCGTCAATCGGTTCGCCATAGTCGGGCCACTCGCTCCACGCCTCGCCCTCGCCCTCGTCCAGGGCGACGACAGCCATGTCGAGCGTCTCCTCTTCCAGGCTGCCCAGTTGCTCGGCCTCGATCTCCTCTTCCAGCGCGGCGACGAGTTCGTCGAGGGCCGCGGCCTCCAGTTGGGCTGCTTCCAGCGGCGAGAGCAGCTCGCCGCCCATCGCTTCGGCGTCGGGAACCAGGTCAATCAGCGCCTCGGCGCGGCGCTCCGTCCCCAGGGCGCGGCGGGCCTGCCCCTCGGCGGCGATCTCGGCCGCCACGGCGTCAATCACCTCGTCCAGCGCCGACTCAGACTCAGCCGCGGTCCACTCCGCCTCCGCCTCGGCCAGCAGAGCCGCGCCCTCAACCGCCTCTTCGCGCACGGCCAGCGACCGCAGCCGCGCCCCCAGGGCGTCGAGATACCAGCCGGAGCGGCCGAACAGCCCGGCGATCTCGGTGCCGGGCGGGGCCATGAGAGCGTAGTCGCGTTCGCCGCCGCTGCCGCCATAGAGGTCGGAGACGCGCTTGTTGGTGTGGAAGCGCACCGAGTCCACGTACCAGCCGCAACGGCCGCTGAGGCCAATCAGGAACTCGTCTTCATCGAGGTAGAAGACGTGATGGTTGCCGCCCAGCCCGCCAACGGGCGGCCGGCTGCCCAGCGCGCCGTCGGCGTGGGCGTAGTCGAGGCGCACAGCGTTTACAACCCACTCGGCGAAGACGTGGACGGCGGTCAGCCGCGCGTCGTCGGGGATGGCGTAGTCGTCGAACGGCTGCCCACCGTTGCCGCCGACCGGCCCCAGTTGCTTTGGCTCCATGTGGTGACCTCCTTAACGATTCTCACAAAGTTGATTGACCGGCTCCCTGTCGGGCGCTTACTACAATGTTACACAAAGAATATTGATCCGCAGATTTGGCAGATTTGGCAGATTTAAGAAAGGAAATCTGCCAAATCTGCCGAATCTGCGGATCATATTTCTTCTGTTACAGGTACTTACTGTTTCATCAACGCGGGCAGGAACAGCTTCGAGCCGGCCTGGCTGGCGATGATGCCATCCTCGAAGGTAAAGACGGCTGTCTCCTGATTGGTTCCGTCGCCGACCAGGTAGACCGTCCGCCGGGCGCCGGTGGCAATCATGAGCGGCGGTGGGTCAATGAGCACTTCACCGCTGCACGGCGTCGTCTCGTTGTAGCGCGGGAATTTGAAATCGTAGGGGCCGGCCGGCAAAATCCGGTAGGCCGTGGTGCGCAGATAGCGAAATGCGTTGCCGGTGTTGTGGAACGGATCGCCGTCCTGGAAGCAGACGTCAACCCGCGTCGCGTCAATCGTCGCGCCGATGGCCGCCACGTGGACGAAGCGAATCCCGCCCGCGCCGGGGCCGGGGTCAGCCAGGGCGTCGTCAACCACTAGAATGTCCAATGGGACCTGTGTCTGATCGCCGATGACGATGAGCGAGGCGTCGCCGTCGGTCAGGGTGATGGATTCGCTGTAGACGACGCCGCCATTGTGGAGCACGGTGGCATTGTAGGTTCCCGCGCCGCCGGGAATGGTGACGTAATTCGTGCGGTTGCTATAAGCCAACGTGCCGCCAACGGGCGCGGCGGCAATCTGCACGGAAATCGTGGCATTGTTGGAGTTGGGGAAGGGGGCCAGATGGGCGACACGAACGCGCGTCGCCGTGGGCGCGTTGGGCGTGTTGGACTGGGCCTGTACGGCGGCCGTGCCAGCCAGCAGCAACGTAACCAGAACAATCAGGCGGGCCAGACTCGAACGGTTCAACATGACTTCTCTCCTACTATACTTTTGTTAGTGGTCAGTCGCCGGGCGGCCGACCATGTTTTACGCCGGACGGAAGGCGGCGGCGACAATGGAGATGGCCACATTCTACGCTGATCGCGCCCGCGGGCCAACCCTCTTTATACGTTATTCAGCCGCCATGTAAAAAGATCGGCCTGGCCATTGCCGGCCCGGCCCCAGGAGCTACAATTGTTGTAATTATACAACGCATTAATGGGGCACAGGATTCTTAGCCTGTGCTGCCGGGCACAGGATAAGAATCCTGTGCCCCATTAAGCATGGCCGAAGACCGCAACGCCCTCCTCGACTTCCTGACGCGCCACTACACCCTCGACGGGTTGAAGACGCTGTGCTTCAACCTGTTCATTGATTATGACAACCTGAGCGGCGACACGAAGAACGCCAAGGGGCGCGAGCTGATCCTGCACCTGGAGCGCGCCGGGCGGCTGGGCGACCTGGAGGCGGTGGTCGGGCGCGAGCAGCCGCGGGCCTTCGAGCGCGAATTCCGCCGCCCGCCACCCATCCCGCCCATCCCCACCCGCCCCAACCGCGACCCGCGCCAGGTGTTCATCAGCCACGCCCAGGAGGACGACGCCTTTGCCCACCGGCTGGCCGATGACCTGTGCGCCCACGGCTGGCGGGTGTGGCTCGCCCCCGACAGCATCGCCCCCGGCGAGACGTGGGTAGACGCCATCAACCGCGGTCTGGAGGCCAGTAGCACCTATGTCCTGGTGCTGACGCCGGCGGCATCGGCCTCGCCCTGGGTCAACACCGAGACCAACGTTGCCATCAGCCTGGAACATCAGCGCATCATGCGCTTCATCCCCCTCGACGTGGCTCCCAGCAGCCCGCCGCCGCTATGGACGGCCTATCAGAACGTGCCCTTCCGCAGCGACTACGGTCGCGGCCTGGAGCATCTGCTGGCCCGGCTGGACGGCCGCCCGCCCCGCGCGCGCCACGCCAACGGCGACGGCGACAAGGCGGCCGAGTTGCGCCTCTTTTCCGACCGGCGGCTGCACGATCGCTCGCGGGTCGAGCTGGTGCGCGTGGCCGCCGGCAGCTTCCTCTATGGCGCGCGCGACGCCGACCGGCGGCACGAACTGCCGCAGCGCACGTTGCGCTTGGGCGACTACTGGATCGGCCGCGCCCCCGTCACCAACGCCCAGTTCGCCCGCTTTGTGGAGGCCACCGGCCACCATACCACGGCCGAGGCGACCGGCTTCGGCCGCGTCTGGTCGGGCGGGCGCTGGGCCGACGTGGAGCGCGCCTACTGGCGGCGGCCGGAGGGGCCGCGCAGCAGCATTGACGAGCGCATGCACCACCCCGTGGTCTGCGTCAGTTGGCACGACGCCCAGGCGTTCTGCGAATGGGCCGGCCTGCGGTTGCCGTCGGAAGCCGAGTGGGAGAAGGCGGCCCGCGGCGCCGACGGCCGGCCTTATCCGTGGGGCGACGCGCCGCCCAACGGCCACCTGGCCAACTACGGCCTGCGGCTGGGCACGACAACGGCCGTCGGCCAGTTCTCGCCCGCCGGCGACAGTCCCTATGGCCTGACCGACGCGGCCGGCAACGTCTGGGAGTGGACGGTGGGCGAGGCAGGCGGCGGCAGCGCGCGGCTGGCCCGCGGCGGCGGCTGGCCCAGCGACGAGCGCAACCTGCGCGTCACCTGGCGCGCCGAAGTCGAAGCGGGGATGGCGTTCAACACCGTCGGCTTCCGCGCGGCCAGCCAAAAATAACTACGAACTACGAACTACGAATGAAGAACGCGCTCTTCATTCGTAGTTCGTAGCTCGTAATTCGTAGTTTCTTTAGCTTTCCTCCACCTGCTCGTCCGCCTTCTCTTTGATCGTCGCCTGGTGGGCAGCCAACTGCTCGCGGGCGGTGGCCTGATGGGTGGCCTGGGTGCGCGCCGAGCGATCCTGGCGGGCCTTCTTCAGCGAGTCACCGGTCATCATATTCTGATTGACCGTCGCGCCGGTGTCGTCGTGGTAGATCTGCACCGGGACGATGGTGACGACGACGCGCTCCAGACCCGTCAGGCCCAGGTTGAGGATGAGCGAACTGTTCTGGTGGAGCACCTGGGTGAAGACGCTATCCATTGCCAGGTGGCCCATGACGATGTGGACGATGACCTGCGGGTTGGCCTGCAACAGGCCGACGACGTATTCGCGGATGGGGGCCAGCAGATGGCGGAAAGGAGACGGCAGGATTTTCAGCTCCCCCTCGCCGATGTACTGATCCCACTTCCGCTGTGTCGTCTCCGACCGCTCCGGGTTGACGCCGACGTGGATGGCGTGCCAGGGGTTGCCCAGCGCCTTGGCGAAGTCCACCATTTCCAGCGTGCCCATGTGGACGCCATCTACCAGCAGGACGGTGACGACCTGGTCGCTGGGCAGGCGCGGCCGGTTGGCGTTCTCCAGACTCAGCGCTTCGGCCACGTCCTTGTAATGCTGGTGGATGCGCGAGAAGAGGAAGACCAGGATGGGGATGATGACGATGACCACCCACGCGCCGGAGGTGAACTTCGTGATGGCGAAGATAATCATCACGACAAACGTCAGCACCGCCCCCACACCGCTGATGAGCGCGTGCTTCTGCCAGTGGGGGTCATACTTCAGGTCGGTTTCCATTCCCTTGACCGACTCGCCCGGCTTCAGGCGGCCGATCTTGCGAAAGCGGATGACCATGCCCGTCTGTGACAGGGTGAAGCTGAGGAAGACGCCGATGGCGTAGAGGGGGATAAGGGCCGTCGTGCTGGCGCGCATGACGATGACCAGTAGCGACGCGGCCAGGGCCAGGGTCATGATGCCCCAGGAGAAGACCAGCCGGCCGCCACGATAGGTCAGTTGGCGCGGCAGGAAGCCGTCGGCCGCCTGGAGCGCCGCCAGCCGCGGGAAGTCGGCGTAGCTGGTATTGGCCGCCATGAGCAGGATGAGCGCCGTGCCGGCGATGACCGCCAAATAGAGGATGTTGCCCTCGCCGAAGATGGTGCGGGCCATCTGCGAGATGATCGTCTCGCGGTGCGACGGGATGGCCTCGATGTGACGCGAGAGGAAGGTGATGCTGAGGAACAGGACGACCAGGATGCTGCTCATGGCCGTCAGCGTTTTGGCCGCGTTGGCGCTCTTCGGCTCCTTGAAGGCGGTGATGCCGTTGGAGATGGCCTCGATGCCGGTCAGGGCGGTCGAGCCGCTGCTGAAGGCGCGCAGGACGAGGAAGAGGGTGATAGGCGCGGCCGTGTTCTCCAGCATCTCGACGCCGGTGACGACGCCCAGTGTGCCCGTGGCCCAGCGATAGAAGCCGACGATTAGGGTAATGGCCATCATCACCAGAAAAAAGTAAGTCGGCACAGCGAAGACCGCGCCGCTCTCGCGCACGCCGCGCAGGTTGATGAGCGTCACTAGGCCGATGATGCTGACGGCCATGACAACGCGAAACGGGGCCAGATCGGGAAAGGCGGAGATGATCTGAGCCACGCCGGAGGAGATGGATACGGCCACGGTCAGCACGTAGTCGGTCAGCAGGGCCGAGCCGGCGACAAGGGCCGCCGTCTGGCCCAGGTTTTCGCGAGCGACGATGTAGGCCCCACCGCCGTTGGGGTAGGCGAAGATGGTCTGGCGATAGCTGATGGTGACGATGACCAGTAGGATGGAGATAGCGATGGCGATGGGCAGCGATAGGCCCAAGGCCACCGACCCGGCCAGGGCCAGAATGACCAGGATTTCCTCGGTGGCGTAGGCGGTCGAGGAGATGGCGTCGGAGGCGAAGACGGCCAGGCCGACTTTTTTGCTGACGACCTGGTGGGCCAGCGTCCGCGTCTCCAGCGGGCGGCCGATGAGCAGGTCTGAAACCTTGCGTTTCTGTGGGGGAGTTTCAACTTCCGTTGTCATGCTTAAGTCCTATCCTTACTTCCTGTCGTCTAATTGGCGCGCCAAGTTCGCGGCAGCCGTCACTTCAAGACTATCGGCCGTCCAGCGAGTGCGGTGGGCGCGCCGCCGGCCCAAGCCCGACGACGAATGGACTATAGCATGGCTGGAATGTGGTAGCAACAGGCGGAAAGGACACGCGACGACGACAAATGGCCCGGCCTCCCCTTGAGAAGCCGGGCGACACTTGCTCCCTCGCCCTTGTAGCGCGGGATGGTATCCCGCGTCTTGAAGGATGAAGGATGAAGGATGAAACGAATCATCCTTCATCCTTCATCCTTCATCCCTACTCCCTACTCTTTCCCCTTCCCCTCGCGCTGCTCGCGGGCGCGCCGTAGGTCGTCGGCAGTCATCACGTTGCGATTGACCGCGCCGCCGTTCTGCCGCACTTGCAGCGGCACGATGGTGATAACGACCCGTTCCAGCCCCGTTAGCCCCATGTTGAGGATGAGCGAGCTGTTCTGGTGCAGCGCCTGGGTCAGCACTGAGTCCATCGCCAGATGGCCCATCACAATGTGGACGATGGCATCGGGGTTGGCCTCCAGCAAGCTGATGACATACTCGCGGATGGGTGCGACTAGATGGCGATAGGGAGACGGGATGACGACAAGCTCCCCTTCACCGATGTACTTCTGCCACTTGGCCTGGGCCGCGGCCGTCTTCTCCTGATTGACGCCGACGTGGACAGCGTGCCACGGGTTGCCCATGGACTTGGCGAAGTTGACCATCTGCATCGTGCCCATGTGGACGCCGTCAATCAGCAGCATGGTGATCACCCGGTCGGTCTGCACCAGCGCTTTGTGATTCTTCTCCATGCTCAGCGCCTCGGCCACGTCCTTGTAATGGTGGTGGATGCGGAAGAAGACGAAGACCAGCGACGGCACCAGCAGCAGGATGAACCACGCGCCGGAGGCGAACTTGGTGATGGCGAAGATGGTCATGACGACAAAGGTCGAGACCGCGCCGACGGCGCTGATGGCCATATGCAGCCGCCAGTGGGGATCGTAATTCAGCACCGTCTCCAGCCCCTTGATTGACTCGCCCGGCTTTAGCTTGCTGATCTTGCGCAGCCGCACGACCATGCCCGTCTGCGACATGGTGAAGCTGAGGAAGACGCCGATGGCGTAGAGGGGGATGAGGGCCGTCGTACTGGCGCGCATGACGATGACCAGTAGCGAGGCGGCCAGCGCCAGGGTCATGATGCCCCAGGAGAAGACGAGCCGGCCGCCGCGATAGGTGAGTTGGCGCGGCAGGAAGCCGTCGCCGGCGTGCAGCGCGGCCAGCCGCGGGAAGTCGGCGAAGCTGGTGTTGGCGGCCATCAGCAGCACCAGAGCCGTGCCGGCGATGAGCAGCAGGTAGGGGACGCTGCCCGCGCCGAAGATGGTGCGGGCCATCTGCGAGATGATCGTCTCGTGATGGGACGGAATGGCCTGGATGTGGCGCGACAGGACGGTGATGCCCAGGAAAAGGACGATGAGCAGCGAACTCATGACCACCAGCGTGCGCGCGGCGTTGCGGCTGCGCGGCTCCTTGAAGGCGGTGATACCGTTGGAAATGGCCTCGATGCCGGTCAGGGCCGTCGAGCCGCTGCTGAAGGCGCGCAGGATGAGGAACAGCGTCAGCGGCGCGGCCGTCTCCTGGATGAACTCAACGCCGGTCACTATTCCCAGCGAACCAGTGGCCCAGCGGAAGAAACCGACGGCTAGGGTCAGGAACATCATGCCCAGAAAGAAGTAGGTTGGCACGGCGAAGATAGCGCCGCTCTCGCGCACGCCGCGCAGGTTGACGACGGTCATGATGGCGATGACGCTGACGGCGATGACCACGCGGTAGGTGGCCAGCTCAGGGAAAGCGGACACGATCTGGGCCACGCCGGAGGAGATGGACACGGCCACGGTCAAGATGTAGTCGGTCAGCAGGGCCGCGCCGGCCACCTGGGCGGCCACTTCGCCCAGATTGTCGCGGGCGACGATGTAGGCCCCGCCGCCGTTGGGGTAGGCGAAGATCGTCTGCCGGTAGCTGATGGTGACGATGACCAGCAGGATGCCGATGGCCACGGCGATGGGCAGCGACAGGCCCAGGTAGGCCAGCGAGCCGGTCAGGGCCAGGATGACCAGGATTTCCTCGGTGGCGTAGGCGGTGGAGGAGATGGCGTCGGAGGCGAAGACGGCCAGGCCGACCTTCTTGCTGACGACCTGATGGGCCAACGAGTGCGTCTCCAGCGGGCGGCCGATGAGCAGGTTAGATAGATTCACGCGCTTGCGTGTTGGGTTGGGCAGGGAGGTTGTATCCATGATGGGGTCTCTTGAAGAAAGAAAATCCACAGATTACGCAGATTACACAGATTTATGAGTATAAATTTGTGTAATCTGCGTAATCTGTGGACGCTTAATGATAGATGGCAGAAGCGATGGCGGCGGGCGTCTCAGCCGGCGGGGCAGGGGTCCAGGTGGCCGAGACGTCGCCCGCCCCCAGGGTGTAGAGCGGGCGGCGCAGCACCCGCCGCAGATGCCACAGCCGGGCCGCGGCCACGAAGGGCAGCCACCCCGCTGGCGCGGGAGCGAAGACGGCCAGCGGCGCGACCTGCTCGACGGCGCTGATCAGGCCGCCGACGTAGTCGGTGTACTCATAGGGGGCCACGGCGACCTCGATGCCGTAGTCGCGGATGGCGGCGCTATATGCGTGCAGAGCCGTCAGCCGGTCGTAGGGCAGCAGCGCCTCGCGCAGCCCGGCCCCCAAATACTCGAGCCGTGCCACCCGCACCCGCTCTACCAGCAGCAGCGACGCGCCCGCCTCGCGGGCCATCGCCGCCGCCAGGTGCAGCGCCTGCATCGTCCAGGCGTGTTCGCCGGTCACGACCATAATGATTGATGACATACGCTCCTCCGGTTGTGGCACAGGATTCTTATCCTGTGCTCTTACGGCAGTGGCCGAGCACAGGATAAGAATCCTGTGCTACAGCGTTGACAGGAGTGTAGTCGCCGGGGCGTTAAGATTGTGTCAGGCGGAGGGGTAGGAGGCGTAAGGAATGCGTAAAGACCTCTGAGGTTTGCCGCAAACCTCAGAGGTCTATAAACCGGTAGCCCACCCCCGGCTCATTGAGGATGTAGCGCACGTTGGCCGCCGGGTTTTCGCGGAGCTTTTTGCGGATCTGGTTGACGTAGATGCGCACGTAGTGGGTCATCTCGGCGTACTCCGGCCCCCAGACGGCGCTGAGGATGGCCGGGTGGGTCATGATCTTGCCCGGGTGGCTGGCCAGCAGGCGCAGGATGTCGTACTCCTGCGGCGTGAAGTGGACTTCCTCGCCCTCGACCGTCACGCGGCGGTTGGCCAGATCGATCTCTAGCACGCCGACGCGGATGACGCTCTCGGCCGCGCCCCCCGGCTCGCCCACCGCCCGGCGCACGACGGCCTGGATGCGGGCGCGCAACTCCTCCATGCCGAACGGCTTAGTCAGGTAGTCGTCGGCCCCGGCGTCGAGAGCCTGCACCTTGGTGCGCTCGTCGCCGCGCACGGAGAGCATGATGATGGGCACGCGGCTCCATTCGCGCAGGCGGCGACAGACCTCCAGCCCGTCCGGCTCGCGGCCGAGGTGGATGTCGAGCACGACCAGGTCGGGCCGGCGTTGGGCCACCAGGGCCAGCGCCGCGGCCCCGTCGGCGGCGGCGATGACCTCGTGGCCATAGCCGCTCAGGCCGGTGCTCAGCAGCTTGCGGATCTGCGGTTCGTCGTCCACCACCAGGATGATCATGGCGCGCGCTCCGTCAGCGGCAGGCGGATGACGAACGTCGCCCCGCCGCCGGGCGTGTCGGCCACGCGCAGCGACCCGCCGTGGACTTCAACGATGCCGTGGGCGATGGCCAGCCCCAACCCCACGCCGCCGATGACCGCCCGCCCATCGCGCCCCTGGTAGAACGGCTCCATGATGCGCTCGCGCTCCTCCGGCGGGACTGTCGGGCCGTGGTTGACCACCTCCAGCCGCACGGCGTCGGCCTCGGCCCGGCCGCGGATGATGACGCGGTCGCCGGGCGGTTCATGGCGCAGGGCGTTTTCGACGATGTTGCTCAGGGCCTGGAGCAGCAGGCCATAGTCGCAGCGCAGCAGCGGTAGGTCGTCGGCGAACTCCAGCCGGATGCGCTGGGCGCGCTGCGACTGGTAGACGCGGGCGGCCACTTCGCCGGCGATCTCTTCCAATGAGTTCCAGTCGGCGTTGAGCACCACCGCTCCGGCCTGCAGGCGCGACATGTCCAGCAGATTGCCCACCAGCCGGTCGAGCGTGTCGGTTTGGGTCTCGATGGCCTGGGCCATGTCGCGCTGTTCGGCAGGCGAGAGGCGCTGGGCCAGGTCGGGGTCGCGCAGATTGGCGGCCGAAGTCTTGATGATCGTGATCGGCGTGCGCAGATCGTGGGAGACGGCGCGCAACAGGGCCGTCTTCAGCCGGTCGGCCTCGGCCAGGGCGCGGCTGCGCTGGGCTTGCGCGGTCAGATCCACGCGCTGCAACGCCAGCGCCGCCTGGCCGACGCAGGCGGTCAGCAGCCGGTGTTGCGAGGCCGGCGGCGGGTGGGGAAAGGCGGCGCGCAACGTGCCGTAGATCGCCTCGCCGGCCTGGAGCAGCACAAAGACGACGGCCAGACCGGGGTCGGTGTCGCGTGGCGGCCGGGTGGGCAAGACGTGGACTTCCTGCGCCCCTAGCTCGTCGGCCACAACGCGGCGCAACTCGGCGCGGATAGCCGCTTCGTCGGTCAGAGGGTTGAGGGCGCTGGTCAGGCGGTAGAGCACATCTAGTTGGCGGGCATTGAGGCCGGCGGCTTCGGCCTGGCTGCGGGCGTAGGCGGCCAGCCGCCCGGCGATGAGCGCCGCGGCCAGAAAGACGACCAGATCGAGCAGCTCGCGCGGGTCTTCGACGGCCAGGGTGTAGTAGGGGCGGACGAGGAAGTAGTTGATGCTGAAGAAGCTGAGTACGGCGGCCAGCACCGACGGGCCGGTGCGCCAGCGGACGGCGGCCACCAGGGTGGCCAGCAGGTAGAGCAGCGAGGCGTTGGCCAGCGTTAGCCGGTCGCGCAGCAGCCACAAGGCGAGCGTCATGGCGGCGACAAGAGCGGCGACAGCCAGGTATTCGCCGGCGGCGCGGGCGTAGGCGGGTCGGTTGGGGCGGGGCAGTGCGGACATGGCGGCAAGGTGACTATAGCCGCGCGTGGGTTTACTGACAAGAGAAAGAGCGACGCAGAGATACGCAGAGAAGCAGAGAGACGCAGAGGAAGATGTATTTTTCTTCCTCTGCGTCTCTCCGTTTCTCTGCGTATCTCTGCGTCGCTCTTACTGCTTACCCAGGGCACGGCCGCCGATGAAGTGGTAGGCGCTGAGGGCCGCCAGGGCCACCGCGCCGATGGCCGCCCCGGTCATGACCAGCGGCACGTCGCTATAGCGGACGATGACGCCGATGTAAGCGTAGACGTAGACCAGCGGGATGACCACGTCGTTGCCCAGCCCGCGGTAGAGGAAGGCCGCCAGCCCAACGCCGACCAGCAGCATGATCAGCCCCCACACTTCGTAGCTGAGGCCGAAGCCGTTCCAGTTGCGAGCCACCAGGGCCAGGGCGACGTTGGCCACCGTGGCCACGGTCAGCCAGGCCAGGTAGATGCTGATGGGGATTTGCAGGATGCGCTCCCAGCGGCCGACCGCCTCTTGGCCGATGCGCAGCTTGCGGTAGGCGACGACGGCGGTGTAGAGCAGCACGGCGATGATGGGCAGCGTGGACACAAAGGCTTGCATGCCGAAGACCCACACCCACACGGCGTTGAGCACCAAATTGACGATCAGCCACGGCGCGGCGGCGCGGAAGCGCGGGTTGTCGCGGTTGGCCGGCAACACCTGGTAGATGGCCCAGGCGACGATGCCGATGTAGATGACCGGCCAGATGGTCGTGAAGACGTAGCCGGCGGGGAAGAAGTAGCTGCGGTCGTTGAAGGCCTGGTTGGCGATGGCCCCAGTGTCGGTGTTGGCGCGAAAGCCGAGATAGTTGGCGGCGATGGTCGCGCCGATGAGAAAGACGAGCGTGACGATAGCTGAGGTACGGTTGTTCTTCATGATTCCTTCCTGATGTGCTCCTTGCCCAGAGGCGGTTATGCCCAGCATCATAACCGATGCGGCTCATTCTGTCAAGTAT
>WBZP01006091.1_pt1 | contig 12051 bp, 10 predicted proteins | sample 5204301 | NCBI WGS metagenome assembly WBZP01 (sample SAMN12412401, study PRJNA552823) | activated sludge metagenome | isolation source: activated sludge from nitrification reactor of wastewater treatment plant... | place: USA: Pennsylvania | collected 2017
CAACAGGCCGGACAGCAGGGTTTCTCCCATGACACCGGCACCAATGATCGCGATTCCGCTTGCCCTCAACAGAGCCTCCAATCCGGCGCTGGGCCGGTCATTTCTTCGAGGACAGGCTTCTGAGGAACAAGCCCATGTTTGCTGGTTTCTCGGCCATCCGGCGCACCATGTAGCCGTACCAATCCTGCCCGTAAGGCACGTACACGCGCATGCGCTCGCCCTGATCAGCCAGGCGTTGCTGCTCCTCGGGCCGAACTCCGTAGAGCATCTGATGCTCGTAGGAGCCCTTGGGCCGGTCGTTGTGGATGGCCAAGGACTGCGCGATGTCGACGAGTCTCGGATCGTGCGAGGCGATCATGGGGTAGCCGTCGCCGGCCATCAGGATCTTCATACAGCGCACGTAAGCCAGGTCGACCTCATGCTTGGACTGGTAAGCGACCGACTCGGGTTCTTTGTAGGCCCCCTTGCACAGCCGCACGCGGGAGCCCTCATGCGCCAGATCGCGGCAGTCGGCTTCGCTGCGGTACAGATACGACTGGATCACGGCGCCGGTGGACGGAAAGTCAGCGCGCAGGTCTCGCAGGATCGCCAACGTCGAGTCGGTGGTGGTGTGGTCTTCCATGTCGAGTGTGGCCGTGGTGCCGTAAGCCGTGGCCCGCTCTGCTATCTCGCGGGCGAAGTCCAGCGAGATCTTCTCACCATCGCCCGGCAGAGCCTGCCCGACGGCCGACAGTTTGATCGATACCTCCGCGTCAGCTGTCAGACCGTTCGCGTTGAGCGCGTCCAACAGGTCCAGGTAGTCGTCGCGGGTCTGCCGTGCATCGGCCAGTTCCAGGACATCCTCGCCGAGGCGGTCTATCGTGACCAACCGACCTGTCGCGGCCAGATCGGCCGAGGCCGCGACGGCATCCGGGATCTGCTCACCGGCGACGAACCTGTGGACGACGTCCCGGGTCACTGGCAACGCCACCGAGAGGTCGCGGATCTTCTCGTTGCGCGACACGGTCAAGAGCGTTTCGCGGAGCATTCCAGCCTCCTGGCCTCAGGGTTTTCCACTTCGCAGGCTAATGGGTGCCGTGTCGAATGGCGCAACGGAGTCATGAGTCCGCTCCTCGCGGCCCCGTGCCGTCGGGTCAGGACTTGCTCAGGCCCTTGACCGGCTTGGTGGGGTCGAGCAGGTCCTGGATCATGGGCGCGTAGATGCGCACGACCTGGTCCTCGGGCGCGGATGCGAGCGGCTCGAGCTTGACCACGAACCTGGTGGCAGCCAGACCGATCAGATGGCTCGAGATCAGGGCGGCCCTCATGCGGGCATCGGGGATACCCACCGTGGCGGCCACTCTGTCGACCACGGACTCCTCGAGGAACTCCCGCAACGTCTGCGCGGCCTTGCCCGCCGAAGCCCCTGCCTGGAACAGATCGACGATCTGTTGGCGCGTGCCCTCGTCCTTCAGCACGTCGAAGGTCCCACGCACCAGACGCTCACCCATGCCGTCCAGTCCCGGCGCGATCAATTCGGGGACCGATCGCGACGGATCGAACGGCAACCGCATCGCGGCGGCGAACATCTGTTCCTTGTTGGCGTAGTACTTGCGCATCACCGACGGCGCGACACCGGCTGCGGCCGCCACACCCCGCATTGTCGTCTTGGCGTACCCGCGCGTGTGAAAGGCAGCGCGAGCCGCATCGAGTACGGCGTCTCCTACATCATCCCTGGCCACACGCTCACTTTAGGGAAGAGTCGGGCACCACGCGCCCCCTTCGCCGTTCCGTGGGCGAAACAGCCATGTGCAGGCGGGCGAAAGCCAGCGCCTCGGCCAGGTCGGCCTCGCGCTCGGCACGCGACGACGCCTTGCGTGTCGAGACCTCGACCACGACGGTTCCGGAGAACTGCCGGCGTGCCAGAAGTTCGAGCAGCGGACCCGCGGGCTGGTTGCCGCGACCGGGGATCAGGTGCTCGTCGCGTGCCGAACCCGAGCCATCGGCCAGGTGGATGTGCGCCAGGCGGTCACCCAGGTCGTCGGCCATGCGCAACGGGTCGGACTGGCTGACGGCTGTGTGTGACAGGTCCAAGGTGGTGTGGGGATAGTCGGCGAGCCGGATGTCCCAGCCCGGTGAGTAGGCCGCGACCTCGCGCGACCTCGCGCGCCACGGGTACATGTTCTCGACCGCGAACCGGATGTCGGTCTCTTCGCCCATGCGCTTGAGTCCTAGGACGAAGTCCCGGGAATACTCCCGCTGCCAGCGGAACGGCGGGTGGACCACCACGGTGCCGGCGCCAAGCTTTTCGGCCGCCGCCCGGGCTCGCACGAGTTTGCCCCAGGGGTCGGTGCCCCATACACGCTGCGTGACCAGAAGGCACGGCGCGTGTACCGCCAGGATCGGCATCGCGTAGTGGTCGGACAGCCGCTTGAGCGCATCGGGATCCTGGCTGACCTGATCGGTCATCACCATGACCTCCACACCGTCATAGCCCAGCCGGCCGGCGATCTCGAACGCCGCTGCGGTCGATTCCGGGTACACCGAGGCCGTGGACAGCGCTATCCGGGCATCTGGCACCCGCACGACCCTGGACGACGATGCCAGCGTGCGGGGGTCGGTTCTGGCCGGAGCCCTGTCCTTGGCAGCCTTCGCCGAGTCCTTGGCCTGGGCGGCACCGGCCTTGGCCGCGCCCTTGGCTGTGCCTTGACCTGTGTCGCGACCCTTGCCAGGTTCGACGGCCCGGGGGCTCATGCGCGCCGCATCCGGTCGATGACGGGTGTGATGGCCAGGATGACGGCGACACCGGCCGCGCCGACACCCAGCGCGACGAACAGGGGCTGATCGAAAGAAACAGTCATCGAGAAGAAGCGTGACAGAGGTGGGATCACGAGTACACCGACGAATGCCAAGGCCATGGCCAACACCACACCGACACGGATCAGGTTCAAGGGTCGGGCCGATTGGAGCAGGACTCCCAGAGCCACCGTGATCAAGGTGACCGTGGCATACGTCTGCGCCACCGGTTCGCCGGTCATCGGTGTCACTGCGGTATAGCTGACGAAGGCGCTGATGGCGCACACGAGGCCCGCAGGCACCGCGAACAGCAGAACCCGGCGGAAGAATCCCGGGCGGAACCGATCTGTGTTGGGCATCAAGGCCAGGAAGAAGCCGGGGATGCCGATCGTGATGGATGACACCAATGTGAGTTGGATGGGCTGGAACGGGAACGCGACACCGAACACGCCTGTGGCCAGGCTGATGACCATGGCGTAGATCGATTTGGTCAAGAAGACGTCGGACACGCGCTCGATGTTGCCCAGCACGCGACGACCCTCGAACACCACCTGCGGCAAAGTCGACCACTTGTTGTTCATCAGCACGATCTGCGCCACCGCGCGTGTCGCCGGGGCACCAGATCCCATCGCGATGCCCAGGTCCGCGCGCTTGAGCGCCAGCACGTCGTTGACGCCATCGCCGGTCATGGTGACGGTGTGTCCGCGCTGCTGCAGAGCATCGACCATGTACTTCTTCTGGTCAGGGGTCACTCGCCCGAAAACGGTGTGGGTCTCGAGTTGCTCCCCCATCGCGTCCACGGTCGTAGGAAGGTCGCGGGCGTCGAGCGGGTCGTCGGCTCCGGGCACGCCGGCCCTGGCGGCGATAGCGCCCACCGTGGCCGCGTTGTCCCCCGATATGACCTTGACCTGCACCCCCTGCTCGCCGAAGAAGGCCACAGTCTCGGCGGCGTCTGAACGAAGTTGCTGGTCGATCACGATCACAGCGAGTTCAGTGACTGGTGGAAGAGGTTGATCGGACGTCGGCTCGGAATCAGCTTGGGCCAGTACCAGCACGCGTGCCCCGCCATCGGCGTACTTCTGGGCCTCGGGCCACCATGCGCGGCCTGTGACGTCGGAGAACACCATTTCGGGTGCTCCGATCACGAACGACCCCTGCGGGTACGTGGCGGCCGACCACTTCCGCGCCGACGAGAAGGGAACAGAATCCGTCAGAGTCCAACCGGGGTCGGGGCAGTCCTGGCGGATGGCGTCCATGGTCGGGTTGGGTCGCGGGTCTGCGACTCCCAGTGCACCCAAGATCTGGCGGACCCGTGACTCCTCAACACCCCTGAGCGGGATGACCCTCTGCAGAGCCATTCCCGGATCTGTGAGCGTGCCGGTCTTGTCCACGCAGACGACGTCGGTGCGTGCCAGCGCCTCTACTGCGGGCATCTCTTGCACGAGCGCCTGGCGGCGGGCAAGTCGCACCACCGCGACCGCCATGGCGATGCTTGTCAGCAGCACCAGACCCTCAGGGATCATGGTGATCATGCCGGCGATGCTGCCCTGTATCGCGATGTTCAACGGCTGGTCGGCTCGCAGCTGGCTGATCACCAGCAGGATGCCGATGGGCACGATCAGGAACGAGACCACCCGGATGAACTGATTGATGGAGTCGCGCAGTTCGGAGTTGGACAGCTTGTACTCCTTGGCGGCCACGGTCAGGCCGGCGGCGAACGAGTCCGCGCCGACCTTGGTGGCGACCATGACCCCGGAACCGGATGCCACGAAAGACCCACTCATGGCCCCGTCGCCGGGCACCTTGTCCACCGCGTCGGCCTCGCCCGTCAGCAGACTCTCATCTAGCTCCAGCCCACGGCTCTCAGTCACGTCACCATCGACCACCACCTGGTCCCCGGCGTTCAGCAGGATCAGGTCGTCGCGCACGATATCCGAAACGCTCACCTGGACTTCGGCGCCGTTGCGCAGGACCGTGGGTTTGACCTCGCCGATCAGACTCAGCTTGGCCAGTTCGCGCGAGGCCCGGTACTCCTGGAAGATCCCGATCCCGGTGTTGAAGATGATCACGAGTCCGAACAAGGCCTGCTTGGGCGGGGCAACGCTGATCATGATGATCCACAGGGTGCCCAGCAGCCCGTTGAACCAGGTGAAGGTGTTGGCCTTGACGATGTCGCCCAGGCTGCGGCTGCGGGCGTCGGGAGCGTTGTTCGCAAGACCCGCGGCCACCCGTTCGGCGACCTGCGCATCCGAAAGCCCCAGGCCCGCGGACGGCACCAGGGCCGCAACAGCGTGCGGTTCTGCCGCAGCCTGGGTCACTGGTCGAGTCCATCCAGAAGCCGCAGGATCACCCCTTCGCGAAGCGCCCACGGACAGATGTCGACCACTTCGACATCGAGCAGGTCCATGGAGGCCTCCGCGACCAGGGCACCCGCCACCAGTTGCGGCGCCCGCCCCTCGCTGACTCCCGGCAGCATGCTGCGTTCCTTGGCCGACATCGACGCCAGTTTGGGCAGCCAGTCATTCAGGTCGATCAGGCTCAGGCGACGACTGGCGAACAGGCCCTCGCTCGAGGGCGCCGCACCGGCAATCCGGGCCAGTTGCTTGAAGGTCTTCGAGGTGGCAACCACCCGCTCCACAGCGCCGGTGCGCTGGATACGCCCCACCGAAGCGGCGATCTCGGCGCGCACATGGCGGCGCAGTTCGCGCACGGACTGCTCGTCGGGCGGATCACCGCTGAGCCGCTCACGGGTCAATCGACCCGCCCCGAGCGGCATCGAGAAGGCCAGATCCGGCTCTTCGTCGTCGCCGATCGCGATCTCGAGGCTGCCACCACCGATGTCGAGCACCAAGATCCGGCCGGCCGACCAGCCGAACCACCGACGCGCCGCCAAGAACGTCAGGCGCGCCTCATCGTCGCCGCTGAGCAGAGTGGTCGTGACACCGGTGTGCTTGCGCACCTGCCTGAGCACATCGTCGCCGTTGACGGCCTCGCGGATGGCAGATGTGGCGAACGCTTCCATCTGGGTGACGCCCAGATCCTCGCCGATCAACTGCGCTTGGCCCACGAATCCGATCAGGGCCTCGGTGGCGGCATCATCGATGGCGCCGGCTTTGGTCATGTGCTCGGACAAGCGCAGTTCGATCTTGTGTGAATGGGCCGCGATGGGAGCAGCGCCATAGTGGGCATCGACCACCAGCAGGTGCACTGTGTTCGATCCGATATCGATCACGCCGAGTCGCATGACTGAACGGTACCCGCAGCGGCGGCCGATCGCTTCGGCCGTGTGAAGCGCGTCAGCCAACAGGGGGTGAACGGCACGCGACCGCCAGCCTGCGGCGGTTGTCGCTGAACAGTGCGCGCCGCGCTGGCGGAGCTGTCAAGGTGCGGTTCTGTCACGCGTAGAGTGACCGCGTGCCAGAGGTTGCCGATACGTTCCCCCGCGCCTGGATCGAGTTCCCGGACCCCGAGGACAGTGATCAGATCATCCGCGCCGACCTGACATGGCTCACCTCGAACTGGACGTGCATTTACGGACGCGGCTGCCAGGGGATCGACCGGGCCATGCCCGATGCCGGCTGCTGCACGCACGGAGCGCACTTCGCCGACAAATCCGACGAGAAGCGGGTCCGGCGATGGGTCGATCAACTCATCCCGTCCGACTGGGAACAGATGCCGGCATCCGGGCGGGTCCGTAACCGCGACTGGATAGAGAAGGACGACGAAGGCGCCCGCAAGACCAAGGTGTCGCACGGCGCATGTGTGTTCCAGAACTCCCCCACGTTCACGACCGGTGCGGGATGCGCCCTGCACGTGCTCGCGGAACGACTGGGCGAGTCCTACATCGACACCAAGCCCGACGTCTGCTGGCAATTGCCCATCCGGCGCGACTACACGTGGGTCGAGCAGAACGACGGCAGCCAGAAGCTCATCGTCACCATCACCGAATACGTGCGCGCCATGTGGGGAGCCGGCGGTCACGACTTCGACTGGTACTGCTCGTCGAACACCGATGCCCACGTCGGGGTCGAGCCTGTCTACCTGACGAACCGCGCAGAACTGATCGCCATGATCGGCGAACCGGCCTATGACCAGATGGCCGATCACTGCCGGGCGCACGAAGCCGCCCGCTCCGCCCTGAGATTGACGCCCACGTCGACGGTCACGCGGCTGAAGCGCGATGCGCTGGCCCCACACCCGGCCGACCCCGGACAGCACAGCTGACGGCCACCTGCGTCACTGAGCGACGACTGGGGTCAATCTCCGCCCGGGGCTCAGTTCTACGGTCGGTCCCCGTCATCCCGGCGAGGGGGCAGGGAAGTGTCGGGGGTGCGGATTAGGGTCGCACGAGACGACCTGAACGGAAGGCTGCGCATCCATGGCCAAGACTCCAGCGAGCACCTACGTGTGCTCTCAGTGCCAGGCAACGAGCCATCGATGGATGGGCCGATGCCCCCGCTGCCAGGAGTTCGGCTCCATGATCGAACAGCAGCACGAACGCAGCGCGCTCACCGGGACCAAGACCAAACGTCCGGGCGGAACGATACCGACCAGACCCGCGCAATCGATCACAGCTGTCGCGCGGCTGCGGACGCCTCGTATCAGGAGCGGGGCAGGCGAGTTCGACCGTGTCCTGGGCGGCGGAATGGTGGCCGGACAGGTGGTGCTGGTCGCCGGCGAACCCGGCGTGGGCAAGTCCACACTCCTTCTCGACGTGGCGCAGCGGTTCGCCGAGCAGTCGCCGGACGCCGTCGTGCTGTACGTGTCCGGCGAAGAATCCGCGGAGCAGATCGGCGTGCGGGCAGAGCGTATCGGCGCTTCCAACGAACGCCTCCTGGTTGCCGACGAGACCGACCTAGGCACAGTGCTGGGGCACATCGAACACCACAACCCGCAGTTGATCGTGGTCGACTCTGTCCAGACGCTGGCCTCTCCGGAGATCGACGGGCGGGCGGGCGGCATCTCTCAGGTCAGCGAAGTGGCCGCGGTCCTCACCCGGCAGGCCAAAGCCCGGGGCGTCCCGACCCTGCTCGTCGGTCAGAGCACCCGGGAGAACTCGATCGCCGGGCCTCGCGCACTGGAGCACCTGGTGGACACCGTGCTGACGTTCGAGGGTGACCCACACACTCAGGTACGGCTGCTTCGTGCCGTCAAGAACCGCTACGGCCCCGCCGACGAGGTCGTGTGCTACGAGCAGACCGAACGCGGTCTGTCCGAGCTCACCGATCCTTCTCAACTGTTCCGATCGGTACGCGAGGTTCCGGTACCCGGGACATGCTCCACCGTCACGTTGGAGGGCCGTCGGCCCATCTCCGCCGAGATCCAGGCCCTGTTGTCACCGCGCGCACCTGACCAGGACAGCGGCCGACGTATCGTCAGCGGCCTGGATTCCTCACGCGTCAGCATGCTGGCAGCACTCACGCAGCGCGAGGGCGGTTTGGGGTTCGGCCGCTCAGACCTGTACGTCGCCACAGTGGCGGGTCTGCGGATCACCGATCCCACCGCCGACCTGGCCACCTGCCTGGCGATCTTCTCCGCTGCCACCGACACCGTGGTGCCGTCGGAGGTGGTCGCACTGGGCGAAGTTGCTCTGTCGGGCGATATCAGGCCGTGTCACTCAATGACCCAACGTCTGAACGAGGCGTCCCGACTTGGCTTCACCACAGCGGTTGTGCCCGACTCTGCAGACGTGTCCGGCGCCCCGATCCGCACGGTGCCGCTGCGTCGACTCGAGCACGCGATGGCCGTCATCGACCGCCAGAGGGGTCAGGTGGTCCACCTGAACCGGTGATGAGGTCAGTTCCGGCGGCCCCCGCTCCGACGCCTACTCACCGGTATCGGCTACGCAGGACAGAAGTCGGGACCTCTCACTGCAGAGTGAACTGAGTTTCCGTGCTCTCCACTTTGCCGTTTCGACCGACTGCGTCGTAGACACCGGGATCGACCGCGCCGCCGCTGGTCGAACACCCCGGCTCGCTGGAGGTTCGGGGCCAATCGACCGTCACCGATGCCGCCTCACCTGCCCGAAGTGTGACCACATCGGGATCACCAGCGCTGCTGCAGTCGTCCGACGACCACACCCGCACCCCGCCGGACGAGATACTGATCTCGTTGGCACCGGAGCCGACATCGCGCTCGCACGACAGCGTGCCTTCGTTGGTGATGCTCATGGTGAGCTTGGGATCCACGCCCGACGGATAGGTTTCCTCGTTGCTGGTCACAGCCACACTGATATCGGTGTCGGCACAGGCCTTGTCAGACGATGCCGACCCGCTTGGGGACGCGCTCGGTGACGCAATGGGCGCACCAGTCGGCTGAGCCGACGCGCTGGGCGAGGCCGGGGCCGCCGTTGGTTGGGGCTCGGGGTCTCCACCGCACGATCGCAGCAGCACAAACAGGACGATCAGCACTACAAGCGCGATACCCCCGACAAGAGCCCGCCGCTTCCAATAGACCTCTGGCTCCTCGGGGCCGACAGGCTTGATGACCGAACTCACGAGACAACGGTAATCGCCCATGGACCACCCCGAGTACACCGCCCACTCCATCCGGTGCGTGTCTCGTCACAATCCCCACGCACCAACACGCAATGGAGTCGTTCACTCGCACAGAGATGCCGTTACAGGGCTGCGGTCAGGCCGCGTCCCAGCCGCCATCCACCGACACGACGGCCCCGTTCACGTCTGAGGCCTCGGCACAGGCAAGCCACGAAATTGCCGTCGCAATCTGATCTGGATCCGCCACGGAACACATCGTCGCCATCGCCGTCTGGGCCCGGACCATGGCCCATTCGCTGGCAGGTGCCGCGGAACCGGCGATCCCCGTCGCCACAGCCCCGGGGCACACCGCGTTGGAGCGGATCCCCTGAGGTCCGTAGAACCAAGCGACATGCTTGACCAGTCCGAGAACCCCGTGTTTCGACGCGGCGTAGGCGACACCCGACACGCCCGCCGACAGCGATCCCTTCGACGCGACCGTCACGACAGCGCCGGAACCCTGGGCCACCATCACCGGCAGCACAGCCCTGGTCACCCGCATGACGCCGGTCAGGTTGACGCCCATGACCAGATCCCACGTGGCATCGTCCACCTCTGACAGTGGCAGAAAATGGTCCATCAACCCGGCGTTGTTGACCAGGATGTCGATCGGGTCACCATGCGCGACCAGCGCATCCACCTGCGACTGTGAGGTCACGTCGACGCTGGCCACCTCGAGCCGATCGCTGGCTGCTTCGCCTGCCAGGCTCTCAAGACCCGCCGTGTCCCGGTCGAAGGCGACGACAGTCGCTCCTTCGGCCAACAGTCGCAACGCCGTCGCGCGCCCGATCCCTGATCCTGCGCCGGAGACCAAGGCTCGGCGCCCTTCATGACGTGTGGCATCCATGTCACTCGCCTCCTCGGTCCCAGTGTGCTCCGTGCACGCACCGTTGAATATCCCGTTCGAACGTCGAGCCTGCCAGGCCGGGCCCCAACGGCTGCCCCATCAGGGAAGCGACACCAGGCGCGCACCGACTTGGATCAGACCATCGGCCTCGAGGGAGGCCTGCGCCCTACGCCGCTGGTCATCGTCCGCCCATACCTCGTCGACGTCCGACTGCCGCACCGGCCCGTCTGCCTGGCGCAGAACGGCCATGATCAGACCGCGGACCTGCCGATCGCTGCCTGCGAACTTGGCCTGTCCGGCGGCAGGGCTTTGGTTGTCCGGGCGGCCCGCAGCCAGCCAGGCGCACTCCTGGGCCACCGGACACCGCGCGCAGGCCGGAGACCGAGCGGTACACACGAGTGCGCCGAGTTCCATCAGGGCCTCGCTGGCATAGGCGGCCGTCGGCGGGTGCGACGGCATGAGTTGTGCGAGAGCATCACGTTCGACCCGAGTGGTCGAACTGGTCGCCGGAAGGGCCAGGCCCATGGTGACCCTCGCGAGCACGCGTCGTACGTTCGTGTCCAGCACCGGGATCCGACGTTTGTGGGCGAAAGCCATGACGGCCGCGGCCGTGTAGTCGCCGATTCCGGGAAGCTCGATGAGCTCATCGTAGGCCGCGGGGAGTCTCCCGCCATGGTCGTCAACCACCACCTGCGCAGCCGCGTGCAGCCTCAGAGCCCGACGCGGGTACCCGAGGTTTCCCCACATCCGCACAGCCTCGCCAGCGGGTTCGCCCGCAAGTTCCGAAGGGCCGGGCCACCGCCGCAGCCACGCTTCGTACGCGGGGATCACCCTTGCTACCGGGGTCTGCTGCAGCATCGCTTCGCTGACTAGCACCGCCCACGGGTTACGCGGCTCAACGCGCCACGGCAACTGACGACCGGCACCGTCGAACCAGGCCGCCACGTCGGCCAGCCATGGGCCGCCATCCCAGTCGTCCAACACAGACCGAGCCTACGGAACCCGACCCGACCGCCGAACCGACCCCTTGACCCAGAACTGACGGTCACGGCGGCCACTCCAGCACGCACCCGTCAGTTCTGCCGTCGGGATCACTCGGACTCGGCGGTCTCCACTGGAGGGGGCGCGTCGGGGAGTTCCGCCTTGGGCTGGGGCACGAACGTGAACTGAGCTTCGTCACCCTCGCCCTCGACGTCCACCACGATGATGCTGTGCGGCGGGATCTCGCCGAACAGGATCTGTTCGCTGAGGGAATCCTCGATCTCGCGCTGGATCGTGCGCCGCAGAGGACGTGCGCCCAGCACGGGGTCGTAGCCCCGCTCGGCCAGCAACAACTTGGCGGGTGTCGTGAACTCGATACTCATGTCCCGCTCGGCCAGACGCTCGTCCAACTTGGCAGCCATCAGATCGACGATCTGCACGATCTCGTGACGGGTGAGCTGGTGGAACACGATCGTGTCGTCGATCCGGTTGAGGAACTCGGGCCGGAAGTGCTGCTTGAGCTCAGTCTGGACCTTGGACTTCATCCGCTCATAGGCGCCGACTTCGTCGTCCACCGGCGAGAAGCCCAGCGACTTGGACACATCCCGGCTGCCCAGGTTGGTGGTCATGATGATGACGGTGTTCTTGAAGTCCACCGCACGCCCCTGGGCGTCTGTCAGTCGGCCCTCTTCGAGCACCTGTAGCAACGAGTTGAAGATGTCCGGATGTGCCTTCTCGATCTCGTCGAACAGCACGACCGAGAACGGCTTGCGCCGCACCTTTTCGGTCAACTGACCGCCTTCTTCGTACCCTACGTAGCCCGGAGGGGATCCGAAAAGGCGCGATGCGGTGTGCTTCTCGGAGTATTCCGACATGTCCAGCGCGATCAGGCTGTCCTCGTCGCCGAACAGG
>WBZP01006092.1_pt1 | contig 12051 bp, 9 predicted proteins | sample 5204301 | NCBI WGS metagenome assembly WBZP01 (sample SAMN12412401, study PRJNA552823) | activated sludge metagenome | isolation source: activated sludge from nitrification reactor of wastewater treatment plant... | place: USA: Pennsylvania | collected 2017
TCTCTACAAGGTCGGCATGGTGTGGCCGCTGGAATCCGAGGGCGTGCGGCATTTCGCCGAGGGGCTGGAGGAAATCCTGGTCGTCGAGGAGAAGCGCCAGCTCGTCGAATATCAGCTGAAGGAGGAACTCTACAACTGGCGCGAGGACGTGCGCCCGCGCGTCATCGGCAAGTTCGACGAGAAGGGCGAATGGGCGCAGCCGCACGGCGAGTGGCTGCTGCCGGCCTGCGGCGAGCTGACGCCGGCCATGATCGCCCGCGTCATCGCCGCGCGCATCGGCCGCTATGTCACCTCCGACCGCATCCAGGCGCGCCTGGCCTTCCTCGAAGCCAAAGAGCGGGCGCTGGAGAAATCAGTGATCCCGATCCAGCGCATCCCGCATTTCTGCGCCGGCTGCCCGCACAACACCTCGACCCGCGTGCCGGAGGGCAGCCGCGCGCTGGCCGGCATCGGCTGCCATTTCATGGCGACCTGGATGAACCGCAGCACCGCCACCTTCTCGCACATGGGCGGCGAGGGCGCCGCCTGGGTCGGCCAGGCGCCGTTCACCGAGACGCGCCACGTCTTCGCCAACCTCGGTGACGGCACCTACTTCCACTCCGGATTGTTGGCCATACGGCAGGCCGTCGCGGCGGGGCATCCGATCACCTACAAGATCCTCTACAACGACGCCGTCGCCATGACCGGCGGCCAGCCGGTGGACGGCAGCCTCAGCGTGCCGCAGATGGCGCACCAGCTCGTCGCCGAGGGTGTGAAGCAGATCGTCGTCGTCACCGACGGCAGCGAGCGCGCCTACACGGCGGCCGACCTGCCGCAGGGTGTGCCGCTACGCCACCGCGACGAGCTCGACACGATCCAGCGCGAGCTGCGCGAGTTTCCCTGCGTCTCGGCGCTGATCTACGACCAGACCTGCGCGGCGGAAAAGCGCCGCCGCAGGAAGCGCGGCAAGTTCCCTGACCCGGCGCGGCGCGTCTTCATCAACGAGGCGGTATGTGAGGGCTGCGGCGACTGCTCGGAGCAGTCCAACTGCCTGGCCGTGATCCCCGTGGAAACCGAATTGGGCAGGAAACGCGCCATCGACCAGTCCGCCTGCAACAAGGACTACACCTGCCTGAAGGGCTTCTGCCCCAGCTTCGTCACCGTCGAGGGCGGCCGGCTGAGGAAAGGCAAGGCGGTCGAGGCCGACGAGCGCGGCTTCGCCGAGTTGCAGGAGCCCGTACTGCCCACGACAAAGGAGCCCTGGGGCATCCTCGTCACCGGCGTCGGCGGCACCGGCGTGATCACCCTCGGCGCGCTGATCGGCATGGCGGCGCACCTCGACGGCAAGGGGGTCACCGCGCTGGACATGACCGGCCTGGCGCAGAAGTTCGGCGCCGTCTTCTCCCATGTGCGCATCGCCGAGCGGCCGGAGGACATCCACGCCGTGCGCGTGGCGGCCGGAGAGGCCAACGCCCTGATCGGCGGCGACATCGTCGTCTCCGCCAATACCGAGGCGCTGGCCAAGCTGCAGGCCGGCGTCACGCGCGCCGTGGTGAACTGCACCGAAACGCCGACCGCCGAATTCATCCGCAATCCGGACTGGCGGTTTCCGCTGGAGCAAATGCAGCGCACCATCCTGGAGGCGACCGGCGAAGGCCGCGCCGACTTCATCGACGCCAACGGCCTGGCCACCGTGCTGATGGGCGACGCCATCTTCGGCAACCTGATCCTGCTCGGCCATGCCTGGCAGCAGGGGCTGGTGCCGGTCTCGCTGGCTTCCCTGACGCGCGCCATCGAGCTCAACGGCGTGGCGGTGGACGCCAATCTCAAGGCCTTCCTGTGGGGCCGGCGCCTGGCCCACGACCGCGCCGCCGTGGAACGCTTCGCCCGGCCTGCGGCGGTGGTCGAACTGCCGCGCACGCCGACCCTGGACGATCTCGTCGCGCGCCGCGCCGCCTACCTCACCGACTACCAGGACGCCGCCTACGCCGGGCGTTACCGCGCGCTGGTGGAGCAAGTGCGCGCCGCGGAGGCGCGACTCAGCTCGACGCGGCTCGCCGAAACCGTGGCGAGGAACTACTTCAAGCTGCTGGCGGTGAAGGACGAGTACGAAGTGGCGCGGCTGCACGCCGATCCAGCCTTCCAGGCCAAGATCGCCGCGATTTTCGAGGGCGACTACCGCCTCAACTTCCATCTGGCGCCGCCGCTGCTGGCGAAAACCGATCCCGCCACCGGTCTGCCGAGGAAGCGCGCCTACGGGCCATGGATGCTGACGGCCTTCGGCTGGCTGGCGAAGCTGAAGTTCCTGCGCGGCGGCGCGCTCGACGTCTTCGGCAAGTCGGCGGAGCGCCGCCTGGAACGAACGCTCATTGCCGAATACGAGCGCGACATCGCCGCAGCGCTGGACTGCCTGAATGCCTCGAACCTCGAAGCGGCTGCCGAACTGGCCGGCCTGCCCGAGCACATCCGTGGCTTCGGCCACATCAAGCTGCGCTCGATCGAGACGGCGCGGCAGAAGCGCGCCGTCTTGCTGGCCGCCCTGCCGAGCACGGCCGAGCCGGCCGCGCAAGCGGCCTGAGGAGCGGGGTTGGCCGCTCTCAAAGCGCTGACCGCCCAACTCCTGGCTTGGCTTCTGGCTGCGGGCGGCTGGCTCGTCCTCGGCCAGCCCGTGGCCGCCACGCTGGGTTTGGCACTCCTGCAGGGCGTACTCGCTGCCGGCATCGGCATGCTGCTGAAGTCGGAACGCTGGTGGATCGCCATCCACCTGCTGTTCTCGCCGGCGCTGGTCCTGGCATTGCGGCTGGAGTTGCCGCCCGGCCTGTATCTCGCCGTGCTGGCGGGACTGACTTTTGTCTTCTGGACCACCTTCCGCGGCGAGGTGCCGCTGTTCCTCAGCAACCGCGCCACCGCGGAGGCGGTGCTCGGCCTGCTGCCGGACACGCCGGGGCTGAGGGTCATCGATCTGGGCGCCGGCACCGGCGGCCTGTTGCGTCGGCTGGCGCAGGCACGGCCGGATGCGTTCTTCACCGGCGTCGAGCACGCTCCCCTGCCCTACCTCGTGGCCCGTTTCAATGCGCGCGGCCTGGCCAACCTCGCCGTACGGCGCGCCGACCTCTGGCGCCAGCCGCTCGCCGGGCAGGACGTCGTCTACGCCTTCCTGTCACCCGCGGTAATGGCGCGCCTGGGCGTCAAGGCCCGCGCCGAACTGCGGCCCGGGGCGCTGCTGATCAGCAACAGCTTCCCGCTGCCGGATGGCGCACCGGAGCGGGTAGCCGAGGTTTCCGATCGGCGAAGCACACGGCTGTACTGCTATCGCATGCAGTGAAATTGCTGGCAATTCCTCCCGCTTTTCGCCATATTGAAACTTCTTCCTGCCGGGCATGATCGGTACCCAGGAGATCGTATGGCTGAAATCGTCTGCATCATCGGCAACAAGGGCGGCACCGGCAAGACCACGCTCTCGCACATGCTGTGCCAGGGCCTGGGGCTGCTCGGCCAGCGCTCGGTCTGCGTGCTGACCGACACCCACCGCGAGCCGCTCGATCCGGACGGCCGCCGCTACCTGGTCGCCGATGCGCGCACACGCGAGGCGCTGGGCAAGGTGGTCGACAAGATTCGGACCCTGCATGGCTGGATGGGGGTGATCGACGGCGGCGGCAACCGCAGCGAAATGGATCGCAAGCTCTACGGCCTGGCCAGCCTGGTGCTACTGCCCTTCCGCGATTCGCATGAGGACATCCGCACGGTGGTCAAGGATCTGGAGGCGTTCCCGCGCGCCTGGGCCATCCCCTCGCAGTGGCCGACCAACCCCTGGCAGCAGGAGGCGGCGGAGAAGACGATCCACGATCAGTTGGGCAACTACGCCGACCGCATCCTGCAGCCGGTGAGCGCGCTGTCGGCCAGCAAGCTGCTGCTGCAGAGGGATATCCCGGCCAAGCTGCCGACGCCGCTGGGCAACGCCTGCCGCGCGCTGGCCTACCAGGTAATGGAATTGCTGGAGATATCCTGCGCCGCGCCCCTGGAGGAAGAGGACGACAGCGAGCTTTCCGTCGCCCCGCAAACCGCGGCCGAAGCCCCGGCGGCCGGTCACGAAGGGCTCGAACCGGCCAGCCCGGTCCGGCATTGAGCGCCGGACAAGCTAGATCCGGCCGCGGTGGCGCTGGAACAGGGCGATCGCCTCGGCCCGGCTGGTAACGCCCAGCTTGCGCAGGATCTTCGAGACATGGACCTTGACCGTGCCTTCGGTCAGGCCGAGCATTTCGGCGATGTCGCGGTTCGACTTGCCTTCCCGGATCATTTCCGCCACCCGCATCTGCCCCTCGGTCAGGCCGTAGCGGTCGGACAGCGAGCGGCCACGGCCCAGTCCGCTGCTCAGGGTCACCGACAGCTTGTCGTGCAGGTGCGGCGGCAGAAAGATCTCGCCTTCGAGGACTCGCTTGAGCGCTTCCAGCAGGGTCTCCCCGCTGCCTGACTTGGTCACGTAGCCTGCCGCGCCCAACCGCATGGCGCGGTTGACCGTGTCGACGTCGTCGAGCGCAGAAAGGACCACCACCGGCACCGCGGGAAAGCGCTTGCGCAGGATGCCGAGCAGGGACAGGCCGTTGGTGCCGGGCAGCATGATGTCGAGCAGGACCAGATCGAACTCCTTCTCGGTCTCCAGCAGCAGCAGGGCGCTTTCGGCGTCCTGCGCCTCGTACTGGACGACGTTTGGCCCGAGCTTGCGCAGGATCTGCTGCAAGCCCTCGCGGACCATCGCATGATCGTCGATTACCAGCAGCCTGAGCACATGCCTCCCTGAGCGGCCGAGCCGATTGTTCTACCCGGGGCGAATGATACGGGATCGCAACCGCGCCGCCAACACGCTTGGGGGAGGACAAGCGGGCCAGCCGCTTGGGCGGCCTTGCAGCAGGTGGTATCCTGCCGGGCGGCGACCGGATATGCCGATCGCAACCGACGGGAGCGGCATGAGGATCGGCATCATCTCGGTGTTCACCGACCACCATCGACGCGGGGCGCATCACCGCGGCGTGCTGCAGCCGCAGGTCGGGCCGCTGATCGCCGCCCTGCTGCCGCCGGACGCCGAGGTCGATCTGGTCAACGACGCCTGGGACGAGCCGGACTGGAGCCGCGATTACGATCTGCTGTTCCTCTCCTGCCTGCATTCCGATTTCGACCGTGCCCGGCAAATTTCCCACTACTGGCGCCGGCGCGGCGCCAGGACGGTGCTGGGCGGCGTCCTTGCCAGCACCTACCCGGACCTGTGCGCCCCCTACTTCGATGCGGTCGTGGTCGGCGATCCGGAAGCGACGGTGCCCGTCCTGTATGCCGATTTCCGGCGCAACCGCCTGCAGCCGCGCTATGTCTCGCCGCCCTACGATCCCGCCTCGAGCCCTTCGCCACGCTACGATCTCGCCGCCCCGACGCAGGTGCTGCCGATCGGCATCGAGGCCACGCGCGGCTGCCCGTTCACCTGCGACTTTTGTGCCCTTACCGGAGCGGGCATCCGCCACCTCTCCCGTCCCGCGCACAGTGTGGTCCGCGACATCCTCGCCGCTCGGCGGGCCGTCGGCCGGTCCGCGCCATGGCACAAACGCAACGTGGCGATCTTCTACGACAACAATCTGGGCGGGAATTTCAACCATCTGCGCGGCCTGTGCGATGCCCTGGCGCCGCTGCGGCTGTACTGGGGCGCCTGCGTCACCTTCAACGTGCTGCGCGACGAAAACCTTCTCGCCCGTCTGTCCCGAGCCGGCTGCCGCGCCCTTTTCGTCGGGCTGGAAAGCTTCAATCCCGCAGCCATCCGCGACATGGGCAAGCACCAGAACCTGCTCCGCGAGGTGCGCGCAGGCATTGCCCGCTGCCACGACCAGGGCATGCTGCTGTTCGCCGGCCTGATGCTGAGCCCGCGCGAGGACGACCTGTCCTATATCGCCGGCATTCCTCGGCACTTGCGGGAATCGGGGTTGCATGTACCGGCCTATGTTTCCTTCGAGACGCCGTTTCCGGGCACGCCGCACTTCCATCGGCTCGCCCTGGAGACGGCCCCCGCCTTCTTGCCGAACGCCCTGCTGCGGGATTTCAATGGCTACACGCTCGTCACGCGTCCGCTGCGTGCCGAGCCCGAAGCCTTCGTTGCCGTCTACCGCGATCTGCTCGAGGTCCTGTTCTCCCCCTCCGCGCGGCTGATCAAGTTCGCCAAGGACGCGGCGCATTTCCTGCCCAGAGGCAGACTGATGCCCCTGCTCTACGACCTCTACGAGCTGGCCTCCGAAAGCCCTCGCATCGCGCCCGGCCGCAGCCTCATCGCCGGCACGGACCTGCCGCCCCCCGAATATGGGCGCATTCCTTTCGGCGATGGCGATTTCTCGAGCGAGGCGGAGCGCAACGATCTCCTGCAGCCCTTTCGCGTCACCGACGCGCAGGGGCGCGTCCTGCCGCAGTGGCTCTCCGCCCGGCATGCAGGCGCCGCCAGCGGCACCTCCGCCAAGGCGCGGGCCGTGGGCGCATAATCACGCTTGCCTGTAACCCGAACGAAACCCGTCCCATGAACCAGGTCGCCCTCACTCACCCGACACCCGAACAGGAAGCCGAACTGGGCGCCCTCGTCAGATCGGAACAGGCGCATATGCTGTACAGCCAGCTGTTCGTCTCCGTCACCGGCACCATGGCCGGCACGGGTCTCTTTGTCGCCGCCCTCAGCGGGGTGGCCGACCCCCGCGTGCTGTGGGGATGGTTCCTGGTGATGTGCGCCAACCAGGGCTGGCGGCTGTATCTCGGCTTGCGCTTCAGGCGCAGGGGCTTCGAGGGCACGAGCAACGAGCGGGCGCTGCGCATCTGGGCCATCGGGTCGGGCATCTCCGGCGTGCTGTGGGGCAGCGGCTACCTCCTGATGTCGCCTGCCGATTCGCCGCTGCACCTGGCGGTCATGACGATCCTGATCTTCGGGGTCGCCGCCGGCGCCACCCCCCTGATCGCCTCGCACATTCCTTCGTTCTACGTGTTCATCTTTCCCGCGCTGCTGCCGATCGTCGCGCGCAACGCCCTGGTGGTCGACAAGCTCCACATCATCCTGGCCTTCGTCTGTCTGGCGGTGACGCTCGGCATCCTGTCCTTCGGCCGCAAGTACAACCAGCTGCTCACCGAGTCGCTGCGCACGCGCTTCCGGAACGAGGCCATGACCCGGCATCTGGCGGCGCAGAACGCCGAGCTGGAGCGGGCCCGCAACACCGCCGAGATGGCCAGCCGCGCCAAGACCCAGTTCTTCGCCGCCGCCAGCCACGACTTGCGCCAGCCCCTGCACGCCATGGGCCTGTTCGCCGCGGCGCTGGCCGACAAGGCCCGCGACCCGGAAGTGCGCAACATGGTCGACAGCATCAACGTCTCGGTGGATGCCCTCGAGTCGCTGTTCAACGAGCTGCTCGACATCTCCAAAATCGATGCCGGCGCCATCCGGCCCAGGCACGATAGCTTCTCGCTGCGCCCGCTGCTGGAACGGCTGCGCCTGGATTTCACCGAGGAGGCCCGCCTCAAGGGGCTGAGGCTGCGGGTCCGCCCCAGTGGCGCCATGGTCTGCAGCGACGCCCTGCTGCTCGAGCGGGTGCTGCGCAACCTGATCAACAACGCGATCCGCTATACGCCGAGCGGCGGCATCCTGGTCGGCGTGCGCCGGCGCGCAGAGCGCTGGCGCATCGAAGTCTGGGACACCGGGATCGGTATTCCGATCCAGCAGCACGAGAAAGTGTTCGAGGAGTTCTACCAGATAGGCAATGTCGAACGCGACCGTCGCAAGGGCCTCGGCCTCGGGCTGTCGATCGTCCGGCGCCTGGCCGAACTGCTGGAGCATCCCCTGGCCATGCGCTCCAGGGAGCACCATGGCACGGTGTTCGCCATCGAGCTGCCCGCCGCCTGCGCCCAGCCGCCTGCGCCCGGCCCGACGCCGGAGGCTCTGCCGTCCACCGGCCTCGACGGCCGCCTGATCCTGGTGGTCGACGACGAGGAGTCGGTGCGTGAGGGCATGCAAGCATTGCTTGGCGGATGGGGCGCCGAGGTGGTGGCCTGCGCCGGCGTGGCGGACACGGTGGTCGCCGCCGGCAAGCTGCCGCGGGCCCCGGATCTCGTCATCGCCGATTACCAGCTTGGCCAGGGCACGGCCGGGCCGGACGCCATCCGCGCCGTGCGGGCGCGCTTCGGCGGGCAGGTGCCGGCGATCCTGATCACCGGCAGTGCCTCGCCCCTGCTCGCCGGCGAGGCCCAGGCCCTGGGCTGCCATCTGCTGCTCAAGCCGGTGATGCCGGCCAAGCTGCGCAGCCTGCTCAATGCCACGCTGCTGGCGTAACATCCGCACATTGCCCAGCCGGAGACGATCATGTCCGCAGACAGCCCGAACACCGACCCGCTCGAATTCCTCAAGGGCATGTGGGGCAGCATGGGCTTCGCCGTGCCCGGCATGGTGACTCCGACCCTCGACGTCGGCGAGCTCGACAAGCGCATCGCCGAACTGAAGACGGTCGAAGGCTGGCTGCGCATGAACCTGAACATGCTGCAGATGAGCATCCAGGGGCTGGAGATGCAGCGCGCCACCCTGGCCGCCATGCAGGCCATCAGCCAGTCGGCCGGCTCCGCCGAAGCCAACGCCAACCCCTTCGCCAATCCGGCGCTGTGGCCCTGGAACATGATGCAGCAGCCCGGGGCCGCACCCGGTTCCGACACGGCCGGCAAGCCCGAGAAGGCGTAGCGGTCGCTCAAGCCGCGCCCAGGGCGACGAGCCACAGCGGCATCGTCAGCATCGCCCCCAGCGTCGACGCCGAGATCAGCCAGGCGACGCCCGGCCCGTCCCCGCCCATGCGCATGGCCAGGATGTAGGCCGAACTGGCGGTGGGCAGCGCGCCGAACATCACCACCACATCGAAATACACCCCATCGAGTCCCAGCGTCCGCGCCGCCAGCCAGGCGATCGCCGGCACCGCCAGCAGCTTGACCCCGAGCAGGCCAACGGAGGCCAGGCGCGCCGCGGACTCCTGGCGCACGCTCAGCGCCGCCCCCACCGCCAGCAGGCCGAGGGCGATCGAGGCTTCCGACAGTCGCGCCAGGAACTGTCCCGCCACTTCGGGCAGCGCCGCCCCGCCGAGATTGAACAGCAGGCCGGCCAGGGTGGCGAGGATCAGCGGATTGCGGGCGATCTCGCGCAGCACGCCCAGCTGGCCGTGGCGCCAGCATCCACACCGAAGCCAGGTTGGCGATCGGCACCATGGCGCCGATGAGGATGCCCATCGCCGCGATGCCGGCCTCGCCGTGCAGCTTGCCGGCCACCGCCAGGCCGATGTAGGAATTGAAGCGGAAGGCGCACTGGAAGCGGGAGGCGAAGACCATGCCGCGGGGACCCGCTGCGCTCGTCGGCCGGGCGTCGAACAGGGGCCGCAGCAGGAGCCCGAGCAGCATGCCGCCGCCCATCGCCGCGACGCCGCTGAGGGCGAAGGGCGCGGCGGCGGCGAAGTCGATGCGGGTGCGGGCGATGGCGTGGAACAGCAGCGCCGGAAACAACACGAAATAGATCAGCTTCTCCAGACCGCTCCAGAAATGCTCGCCCAGACGCATCGTCCTGCGCAGGCCGAAGCCGAGCAGGATCAGGGCGAAATCCGGCAGCAGGAGCAGGGCCGGCGACAACGCGCTACTCGGCCGCGCGCTCCTTGATCAGGGGCTCGTTGGGACGCTCGGCGTGCAGCTTGCGCCATTCGGCGCGGGCCAGGTGGAAGGCCTCCTGGCGCTCCAGCATCAGGGCGTAGGCCACCCGGTCGGAGAACTTGGCGCCGGCGACCGGCTGCAGCCGCTCCAGCCTGGCGCGGGCCTCGGCATCCAGCACCGCGAAATCGGCGCTGCGGCTCATGCGCTTGCCGTTGGCCAGGCGCGCCTCGACCCGCCAGGAGTAGGCCTCGCCGGCTTTCAGCCGCAGGCCCTCCGGCAGCTGGCCGGACTCGCCCGGCTGCTCGAACTCGGCCACCGCCTGGCCGGCGCTGTCGATCACCTGCACCCGGTAGGCCTCGGCCCCGGCGATGCCCATCCAGCGGAACACCGGACGTTCCTCGAGGACGCGGGCCGAGACCGGCTCGAGCAGCTTGACGTTGGCCACCGGTCCCAGGCTGCGCATCACGATGGTGGCCTGCTGCACGCTCGCCGGCTTGACCCGCACCGGCGGGATGGCGTCGACCGGCAGCTTGCGTTTCTCGGGCTGGGCCCCCTGCAGGGCGGTCGGGGCCTTGGGGCCGATCTGGTATCGGCCGGCGCCTTTCAGCCGGAATTCCTCGCCGCTGGCCAGGTACAGGACGCTGGCGGTGGCACCTTGCGCCAGCCGCAGCTTGGCGCCGCCCTCCAGCTCGGCCAGCACGCCGAGCGGCGCGCCATCGGTCTCGGCCTCGATGCGGCCGCTGGCGTCGGTGATCATGGCGACGCCGGCGGCAAAGGCGGCCGGCGCCAGCAGACAGGCCGTGACGGCCAGGAGGTTTCGCAGGTATGCAGACATGTCAGGCTCCCTTGTCAAAAAGTCGGTCTCCGTGAGACGGCGCTGGTCTCCAGCCGAACACCTCCACGGCGGCGCGGCCCTTGATCGCCCGCTCGCCGAGCGGCACGAAGCCGTCGGACCCGGGCAAACGTTCCAGCACGGCACGTGAGACGAGCAGCGGATAGCCCGCCTCCTTGGTCAGCCCCTCGATGCGCGAGGCGGCGTTCACCACGTCGCCGATCGCCGTGTATTCGTGCCGGTCGGCGGCGCCGATATAGCCTACCACCGCTGCGCCATAGTTCAAGCCGATGCCGATGGCCAGCGGCGGACGGCCCTCCCCGGCCAGCTCCCGGTTGAATTCGGCCAGCGCCGCCAGCATGTCGCGCGCCGCGGCGAAGGCGTCGGCGCAGGGCTGCTCGCGCGCCTGCGGCGCGCCGAAGAAGGCCATGATGCCGTCGCCCATGAACTTGTCGAGCGTGCCGCCATGGGCGTGGATCGCCGCCACCATGCGGCCGAAGTAGCGGTCGAGCAGCCTCGTCACCTCTTCCGGCGGCAGCGACTCGGACAGAGTGGTAAAGCCGCGGATGTCGGAGAACAGCAGGCACACCTCGCGCCGCTCGCCGCCCAGCTGCGGCTGCAGCCGTCCGCCAAGGATCTCCCGCAGCACGTCGGGGCTGACGAAGCCGGCGAAGGCGGCGCGCAGCCAGCGCTTCTCGCGGGTGGCATGCCAGGCTTCGAGGGCGCCGCGGGCGCCCGCCGCCAGCAGCGCCGCCAGCGCCGGCCAGGCCAGCGGCAGATGGCTGCTCTGCCGCAGCAGCGCCAGTTCGAGACCCAGCGCCGCCAGGGCGCCGGCGCCCAGCCCCAGGGCGCTGGCCGGCCCCGGCCGCAGCCACCAGGCCAGGGCTGCCACGCCCAGCATCAGCAGCGCCACGGCCTCGCCTGCCGGCCGCACGACGCGCCCTTCCAGCAGGCTGCGCAGCTGTTGGGCGAGGATCAGCACGCCATGCGTGGTCTCGCTGTCCTTGTCCCAGGCCGCCAGCCGGACCGGCAGCTTGAGCTGATCTTCCAGCGGCAGCACATTGCCGAGAATCACCACCTTGCCGCCGAACCGCCGCCCCAGGGCGGCGGTGTCTCCGACGGCCTGCCGGTCCAGCACCTCGTGCAGCGGCACATAGTCGAAGCCTGGCCCGAGGGCAAACTGGATCAGGCCGTATTCGATCGGCACCGCCAGCCGGCGCGCCAGCTGGCCGATCATGGTCGGCGTGACTTCTCCGCGCTCACCCAGCCGCTCGTCGAAACGGCGGATGGTGCCGTCCTCGTCGGGCTGCACCAGCACGTAGCCGACGCCCTCCGGCCCGGCCACCGTCAGGAACGGCGGGTGCACCGGCCGGGGCTTGCCGGCAGTATCGATGGTGATGCCCAGCACCAGCGGCGCCACCTGGCGCAGGCGCAGCATGCCGCGCAGCAAGGCGGCATCCAGGCCGGGCTTGAGGCCGTCGTAGCTGGTCTGCGGCAGGGTCACGTCCAGGCCGACGGCGCGCGGTTTCGCCAGCGCCATGGCCTCGAGGAAGCGGCCC
>WBZP01006093.1_pt1 | contig 12049 bp, 11 predicted proteins | sample 5204301 | NCBI WGS metagenome assembly WBZP01 (sample SAMN12412401, study PRJNA552823) | activated sludge metagenome | isolation source: activated sludge from nitrification reactor of wastewater treatment plant... | place: USA: Pennsylvania | collected 2017
ACACCCCTTGTAGAGCGAGATGCCATCTCGCTCATCTGGTGTAGAGCGAGATGGCATCTCGCTCTACAATCGGCAACAGAAAAAGGGTCTTTTTGGTGAACTCAGTTCGTCATCGGTCACTCGCCGCTAATCGCCTCGTAGATGGCGTTTAGCTCTTCGTCGGAGTAGTAGTGTATCACGACGCGGCCGCCCTTGCCACCCTGCTCGATGCTGACCCGCGTGCCCAATGCCTGCTCGAAGCGCCCTTGCAGCGCGGCCAACTCCGGCGGCAACTGCTTGCGCGGGCGCGGCTCCGGCCGCCGGTCGGCCAGCAGCCCGGTCACCAGTGCCTCCGTCTGCCGCACGCTCAGGTTCAGCTTGAGGATCTGGTTCATCGCTGCCAGTTGCGCCTCCGGCGTGGGCAGCGGCAACAGGGCGCGGGCGTGGGCGCCGCTGATGCGCTCTTCGGCCACGGCGTTCTGAATGGGCTGGGGCAAGGCCAACAGCCGCAGCAGGTTGGTCACCGTCGTCCGCGCTTTGCCCACCCGGTCGGCCACGGCCTCATGCGTCAGGCCAAACTCCTCGGTCAACTGGCGGTAGGCGTGAGCCTCTTCCAGCGCGTTCAGGTCGGCACGCTGGACGTTCTCGATGAGCGCCAGTTCCAGCATGTCCTGCGGCGTCGTCTCCTTGACGACCACCGGAACCTGCTCCAGCCCGGCCAGCCGCGACGCCCGCCAGCGCCGCTCCCCGGCGATGAGCACGTATCCTTCCATCGTCTCGGTGACGATGAGCGGCTGGATGAGGCCGTGGATCTTGATCGAGGCCGCCAGTTCGGCCAGCTTGTCCGGGTCGAGGACGGAACGCGGCTGCCGCGGGTTGGGCGAAATCTGGTCAATGGCCACCAGGCGCGCGCCCTCGCTGTGGGCCGGGCGGTCGCCGCTGGGGATGAGGGCATCCAGCCCGCGGCCGAGGGCCTGTCGCTTAGCCGGCATGGTCGCTGCCTCCGTTGCGGCGGTCGCCGGTGATCAGTTCGGCGGCCAGCAGCTTGTAGGCGATGGCCCCCGGCGACTGCGGCGCGTAGATGTTGATCGGCTGGCCGAAGCTGGGGGCCTCGCTCAGGCGCACGTTGCGCGGAATGATCGTCTTGAACACCTTGTTGGGGAAGTGCCGCCGCACCTCTTCCACGACCTGCCGGCTCAGATTGGTACGACTGTCGTACATGGTCATCATCACGCCACGGATGTGGAGCTTGGGATTCAGATACTCCTGCACCAGGTGAATCGTCTGCGTCAACTGCGTCAGCCCCTCCAGCGGCAAGTACTCGCACTGGACGGGGATGAGCACGCCGTCCTGGGCCGCGGTCAGCGCGTTTATCGTCAGCAGCCCCAGGCTGGGCGGCGAGTCAATGAGGATGTAGTCGTAATCGGCGGCCACGCTCTGCAAGGCGCGTTGCAGCCGGTACTCGCGGCCGATGGCCTGCACCAACTCAACCTCCGCCCCGGCCAGCGCCGGGTGCGACGGCAGGATGTCGAGTTGGAACTGCCCCTGCCGCCGCCGCACGCTGTCCACCGCTGCCTGCTCCAGCAGCAGTTGATAGGTGGACGGCTGCATCTGCTTCTTGTCGAAGCCGAGGGCCGAGGTGGCGTTGGCCTGCGGGTCCATGTCCACCAGCAGCACGCGCCGCCCGCTGCCGGCCAGATAGGCGGTCAGGTTGACGACCGTCGTCGTCTTGCCCACTCCCCCTTTCTGATTGGCGATGGCGTAGATGCGAGCCATAGGGTTCACCGGCCGCCGGAGGCGTGCATCCGTTCGTCAACAATGCGCCGGATGATGTCCATCTTTGGCCAAAGGCCGCGGCCGGTGATGGCCTGGGCGGCGATGTCGTTGGCGAATGCCGCCGCGTCCCAGAGATTGCCGTCGGTCTGGAGGAAGCGCGTCAGGTAGGCGGCGGCGAAGATGTCGCCCGCGCCTGTGGGGTCAACCGCCTCAACGGTCGGGGCGGGAAAGGCGCGCGACTCATCGCGACAGAACACAGTGCAGCCGCGCGCGCCCTGGGTCAGCACCAGGATGCCGGCCAGACGGCGGTAGGCGTCCAGTTCGGCCGGGCTGGTCAGGTCCTCCTCGCTGAGGAAGGTGACCGCGGCCAGCGGCAAAACATCGGCGGCTCTGTCCCAGGCGATGGGGTAGACGCGCCCGCGCTCGTCCCAGCCGCGCAACCACCCCTGCGGCGCGACGCCGACGATGCTGTCGCTGAACAGGTGAATGAGGCCGGGGTCTACTTCGCCGGCGATGGGGCCGAGCAGCACCATCCGCGTGCGCGCCCACAGCAAGGGCACGTGCTCCGCCCGGATAGCCCCGGCCACAGCGTGGAGCGTCTGGACGCGACCACTATCCGTGTAGACGTTCTCGAACGTGGTCGTAGCCGCCGAAGCGATCTGCGCGACGACCAGTTGGGGGAAGGCCGCCGGCCAATCGTCGGCCGCGGCGGCGCGGGTGACGACCCCGGCACGGCAGCCCAGCGCCGCCGCCGTCAGGCCGCCATAGGCCGCCGCCCCGCCGGCCACCCACTCGCCACCCGGCAGCAGGTCACGGCAGATGTGACCGACAGCCAGGAAATCGAGCGGCGGGTAGGGGCGCGCGTCTTGGGTCATTGGCCCATTCTACCCCGCCGAACGGAAGAAACCACAGATTACGCCGATTCCACAGATTTTTTCTCTTAAATCTGTGGAATCGGCGTAATCTGTGGTTTCATCTTCTTACTCTCCTTTTTACATCTACCGGGCCGGGTGGGTCTTGCGTCGCCGGGGCATTGCGGCTAAGATTTCGGGGATGGCCAAGAGGGTATTCGACTCGAAGATATTTCGCGCCCGCCCGCTGCTGAACCTGCCGCAGGTCATCTTCCTGCTGGTCGTCGTTGGGGCCATCATCGTCGCCATTGACCTCAACCGCCGGGCGCAGGCCGGCCGGCTGGTGGGCAGCGGCGAGGAAGCGTTGCAACTGCAAGTGGAGCGCGAGGCCACGCGCCAGGTGGAGCTACAGGCCACGCTCGACTACGTCGAGAGCGACGACTACGTGGCTGCCTATGCGCGCAACGAGGGCGGCATGATCCTGCCCGGCGAGCGGCGCATCGTGCCCCTGCTGCAAGAGGCCACGCCGGAGCCGACCGCCCTGCCCCCGCCTACGCCTGACCCCGCGCTAGAGGCCAAGCCGTGGCAGGCATGGTGGCGGCTGCTGACCGACGCGCCGCAACCGGTACCCTAGGCGACGCCAATCCCCATTTAACCAACATCGGGGGCGGGTCTAAGACCCGCCCCGATTCACGTCACCCACAACGAGCGCATCAACTCATAGCCGATGACCACCTCTTCGCGGCCGACGCGCAGGCGCATCGGCCCGTTAAAGGGCGCGCGGCCCATGATCTCGATAGCCACGCCCGGCACCAGGCCCAGGCTGGCGAAGTATTGCAGCTTGGCCGGCTCGTGGGTGCGCACGCGGCTGACGGCCCCGCGGTGGCCGACGCCCAGATTGATAACACAGACGTCGTTGACGACCGGCAGGCGGCCGTCGCGGTCGGGAATCGGCTCGCCGTGGGGGCAGCGCGTCGGCTGGCCGGCCATCTCGGCCATGCGCTCGGTCAGGCGGTTGTTCAGCCCCGCGCTCAGGTCGTCGGCGTGCTCGTGGGCCTCGTCCCAGGTGAAGCCCATGACGTTGACCAGAAAGACCTCCAGGATGCGATGGCGGCGAATCTCGCGCAGCGCCTCCTCACGGCCCAGCTCGGTCAACTCGACCCCCTGATAGGGCACGTGCTTGACGTAGCCGACGCTCTGCAAGCGCTTCAGCATACGCGGGATGGCCGGCGGCGAGACGTTGAGCCGGTCGGCCAGGCTGGTCGTGCTGACCGTGGGCGAATCCTCCTGCAGCCGGTAGATTTCGGCCAGGTATTCGCGCATCGCCGCGCTGGGTACCATGCCGCTGTGGGCTTCCATGTCAGTGTTCAGCCGTCTGCTCCAGTTGATCCAGCGTCTCCTCGATCAGCGCCACCAGGTCGTGCAGCATGGGCGCATCGAAGCGGAATTCAACCCCGGCCGCCTGATAGAGGCCGGACAGCGAGCGCGTGCCGCCCAGTCGCAGCGCCGCGCGGTAGGTGGCCACGGCGTTCTTCTGGTCGCGCAGCGCGTTGCGCCACACCTGGAGCGCGCCGACCTGGGCCAGGCCGTACTCGACGTAGTAGAACGGCACGTGGAAGATGTGGAGCTTGCGATGCCAGCCGGTCATGCGCTCGGCCTCGAAGCCCGTCCAGTCCACGCCGGGCATGAAGCGCGCCCACAGCCCGTCCCAGGCCTCGTCGCAGGCGGTCGGGTCGGCCGCGGCGTCGGCGTGGGTGTAGACCCAGTGCTGGAAGGCGTCCACGACGGCCATGTAGGGCAGGAAGGTGAGGATGCCGCTGAGGTGCTCGCTGCGCGCCCGCGCCGCCTCGGCCGGGGTATAGAAGCCGCCGCCGTCCCGGGTCAGATAGGGCGCGGACAGCAGCTCCATGCCCATTGACGCCACCTCGCAGAACTCCATTGGCACGTCCTGCTGCCAGATGTAGGGCAGCGCGAAGGCTTCGAAGGCGTGGAAGGCGTGGCCGGCCTCGTGGAGCATGGTCTGCACGTCGTCGTGGCTGCCGACGCCGTTCATGAAGATAAACGGCCGCTGCCGCCAGGGGAGGGCGCTGCAATAGCCGCCCAGCGCCTTGCCCGCCCGCGTATCCAGGTCGAGCAGGTTCTCCTCGGCCATCGTGGCGAATTGCCGCGCCAGGCCGGGGTCTACGCGCTCGAAGATATTCAGACTGCCCTGGATGAGCTCGTCCTGGCCGTGGTAGGGGGCCAGCGGCGGGGCATCGAAGGGATCGACAAGCACGTCCCACGGCCGCAGCGTATCCAGTCCCAACAGGGCGCGCCGCCGATCATAGACGCGCGTCGCCGCAGGCACCACGGCGGCTTCGATGGCGTCATGGAAGCGGAAGCAGTCGTCGGGCGTGTAGTCGAAGCGGTTGTAGGCGCGGAAGGTGTAGTCGCGGAAGTTAGGCGCGCCGGCATTGGCCGCCACCTGCCGGCGAACGGCCAGCATGCGGCTGTAGAGATCGTTGAGTTCGGCGCGCTTGCCGGCCCACAGTCCCATCATCAGCCGCCAGGCGCGCTCGCGCACGTCCCGGTCGCGCTCGCGCAGCAGGGCGTTGAGTTGGCTCAGGTTGCGCTCTTCGCCATCCCAGTCGGCCGTCAGACCGCCGGTGATCTTGTCGTACTCGTTGCCCAGCTTGGCCAGGTCGGTCATCAGGGGCACGTTGGCCTCGCGGAAGAGGTCGGACTGGTTGCGCATGGCCCGCAGAGGGACGCGCATCCCCTCGCCCAGCGCGCCGTCATCGGCTGTCTGGGCCAATAGCCGCTGCTTCAGCGCCTGGTCGGCGTGGCGAAAGCCCGGCGCGACGTTCTCAATGAAGTTGAGGAAGGCTTGCTCGGCGGCCTCGTCGGCCGTGTCCAGCGTCTTCTCGATGTGGGTGATGGCCCCGGTTTCTTCGATGAGCTTGTTCAGTTGCGACCACTCGCCCAGCCAGTCGGTCAGGTTGGTCTCATCCGGCGCGGTGGACAAGCGCTCGTAACGGGCCTGGAACTCCTCCCAGCGCGTCGTGTCTATGGCGAAGGGTAGGTTGGGAACGGGAGAAAGTGACATGGTGGTTACTTCAGCCTCGTATTGGAATTGGGGTGAACAGGGGGAGATTCTATCAGAAATGAGCACGTAGGCGATTTTAGGCCGAAGACACCGGGGCTACAAAAAGAAAAGCCCCTGTGGCAAACAGGGGCTTCGTTGATTGAGAGGCGACGACCGGATTTGAACCGGTGATGGGGGTTTTGCAGACCCCTGCCTTACCACTTGGCTACGTCGCCATAACAAGACGGCAGGCCCTGCGGCCTGCCGTTTCGCCTGAGCGGGCGACGGGATTCGAACCCGTGGCCTTCTCCTTGGCAAGGAGACGTTCTACCACTGAACCACGCCCGCGTTTACTCGATCATACTGACCGGAGCCATGCCAGGACCCAGACTCGAACTGGGGACTCCTTCATTTTCAGTGAAGTGCTCTACCAACTGAGCTATCCCGGCCAGTGGGATTGCCTGTGCTGTTAATGGTAATTGGATTCTATCGAATTGGGGGCGGGCTGTCAAGTAAATGAGCGTCGCGCTCACTCAGGCCGCATCATTGACAACCAACCCACCCACGGCCACAATTGAATGTGGGAGTGGTTGTGTCCCGGTGGATGCTGCGGTCTTCAAAACCGTTGGCCGGTCGCGCACAGCGAGCGGCGGTGGGTTCGACTCCCATCCACTCCCGTCCTGTAGCCTTGTAGAGCGATTTGGCAAATCGCTCTACAACCCACCCTGTAGAGCGATTTGGCAAATCGCCCTACAACTAACGATTGTTGACCACCAACGAATAACTCGCCGCCTCCAGCGTATCCGGCGCGGTGGCAGCGACGATGAGCATCGGCCGCCGCCCGCCCGCCACCGCCTCGAAGGTGAACTGCACCCACCCGTCCGCGCCGACGGGAATCAACTCCACCGCCGGCTGCTCGTCCTGGTCGAACGTGACCAGTTGCAGATGCCACTGCTGCGGCAACGCGGTCGTGGCCCGCACGAACCCCTCAGCCAGCCAGCCGTCGTCGAGCGTTTCGGCGTCGTCGGCGAAGCCGATGGCGTCAATGGCGATGTCGTCCAGCGCCAGCCCGGCGTAGCTCAGGATCAGGTCGGTGACGTACTCGAAGCGCAGCAAAATCTCCTGCCCGGCGAAGGGCGACAGGTCAATCGTCTCATCCACCCAGGCCTGCGTCCGGCCGCTGTAGAAGCGGTCGGCCAGCGCGCCGTCGGACGGGTCGTCGGCCGGATCAAGCCCCTGCATGTGCTCGGCCACCAGCGGCTGCCACACCTGCCCACCGTCGGTGGAGACGGACACGTAAGCAAAGTCGTAACCGCGTTCGATGTCGGCGAAGACGCGATAGGTCAACTCGGCCGCCTGGACGCCGCGCAAGTCCACGGCCCGCGTCAGGCGCGGGTTGCTGTCGTTGGCCCGCTGGGCCACCCAGACGTGTTCGCCCGACGGGGCTGCCGCGCCCAGCAACGACACCGTCGGCGCGCCGGCAAAGTCAATCTGGAACGCGCCGCTGGACGGCAACTCATAGTAGTCGGCGGCGTACTGGGCCACCGTCGTCTCGAACGTGGCCGGCGTGCTACGGACGGGCGTGGCCGCCACCGGCTCCAGTTGCGGGCCTTGCCAGCGGTAGCGCTCCGGCGCGTTGGGGTTATCGTGGACGGCCATGCTGACCAGCCAGTCGAGCCACAGCCCTTCGCCGGTCAAGTCCAACCCCTGCGCCGCGGCCACGCCGTCGAGCGCCGCCAGCCCGGCCACGGGGCTGGTGGCAAAGGCGCGGTACAGTTCCGGCCCCAGCCGGTCATAGAAGAAGCGGTTGACCAAATAGCCCTGGCCGTAGTAGGGAATCGTGTCCTCGTCGCTCCAACTGTTGAGCTGCTGATCGGGGTTTTGCAGGAAGAGGCTACCGCGCGCCTGGGGAACCTCGGTAAAGCCGACAAGGTCTTGGGCCAGCGTCGCCGCGCCCTCGATGAACCAATCCTCGTCGCCGGTGTCATAGCTGGCGCCGAGCATGTGGCGCAGTTCGTGGGCCAACACGTCCAGATAGCGGCCGGAGCCGTATTGCTGGGCGTTCATGACAAACATCGTCCGCTCGTTCGACTGGGGGTTGACTGTACGCGGCAGCATATCCACGCTATTGAAGTAGCCGGCCAGCGAGCAGTTGTCGGGGTCAACGCACAGCGCCGCGGGCGAGGCGTGGACGATGTGGGCGCGGCCGCCGGGCGGCGGGGCCACGCCGAAGGAGGCGTAGAGCGCGGCGTAGATGTCGTCGAAGGCAGCGGCCACTTCGGCCAACTCGTCCGGGTCGGGCTGGTGTACGTCGGCGGCCTGGTCGAACCAGTAGTAGGCCGTCTCGCCCACGCTCACCAACCGGGCCGAGATCTGCCCGACGGTGATGTTGTCCACGTTGCGGATGTTGAACGTGGCCACGTCGCCCAGTTCCGGCGCGTCGGGCGGGGCAGGCGTCGGCGCGGTCGGCTCCAGGCCCAGGTAGGCCACGGCCAGGCGCACGGCGTCGGCCGGCGGCGGCGCGTCGGCGGCCAACTGGCGGGCGGCAGCGGCGCGGGCCTCGTCGAGCGACGGGGTGGGCGCGGGTAGCGGCGTGCCGGTAGCGGCGACGCCGGTTTCCGTAGCCGCGGCGGGGGCTGTGGCGGCCGTAGTTGCCGTCGGCGCGGGCGTCGCGGTGGCCTGGGGTGTCGTCAGGATGACGACTGAAGAGGTGGACGTGGGCGCGGGCAAGTCAACTTGGGCCGCCGGCCAGCCGACGCAGGCCGACAGAGACAGAGCCAGAAGAAGGGTCAGGAAGAGTAGGCGCATGGCGGGGGATTCTACTCCGATAGGGGCTTGTAAAACGACTTTATGGAGCGCGCTGGCGTGGGCTATCAGCCGATTCTTAGGAGACTAACAATATAATTCGGCATACTGCGCTGACCGGGCCGCGTTGGTCACCGCAGACGGTGGGTTGAAACCCATCGCTAGCGCAGGAAGTGCGATGAATCGCACTGAAGAAGCGCGTCCCTCTCTGAAAGTGCGTTTGAACGCACTTCCGCGCTAGCGGCGGGTTCTTCAACCCGCCCAGCGTGGCCGTGCCGCAATGGGCGGCCGGGGTACAATACGCTCATGCTATCCCTGGAACGCCAAAACGCCTGGCGCGCCGAGTACGCCGCGACTCACCCCGGCTGGCAGCCGGCCACGGAGCTGTTCGCCGCGCGGGTGCGGGCGGCCCTCGACCCGACGGCGCGCCTGCTCGACCTGGGCTGCGGCCGCGGCGGATTGGTGGAGCAACTGGCCCACCCGACGGCCCAGATCGTCGGCCTTGACCCCGACTTCGATTCGTTGCGCCAACACCGCCTGCCCGCCCTGCCGCGCGCCGCCAGCGCCGGCGACGGACTGCCCTTCGTCGCTGGGGCGTTCGACGTGGTGGCCGCCAGTTGGCTGCTGGAACATCTGCCCCGGCCGGCAGTCACCTTCGGCGAGGTCGCCCGCGTGCTGCGGCCCGGCGGCGCTTTCGTCTTCATCACCCCCAACGCCCGCCACCCGCTGGCCTGGGCCAACCGCCTGGCCGGGCGGCTGGGCCGGGCGCAGGGGCGGTTGGTGAATCGGCTCTATGGCCGCGCCGAAGCCGACACCTTTCCGACCGTCTACCGCGCCAACAGCGCCGCCGCTCTGGCCGCGCTGTGCGCCGCGTCCGGGCTGGTGCTGGAGTCGCTCGCCTGCGTGGCCGACCCGACCTATCTGGCCTTCAACCGGCCGATCTATCGTGCGGTGGTGGCCGTCGAGGATCGGCTGCCAGCGGCGTGGCGCATCCATCTGGTGGGTGTGGCGCGGCGACCGGCGGCAGGCAATTTGGGCTAGGGCTTTTCAGTAATCGAGAGACCTGACAGGTCGGGGCGCAATGGCCACTATTGAAAAGCCCCACAATTTACGCGCAGGCCGGTGACAGCCGCCGCGCAATCGCCTACAATACGCACGATGGAAGCCCTGTCCCCCGTTAGCCGGCTCTACTATGCGTATCTCAGCCGCATGTATGCGCTGATGTATGCGCTCAGCCGTCGGTCGTTCCTGGGTATTCGTCTGGCCACGGGGGCGCGCTGGCTGCCCATCATCGCCCTGCTCGTTGGCTGGGTCATGGATTGGCCGTCGCCGGTGATGATCGCCCTGCTTCTGTTCATCGTCTGGATCAACTACTCGCTGTGGCGGGCCAGGCGCGACAATTACAACCGTTTCGTGCCCTTCTCATCCGGCCCGCCGCCAGAGTTGACTGAAGCGGTGCTGCCGCCCAACCAACGGCTGGTCGTGCGCGCCACCGGCCTGTTCAGCGTCAGCGGGCGCGAGAATCGGCTGCTGCTGCGCCCGGCGCAGTACTGGCGCGTTCCTCTGGGCGATCACATCATCATGGCCGAAGAGGAGCCGGGCAAGTTCCTCTATCAGTTCTTCGATGCCCACAGCCTCCAGGAGTTGCGCGAGGGGCTACTGCTCTTTGGGCCGCAGCCGGCGGTGAGCCTGGCCGTCAGCTTTCTGGCGCGCTGGGGGCCGGAGTATACGCGCTTCGGCCAGGTCTATGAGGCCGGCGACCACGACGGGCCGCCGGCCAAGCGGGTGACGATCTACCTCTCGACCGAGGACGAAGCGCTCCGTCGCCTCATCCGCGAGACGATCATCAGCGACGCGCGCGCGGCGCGCACGGCCGCCGCAGCGGAGTAGCCGGAGGCCGCACACATTCGCCCCTCGCCCGCAACCGGGCTATAGTTAAAGAGTCATGAACGAATCCGAAGCCCTTCTCGTCGTCGAGCGCGGCCCCGTGCCCAGCCTGCGTTTCGCCCTGCAACAGGAACAGATGACCATCGGCCGCAGCGCCGGCAATGACCTGGTGCTGGCCGACCCGGAAGTGTCGCGCCGCCACGTGCGCGTGCTGCGCCGGGCCGACGGCTTCGCTGTCGAGGACATCGGTAGCACTAACGGCACCTTCGTCAACGGCCAGCGTATCAGCCATCTGACGCTGCTGCAAGACGGCGACACCATTGATTTGGGCGACACGGTGCGGCTGCGGTTCGTGTCGCCGCGGGCCGCGCCGCCGGCCGCGCCCGAGCCGCCGGTCTCCATCTCCGAGCGGCCGACGGAGATGCTGGCCGCCGCGCCATATCCCGCGGCCTACGCGCCGCCGGTTGCCCCGGTCATGCCCGCCCCGCCGCCGATTGCGCCCGCCGCGCCCGTCTATCCGCCGCCAGTCTACGCCGAGCCACCACGGCGCGGGCGCGGCCTGCTCATCGGCTGCGGACTGTTGGTGGCGCTGCTGCTGGTCTGCGCCGGCACGTTTCTGATTCTCGATGCCTACGACCAGGGACGCATCCTCTATTGCGGCGCGGCGCGACCGCTCTTTGAACTGATCCTCGGCCCCTTCGGCTTTAGCCCAACTTGTCCCTGAGCCAGCAACGAACGCTGCGCCCATCGCCACACCTATGATCAATCCTCGCCTGCGGCTGCTCGATTTCCAACGGATTTACCACCAGGGGGAGCCGATGTGGCTCCTGCGCGATCCGTGGCAACTGGGCGAGCGCCAACTCATCTTTCCCGATGCCCTGGCCCAACTGCTGCTCTTCTGCGACGGCACGCGCGACGCGCGCCAGATTCAGGCCGCGCTGAGCGAACATCTGGCCACGCCGGTGCCGTTTGACATCATCACCGAGGCCCTGGCCCAACTGGACGCCGCCTACCTGCTGGTCAACGATCGCTCCGAGGCGCGCCGGCCCCTGGGCGCACTGCTGAAGCACCTCGAGCCGCTGGTTGGCGTGCTCGACGATGAGCGCCTACGCACACTGCAAGATCGCGCGCTTGCGGCCGCAGGTGGCGCACACGTGCGCCGCCTGATCCTCGACATCGGCAGCGTGCCCTTCGTCGATGAGCAAGTCGCAAGTGGGCTGCTGGCGGTTGTGGCGGCGGCGCGGCTGCGCGGCACCGAGGTGGCCCTGGTAGGCATCCGGCCCGAAGTCGCGCAGGCGCTGGTATCGCAGGGGATCGATCTGGAGCATGTTCGAACCTACGCCGACCTGGAGGCGGCCTTGCATCGTGGATGGTGAGTATTCGCTCGTAATCGGCGGCAGCGGCTTCGTAGGGCGCCACCTGGTCGAGCAGCTGGTACGCCTGGGCCAACCAGTGCGCGTGTTCGATCGCGTGCCGTATGGCGACCCGCGCGTCGAGATGATCGTCGGTGACCTACGCCAGGCCGAGCTGGTCTGGCAGGCGTGCGCCGGGGCCGGCACCGTCTTTCAATGTGCATCGCTCATCGACTGGCGGCCGGGCAACCAGCCGCACCTGTACGGCGTCAACGTGCTGGGCAACCGCGCCGTACTGGCCGCGTGTGCGGCGCAGGGCGTGCCCCGGCTGGTGT
>WBZP01004546.1_pt2 | contig 12048 bp, 12 predicted proteins | sample 5204301 | NCBI WGS metagenome assembly WBZP01 (sample SAMN12412401, study PRJNA552823) | activated sludge metagenome | isolation source: activated sludge from nitrification reactor of wastewater treatment plant... | place: USA: Pennsylvania | collected 2017
CGATACAGCAATCTGAATCATTTATTAAAAAACTCGAAGAAGCCAAAGTGCCTAATAATTTCATTGTGAAAAAAGGCGGGAATCATGGCTGGAGAAACAGTGAAGTGGAAGAGCAGAGTTTTGTAGAATGGTTTGATAAATACCTGAAATAACTGTTCTTGAATAAAAAAGCGCTTCGGAAAAGAAGCGCTTTTTTTATTACCTGCATTTTAAAAATTGAACAGTCCTGCAATGCCAAATACATTTGCTTTGGATCCATTGAGCGCTTTGAAAAATGAAAGTCTTAATTCAATATTCTTATGTTTTTTACCAATACCAAAACGAAATCCTCCATTCACCTGGGGACCAATATTGTCTTCCTGGTGGTTTACAAGATTACCATCCTGGTCTACCTCGATAATGCTAACAAAATCGCCGCGATTGTAAGCAATACCAACTCCGCCAAAATACCCAACCTTTTTCCTGTTGGTAAGTGTTGATCCTCTGCCGGCATTTACATTTATCATCAGTGGTATATTGGCTACAAACCCAAGACTGTAACCAAAACTCTGCGTATTCAGGTCGTAGCTGGTTGCAGTGGAAGAAAGCCCGATACTCAACGGTATTCCTGCAGAAACAGATAACTTTTCAGTTTCGTAAAAATTAAAGCGTGGGGAGTAGGTGAGGCCTTCGGCAAAAATAACTGAGTTACTGCCTGTGTATCCGCCGATCAATGTCAGCCCCACGCCATGCATAAAAGATTGAGCCCGTAACTGGGAGGAAATGAAAAGAACAGCCGACAGAATTATTAAGCGTTTCATTGATTTGTTTTATGAGGGTTGATAGCTAGACAATACAAATATAAGAGAGCTGTAAATATTATCCTGTGATGGCAATCATATCACCCGGGGCTTAACAAATTTACAGGGCAAAGGTTAGCAGCATTAACAAAATTCGGATCGAAAAAACAGGGAACAGGATAAGTTGAATGAAAGATTGCTCTTTCAATCAAAGCTCCGCTCCCTGTTGTTGCTGAGGCAAGAATGTATAAAGGTTAGAGTACAGTAAAGTTGGCAGAAGCATCTCCCATATTCAGGTTGTATACGCCGGTTTTAAAACCGACAATACATAATTTGAATTCATTGATACCTTTACTGATAGCACCTTTCCTGACGAGCCTTCCGCTTTCATCAGTTATGCTGTAATGAATTTCTGTAAAGGAATCTGCCTGCGGCCGAATGGTGATTACTTCATTTAATTCCACCTGGCGGGGTGAAACAATAACACCCGGTTCAATATTCATGTTTACTGGATTTTATTTTTTAAAGGATATTGAAACATGGGCAGGGTTTACTGCCCATGTTATTGTGTTGTCTCATAGGAAGAACATCATTGATGAAGCACTACATCAGGAATATTTGTTTCATGCCCTCGTGTAACCTGCACTCCTGTAATTGTGGTATCCAGGTATGGTAACAATGGATCAAACAGGATATCATAAGTGCCTTCATTCAACCCCCTTATTTTATAAGATCCATTGAACCATGGAATGGCGTAAGCTGTGTCTGTGGCGTTGTATGCTTTAATAACTGTTATTACGCCCGGGGGTAAGACCTTTCCTTCAATTTCGCCTGTTCTGCTCCTGCAATAGGCGTAAATATATGGCTGGAGGCAATACTGACCGTTTCTGCGCCGGATGGAACGCTCTACATCAAAGTCAATCCTGATAATGGCCTGCCCGTTGGAAAGTGTATCGATAGAGTTTGTGAGCAGGCTTGCATAAACATAATTCCTGTTGTCGCATATTGTGAGCGGCTGTGAAGTAGTACTGTCGGTCCACACTGCATTGTTGGGCCCCAGTGTAAATCTTATTTTGGTGATCCGTCCCAGGCTTACGAAACCTGAAGCAAGTAGGGTGTCTACACCATTTCTCAGGCGGAGCAGGTCATAAATGCCCGGTGTAATTCCGAGTGTATCCCATTGACCATATTGATTATGTCCATGATGGTCATCATCGCCATCGTGGTCATTGTCATGATCGTGATGACCATCGTGGGAGGTATCTACCTTGATCTCTACATACTGTATATCTACCAGTACTTTGGTATAGTCGTGAGAAGGATCATCGTTCAGGAAAACCGTTACTTCCTGTTTGCCCGAAGTACTGTTATCTGAAGCATCCTTTTTACATGAATAAAAGATGAGGACTGCGGCCACAACCGCCAGGGATGTCAGTAATGAGATTCTTGGTTTCATTATCCTGCTTTTTATTAATAAAAAATATGCTGTATTCCATTCAGTGGTATACAGCCGATATGTAGATATCGGGCAATAGTATCAGTTTAAGATTCGTATTGTTTTTGCCGGATGGATTGTTACCAGGATAAGGGCAACGGTTAGCTATTAAGGTTTAGCGTTATTGAGTTGGCAATAAATATGCCACCGTTCAAAAATGTGCATATCTATTTTGTAAAGCGGAATATTTTGAGGTAACCCCGGGAAAAAAGAGGTTTTTACGAAGTAAGATCAACAGCAAAAAAAGTAAGAATACCAAGGTAAATAGAAGTGCAGATAAAAACATGCAATTGCTTATCAAGAAACAATTGCATGGTTTTGAATAATATTATAATTGCAGGGAACTCGCCAGGTAAATCAGCGGCTGCTGTTTCGGTTGAAACCGTCGCCCCTGTTATTATTGAAGCCGCCACCACCGCCACGGTTAAAACCACCGCCGGGCCTGTTATTACCGGAACGGAATCCGCCGGAATTACCCGAACCTGAAGAAGGCGCCCGTTCTTCGGCAGCTTTTACCACGAGTGGTTTTTTGCCGAGAGAAATGTCATTCAGACTTTCAATGGCATCTTTGGCTTCCTCTGCATTCGGCATGTCTACAAATCCAAAGCCTTTGCTTTTACCGGTTTCTTTGTCGATAGCAACATGTGCAGAATTAATGGTTCCGAATTTCTCGAAGATCTCAGTCAGTTCGGCGTCATCCAGGTCGTAAGGTAAGCCCGCAACAAAAATTTTCATACAGATAGTTTAGGTGAAAATAACAAACTTCTCTTATTAAGAGCTTTTTATATTCTTTTTTTTACAATAATACTATAACAAAGAACAGGCCAATGCGTCGCTTATTTCTTCCGGGGGGCAAGATAATTTTTCTCATAAATACCGATCCATTCCTTTGGTGTTATTTTTTTCATGAGTTCCCCGATGAGTTTGTAAGGAATATCTCCCGGTTTTTTGAACCGGATGCAGGATTTCCCCATATCGAGTTTTGCCGGTACTGCTTTTTTATATTCTTCGGTGAACCATTTCAGCAATTCCGGTGAGCCATAGATTCCCATATGGTAAAGGGCAATGAAATTTTTCTGGGAGGCAATATTTGCGAACGGCAAGGGCTGGCCAGGTGTGCAATGATAACCTGCAGGGTATAATTCAAGCGGTACAACATACCCGATCATTCCGTATCCCATTACTTCCTTAAACCCTTTTGGCAGGTTCTTATTGATAACGGCCCTTAGTTTGGAAATGGCTTCTTTTCTGTCGGCAGGTAATTCTTCTACATATTGATCAGGTGTAGTGGCTTTGGATATCATGTCTTACAGTTTAGGTTCTCGTCTGTATGTAACAATTGATGGCTTCCTGGTTTAGGATTGTAAATATAACATTCTGCCCGGAACAGCAGATTGGAGCAAGTTAGATTTCATGGATTCCGGTCCAGGTATTCGAACCATTGGCATTACTTATTTAAAATTATGTTAGAACTGTTTGAACATATCTAAAAATCAGTTTCAGGTACAATATTTCGGGTATTAAATCAGTTATATAAGATACAATCTACCCAGACCAGCAGTTCATTCATTTGTTCAATATAAATTAAAAACCATGAGTAAAAACGCCGGTAAACCTTCCATTGAACAGGTTACCAACAATGCTACCAGTTGGCTGGGGCATCATCCCAAAGACAACAAAGACATAGCCCGGGGGCAAACTTTTGTAGCCCATACAGAAGGCGATGTTTCTGCCATTGAAATTTATACAAATATTGTTACCCGGCCCGGCCAGGTAATGCTCACTATTCACAATTATGATCCGCAAAAGAAATCCTGGGGACCTGCATTAGGATCTTCAGCGCTCGATATGAATCAATCGCATGCCGGTAAATGGGTAGCGTTTGATATTCCTGCAACACACCTGAGCAAAGGATCGTCGTATGGTTTCAGGCTGGAAAGTCACGACTCATTTATTGGTGTGGGAGAAGCAGCAGGCAGCGCCACGCAACCACAGTTTGAAGGACAGGAGTGGAGGTTTACGAATGATAACCAGAAAGCGGACTCGTATTCATATTTCAGCCTGGCTTTTAAAGTTGGTATGAAGTAGGAATCGGATCTGTATTTATATAATACTAATATAGCGGATGACAACTCATCCGCTATAAGTGTTTCAGGTAATTGTATCTGGCTTAGTCATCTTTATCTTCCTCATCATCGTCATCCACCTGTTTGCTCTGTATATTAAGATGAACTTCCCATTGGTCGAAACTGGGATTTACCAGTTCTACTTCGGCATACAAATGTTTATACAATTCATCCTTTGTTTTAAATGTGTACACTGAACTCACAAATCTCACCGTTGAACCAGGATTTTCTGTTTTGCCGGAAAACCGGAGGCTTCCTTTTCCTGGAATATTCACAATGGCTTTGTCTACCTGCCGGCACGTGCTTTTATATATTCTTACAGCTTCATTATATGCAGTTCCCTGGTACATGCCGGCCTGCCAGCTTGCTGAACTGTCTTCTGTTGAATGAAACCGAAATATCACACATTGCTGTGAGCCGGGTAATGAAATGGCGGATTGAAACAGGTCTACATTATTCTGAGAAGAAATTAATTCTCCCTGCACTTTATAATAATTGTCCTGGAAGGATTTTACAACAATACCCAGTTTTTCGGCAAATGCTGCAGAGGCAGGGGAAGGTTTGATCAATTGTGCAGAACTGTTGATGACCAGCATAAGTAACAGTGTGCCAAGTGTAACAGGTTTTATCATGGTGGGATAATTTATACTGCAATATAAAAGAATCAACAGAATAAGCAGTTAGGGAAACCAGCTAAGCGGGCAAAAATGCTTTCTGTGCCTCTTGAAATAACTCTAAAATAAGCCTAACTTTACCGTTACGTTTATGACAAAAAGATACCTGCAATATCAATTTCCTGCAGCCTGCAGGATCTTTATGGTAATGCTGTGTCTTACAATTGGTATATCAACAGAACTTAAAGCACAATGCCCTGCCAATATCGGTTTTGAAACAGGCACTTTTGCCGGATGGAAACTATATACCGGAAGCGTGGCCAGCGTAAACAGCCAGAATGTAATTTCACTTACGGAAGTTCCGGGCCCGGTTGTCGACAGGCATGAGATGCTTACCACAGTTCCATTGGGCGACGGGCTGGATGAATATGGTGATTTTCCAAAAAACTGCCCCAATGGAAGCCTTCATTCCATTAAACTGGGAAATGACAGGGCGGGTAATGAAGCAGAAGGAGCTTCCTATGAATTCACAATTCCCGCCAATGCCGACAACTTCAGTGTCATTTATTATTACGCCATCGTAATTGAAGATCCCGGGCATCCCGAATCCCAGCAACCCCGCTTGCAGATAGATGTGATGGACGTTACCGACAATGTTGCCATAGATTGTTCTTCATTCGACTTTATTGTAGATGGAGAAACACCCGGCTTCCATTTATCTCCCATACATGTGAACGGTATACCGGTGTGGTATAAAGACTGGTCGGCCAATACAATCAATCTCGGGAGTTATGCCGGGAAAACAATCCGGATATTTTTCAAGACTGCCGACTGCACCTTTTTATCACATTTCGGATACGCATATATTGATGTAAGTACACAATGCAGTTCTTCTTTCATAGGCGCAGCATTTTGTCCGGCAGATACGGCCATCAGTGTAACAGCGCCTTTTGGATACCAGCATTACACCTGGTTCAATGAAACGTATACACAAACACTGGGAACGGAGCAAACCCTGCACCTGCAACCTCCTCCGCCAAGTGGAACAAAAGTGAAAGTAAAGCTGGAGCCATTCAGTGGTTATGGTTGCGTAGATACGTTAACGGCAAGCCTTATCGATACTCTAACGATCACTGCCAACGCCGGCCCTGATGTAGCGACCTGTAACAATATCCCCGTCCAGATCGGGGCATTGCCCGTACCGGGATTGGTATATCAATGGGATCCGCCCACAGGCCTGAGTGATCCTGCAGTATCCAACCCGACAGCCCTGGTAAGTAATACAACGCGGTATATTTTAACGGTGAGAACCCTGGGAGGAGGATGTTCAACTTCAGATACCGTATTTGTGAATTCAGATTTCCTGGATACGCACGTGCAGGTCGTGGGGCAAACATCTCATTGCAGTGCCGATGGGCAAACGATATTGAAAACAGATCCCTCCGCACATACAATTCAGTGGTACCGAAACGGTGTTGTCATTCCCGGCGCAACACAGGCATCTTATCTTGTGCAGCAGGATGGGGATTACTATGCAGTGCTTACCAGCAGTCGTGGCTGTACAATTAACACAGATACCAACAATATTCTTGTATATCCAAGCCCTGTGGCGATAGCTCAATTAACGAGCAATCCCATCCAGTGTTTGCTGGGCAATAGTTTTACATTCACAAATTCAAGTACCATTCTTTCAGGAAATATGGAGTATGATTGGGTAATGGGAGATGGTGCAATTCTCCATACAAAAGACATTACATACAGCTACCAGCAATCCGGGACATTCAATGTGGAATTAAAAGTAAAGGCAGCAGGTAACTGTGTATCAATATGGCCGGTCACCGTAAAAGTATTGCCCAATGCAATAGCTGATTTTGCTGTAAACCCGGTTTGTATCAATCTCGATGTACCGCTGGTCAACAATACACAATATACAGGCAGTTCACCGGTACATTATCTCTGGGATTTTGGTAATAGTGATATTTCCAACAACACAACTCCTGTTTACCAATATCATAATCCCGGAAATTATACCGTTACGCTAACCACCAGCACCGATGAATGCCCGCAGCCAAGTGTGAAACAGGTTTCATTAAGGGTTGATCAACCAGCGACCGGGATCAGTTACCCGGTGAAAACCGCCATTTTCAACTACCCGCTTCAACTGGAAGCAAGGAATATCGGCAACCAGTCACTCTGGTCGCCTGCAATAAATCTCAGCACTACAAACAGCTACAGGCCGGTTTATAAAGGCGTTTCAGAACAATTGTATAAAATAAAACTTACCACGGCATCCGGTTGTGTTACGATCGATTCCCAGTTGGTTAAAACGATCAAGAAGATTGAAATACATGTGCCCACTGCTTTTACACCGAATGGTGATGGGCAGAATGATTTTCTGAAACCACTCTTATATGGATTCAGCAAGGTGAATCATTTTCGTGTTTATAACCGCTGGGGGAAACTGGTTTTCCAGATGGAAAGCGACCAGCCGGGTTGGGATGGAAAAATAAAAGATATACCACAGGAAATGCAGACCTATGTTTGGGTTATTGAAGCAGTAGATGTAGATGGCGTGCTGCATCATGCACAAGGAACAACCATTCTGCTTCGTTGACCTGTTGCTATCACTACAAAAATTTCCAGCTATAAATTTTACAACGGTATTTCTTTCCTGAGTACGATAAAATGTATTGGCTGGGTGGCTTTCCCAAATCGGGGATCATCATGAAATGGTTTGGTTTCACCAGTATTGCTATAGCCCTGTCTCTCATACCAGGTAATCAGTTCATGCCTGATATTGATCACAGTCATGTGAATGCTCTTATAATGATTCTCTTTTGCATAAGTTTCGGCAGCGCTCATCAATTGTTTGCCGATGCCGAATCCCTGTGCCTGGGGTGAAACGGATAGCATGCCAAGGTAGAGCCCGCCGTTTTCTTTTTTCAGATAAACCGAACCCATTATACTGCTCTCATTCCGGCAGACCAGTATGGCGGCCCCTGGTTCGGCCAGCATTTTGTGAATGGATTGTTCATCAACACGCAGTTCACCACTGATAATATCGGCTTCGGTTGTCCATCCCTTTTTGGAAGCATCCCCCCGGTAAGCGCTGTTTACCAATTCTACCAGTTCAGGAATGTATTCCTGTTTCAGTGTTTCAATTTTCAATTCACTCATCCCGCAAATTTACCTTCTTTATTATATCTATAAAGTTACTTTTGCTGATACCTCATAAAATATACCATCATGTTCAGCAACAATAACGGTGAGCAATTGGAAACTGCCCGGTTAATATTGCGGCCTCTTTCTGTTACCGATGAAAGAGAAATATTTTTTTTAAGGAGTGATACAGCAGTCAATAAATATATCGGCAGGCCCCTCGCTAAAACCATTGAAGATGCCAGGGCTTTTATTGAAAAGATAATAGCAGGGTATGCATCAGGAAACACCTGGTATTGGGCAATAACAGAAAAGGATGAGGATGTATTGATCGGAACAGCTTGTATCTGGAATGTAGATGATCAATCTCTTTCAGCTGAAATTGGGTACGAATTATTACCACGTAGCCAGGGCAGGGGATATATGAAAGAAGTGCTTGAGAAAATGATCAGTTACGCTTTTACGGAAATGAAACTGCAAAAGTTATATGCCGGCATGGATCCTCTCAACGAAAGATCTGCAGGGCTTGTTTTGAAGTATGGTTTTCGCTTTGATGGGGAAAGGGAGGGCGAATCTGTTTATGTATTGGATAATAATAAGAGAGAATCGGCATCCCTATGATCAATACATAAACCTGCCAATCATCCGCACTATATATTATTTTCGCAGTTATTAAACCAATATTATGAGTGAAGTAAAACTTACACAGGGAGAGATACACACAATAAAAGGAGTAATGAAATTTGAATTGTACGACGATGCAACTCCGATTGCCGCCAACAATTTTAAGAAACTGGTGGCTGAAGGTTTTTACAACGGGCTCACATTTCATCGTGTGATACCTGATTTTATGATACAGGGCGGATGCCCGATCGGCAATGGAACAGGAGGTCCCGGTTATAACATTCAATGCGAAACAGGGGCCCCAAAGCAATACCATGACCGCGGTGTTATGTCGATGGCTCATCGTGGACCTAATACAGGAGGTTCACAGTTTTTTATTTGCCATAACAGGGCGGGAGTTCAGCACCTCGATGGCAGGCATACCTGTTTTGGAAAAGTGATTGAAGGCCTGGATGTGATAGACGATATCAGGGCCGGGGATACTATTGAAAAGATCGTATTGCTTTGAGTATACTCCTGATTACACCACCATTTACGCAGTTGAATACGCCTTACCCGGCTACTGCATACCTGAAGGGTTTTCTCAATACAAAGAATATCCCATCCTTCCAGGCAGACCTTGGTATTGACGTGACAACAGAACTGTTTTCCTCAGAAGGGATGAAGAACCTGTTTGATTACATCGAACAGAAACAGGCAATGGAATTTTCTGCGAATGCTTCCCGAATAATTACATTGAAAGATGAATACATCAGGTACATCGATTCGGTGATCAGATTTCTGCAAGGCAAAGATCCAACGATCGCAAATTTTATCTGCAAACGTGATATGTTGCCGGAAGCTTCCCGATTTCAACAGCTCGATGATCTTGCCTGGGCTTTTGGCTCCATGGGAATACAGGACAAAGCCAAACACCTGGCCACCATGTACCTGGAAGATATCTCAGATCTTATAAAAGAATGTGTAGATCCTCATTTTGGATTCAGCAGGTATGCAGAAAAACTGGGGCGTTCGGCCAACAGTTTCGATGAATTGTATGCGGCATTGAAACTTCCATTGACTTATGTAGATGAGATCATGGTAAAACTGCTGGCAGATTATATCGGGCGATACAATCCGTCCATAGTTGCCATTTCTGTACCCTTTCCCGGTAATCTTTACAGCTCCCTGCGCTGCGGTGAATGGATAAAAAAGCATCATCCTCACATAACTGTAACAATGGGAGGAGGATTTGCCAATACAGAACTTCGTTCACTCAGCGATCCCCGTGTATTTGAATTTTACGATTTCATTACCCTCGATGATGGTGAAGCTCCCGTAGAAAACCTGTGGAAGTGGAAACAGGGTGAAAATAATCTGCAACAATTAAAGCGGACTTTCCTGTTGAAAGATGGTAAAGTGGAATATGTGAATGATCCATCACTGAAAGACTATCGCCAGGGTGAAGTCGGCACACCTGATTACGCCGGTCTGCCACTCAACAAATACATTTCGGCAATAGAAATCGTGAATCCCATGCACCGGTTGTGGAGTGATGGAAGATGGAACAAACTCACGATGGCTCACGGATGCTATTGGGGGAAATGTACATTCTGTGATATATCGCTTGATTATATCCGGCTGTATGAACCTGTTGCTGCGGGCCTGCTCTGCGACAGGATGGAACAATTGATTGCCCAAACAGGAGAAACCGGCTTTCACTTTGTTGATGAAGCGGCACCGCCTGCGCTCATGCGTGCGTTGGCGCTTGAAATTATCAGGAGAAAATTAACTGTGAGCTGGTGGACAAATATCCGGTTTGAAAAAAGCTTTACAGCCGATCTATGTCTATTATTAAAAGCCTCGGGTTGTATTGCGGTTTCAGGAGGTTTGGAAGTGGCGTCGGACAGGCTGCTTGCCCTTATCGACAAAGGCATCACTGTAGCACAGGTAGCACGCGTGAACCGGAATTTTACAAACGCCGGTATCATGGTGCACGCCTACCTCATGTATGGTTTCCCCACACAAACAGCCCAGGAAACCATTGACTCGCTGGAAATGGTAAGGCAAATGTTCAGGCTGGGTATATTACAATCTGCCTTCTGGCACCAGTTTACGATGACGGCGCATAGCCCGGTTGGACTTGATCCAGCTAAATTCAAAGTGAAAAAAGAAACGGAAGAGATCGGCACTTTCGCCAACAATGATATTGTTCATATTGACCCCACAGGAGCAGATCACGAAGCATTCAGTTTTGGATTAAAAAAATCCCTGCTGAATTATATGCACGGAGTTGGATTGGACGAACCCCTTCATAAGTGGTTCGACTTCAGAATTCCTAAAGCCACCGTGGCGCCGGCTTATATTGAAAATGCACTTAATGAGCCTGAAGATCTTTCCTTTAAACCCAACAGTAAGGTTGTATGGCTGGGAACAGAACCGGCTCATTCGGTTTTTGTACAATCGAAAAAAGGCAACCAGCGAGAATTGATGTCAATTATTTTCACAACAAAAAAAGAACAGGTGCAGGTGCAGTTATTAAAAGCACAGGGTGAATGGCTGCTTTTGCTGCTCAAAAGATTTTCAGTAAATAATGCGCATACTTTGAGCCTGCAGGAAATCCGGCAGGATTATGAAACTACAGGCCTGGAAGATTTTGAACTATTTTGGGATAACAAGCCCATGAACACACTTCACCGGGTAGGCCTGCTTCGTTTGTAATGGTTACTGGATCAGGGTTCCCGCCAATACAGGGGAAATGAAATCCCCCCTAAATCTTTTCACCGCATTTATACCCAAGTAATCCACTTTTTTTTCAGTGAATTTCAATCATTCATAAAAAAAATGTACTTTCACGGCCTGCTATAAGTCCTAAAGTCCAACCCTTCGAAATTTTACCTTCCCTCGAGTTAACGCTGTACTATATACAAGACTATACCTCTCGGATCAAATTGGTTTGAAGGTAAGTGTTGTACGTATTTGTATGAAAAGAAGAAATTGAACTAACTATGTTTAAGAAACATCTCCATTGGCTGTTCACTGCCGCATTGATCATCATATGTGGTATTGGTAGTCACGCCCAGACAGCGTTAAAATTCAAGTACAGGCAATCACACCTGTATGCAGGTATTGAAGTAGGCTCTAAAGGAGTTAAGATGAGCCTGGTGGAAATCGGGATGGATGACCAGGACAATCCTGCTTTCAATATTCTGAAAGACACTTCCGTGAATTCTGATTTCATTTCATTTACCCAGGCTTCATTTGATGCCACT
>WBZP01006094.1_pt1 | contig 12048 bp, 16 predicted proteins | sample 5204301 | NCBI WGS metagenome assembly WBZP01 (sample SAMN12412401, study PRJNA552823) | activated sludge metagenome | isolation source: activated sludge from nitrification reactor of wastewater treatment plant... | place: USA: Pennsylvania | collected 2017
CAGTGCCAGGGTACCGATGGAGAATCCCCACAGGGCCCGGCGAAGCTCGTTGCGGCGACTTCCCTCCATGCTCGGCTGCCCGGGATCAGCAATGGACTTGACGACGACTTGATGTTCGAGCTGACGACGGGTCATATCCTCCTGGCGAAAGACTAATCGCATACCCAAAATATAGAGGATCAATAGAACCAGGCTCTCAATCCCCACGCCGAGACGGACGACATCGATTCGTAACAGCACACAAAACGCCGCGAGGCCCGTCAACGCCATGGCGAGTGCGGCCGTCAGCGTATGCCCAAAGGCCGCCTGTTGCCATACGCGCTTGTGACGATAGAGAAGGTCGATAAGCCCCAGTGTCAACATGTTGCTCATCCCGGCGCCAAAGAGGTTGCCGGCGGCAAGATCTGGGACGTCCATCCACCCTGCGCTCATAGTCGTGAATACTTCCGGCAAAGACGTCGCGCCCGCCATCAAGACGGCGCCGATCCACACACGACCCAAGCCGGTCAATTCGGCGATCCGATCTCCATGGTAGGAAAGTCTTGTTCCCACGAGAACGATCGCGACCGCGGTGACGGCAAAGACGAATCCCGGAATGATCACGGCGAGTTCTCCGGATGGGTCAAAGCGGCAGGACAGACCCCACAGTCGGGCAAGCTCTACCCCGCAAGGCGTGAAGGTCCGATCACAATGAGGCGTGCGGCTGAGGGCCTACCATTGATCTCGAAAAAAGAGGAAGTATCCGATCGCGACCGCAATTGCTTGGAGCAGGATAAACCAGCGCAGGAGTCCCCAATGGGTGCCTGCACGGCTCTCCACCATTCTCATGCTCGCCATCATCGAAGGTTGTGAGAGAATGAACGATGCCACCAGTTCCCGAGCATCTTCTCGGCTGAGGTTCCGTTCAAGCTGAACCTGTTCGATTGCTTTATTGCGGTTACCCTCCAACAGCGCTTCCAGGGCCTTCTTGGGAAGATCAACCTCCCATTGAATTTCGTTCGCCATAGTGGGGGGAGTCTACCAGAAAAGGCTTCTTCCCGTCTCCATGATTTCCACCCGATATTCAGTAAGCCTCATGAATCGAGTGCCTCTCGATTATCACTTGGGGACATCCTATATAATGGTTGTGTACGACTCAACCCCATAGGCCACACCCTCGATGAGGGGATCGAAAGGGAGGATGACCATGAGTACCGTCACTGCAGAGATCCCTTTACACGAACAGGTTCAATCCTTTGTCCGTACACCGCGCAAAATGCTGATCGGCGGTCGATGGCGTGACGCCGCCTCGGGAAAAACGTTTGCCACCTACAACCCCGCCACCGGCGACAGGCTTGCCCAAGTCGCCGAAGGCGATCGTGCCGATGTGAATCAAGCCGTCACGGCAGCAAGAACTGCCTTCGAGAACGGTCCTTGGCGGAAGCTCACCGCCTCCGAACGTGGCCGGCTGATCTGGAAACTGGCCGACTTGATTGAAGCCCATGCCGAAGAATTCGCCCAACTCGAGTCGCTGGACAACGGGAAACCGGTCAGTGTGGCCCGGGTCGCGGATGTCCCGCTCGCAGTAGACCTGTTCCGCTACATGGCGGGTTGGGCGACCAAGATCGAAGGCAATACGATTCCGATCTCAGTCCCCTACACACCGGGAGCTCAGTACCTGGCCTACACCCTCCGCGAGCCGGTGGGTGTCGTGGCTCAGGTCATCCCCTGGAATTTTCCGCTGCTCATGGCAGCGTGGAAACTCGGTCCGGCCCTGGCCGCCGGTTGCACCGTGGTCTTGAAACCGGCCGAGCAGACGCCGCTCTCTGCCTTGCGGCTGGGTGAGCTGATTTGTGACGCAGGCTTCCCGGACGGCGTCGTGAACATCGTCCCTGGGTTCGGCGAAACCGCGGGCGCAGCACTGGCCGCTCACCCGGATGTCGACAAAGTGGCCTTCACCGGCTCCACAGAGGTAGGCAAGCTCATCCTCGGCGCAGCGGTCGGAAATCTAAAAAAAGTGTCGTTAGAGTTAGGAGGGAAGTCACCGAATATCGTCTGCAAGGACGCCGATGTCGAGGCCAGCATTCCAGGAGTATCCAGCGCGATTTTTTTCAACCATGGCCAATGTTGTTGTGCAGGCTCCCGCTTGTTCATCGAAAAAAGCATCTTCGACAAAGTCGTCGAAGGAGTGGCAGCAGACGCGAAGAAGATTAAGGTCGGACCAGGAATGGATCCCACGACTCAAATGGGCCCCCTCGTCTCGGATGAACAACAGCGGCGCGTGCTCAGCTATCTGGAATCCGGGTTTTCCCAAGGTGCGAAGGCGGTGGTGGGCGGACGCAAACTCGGCGACAAGGGCTACTTTGTCGAGCCGACCGTTCTCGTCGATACCAAACAAGACATGAAGGTCATGCAGGAGGAAATCTTCGGTCCGGTGGTCTGCGCGATGCCCTTCACGGATGTCGAGGAGGTCTTACCGGCAGCGAATAACTCCATCTACGGACTAGCAGCGGCGGTGTGGACCCGCGATATCGGTAAGGCCCACCGCATCGCGGCGGAACTGCGAGCCGGCACGGTGTGGATCAACTGTTACAACATCCTCGACGCCGCCTTGCCCTTCCGCGGCTACAAACAATCAGGCTGGGGACGAGAAATGGGACACGACGCGCTGGAACTCTACACCGAGGTCAAAGCCGTTACCGTGCGGCTGTGAACAGTTAAAAAGCTTTCGGAGCCCCGCGCAAGGGCATCCTTTATCGCTGCGGAGGCAGTATGCGGGATGCCATGCCAACTGTCTCCCGGACTTGCGTGGAACTCTCACGCGCCGTTAGGGGCCGCGTCTCACCACACCGGGCCACCGATCTTTTCGGCTTCATAGTAGTTGGTTTCGCCTTCGTCGACATGCGTGCGGATCATGCGAAAGCCCAGGTGTTGGAGAGCCCGCGTGTACGCGATTCGACCAAGTGACCAGCATTCGAGACCGGTGGTGACATCCTGCCAGGTTCCGGTTTCGACGGGCGCGGTGAAGAGAAACCGCCCGCGTGGCTCGAGAATCTCCGAGATCCGATGAAGGAGGGCTAACTGCTCGTCCTCCCGAAGAAAAGACACGAGACCAATCGAGAGCACCGCCTCGAATGTCCGCCCAAAATAGTTACTCTCCAGAGCCGACGCGCATTGCGTGGGAATTGTGGGGAAACGCAATCGAAATTGCCTCAGCAATGTAGGCGATGTATCGATCGCCCATACCGCGAGGCCAGCCTCCACGAGGACCTGCGTAATGGGATACCCTCCGCCGCAGGCGATTTCGACGACGGGAGTCCCAAACGGGAGCGATCGTGCCCAACGCTCAACGAGCTCGACTCCGACACGGGATTGATCTCGATCGTCAAGATACTTCAGTGCTTGCATTTCGTAGAAACGGCCCGCATCGATCATACGGCAACTTCCTCCAATAAGGAATCATGGGTCAAACTGAGAGTCCCCCGGCTAGCGGCCATTACTCTCATCCACACGATTCGGAAATGAGACTTCCAAGATCAGACATCCCACATCCGTTTGAATGGGCCATGAGGCTCACCAGGAAAGCGACTTGCGCAATGGCCGGTCTCCAGCCGGAGCCAAATACGTCGTCATGCAGACGTCCGCTCACAATGAAATTTCCTCTGAATAGGGATGTGATTTCCCTCCAACGCGTGACGTATCGGTATCTGTGAGAAAGCATGTCAACCTGGTGTATTCCTCGGTTTACAGGTCGATGCTGAGTGTCAATTCCTCAGCCATCCCTTCCAGACCAGGGATAGGTAGCCTCCGTTCTCAATTCGCAGCGTGCAGAGGATTCCAGTCAGTCATCGTTGGTTTCAGCATTGGTAAACTCCGAGGTACGAACTGAACGGCTAGCTGAAAATCATCGAGCCGCTTCACCGACACCGGGTTGCCGAGCACTCCACTGAAATCCGTCCCGTAGGCCTTAGTAGTGAACGTCGGCTCCATGAGTGGCAGCTGCCTATATGTGGAGAAGAGACTCATCCCATGGATGATAGCTAGATGTTGCACCGGCAACACAAGCTACTCTCTTCGGTGTACGCACACAAGTCTAGATAGCAGATCCGAAGCACGACAGGAATAAGATCAGGCCTGTGTCGAATAGTCTCAACTGTATCGAAATGAAACAGTGCTGCGCATGATCGGCCTATTGATGGCCGATTTGTCCGTGAATAAGGCCGGATTTCAATCCGGCCCATCGGGTGACTCTATTCGGTTGATGCAGTGAGAAAAAAGTGAGCCGAGGCTCTATTCCGTCATGGCCTGGAGCGAGATCCATCGGCTACGTGAGACCTGCGCACCACGCTGCAGCTCGTAGAGCACGGTATGAATTTCATGGTGATAGTCAGCGATTGCGCGGTCCTCAAGAAGTGGTGGGAAGTAGGGAAACAGCTTCAGCGTGAAAGCCAGCAACGGGGACACCAGGACTTCTGCTGCAATTCGCAACATCTCAATGAACACAGCACGGCGAAACTCATAGGAGAAATGATCCGAGTACAAGAATAAGAACTGCGAGCACAGGGCGAGCTCGAACTGTGCATCAAGGTTTCATCGTTGACGAGTCCAAGCGTACGCAGTAGCCTTATACCTTGAGACCATATGATGCTTCACATCGCTCGTGCAGACACTCATGATGCGGAGGCCATTGCCACAATGGTGGGGGAACTCTTGCATGGCATCATGGCGGCGGTGAACGACAAAGTCTTTGGGTTTGATCATGCCGACACGGTCGATCGCGCTCGTGCGTGGATAAAGAAAGACCTTTATACCGTCCTACTCGCGACACTAGACTCCAAGCCGGTTGGATTCCTGGCTTTGTATGAAAGCTATGCCCTGTATACCGAAGGCGTGTATGGGACGATCCCGGAATTCTATGTCCGGTCAGCGTACCGCTCGCAGGGGATCGGATCAGCATTGCTGGTTGAAGCCAAGGCGATCGGTCATCAACGCAGGTGGAAACGCCTCGAAGTGACTACACCACCTTTACCGCAGTTCGATCGGACGCTGAGCTTCTATGAACGAAACGGGTTCACCATCTCGGGCGGACGGAAGTTGAAACTGATCTTATGACGAAGCCGGTGATTCAGCTGGAAAGGACTGGCTGTGGGATCGCGAGTGTCGCCGCGCTCGCCGGCGTGAGCTACACAGCGGCCCAACAAGTTGCCAATCGGATAGGCATCTCTGCGACGGATAGCCGATTGTGGTCGGAGACAACGTATGTATGTCGACTCCTGATACACTATCGGCTTCGTGCCTCTTCGAAGCCAACGCCGTTTATCTCCTGGGATGCACTGCCGAATCGAGCACTCTTAGCCATCAAGTGGCATCGTGTGAAGGGGAAAGAGTGTTGGCATTGGGTGGTCTTTGTCCGAGATGCATGCGGATTCTATGTACTGGATTCAACGAGGACGTTGAAACACCACCGGCGGACAGATTTCTGGCGCATGAAACCGAGGTGGTTTATTGAAGTGCAGTAATCACATTCTTTGAATGTGATCGGTTTCTGAATCCTTGGTCATCGCATTCACCAGGAAGGTAGAAGGCTAACTGGCCCATGCAGATTCTGCACGCAGCGGCTTTCTACTTTCTCTTGGTGTTCGGAGCAGGGTTCCTGTTGGGAATCGGACGAGTCCTTCTCGTCGTTCCGCTGCTCGGCGAGAGAGTTGCTGAGCTGCTCGAAATGCCGTTGATGCTCGGCGTCATTGTCGCCGCAGCCAGATGGGTAGTCCGTCACAAGCTTGATGCTCGGCAGTTTTCCGCACTGTGCGCCGGCTTCATTGCCCTGGGCTTTGTCTTGGTAGCCGATCTGGCCGTAGGAATATGGCTACGCGGGATGTCGGCAGCCGAGGTGTTCCTGAACCGAGATCCTGTGTCAGGCGCTGCCTACTACGCGGCTCTCCTGTTTTTTGCTGTCATGCCCACCATCATCGTTCGTCTGCGACAGACGTAGTCTCTCGCATAGCGGAATGTTTCATGCGGCATTCACGTCGCAAGAACTCAGGATACTCAAAAAGACCTCCGTTCTCACTCGCCCACCCCTGCGCGCCAAGACGCGCATTTCACCGAGCATGGCCGCAGTGAGCGAAGAGGCGAGGAGGTACATGCCAAGCTTCGCTTGACCCGCTCGCTTCAATCACATGCGAGCGGAGTTAGGTACTTTGCCTCCAGTGGTCTCTACAGCGTTGAGTCCTCTGAGCCCGCTTCGCCGACGTTGCGAGGCGAGCGATGCGACCTGCCTCGCGAAGCCGTTTCGGCAAGGCGGGGAACGCCGCTGGCGGACTTTTTTAGCATCCTGTTAGAACAGCGGGTGGTGCGGAGCTGATGCGAACGGGGCGGCAGCCGGCACGTCGCCGGCATTTCCAAGAAATCGCCAGTTCTCCCCGTCTTTAACCAAATAGTGGACCTCGCGAAACCAGCTGTCGATGGTCACTCGCTTTCCGCTCTGTTCATCGGTGCCATACAGCCCCCCCGTGCAGGTCACTTCTACGCGTAGTTTCCCATCCACGTTCAGTACCTTGATGTCGGAAAACAAATGGAGCGACTCGAGAGCCTTGTAATGCTCGAACACTTCGCTCCAGATTCGTCGCACATCAGCCAGTTTCAACCCCTGGTAGTCGTAAGCAGGCGCATAAAATTGCATGAGCCGATCGAGTTCTTCTTGTTGTAGCCCTGACTCTGCCCGTTCAAATGCAGTAACAACCCCCTTCACCACCGGATGATGCAGCACGCTGTTGTGCCCACTAACCTTCTTGCCTTCTACGAGCAACACTGTCTCCGGCAGTACCTGCACCTTCGCCCATACCGTCTCCACTCCCAATAGCGAGCACAAGATCAGACTAAGACCAATCGGTACATTCACCTTACCATATCGGCGCATCGGCACCTCCATCAGCGAACCACATCACCTGCCATGCGATGCTGTAACTCATGTTATTGGGACGTTGTCTTTCCCCATTGTTTGAAGGATTAGGAGCGAAACGGCTGGACATCGCCTGACTTACGCAACATCTTGTTGACCTCGTCAAGGTGCAGCTCCTCATCGACGATCATCTCTCGCGCAAACTCTTCCAGTAGGACGGATTTTCCTTCGGAGATTTTCAGAAGTTCGTAATAGGCGTCGACCGCGGCCTTCTCGTGCTCCAAGCTTTCCCGCAGAATATCTCCCACGTCATGCTGCTCGGTTTCCAGAAGCGTTCCAATCTTCAGCGACGGATGGCCGCCGAGTAAGGTGACCAGTTCCCCGGCTTTATGCGCATGGGCAAGGCTCTCGTCGGCATTGCTTTTCAGCCACGACACGATAGGAATGCGGTTATAGCCGTAGATCATGAGCGAGTAATGCGTATAGCGTACCACTCCCGCTAATTCATGCTCCATAATGCGATTGAGAATCTCCACCGCTCGTTGTGTGTCTTGATCGTTCATCTGATGCCTCCAATTGCATATGACCGTCTTGCCTAAAGAAGCGAGAACCGTACTGCACAGACCATGTTTACCGAGGCTAACCTTCGTATCACGATAATTCCCTGTTAGCCACTTGACTGAAGAAGGCTGCCACTCACTCTCTATGGCTCGGAACAACCAACGAACATCGGAAGGCCCAAACGAGTTGGTGGAGATTTGCGAGGACCAGATAGCGGGCTATCATCGTTGTGCATGATCACTGACTTTACTGGGCCTGCATCATGACATATGCGATGACGGCCGCTACGACCAACACTCCCGCTACCCATCCGATGAATCTCCGTTTGGCCGTGGCGAGCACCTGATCGATCTTCTTCTTGAGAGCCGGCTGTGTGCCGATATAGCTGACGACCAGCTCCTTCGCCTCGGCCATCCCGATACCCCGCTCTTTTCGCACGAGGTTGATCGCCCCGACCACATTACCCTGCCACAGGGCCTCGATCGTGGCTTTAGAAAGACGTACGGAACGATCTGGTTTGCTTGCCATATCCGGTATATCGATGGAACAAGGGGGCCATAACATTCGCCTGACCGCGGTGCCCGGGTCTCTACTCTGATCCTGGTCCCTCTTCTATTCCCTTCTTCTAAGTCTAAAGCGCTGAAGAATCAAGCTTTCAGAAATACCTACCCAAGGAGACGTTGCATCTCTCGTAGAGAGCACGGCATCATGGCCTGCTCGTTCGTCGACCGCTATGCCTCTGTCTCTTCACGTCTTCATCATCACGTTTGTCGTCGGAATCTTGCTCCGATCCCGTGGCATCCTAACCAAGGTGCATGCTGAACGGTTGGCCACGTTTGTGTTCTCGGTCAGTCTACCGGCGACGATTCTCGTCTCGCTTGATCCTGTCGCCCTGACTTCGACAGCGTGGAAACTCCCTCTGGCTGCCTGCCTTATTACCCTCCCGATGATCTTCTGTTCCTGGCGGCTGGCCCGCCTCCTTTCGCTTCCACGTGAGACGCAAGGTGGGTTCGTCTTGGTCACAAGCTCCATCAATTCCGTCTATTTTGCCTTTCCCGTCACACTGGCCACATTCGGTGAAGAGGGTCTGACATACGCCGTGCTCTTCGACCTCGGCCAAACGACGCTGACCCTCACCGTTCTCTATGGTCTCGCGGTGTGGCACAGCGCTGAGACTGCCACCCGTAGATCAGATGCAATCCGTCTCCTGTCATCACCGCCGTTATGGGCCCTGGCGTGCATCCTTACCATCAAATTGTCAGGGCAACATCTCCCACTCTGGCTCATTGAGCTACTCAAGCCATTGCACTTCACGACGACGCCACTTGCCAGTCTGGTGCTCGGTCTCTCAATCAGTTTCTCCACGATCCGGCGAACAGCGCGTCTGGCTACAGTGGGTGTGGCAGCGAGGATCGGCGGCGGGCTACTGCTCGGATCGATCGCCGTGTGGGTATTAGGGCTGACCGGAGTGGAACGAGCGGTCGTGCTCTTGATCGCCGCGATGCCCTCGGCGGTCAGCACGCTGATCATTGCGGCTGAAGCGCAGCTCGATGAGGAACTAGTGGCCTCGATCGTTGCCCTTTCCATGTGCCTCGGTGTGCTGATGCTCCCCTGGCTCCCCCGACTGGCCGCGATGCTGTTGGGATGAGCTCCTCTTGCCTACGACGGCTTACTGAGAAACCGGGGACGATCTCGAACGGAGACCATTTTCACGAGATCCCGCACGGAAAGCACCCCGACGATCTTTCCGCTTTCCGTCACGGTCAAGTGTCGCACACCCTGTTCGGCCATCGCCTTACTGGCGTCACGGACCGTGCGATTGACATCAATGCTGAGCAGAGGCGAGCTCATCACAGCGCTGATGTGCGTATGCGCTCCTGCACGATTGACCGCAAGTCCTTTCCGGACCAGATCGCACTCGGTCACAATGCCGACGATCTCGCCCGCCTCCATGGTCAACAAGGACCCAAGCCGCTTCTCGCGCATCAACTGAGCCGCAGTGAGAAGAGCCGCGTCGCTCGGAATCGTCGCAAGTGTGGTTGCCATCAGGATGCTTAACGGGCGATAGACCTGATCAAGATCGCTGACTGGGCCGCTCTCCGCATCCACGAACGATCGAACCAGGTCCCGCACGGAGACGATCCCGACAATTTCTCCAGCCTCCGCCACGCAGAGGTGACGGATATGATTGGTTTCCATCACGTGACTGGCATCCAACATGGTGCGGTCCCCCGTGATCGTCACAATTGGACTGACCATCACCTGATTCGCCATCGTCACCATGGGGTCTAATCCCGCGGCCAGAACTTTCCGCACGAGATCCGTCTCCGTCAGAATGCCAATCGGCCCTCGGGTGGGATCATCCGACTCGACCAATAGACAGCCGATCCGCTTGACGCTCATTCGTTCAGCGACAGCCGTCACCGTCGCCTTCGGTGAGACGACCTCCAAGTAGCGATGCATAAACTCCTTCACCAACCCGCCCCCATGCTCACCCATCTCAACTCCTTGTCTCATGATGAGGTTGTTCGTTCCCTGACAATCGTTGTCAGGACTCCCTGATGACGACTATACCCGATTACTGATCAACCTATGAAGGAATACGCCCTTGCTCAATAAAAACATCTTCACATCCTTCAGGAACAGGAGTCACCCTGTCAAACCCATGACTCATGTTTCGTTCAGCGCTCCATGAACAGCGATGTTCCATCTCTTGCAGAGCATGTTTGTTCGTTTGTAGCCTCTCGAAGAAAGGCCGGACCGTTTCGAAGCGACTCCTCGTGCTACAGTGGAGCCCCACGGCTTAACAGCCGTGGTCCCTTTTGTGTCTTCGGCGGAACCCGCCGAGCCTACTCCGCCGTAGTAGCCAATAAGGCTACGAAGGCTGGAAGCGTGTCCTCCTTCGCCAAGGCTTCGGAGGACACCCACTGCGCTTTCCGCCACAGCTTGACAGCTGTGGCTTCCTGCGGAGGTGTGTGAACTACTAGAGTCATTTGCCTTCACCCCCTTCACTTGGAACGGCTTCCGCTGGATCCTTCAGGCCTAGCCGCTTGAACAGCTCTCGCAGACACAACTTGTTATATTTACGTACAAATCAACCCATTCCTCGAAGGTGATCCAACCCGCCTCTCCGTCTATGCCTCTCATGGCACCTAATTTGCTCCATCGCCTTGAGACGAAGGACTTGCACTCTGAAGGCCAAACACATGGGACAGCCGATACCCCCTATCACTGCGCGAATTGAATGGTGTCGACAACGATCGAGACAAGCTGGTAGCGAGCCAGAAGCAGATAGCTGGCAAGCCGAAGCGGATGGGCTTCGAGATGCCGCGATGAGTCGAGACCACAGCGAAGACTATCGGCTCTGTTCTCCGGAAATTCGTGAGCGATACTCGCTGGGCCTCCAAGACGGGATCGCCATGCTGCAAACGACACGTGTGCGGCAGGCGAATCATGCTACGGCTCCTGGAATTCCACAAGCAGATCCACGGATAGAGCTCAAAACACGATCGGAGGTAAATGATGAATTGCCAACGATGCAACGGGTTCGCAGTCTATGACGATAGCGTCGTCGTACAAACCGGTTCGTCCTCGGAGGTTCATGCCTGGCGTTGTGTCAACTGTGGAATGATCGTCGACGAGGTCATTCACCGGAATCAGCAAGTCCTTCCTCGGCGAAAGGGATCGGGCGGATCCAAACTCCGTCAATATGGGAATGAGGCTGCCTGACGGACATCCCTCCACCGGACGTGTCCTCACCCTCAACGCAACGGCGAAACTAGGGCAATACGCTCTCGGCTTCACTTCGCTCCTGTTCCCGCTTCCATTCGCCGGAGCGCAGAAGCTTGTCTCCAAGTCCAACGGCTAAGTTGCGGTAGATAATCACGCCGATATCGGGACGACGTCGAATGAGGTCCTCCAGATCTCGTCGAGGGAGTTCAGCGACCTCGATCTCACTCACTGCCATCGCCGTGGCAGAGTGAGGTCTGGCCGACAGCAGAGAGACTTCGCCGCAGGTCTCCCCCGTGTGAATAGTACCGATGATGGCCGGAGACGGTCCGCCGCTGATGGCAACCTGCCCCTGAAGCACCACGTAGAGCCGGTCGGTTGGATCACGCTCGGCAAAGAGTCGCTCACCGCTTCGCATGTTTTTCACCGTGCACACTCCGGCCAACCTGGTTGCCTGTTCGGTATTCATTCCATGAAACAACGGAACTTCTTTGATCGCCCGAGCCATACGAGGCGCGATGACGCATGTCGAAAATCCGCGCATCACGGCATCGGCCACGGCTTGAACGGGCTCGGTCAGACCAAGTGGCCCCAAGTCTTGTAGTTTGTTCAGCCGCACCATTTTCACGATGTCGAGCCGTTCGACCTGATAAAACACCATGGCCGGCACATAGGCGACCGGAAGAAAATTCAGCTCCAGCAACGTTCGCTGCATGCGCGGCGCATAGGCACTGACATCGATTTCAATGTACTCGATGCCCATCTCCTCCCGACACTTCCGCTCAAGTTCGCCCAGGAGAAAGCGCACCACATCATCAGCCAACGCAATGAGTTCGAACACTCGTACGGTGTGCTCAACCGAGTCCATGGTATAGCCG
>WBZP01006095.1_pt1 | contig 12048 bp, 10 predicted proteins | sample 5204301 | NCBI WGS metagenome assembly WBZP01 (sample SAMN12412401, study PRJNA552823) | activated sludge metagenome | isolation source: activated sludge from nitrification reactor of wastewater treatment plant... | place: USA: Pennsylvania | collected 2017
TTAGATTCTACAATAGATAACCATTTTATATCTATGATAGAATTTAAAAATCAAGGCGTACACTTTAATAGAATAGATGCAGATTTATCTGATATATTAAAGGAAAATGATAATGAAGATAATAAAGAAATAAAAACTGATATAGAAAACCTATTTAAAGATGTTATAGGTGATAGAATAAATAATTATTCAGTAGAAAGCCTGAAGAGTGAAGATACACCTGCTATTATATTAATTTCAGAACAATCGAGAAGAATGTCTGAAATGCGATCTCAATTCGCAGGAATGGACTTTGGTATGAGTTTTGAGGAAGAAAAGACTTTAGTTATAAATAATAATAGTTCTATAGTTAAAAAATTAGTTTCATTAAAAGATGACGAAAGTAAAAAAGAACAAGTATCATTAATTTGTAATCAAATAGTAGATATAGCTTTATTATCTAATAAAGAATTAGATTCTAAACAATTAGATGAATTTATAAAGAAAACTCTTCAGGGTTTGCAGACAAGTAATTTGGCTGATTTGGCAAAACGCGGAGACTTAATCCGGCGGACGATTAGAAAGGCAGTTTTTCCAAAAGAATTGGATGAAGCGATAAAAACTGAGTATGAAAAATTAGAAAAAGAACGAGGTAAAAATCTGGATGTGGCAGTTCGAAGTTCTGCGACCGCAGAAGATTTACCAGGTGCCAGTTTTGCAGGTGAACATGAGACGTATTTGGGTATCAGGGGTGTAAAATCGGTTCAGGAGGCCACAAAGGCTGCTATGGCATCGCTTTTTACTGATCGTGCCATCTCTTATCGTGTTGATAAAGGATTTGATCATTTTCAGGTTGCGCTTTCAGTCGGTGTTGAGATTATGGTCCATTCTGGAGAAGGTGCATCTGGTGTGATGTTTACTTTAGACACAGAGTCTGGTTTTAAAGATTCGATAATAATAAATGGTTCTTGGGGTCTTGGCGAGATGGTTGTTCAAGGTAAAGTTTCACCAGATGAATATTTGGTTGCCAAAAAACTTTTGGATAAAGCTCCGAAGCCAATTATTTTCAAAAAACTTGGAGAAAAGGCTGACAAAATGATTTATACCAAAAATATGCTTGGCATCAGGCCTCTCAAGGTTGTGAAGACAACCGAAAAAGAACGTCATAATTTTGTTCTTTCTGATGAAGAAATTTTGACGCTTGCCAAATGGGGTAAGATTATTGAAGATCACTATACAGCCAAGCGTGGCAAATGGACTCCAATGGATACAGAATGGGCTAAAGATGGAAAAACTGGTGAATTATTTATCGTTCAAGCTCGTCCTGAAACCATTCATGCAGAACGTGATTTTTCAAAAATTAAAGAGTATGTTTTGTTGGGGAATGGCGAGCAGATTGTTAAGGGAGTTTCTGTTGGTAGTAAAATTGCGGTCGGAAAAGCACATATAATTATGAGTCCTAAGCAAATGAGTGAATTTTTGCCAGGTGAAGTTTTGGTTACGGATATTACCGATCCTGATTGGGAACCAATCATGAAAATTGCTTCAGCCATTGTGACTGACAAGGGAGGACGAACAAGTCACGCTGCCATCGTTTCTCGTGAGCTTGGGATCCCGGCGATTGTGGGTGCGGGTAATGCCACAAGAATGCTCAAGAATGGTGATTTGATCACAGTAGATACTACTGGAGCAGAAGGTTATATATACAAAGGTGAAGTTAAATTTGAAGTTAGAGAACATGATATTAAGTCTATTTCAAAGCCGAAGACGAAGATAATGATGAATATTGGTACGCCTGACACAGCTTTTGAAAAATCATTTTTGCCGAATGAGGGAGTTGGGTTAGCACGTGAGGAGTTTATAATTTCCTCTGAGATTGGCATTCACCCGAATGCGCTTATTGATTACACAAAGCTGGATTTGAAATTGAAACATAAGATTGACCAAAAAGTTCGGGGTTGGGAGAGCCGGACGCAATTTTATGTTGATAACTTGGCTTTCGGTATAGCAAAAATTGCTACAGCTTTTTATCCAAAACCTGTCATTGTTCGTTTTTCTGATTTCAAAACTAACGAATATCGAACTCTTGTTGGCGGCGATTTGTATGAGCCAAAAGAGGAAAACCCGATGATTGGTTGGCGCGGCGCTTCTCGCTATTACGATCCGAAATTCAAGGAAGCATTTAAACTTGAAGTTGTAGCGATGAAAAAAGTTCGCGAAGAAATGGGTTTGAATAACGTTATCCCGATGGTGCCATTTTGTCGGACACCGGAAGAGGGCCAAAAAGTTATGGAAAATATAAAAAATGCCGGTCTTAATGTTCGCGTTAATCCGCGTGAAGTCGGCGTTCAGTCCGCGTTTGTACCTGTGTATGTGATGTGCGAAATTCCATCTAACATTTTACTTGCCGACGAGTTTCTTTCGATTTTTGATGGAATGTCTATAGGCTCAAATGATCTAACTCAACTCGTGCTTGGTTTAGACAGAGATTCTGGAATAGTCACTCATATTGCAAACGAAAAAAACGAAGCGGTGAAAAAAATGATTGCAGAGATTATTCCCAAGTGTAAATCAAAGGGCAAGTATATTGGCATTTGTGGCCAGGCACCAAGCGATCACAAAGATTTTGCCCTTTTTCTTGTAGAACATGGCATAGAAAGTATGTCTTTGAATCCTGATACAGTGGTCGCTACAACGGTTGCAATAGCTGAACAGGAAAGTAAGATGGGTAAATAGATGAGTTTCGAAATGATATTGAAAGATTGTGATTTGGTGGAGGTGGATGCTAATAATGGGGTAGTAAAAATTTTGAAACTTTTATCAGTGTGAAATTTTATCTAGTATGTTTAATACAGCACAAATTTAGAATTGTGATTTTGTGGAGTAAGTGATATTTTGGGGAATTCAGGGTTAATAACTCTAGTCATTCGATTGTGTTATAATTAACTTGTGAAAGTTTTTGATAAATAATCATGTTGAAAATAGGATTTTTTGGCACAAAGCCGTGGGAGAGGGAATATATAGAAAGCCAAAGAGAAAAAATGGCCGGTGTTGAGCTTTGGTTTACTGAAGAGATTTTGAGCGAGGAACATTCGCCGAAAGAAACTGATTTTGATGCAGTTTCTGTTTTTGTGGATTCTCAAATTACAAGAAAAGTTTTAGAAAAATTGCCAAATTTGAAATTTATCGCTACTCGTTCAACCGGTTATGATCATATTGCTTTAAAGGCCTGCGCCGAAAAAGGTGTGCAGGTTTCTTTTGTGCCAAGTTATGGTGAAAATACTGTGGCTGAGTTCGCTTTTGCTCTTATTTTGTCTTTGTCTCGGAAAATTTATGAAGCCTATGATCGAATTCGCGAAACTGGCAGTTGGAGTTTTGATGGTCTGCAAGGTTTTGATTTGAAGGGGAAAACCATCGGAGTCATTGGTACGGGCAGAATTGGTAGACATTCTATAAAAATGGCTAAGGGTTTTGATATGAAAGTTATTGCGTACGATCCTTTTCCTAATAAGGAAATGGCAAAAGAATTTGGTTTTGAATATAAAACTTTAGAAGATTTGCTTAAAGAAAGTGATGTTGTGACAATCCATGTGCCTTATCTTCCGGAAACACATCATCTCATAAATGCTGAAAAATTGGATCTTATGAAAAGTACCGCAATTCTTATAAATACTTCCCGTGGGGCGGTTGTAGAAACAGAGGCGTTAGTTCGAGCTCTAAAAGATAAAAAAATTGCTGGGGCGGGAATTGATGTTTTTGAAGAAGAAGGGGTAACTAAAGACGAAATGGATTTTCTTGTTGAGGGCAAGACTGAAGGACATAATTGGAAAACAATAATCGCTAATCATGTTTTGATTGATATGCCTAACGTTATCGTTACTCCACACAACGCTTTTAACACACGTGAAGCGATTGAAAGAATTTTGGATACCACTGTAGATAACATAGCTGGCTATTTTGATGGAAAGATAATAAATGGGGTCAAGTAGTTGGCAAATTTTTTTATGTCTTCGATTAAAGAAATTTCAGGCAAGGTGGTATACGATTCACGCGGACAGAAAACCATTGAGGTGACGGTGGTTTTTGATGATGGTGAAAATGGAGTTGCTTCTGTGCCAGCGGGGAAAAGTAGAGGAATTCATGAGGTGGCTTTGATTGATCCAGAAATTGCGGTTAAATTTATTGCCGGAGAATTTTCAAAAGAGCTGGTCGGAAAATGTTTTGAAAGTCAAAGAGATTTTGACAATGCTTTAGTTGCTTTTGATGGCACGAAAGAAAAATCGCATTTTGGCGGGAATACTATTTTAGCCTTGTCGGTGGCGTTTGCGAGAGCGTTGGCCGAAGAAAAAAAAATCCCTTTGTATAAATATTTTGGCGAAGCGCTTGGGGAAGATGTAAAAAGAGGTCAACTTAGACTTTATGCGAATATTGTGAATGGCGGATTACATGCTAAAAGCAATTTGCGGTTTCAGGAACATATTGCTATTCCAGCTGTCGCGTCTTTTAAAAAGCAGGAGGAGGAAGTGCGTAAACTTTTTGCTTTAGTTGGTAAAAAATTGATGGAGCGTTACGAGTCTGAAATGGTAAAAATAGGTGATGAGGGCGGTTACGCTCTGGAATGGAAAAAAGAAGATGAACCATTTGAAATTATGAAAGAAGCGCGAGACGAGCTTGGTTTTTCTGGAATGGATTTTGGCATGGATGCAGCGGCCTCGGACATTAAGGATGCCAATGATGATGAGTTGTTAGAACTCTATAAAAATTGGCACGATAAATTCGGCTTAATTTACATAGAGGATCCTTTCCACGAAGAAGATTTTGAATATTTTAAAAAATTGAAAAATAAAATGCCGAACGTTGCTGTTACTGGCGATGATTTGACCACGACCAATATCGAATTAATGAAAAAGGCGCGTGAGTCAGATAGTGTAAATGGTGTAATAATCAAACCTAATCAAATTGGCACTATTACTGAAGCACTTCAGGCTGTCCGTCTCGCGCGCGATTACGGCTGGTCTGTTGTCGTGTCTCATCGAAGTGGAGAAACGTTGGATGACTGGATTACCGATTTTGCCGTAGGAAGTGGCGCTGATGGTTTCAAGCTTGGAGCGCCGTCTAAACCGGAGCGCATTGCCAAATACGATCGACTATTGCAGATTGAAGGATAAATTGATAGCATTTAAAAACTAATGAAAATAAGCGAAAAAGCCATTTTTTCAAGGGTTTTTATTTTTGTCGCTTTTGCCATGCTCGGGCCTATTTTTGTCATGGCCCAATCTTTTGATCCCGAAACTAGTGTGCCGACAATTAAGCCACCATCTACTGTAAATGTTTCTAACAAAGGCGAAGTAAAGATAACTAACGCAGTGGTTTTTATGATAAGGGGTAGTACTCTTTTTGTTCGCACATATTGGGATGAGTCCTTTATTAGATGGACGGTTAGAATAAATGATAAAACAGAAATATTGAAAAAGTTTGGTGGGGTTACAAAAGTGGCGGATATCAAAGTTGGTTTTGTGATAAATGCTCAAGGTACTATGGTTGCTGGAGCAGATTCGCTTAATATCGATGCAACAGTGATTAGAGTGCTTGATCTCGAAAATGAAAGCGGATCTTTCACGGGGGTTGTTATGGGAATAGATAATTCAGGTAAAACATTAATAATGAGAACAGATGATAAAAAAGATATTACTGTTAAAATTAGTTCTGACACGATAATAAAAAAGGGAAGTATTTCTGTGCCTTTTTCAAAGATTAGTTATGGTGATCGAATACTGACTGCTGTCGGAAGTTTTCACCAACCCACTCAAACAATTGCAGTAACAAATATTGAAATTGGCCAAAATAAGAAAATTTTTAGTCCTAGGAATTTTGAAGGCGTTTTGGAGAAATTGAACAGCAAAACTCTGCCTACTACAGCGGTGTTTGTTATTGGTGGAACAAAATATACAGCTTATTTATCAACTAATACAGAAGTTTTGCGCAAAAGTAAGAGTAAAACTAATCTTGAGAGATTTGTTGATGGTGACAAAGTTAGAATTTATGGCGCCATACGTGAGACTATTGATCAAAATGAAATAGATGCAGAAGTGATAAGAGATATGGATTTGTAGAAGACGCGGACTTACGCGGACTACACGCGGACAATCGCAGAAAGGGGTAGTAAAACTTACCTGTCAGCTGGACACTTTTTTTCTTTTTGATAAAATTTACTCACAATTAAATATTGTTATCAAGAGTGACGGGGAGAGTTTTGGCTCAATTATCCGTCCAGCAACCTGTTTTGGTGTCGAGTAACAGTGAAAACAAGGTGCTAAACCCAAGCCCTGTTGGGGAGGATAATTAGTCAGTATTCTCTCCTTAATTAGAAGGAGTTTTTTTATTTTTTATGAGTTATATTGCAAAAACTTACACAGTAGAAAGTGTTACTTCAGGTCATCCGGATAAAGTTTGTGATCAGATTTCGGACGCTATTTTAGACGCTTGTTTATCCGAAGATCCAATGAGTCGGGTTGCAGTTGAAACGTTTGGTAGTCATGGAAATTTGGTTATCGGTGGGGAGGTCACAACACGGGCTAAAGTTGATTATGAAAAGGTTGCTCGTGATTTGTATAAAAAAATCGGTTACGAAAAGCCATTAAAAATCCAAGTGGTAATTTCCGAGCAGTCGCCGGATATTGCAATGGGAGTTGATACTGGTGGTGCTGGTGATCAAGGTATTATGTACGGATTTGCCACTAATGAAACTCCAGAATATTTGCCGAAAGGTGTGGTTTTTGCTCAAAAGTTGGCGGAGGGACTTGAGAAGTTGAGAAAGAGTGGAGAGATAAAATGGTTGAAACCAGATGGCAAAACTCAAGTGACTTTTCTAAATGGCGAGCTGGAAACAGTTTTAGTTAGCACTCAACATGATGCTAAAGTGGATAACAAAACTATTAAAGAAACTCTTTACGAAAAACTTATAAAACCGATAGTTGGCAAATTCAAGAAAGATAAAATTTTGGTAAATCCGACCGGTTCTTTTGTGCTTGGTGGTTTTGACGCTGATACAGGTTTAACTGGTAGAAAAATTATGGTTGATACTTACGGCGGGCTTATTCAGCATGGGGGCGGGGCTTTCTCCGGAAAAGATTTGACAAAGGTAGATAGATCAGCCGCTTATATGGCGCGATTTGTAGCGAAAAATTTGGTGGCTAATGGTTATGGCAAAGAATGTTTAGTTTCGGTTTCTTATGCTATCGGAAAAGCAGAGCCATTAATGATTTCCGCTGTTAATGAAAAAGGGAAGGATTTATCAAAAATTGTCGCCAAGAATTTTGATTTTAAACCAAAAGCAATTATTGAAAGGTTGGGCTTGCGTCAGCCAATTTTTGGTCAGACAGCCGCATATGGGCATTTTGGGAAAAAAGGATTGCCGTGGGAGGAGATAATTAGTTTGTGACGAAGAAATCTGGTGATTGTGGTTTCAAAGATATAATTTTTAATATAAAAATGCCCTGACCTTTGGAAGGGTCGGGCATTAGGCGATGAACCATTCGACAGTGGAAGCGAGTAGTTTACCGTTACAGACTCTTGGGTCTTTTTCCGTCCAGCACTGGCGACCGCGAGCTAAATGTTTTCTCAAGTCTCCGGTAGGATCAAGACCCTCGTAACCAACAGCTCGCCAACCGCGATACACCAGATCAAAGAACACGGCGTAATTTTTGGTTGCCTGGAGTTGCCAAAGCGTTTGTAAGTCCGCAGTAAGTATGACTACTTGGACGTCATATCTCGATCCGCTGGAGCTTTGGCGCATTACTCCAACATGTATTTTGGTCTTGTCGTTGTGCCGGATCTTCCCTAGAACGGTTCGTGCCTGTTTAACGAGCCGTTTAGAGGTGACTGTGCTTTTGGCCGACAGACTGATCAGCATGGTGAATGTTGTCATAACGTCGTTTTGAAACTGGCGTTATTCTTGCATATAAAGTTGTTAATTCAAAGTTAAAAAAACAGTTTTTTGTTTTCTAATTTGTTATAATGTTTTTGTGTATTTAGATGTTTTTATATTTAGGGTGTTGAACAATCTTGCTGGCCAGTCTGGACTTGCAGATGCGGTTTTTATTTTTCTCGGAAAATATCTTATTTATGTGATGTTCTTTGCTTTGGCATTTTTGTTGATTTTGTGGAACAAACCATGGCAAAAGAAAATTAGAGCGGTTGTTCTCGCTTTAATTATTTCTGTAATTTCTTATCTGATTGTGGTTTTTATTTTTCATCCACTTTGGCCAAGGATACGACCGTTTGAAGATTTAATGAACGTTAATCAGTTAATCAGCGAAACAGGTCTTTCTTTCCCATCCAAACATGCCTTATTTTCTTTTCTTTTTGCCACTTTTGTCTTTGGTATTCACAAACGTATAGGTTTTTGGCTTTTCGTTTGTGCAGTCTTGATTGCCCTTGGCAGAGTATTAGTTGGTGTTCATTATCCGCTTGACGTTCTCGTCGGCGCGGTGTTTGGATTTTTGATTGGCTCACTGGCCATTTTTTCCGCCAAGAAGATTAGGGTTTTATAAATCAGTTTTTTGGCAATAATTCTAAATTTTCTACATGAATAATTTCAAGCAGCATGATCAATTATGGAGTGGAAAGATTAGGACACTTAATCACCTGAGCTATTTTTCCGCAGGAGCAATATCTCTCAGTGTCACGTTTCTTGGCCACATTCTAAGTATCGGCTCATCGGTCCGAAGTATTTTACAAGAACTAATTTTGTGGAAGATATCAATTCTTTTTGTGCTTTTTGGTAGCTGGGCATTTTTGTTTCTGGCTGTTTTCTTCGGAATAGTCATCGAGTTTTTTATTGGGAGATACATTTATTATTCACAGACAGCCCTACTTTTTGAAGGTTTTAAAACAACAGTGAAAGAAGAAGACAAGAAAAACGTTGACTTGGCCATTGGATCTGCAAAAATAAGCGCGGAAACTTTTGAGAAAATAAGTTACTGGATTCAAATGATAGCCATATTTTCATTCGCGCTTGGTATCTTCTTGCTTATGATGTTCGCAATGCTTGTTGCGCAAAGACTCGCTTTGCCATGATGTAGAGTAGCTAGGGGAGTCCCAAGCTGGGTTTAAGAGGTCTGACCTCTATAAAATCGCTATTTAACTAGGAGAATCGTTTGCTCCTGATTGATTTGGGCAAATCCGGATTGAATAGGAAATTCCTTTGTTTCTGAGGATGTTTTGACTGTTACATTGCCTTGTTTTAGGGCTGTAACTATTGGTGCGTGATTTGGCAAAACAGAAAGTTCGCCGGTTTCGGACGGCAATGTGACAACAGAGGCGTCGCCTTCGTACAGCGTTTTATCTAATGTATAAACAAAAAGTTTCATTTTCTACCAAACTACTTACTATTATCTACTAAACTGTGCTATTAACGCACTTCCTCAATCCCTCCCTTCATGTAGAAATTTGATTCTGGCACATCGTCGTGTTTGCCATCAATAATTTCCCTAAATGCTCGAACAGTTTCTTTGCGGGTAACATATTTTCCAGGTCGGCCAGTGAAAGCTTCTGCGACCATGAATGGTTGTGACAAGAATTTTTGGATTTTTCTGGCACGTTCGACGAGTAATTTGTCTTCGTCGGACAATTCTTCAATACCCAAGATATTGATGATGTCTTGAAGTTCTTTGTAGCGCTGAACAATTCTTTGGACTTCGCGAGCCACTTTGTAGTGTTCTTCGCCAACGATTGTTGGTGTAAGAGCGTTTGAAGATGAATCAAGTGGATCAACAGCTGGATAAATACCAAGTTCCGTTAGGGCTCGGGAAAGTACGATTGTAGAATCCAAATGGGAGAAAGTCGTGGCTGGTGCCGGGTCAGTGATGTCATCTGCTGGAACATAAATGGCTTGCACAGAAGTAATAGATCCCTTTTTGGTTGAGGTTATACGTTCTTGGAGTTCACCCATTTCATTTGCGAGAGTTGGCTGATAACCTGCGGCTGACGGCATTCTGCCTAGAAGGGCGGAGACTTCGCCACCTGCTTGAGTGAATCGGAAAATGTTGTCTATAAATAGCAAAACATCTTTACCTTCTGTGTCGCGGAAATATTCGGCCATTGTGAGTCCTGAAAGGGCTACACGGAGACGTGCACCGGGAACCTCGTTCATTTGACCGAAGACGAGGGCTGTTTGGGCCAATACCCCAGAATCCTTCATTTCGTTGTATAGGTCATTTCCTTCACGGGTTCTTTCTCCTACACCAGCAAAAACTGAATAACCTTTTTGTACTGTAGCGACGTTTCTAATCAATTCTTGAAGCAAGACGGTTTTACCAACACCTGCACCTCCAAATAAACCAACTTTTCCACCTTTAATGAATGGCGCAAAAAGATCGATAACTTTAATACCAGTTTCAAAAATTTGGACTTCGGTTGACTGTTCGGTGAATTTCGGTGCACTTCGGTGAATGGGCCATTTTTCTTTTGATTTTGCCTCGCCCATATTATCGATTGGTTCCCCAAGGAGGTTGTACATTCGGCCCAAGGTTTCTTTGCCAACAGGGACGGAAATAGGGGAGCCAGTGTTTGTAACTTCTGCACCCCTTTTCAATCCTTCGGTCGGACCCATGGAAACTGCGCGCACACGACCACCACCTAAGTGTTGAGCAACTTCAAGTACCAAAATTTCGCCCTGTTTTTCTGGATGAGGCGTATTTAGTGCAGTATAAATAGCTGGTAGTCCAGTTTCTCCGGTAGATGAGTTACTAGAAAATTCTACATCAACAACTGGTCCTATAATTTGTACGATATTGCCCTTGGTCATAATTTTTAATTTTATAATTTTTAATTTTATAATTTTGGTTTATGATTTTTATCCCTCCAACGCTGCTGCCCCTCCTGTTATTTCTGTAAGCTCTTTTGTAATTTGGGCTTGACGAGCTTTGTTGTACTCTAATGTCAGTCCGTCGATCAATTCACCGGCATTTTCGGAGGCATTTCGCATCGCAATCATGCGAGAAGAATGTTCCGAGGCGTTTCCCTCCAGAACTGCGTGGTGAATTTCTATATCTAACAATGTTGGCAATAATTTTTCAAGAACTTCGGCTGGATTTGACTCAAAAACATAAGCAGATTCGCCATTTTTGCTTTCGGTCAAGGTGCCAATAACGCTCGGCATATTAGCATATTTGCCTCGTGTTGGCACGATACCTTCAATTATTGCGTTTAGCGATTCGAAGTTGAAAGGTAAAATCTGTCGAGTAACAACTTCTTGTTTAAGGGCGGATAAGAAATTGGTGTAAAGTAAAGTAACAGAGTTCCATTTTCCAGTTTCAAAACCTTCACGCACAAATTTGGCGATTGGTGCGGTTTCTGATAATTCCACAAAGTCTCCGGCTCCAGTAAAATCAGCGATAATTTTACCCCCTCTTCTTTTTAGAAAATCTCGTCCTCTTTTTCCAACAGCAATTATTTCAGTGTCAGGATTGTTTTTAATAAAAGCAAAAGCTTTTCGGAGAACGTTCGTATTAAAAGAACCGGCTAATCCTTTATCAGAAGTAATTACAATCAGACATTTACAAGGTTCAACTTTGTGATGCAAGTTTGAACCTTTTGGTTTTGACAAAAGGGGAGATAGTGAAGAAATATCGGTTTCCAATTTGGCCGAAACTCCACGTAGAACCTCTAATGCTGCTAGGGAGTAAGGGCGGGCACGAAGAGCAACTTGCTCACTTTTCCTCATCTTGACGGCTGAAACCGCTTCCATCGCTTTGGTGATTTGGGCGATGTTTTTTGTTGATCTTATGCGGTTTTTGATTGCTTTACTTGATGCCATGTTCTAGCTTTTTAGCTGGTAGGGAAGAAAATGCTTGACCTAGTGGTAGATTTTCGGTTCGCCTTTCGAACGGTTTTGCCACAAGGCGAAAATTTACTACCGGGCTTTCATTTGTGTATTTGTGTCGCGTTAAACTTTTTTCCAGAAATTACTGACAAAATCTGTGGCAGCGTTTTTTAATGCGCTTTCTGTCTCTGGCTTTAATTCGGCTGATTCGTTGATATCTTTAAGAATTTTTGCATGGCGTTCTC
>WBZP01006096.1_pt1 | contig 12046 bp, 9 predicted proteins | sample 5204301 | NCBI WGS metagenome assembly WBZP01 (sample SAMN12412401, study PRJNA552823) | activated sludge metagenome | isolation source: activated sludge from nitrification reactor of wastewater treatment plant... | place: USA: Pennsylvania | collected 2017
GCCTGGAACGGCGGCGCTGGTCCGGGGGTGGCGGGTCAGTCCCCGGCCAACTGGGCGAGTTGGCCCGGAATGTTGGTCCAGGCGGTCAGGTTGGTGGTGTACCAAATGGAGCCGTTGCCCGCCAGGCCGGCCAAATCGGCCTTGCCGTCGCCGTTGAAGTCACCGACCCGCAGTTGGGCGAGTCCGCCGGGGATTTGGGTCCAGGCGCCGAGGTTGGTGGTGTACCAGATGGAGCCGTTGCTCGCCAAGCCAGCCAAATCGGCTTTCCCGTCGCCGTTGAGGTCGCCCACGGCCAGGCGGCTCAAACCGCCGGGGATGTTGACCCAGGTATGCAGGTCGGTGGTGTACCAAATGGAGCCGTTGCTCGCCAAGCCAGCCAAATCGGCTTTCCCGTCGCCGTTGAGGTCGCCGACTTGCAGTTGGGCCAGCCCGCCGGGGACATTAAACCAAGTGCTCAGGTTGGTGGTGTACCAGACCGAGCCGTTGCCGGCGATCCCGGCCAGATCGGCCTTCCCATCGCCGTTGAGGTCGCCGACCCGCAGTTGGGCGAGTCCGCCGGGGACTTGGGCCCAGCCGTTCAGGTTGGTGGTGTACCAAATGGAGCCGTTGCTCGCCAAGCCGGCTAAATCAGCCTTCCCATCGCCGTTGAGGTCGCCGACCCGCAGTTGGGCGAGTCCGCCGGGGATTTGGATCCAGGTGCTGCGGTTGGTGGTGTACCAAATGGATCCGTTGCTCGCCAAGCCGGCCAAGGCGGCTTGGCCGTCGCCGTTGAAATCGCTGACTTGAAGCTGGGCGAGTTGCCCGGGAATGTTGACCCAAGTGCTTAGATCGATAGTGTAGTAAACTTGGCCACTGCTAGTGAGGCCGGCCAGCAGGTTGGCCAAGGGCTTCACCTCGACCGCGCCGACCTCCACTGCACCGATGTCGACTGTGTCATTGACGATGCGCGGCCCATAGCCGCGCTGGTCGGTGATGATGCCCGCTGGAATCAGGGCATTGCTGCCGTGGTCGATGGCGAGACTGCCGGTGATCGGGAGTTGAGTTTGCGTCGGGCCGCCGTTGTTGGCCAGCGGGGCGATGACGGTGCTGATCGGGCCGGGCGGAATGAGGTCGCTGGCGATGGGATTGGCGTTCACGAGACCCGAACTCCCATTTTCGCCAAACAGGTTATGGCCTTGGGAAATTAAACCAAGGCCGTTGTATTTCATAATTTCCTTGCCATCGTTCGAGATGTTACCCGCTACCAGGCTGTTGCCCAGTTTCAAGGAACCACTAAAGAGGAAAAGGCCGCCGCCGGTGCGCGCTGAATTGCCAGACACGGTACTGTTGATGACCGTCGCGGTACTTATGCCCGAGTTACCTGTGTTATCAATGCCACCGCCGTAGCCACCCGTCGAATTGCCGGACACCGTGCTGTTGGTGATGGTTAGGATGCCGTCCACATTGGTAATGCCACCACCAGAAAGTCCTGCTGAATTACCAGACAGGGTACTGTTGATCACTGTCAAGGTACCATTTAGAACGGTGCCTACGGCATTACGATCACTCCTAATAGCGCCGCCGCTGTTGTTGTTAGGAGCTGAGTTGCCAGACAATGTGCTATTGCTGACTGTCACAGTACCGTACTTGTTGTAAATGCCACCACCACCGGAACCGCTACCGTCTCCGCGCGCCAAATTGTCAGACAGAGTACTGTTACTGACCATCAACGAGCCGCCGTTGTTGTAAAAACCGCCGCCGCCTTTGGAAGTGAAATTACCAGACAGTTGGCTTTCGTTGAGATGTACGGAGCCACTGTTATAAATGGCGCCGCCGTTGTCCAAACTAAGACCATCTTGGAGCTTCAACCTATTGACGACCAGCGATGCGTCACTGGCGATATTGAAAATCCGCGAAGCGTTATTGCCGCTGATCGCCAACGCGCCCGCGCCGGGGCCGTCGAGGGTCAGGATATCGGTGATTTGGATTTCCCCACTGGTCAGGGTGAGGGTGCCAGCCAAGCCGGCCTGAAAGGCAATCGTGTCGGTGCCGAGGGTGGCGTTGGCGTCGAGCACCGCTTGCCGCAGCGAACCGGGGCCGCTGTCGTTGAGGGTGGTGACGGTAAAGGTGGCTGCTCCGGCGGGAAGGCTATAAATAGTCAATATAATCAATGATATAAATGAAATTGGGGGGGGTAATTGAGGGCGAAACATGGGGACTCCTCCGCGCAAAAGATGCAAGTTGAATAGGGCATGACGAACATGTAACTTTGCAAGTGTAGAAAATAAGCAGCAATTTTTCGAGGGTCGTTACAAAAATACTGTGGAATCGCCGGTTCAAACCACCCCGGCGCTACGCGCCACCTCTCCTTAGCCAAGGAGGGGAAAATCCACAGCTTAAATTAGGATTGCTATAGCCCCAGCGTCAGCGCCAGATCGTACAGGGGCTTTTTCCGCAGGCCGGTCAGCTTGGCCGCCACCACCACCGCCCGGCTGACCGGAAGTTCCAAGAGTAGCGCGGTCAACAGACGCCGAATCTCGGGCGTATCCGCCTCGCTGGCCGCCGGCGCACCCTGCGTCAACACCACAAACTCGCCTTTACCGCGATTCGGATCAGCTTCCAGCCAAGTCGTCAGTTCGCTTAAGGACGCGCCCCGCACTTCCTTGAACCGTTTGGTCAATTCGCGGGCGACCACCGCCGGTCGTTCCGCGCCGAACACCGCCGCCAGATCGGCCAGCGTCTCCGCGATTCGATGGCTGGCTTCGAGAAACACCAAAGTACGCTCCTCCGCCGCCAACACCCGCAAGCGTTCGCAACGGGCGGCGGATTTGGCGGGCAGGAATCCCTCGAACACGAAGCGGTCGGTTGGCAGACCGGCGACCGACAACGCCGCCAGCAGGCTGCTCGGTCCCGGCACCGGGATAACCTTCAACCCTTGCCGGCGCAACTCGCGCACCAGTGGAAAACCGGGATCGCTGATGAGCGGCGTGCCAGCGTCCGACACCAGCGCCAGCGTTTGACCCTCCCGGAGTCGTGCAATGATCCGCTCCAGCCGGGCGCGCTCGTTGTGTTCGTGCAGCGACAACAGCGGCGTCTCGATGCCGAAATGCCGCAGCAGTTGCCCGGTGTGGCGGGTATCCTCGGCGGCGATGCAATTCACCTCCCGCAGCACTCGCAGGGCGCGGGCGCTGATATCCTCCAGATTGCCGATGGGGGTCGCCACCACGTACAGCGCGCCGGATTCGACGGTCATCAATGCCTCCAGGAGAAGCCCGGCTTCAGAGACTGTACAAGAACCCCTCGCCCGCAAGCGGGAGAGGGGCAGGGGTGAGGGTTTCTTTTCAAAGGGTTAGCTCACAAGAGGCTGTACAAAAACGCCTCTCAGACCGGGAATGCGGTTAAGAGGCTGCATGGAAACCAACCCTTTGATCTACATCACAGTGGGGCCGGCTTCCAGCCGGCTCCACATCAAATGTTGCTGTCGTGTCCGGTTCGCCGATAGACCGTCCCGGTAAAGATCGCGAGCAGGGCCGACCCGCTGCGCACCTCCACCCGATAGACCGCCGTGCGCCGCCCCAGGTGAACCTCGGTCGCCAGCGCTTCCACCTCCGCGCCGGCTTGACTCGCTTGCAGATACTCCATGTGCGCGGCGAGCGCGACCGCCAAAGTTCCATGCGAATTGGAGGCCAGCGCGAAGGCGGCATCGGCCACGGAATACAGGAAGCCACCGTGCGCCGAGCCCCAACTGTTGAGAAACTCCGGCCGGATGATGCCCCACACCCGCGCCTGACCGGGGGCCGGAACCTCGGTTTGCAGGCCAAGCGTGATCATGAAGGGATCCAACATAGGATAGTGTCCTTGAGTTTCCATAATAGATTTCAGTGCTTATCAGAACCTCAATCCACTGGCGGCAAACTGTCCAATGGCCAGCGCGGCAGCACCTCGATAGCCGCGTCCTCGCGCTGGCCAGCCGCCAGTCGTCGCCAGCCGGCGTAAGCGATCATCGCGCCGTTGTCGGTGCAGAATTCCAGCCGGGGGTAATGGACCTGCCCGCCCAGTTCCGTCGTCACCTCCCGCAACCGTTCCCGCAAGCGCCGGTTGGCGCCCACCCCGCCGGCGATGACCAGCCGCTCCAGTCGAGTGGCCTCAAGCGCCCGCCGGCACTTGATCGCCAGCGTTTCCACCACCGCCTCCTCGAAGGCGCGCGCCACGTCGGCCTTGTTCTCCGGCGTTGGCTCCAGCGTCCGCCAAGTGTTGATGGCGGCGGTTTTCAAACCGCTGAAGCTGAAGTCGCAGCCGGGCCGGTCGGTCATCGGTCGCGGGAACTTGAAACGGCCCGGAGCGCCCTGTTCCGCCAGCCGGGCCAGCGCCGGGCCACCGGGGTAGGGCAGACCGAGCAGCTTGGCGGTCTTGTCGAAAGCCTCGCCGGCGGCGTCGTCCACCGACTCGCCAATAATCTGATAGCGGCCGATACCATCCACCCGCACCAGCAGCGTATGGCCGCCGGACACCAGCAGCGCCACGAACGGGAACGCTGGCGGGTCCGGCTCCAGCATCGGCGCCAGCAGATGGCCTTCCATGTGATGCACGCCGATGGCGGGAACCCGCCAGGCCCAGGCCAGGCCGCGCCCGATGGCCGCGCCCACCAGCAGCGCCCCGATCAACCCCGGCCCCCGGGTATAGGCCACCCCATCCACCGCGCGCGGTTCCACGCCCGCCTGCTGGAACAGCCCGCGCAGCAGCGGCAGGGTCTTGCGGACGTGATCGCGCGAGGCCAGTTCCGGCACCACGCCGCCGTATTCGGCGTGCAGCGCGATCTGGCTGTGCAGGGCGTGCGCCAGCAGGCCGCGTTCGCCGTCATACAACGCCAGGCCGGTTTCGTCGCAGGAGGTTTCGATGCCGAGGATCACCATGGGAACTCGCTGATTTTGCATTTGGCAACGGGCGTGACTACAATCTACCGTTTATCAATTCTTCAACCCGACATTGTACTCGACCATGAATGAGGTGATGGTTTAATGCCTTCCGTGAAAGTCAAAGATAACGAGCCGTTCGACGTCGCCCTGCGCCGCTTCAAGCGCTCCTGCGAAAAAGCTGGCGTCCTGTCCGAAGTCCGCCGCCGCGAGTCCTACGAAAAACCCACCCAGGAACGCAAGCGCAAGCGGGCCGCCGCCGTCAAGCGTCATCTGAAGAAACTTTCCCGGGAAATCACCCGCCGCACCCGTATGTACTAGGTCGCCTCATCCCTTCCGCCACCGCCCGCGAGTCCGCCCTGTCATGTCGCTTAAAGACCGTATTCAGGATGACATGAAAGCCGCCATGCGCGCCAAGGACAAACAACGCCTTGGCGCGATCCGGCTGATCCTGGCCGCCATCCAGCAACGCGAGGTGGACGAGCGCATCGAACTGAGCGATGCTCAGATACTGGCCGTACTGGAAAAAATGATCAAGCAGCGGCGGGAATCGCTGACCCAGTACCAGAACGCGAGCCGCGAGGATCTGGCCACCCAGGAAGCCTTCGAGATCGAGCTGATCCAGTCCTATCTGCCGGCGCCGCTGAGCGAAGCCGAACTCGAGGCCCTGATCGCCCACGCCATCGCCGCCACCGGCGCCCAGTCGGTGCGCGACATGGGCAAAGTCATGGCGCTGATCAAGGATCAGGCGCAAGGCCGGACCGACATGGCCATGGTCAGTGCCCGGATCAAGGCCCGTTTTGGCGGTTGAACCGCCGCTTCCGCCGCCGCGCTTGATTCCGCCACTATTTGTTGCGCCCGACCGCTGACGGTTGAGCGCGCGTCCGCTAGGCTTTGGGGCTATGGCTGGCCGCATACCCCAGGAATTCCTCGATCAACTGTTGAACCGGGTCGATCTGGTCGAACTCGTCAACAGCCGGGTGCCGTTGCGCCGGGCGGGCCGTGAATTCATGGCCTGCTGCCCGTTTCACGCCGAAAAAACCCCGTCCTTCTCGGTGAGTCCGCACAAGCAGTTCTACCATTGCTTCGGCTGCGGCGCCCACGGCAACGCCATCGGCTTTCTGATGGCCTACGAGCGGTTGGAATTCCTGGACGCCGTGGAGGAATTGGCCCGGCACGCCGGGTTGGAATTGCCTCACCCGGGCGGCGGTGGAGATCCATCCCGGACGCTGCTGGAGCGGGTCGCCCAGGCCGACCGGTTCTTTCGCCAGCAACTGCGCTCCCATCCGACCCGGCAGCGGGCGGTGGATTACCTGCGCCAGCGTGGCCTGACCGGCCAGATCGCCGGCGTTTTCGGCATCGGCTACGCACCGCCGGGCTGGGACAATTTGTGCCAAGCGCTGCGCGCGGCTGGCGTTTCGTCCGAGGATTTGCTGGCCGCCGGGCTGGTCAGCCGCGATGAGCAGGGCCGGCTGCGCGACCGCTTCCGCGATCGCATCATCTTTCCGATCCGCGACCGGCGCGGCCGGGTGATCGCTTTCGGTGGCCGGGCGCTGGAGGGCGACGCCACGCCCAAGTATCTCAATTCTCCGGAAACGCCCCTGTTTCACAAGGGGTCGGAACTGTACGGCCTGCACGAGGCGCGCGCCCATGCCCGGTCGTTACCACGGCTGATCGTGGTCGAAGGCTACATGGACGTGGTGGCGCTGGCCCAGCATGGCGTCCCTTACGCCGTCGCCACCTTGGGCACCGCCACCACCGCCGAGCACATCGAGCGGCTGTTTCGAGTGGTCAACGAATTGGTGTTCTGCTTCGACGGCGACCGCGCCGGGCGGGTAGCGGGCTGGCGGGCGCTGGACGTGACGCTGCCGTTCCTGCGCGACGGCCGGCAGGTCGGCTTTCTGTTCCTGCCCGAGGGCGAGGATCCGGATACCCTGATTCGTCGGGAAGGCCAGGCGGCTTTCGAGCAGCGGCTGGGCCAAGCAACGCCGCTGGCCGATTACCTGTTCGCCGAGCTGCGTGGCCAGACCGATCCCGAAACCCTGGCGGGCCGCGCCCGGCTGGCCGAATTGGCCCGGCCGCTACTGGAAAAGCTGCCCGACGGGCATTTCCGCGATCTGATGGACGAGCGGTTGCGGCGGGAAGCGCGGTTGGCCACCAGCCGGCTGCGCCCGTTGCCCGTCACCACTGCTCCCAGTCGCGCCGACCGCAATCTGCAACTGACGCGCACCCCGCTGCGCAAAGCCATCGCGCTGCTGTTATATCGGCCGGAACTGGCGCAACAAACCATGGTCAACGACTCCACTCTGCTCAATAACGGCGAACCGGGAACCAAGCTGCTGGCCGAACTGATTGAAATACTGCGCGGCCGCCCCCAACTCAGTGTGGCTACCCTGCTGGAGCGCTATCGGGACACCCGCGAGGGCGCGGTTCTGGAGCGGCTGGCGGCGTGGGAGCCGGAAGTGCCGGAGGAAGGCTACCAGTTTGCAGCGGAGTTCGCCGACATCCTGACTTATCTGCGGCGACGCGACGACCCGCGCGCGCATCTGCCGGAAATTCTGCTGCGGCGTGGCGTTCCCAGCGCGCTGAGCGCCGAGGAACGCGAGACGGTGCGGAGCCTGGGCAAACCGCAAAAAACATAAGGTGCTTTTGGTGATGATAGTCAAGTCATTGGTGATATAATTATCAGTTTACGTTTTTCCTACCTCACTTCTGTGAACAGGTCATGAGCGAGCAGCAACAGTCGCAATTGAAGAAGTTGATCGCCCGCGGCAAAGAAAAGGGGTTTCTGACCTATGCCGAGGTGAACGACCATCTGCCCGATGACATCGTCGATCCCGAACAGATCGAGGATATCATCGCGATGATCAATGATATGGGCATCGAAGTACATGAATTCGCGCCCGACACCGAGACCTTGTTGCTCAACGAAAACCCGGCCAGCGCCGACGACGATGTGGTGGCCGAGGAGGCCGCTGCCGCGCTGGCGGCCGTGGACGGCGAGTTTGGCCGCACCACCGACCCGGTGCGGATGTACATGCGCGAGATGGGCACGGTTGAACTACTCACCCGCGAGGGTGAAATCCAGATCGCCAAGCGCATCGAGGAAGGCATGAGCCAAGTGCTGTCGGCACTGGCCAGCTATCCACCGACCATCGGCGACCTGCTGCGAACTTACGATTCGATCAGCGAAAACGGCACCCGGCTGTCCGATATTATCAGCGGCTTCAACGACATTGAAGAGGTGGTCCCACCGCTGCCGGACGAGGCGCTGTTGCTGGCAGCCGATGACCCGGACGCGGTTGTGGTCGTGGACGAGGTGGCGGTGGTGGTCGTGGACGAGGACGACGAGGATAGCGAGGGCACGACCGTAGTCGAGAGCGGCCCCGATCCCGAGGAAACCGCGCGCCGCTTCGCGGAGTTGCGCGCCCTGTACCAGGAAGTGCTGGCCGGCGTGGACGAATTCGGCCTTAGGCATGATCAGAACCGGACGCTGCGCCAGAAGCTTGGCGACCGTTTCCTGCAATTTCGGCTGGTGCCCAAAACCCTGGATCAGTTGATCGCGGGTCTGCACGAGAAGGCCGAGCGCATCCGCGCGCATGAAAAGGAGGTCATGAACGCCTGCGTCAACGGGGCGCAAATGCCGCGCAAGACCTTCATCATTTCGTTCCCGCAGAATGAAACCCGGCTGGAATGGCTGGACGAGCATATTCAGGCGGGCAAAAAATACTCGCCCCTGATGACAGCACAGCGTGGGGCGGTGCTGGCGGCGCAGCGGCGGTTGCAGACCATCGAGCAGGAGGCGCGGCTGACGATTCACGAGATCAAGGACATCAACCGTCACATGTCCATCGGCGAGGCCAAGGCCCGCCGCGCCAAGAAGGAAATGGTCGAGGCCAATCTGCGGCTGGTGATTTCCATCGCCAAGAAATACACCAACCGGGGCCTGCAATTCCTCGACCTGATCCAGGAGGGCAACATCGGCCTGATGAAGGCGGTGGACAAATTCGAATACCGGCGCGGCTACAAGTTCTCGACCTACGCCACTTGGTGGATTCGTCAGGCGATTACCCGTTCGATCGCTGATCAGGCCCGGACCATCCGCATTCCGGTGCATATGATCGAAACTATCAACAAGCTAAATCGGATTTCGCGGCAGATGCTGCAGGAGATGGGCCGCGAGCCAACCCCGGACGAACTGGCCAGGCGCATGGAAATGCCGGAAGACAAGGTCCGCAAGGTGATGAAGATCGCCAAGGAGCCAATTTCGATGGAAACGCCCATTGGCGATGACGAGGATTCGCACCTGGGCGATTTTATTGAAGATATTAGTGTGTTGTCGCCAGTGGACGCGGCCACGGTCGAGGGCTTGCGCGAAGCGACTCGCGAGGTGTTGGCGACGCTGACCCCGCGCGAGGCCAAGGTGTTGCGGATGCGATTCGGGATCGACCTGCCGACCGATCACACGCTGGAGGAGGTCGGCAAACAGTTCGACGTAACCCGCGAACGGATTCGGCAGATCGAAGCCAAGGCGCTACGCAAGTTGCGGCATCCGAACCGTTCGGAGCAGTTGCGCAGTTTTCTGGATTTGGAATGAACTGGTGGCGGAAAGCCCGGCCGGCGGTTAAAATCGCCATCGTTCAGGGCCCTTAGCTCAACGGTCAGAGCAGGGGACTCATAATCCCTTGGTTGTAGGTTCGAGTCCTACAGGGCCCACCAGTAAAAACAAATGCTTACAGAAATAGCGGTAAGCCTTTTTCTTCATGGCTAGTGAGGCGTCTGGTTTGCCCATCGCCATAGCTACCCGTCCGGTTGCGACGAAGGCGGCAGACCCATAACGGCCCCGGAACCGCCCAATCGATGGCGTCGTTCCCAAGCCCGCTGGCGCCGTGCCGCGCGCTTGCCACCCCATTCGAAAGGAGTAGGGGCTCTATTCCAGCCGCGCCCCACCGCCTCCAACCAGGCCATGATTGGTTCGGGATTCTCGGGGTGCTGTCCCGACAGCGCGCGACTCACCAAAATCCGCCGCATCGACTCGGCCATGTTCAACCAACAGCCTCCCAGAGGGGTATACCTTCACCCGCACCTGCCCGGTGGCTGGATGAAACAAGGTCAACAGCTTGGCCGTCCCGCCCCGGACATTCAAGACCACAAGGATTGCAATAAATCTTCAAGGGGTTCCCCATGCACAGTCTGCTGTCCCTGTTGGCCCTGCTGGCGCTGCTGCTGTCGGTCAGCGCCCACGCGTTTGAGGATACGCCGCTCGCCGTGGCGGCGGCCCAGTATCTGCAACTCATTCGCGATAGCCGCCCCACCGGCCAGCCGCCGGCCACTCTGCCGCAACAGGCCGAGCAGCAGGCGGCACGCAAAGACTGGACCGCCGCCATCGCCAGTCAGGAAACCGCCATCGCCGCCGGCGCCGATCAGGCCGCGGCGTGGCTGAGTCTGGGCCAGCTCTGGCAAAACCAGGCGGAACATCCGAAGGACGACGATGCCCGCAAGCGCGCCCAGGAACGGACCCGACAGTCCGCCTGGAACGCCTACCAGGCGGCGCGCGCGCCGTTCGAGCGCGCCCGCGCCCTGTTCCGGCTGGGTGAACTGTACGACCGCGACAAGGAACCGAAAAAAGCCCTCGCCGCTTTCCGCGAGGGGCTGGACCTGGAGGACAACCCACGAATCGCCAAGCGCTATCAGGAGCTGGCCGACGCCAACGCCTTCCAGATCAAGGGGGTCGAGGTCGAGTCGGAGAGCGCCACCCCGAAAATCTGTCTGAAGTTTTCCGATGTCCTTGCCAAGGGCCGGCAGGTTCATTACGAGGATTATCTAGTCGTTCAACCGGCCATTCAGCCGGTGGTCGGCGCCCGGGAACAGCAATTGTGCGTGGAGGGCGTCCGCCACGGTCAGAGCTACACGATCACGGCACGGGCGGGCATCCCGTCGGCGACCGGCGAGAAAACCCGCGTTGGCCAGGACTTCACCGCCAAGGTCGAGGATCGCAAGCCAACCCTGGGCTTTCGCGGCGCCGGCTACGTGCTGCCCAAGACCAGCGGCCAGCAGTTGCCGCTGACCAGCGTCAATCTGGACGCGGCGCGGGTGCGGGTGCTGCGCGTCAACGACCGCAATCTGTTGCAGCAGATCATGGATCGTCGCCTGAACAACCCGCTGGACGGCTACGACATCAGCCGGGTCGCCAAGAATTCCGGCGAACTGCTGTGGGAGGGTACGCTGACCTTGGCCAGCGGCGAGCGCAATCAGGACGCGACCACCGCCGTGCCGATCAACGAGATCCTGCGCGACCCGCGGCCGGGCATTTACATCGTGGCCGCCGAGCCGGTCAAGGAGGACCCGGACAGCTACGAGAACCGGGCCACGCAATGGCTGGTGGTGTCCGACATCGGCCTGTTCACGCTGCGCGGCAACGACGGGCTGCACGTATTCGCCCGTTCGCTGGCCACCGCCAAGCCGCTGGCCGGCATCGACCTGCGGCTGTACGCCCGCAACAACGGCGAACTGGGGAAGGCCGTCACCGACGGCAAGGGCTACGTCCGCCTCGATCCGGGCCTGCTGCGCGGCGGCGGCGGGCGCGAGCCGGCGCTGCTGATGGCTTACGGCGGCGATGACTACAACTTTCTCGATTTGACCAAGCCGGCCTTCGATCTCAGCGACCGGGGCGTCGAAGGCCGCTCCGCGCCGGGAGCGGTGGATGCTTTCCTCTATACCGAGCGCGGGGTTTACCGGCCTGGCGAGACGGTGGAATTGATGACGCTGGTCCGCGACAGCCGCGGCTACGCCCTGCCGGACGCGCCGTTGACCCTCAAGCTGTTCCGGCCCGACGAGGTGGAAGCCGGCCAGCCGAAACCGGGCCAGCCGGCGCTGGGTGGCTATCACGTCCAACTGCCGCTGGCGCTGAATGCCCGCACCGGTGCCTGGACGGTCAAGGCCTATGCCGACCCCAAGGGCGAATCGGTGGGCCAGGTCAGCTTCCAGGTCGAGGATTTCGTGCCTCAGCGACTGAAACTGGAGCTGAGTTCCGCCGCGCCGGTGCTCAAGCCGGGCGAGCCGGCGGTGGTGGACATCAACGGTCGCTTCCTGTACGGCGCGCCGGCGGCCAATCTCAAGGCCGAGGCCGAGGTGGTGCTCAACGAAGACCCCAA